>TARA_R110002012_G_scaffold243682_2_pt1 | contig 52041 bp, 47 predicted proteins | sample TARA_R110002012 | Tara Oceans TARA_R110002012 (sample SAMEA4396515) | marine metagenome | biome: Westerlies Biome; feature: [DCM] deep chlorophyll maximum layer (ENVO:01000326); material: water (ENVO:00002006), including particulate matter (ENVO:01000060) such as... | depth 40 m
TACGATTTCTGCCAGCGCCGGCGCATTGCTCAGTAACGGTTGAGCGATCAGCTGTTCGCCGGGTAAGTGGCGGGACAGCAAGGTGGCCACGTCCCCACGAAAGATGCCCGCAGCGCTGGTCAGCGTCGCCGCGGTGCCAGTCCCTATCAGCACCGCGGCCCCCCGGGCGTGATGGCCAATGTCCGGCTTGAGAAAGACCGGCAGGTCAAGCGCCCCCAAGGTCCGGCCTGCCCCCTTTGGCAGTACATGCGTGGGCGGATGGGTAAGGCCCTGAGCGGCACAGTCCAGGGCGAAACGCGCCTTGCTTCTCAAAGTAAGCATTTGCGCCTGCGGCAGCCGCATGGGCCGGGCGGCACGCAAATCGGCTTGCAAGAACCAGGCGTCACGATCTACCACTACACGATGGGCATCGGCCCCAAGGCCCCGCAACTCTTGCGGGATTAGCCGGTCACGGATGACGGCGCGACGTATCCGGGGATAGGCGCGAATCCGAGACCAAATTACAGCTGGGTCAAAGCGCCCTTGCACAAGGGCGCGCAATAAACGCAGCTCTTCACGGAGCCGCGCTGCATCACTGCGCTCACGCACCGGTCTGGTGGTGGAAGCCTCAATCAAAGTCCGATCCTTGGATCTGCCGCAGGCACTGTCTCTACGTTGATCCCAACCTCTGACGGTAGATATGCTGCAAAGGCGTGGTAGCGCGCTCGCTGGGGAAAGCCTGCCACGGGAACGGGTCCGGCGGTGATCCAGGCGTGGGTACCGGCCGCGGCGGCCTTGGTGCCGTCCTCGACGCCGAAGAACATCACCGATGCGATTCCGCGCCGTCGCAGCATCCGGCGGGCAACCATAGCCTGCGGCAGGCAGACAATGTCCTGCGGCAAGAACGCCACGGCTCGGTCAATTGCGCGGCGCACCATCCAGGCCTGAGCGATCTGACGGTCGTCTAGCACCATGTCCAAGTTGAACGCCTCACCTACAGCGGAGGGACTGGCGCGGCCGAAGTACCGTGCCTTTTGCTCGTGGGTCATACCCAGGTAGGCCGCATGAAGGATTGTCAGCCGCACCGCCGCCTCAACCAAAGCTACCTGCATCTCGCGGTCTCGTCCTGCAAAGCTGCGCAGCCGCGCGAACCAGCTGCGGTGCAGATTAGCTTTGCTCAACGGCGCCCTCCTTGGCAACCGCCTCGACGAAAGCAGCAACGTCGCAGCGCGCGGCTTCTGGCGAGACCTCGAAGGAGGCGACCAGCTCGCTGGTAAGATCGTCCTCGGACGCTGGGGTTTCCAGTCGCTTCCACAGAACACTTGCGGTCTCATTCAGCGACATGAACCGGCCGGTTTCCACATGCATCATTAGGATTTCGTCGCCCACTGCAGCATCTAGCCACAGCCCCGTCCTGCGTAGGGTCGTCATGGATTTCACTCCTTGTGTTCCGGCGGCGCGTCCTGCGCGATGCGAATATAGCCCAGCCTGTCCATCATGTCGATCTGGCTGGCCTCGATCGACGCCACCTGATCTGCAGTCAACTCGTCTCGCCAGCCCCCCGACCGACCCTGGCGGAAAAAGCGGCGCCCTGGCGGTGCCTCACGGAAGACGCCGTCGTCCTCCTGCGTGCGCAGCCGCTCGAAACTAGCGTTGTCGACCGCGCGCGCAAGAGCGTCGAGACTTGTCGTGCGGCCCGCAAAAGCCAACGCCTCCCCGATTGCGGCCACAGGGTCAGCCTGCATATCCTCGTAGCGCACAAGATGCACAAGGATGTCATCTTGGTCGAGCCAAGAACGATAGAAATCACCCCATCGCAAGAGGCGCTGGCGCAGCTGGGATGACTGCCCCTTCACCCCGCCCGCGAAGGTGCTGTTCCCATCAGCCATGAAAGCAATGGCTTCATCGATATCGACGCCAAGGTGGTTGGCCAGCGAGGCCGCGACGTCACGCGGATCGCGCACGATTATGATCGCTCGGGCGCTCGCCGTTGCCCCACCCATCAATGGAGTGCCGTCCGGGAGCACCGTCCAAGCGTCGTGGGTCTTCACCAAACGGGTTTGCCGTTCGGGGTCCACGTAGTCCGAGGCGAGACTCATCGCGTTCTCGAAGGTGCCATCCTCAGGCTCGGCCCATCCGCGATAAAGCATGGGGCGCATCGTGTCGGCCTCGTCATGGGTCAAAAGGCCGCTTTCGACCAACAGTGTAGTATCGAAAGCACCGCGCCCGCTGGCGATGCCACCGTTTTCAGGGATATTGTTAATGTCGACAGGCTGGCCACTCTCGGCAGCGAGATTTGCGGCCACCAGCCGAAACCAGGTGTTCCCAGATTTAGGATAGGAGGCGAGCCAGCAAAAGCCCATCACGCCCGCTCCTCAGCGCTGGTCTTGTCCCAATGCGCGACCAGCTTGTCCAAAACCTCGTCCATGCGGGTAAAATCCAACGGGCGCTTGATATGGAAGAATCCACTGGTACGCGCGATCTGCGCCGCGGCAAGGAAATACCCGTCCTTCTGGTCGAGCTCCCACATGATTTTCGCCCGAAAAGCGTTCCGGCGCATCAGCACCGCAGCATCTGGAAGAGAGGCCCGCTCGATTCGGACCTGCGGATCACGGCGGTCCTCGCCGAGTTCGTAGATCCAGCCCACTGGCAGCGGCCCGGTCGTGACGGCCGCAGGCTCAACGTGGAACTTGTGGATCTGCTGCCGAACGCCGTCTCCCTGTCGGTCAGAGAGGTTGAGCGCAGTGATGGCCTTCGCCCAAAGCTTATGCTTGCGCCCATCGGGCCAGAGTCTCAAGTTGCGGTGCTCATCCCAAGCGAGTGTCGACAAATCGTCGCTCACCATTGGATAACCGCGACGGCCAAGCGCCGCGGCGAGGCTCGATTTGCCGGCCCCAGAGATTCCGCAGAATATTGCGGCGCGCCCACCCACCTCCACTGCGCTGCCGTGGATCACCAGCGCCCCGCGCAGGTGCAGCAAGAGCCCCATGACGCTGCCGGTCAGGAAGGCGGTCAGATCCTCTGGCGACTTGCCTTGAGCCGGCTGGTAGTAAATACGCGTGCCCTCCTCGATCAGGAACCGACCCACGGGCGGTACGCGCAGCAAGAACCTTGTAGGGGCCAGTTCCCAATTGGGTCCAGAGCGAAGAAGTGGCTCTTCCAGCTTCTCGGGAACAGACCCGTGCGCGATCTCGATTTCCGCGCGATCGTCCTCACCCATGGCGTCGAGCAGGCTCGGCAGTGCGATGTCGGAGACTACACGCAGTCCGCAGGCGTGATAGCGATGTCGCTGGTTCAGGATTGATTGCATAGATTAGGGCCTTTCGTCGCGCCAGAAGAGCCAGTTATTTAATTCTTCAAGGATCCCGAGAGATCTCCGAGCAGGCGCACTCGCCGGATTGTCGCCAGCACTCTGTGCCGATGCGACGAGCCATGCCAGGCGATCGGTATCGACGATCTCAGACAGCACTCGGTGCAGCGGCGCGGGTGCCACTTTGAAGGGTCCCGGGCCTTGCTCCGCTTGCACACCGCGGGCGAGTGGTTCACCCATGTGTTTGCCGCGCTGCCACTGGATTGCGGGAGGCATAATACCCTCGACCGCGCGGCGGTGCAGAAAGCGGCCATGGTTGCCGCTAGCCTTCTCGATCGCCGGAGCGGTGAGCCAGCCTTCAATCAGGTCCACGTCCAGAAGTGGCCAGTAGTGATCCAGCCCGTGCGCCGCCGCCATCAAGGTGCAGCTTTCCGTCCGCGTTGAGACGAAGGGTTTTTCCAGCATCGCAATGGCGTGAGCGTTGATACTGTTGTGCGGTGACATATAGTTTGCGTTCTCGCGGATCGCGCGCGCCCCGTCGATGCGGTCCAGCGCCTCCTGCGTCAAGGGGATCGCATCCAGCTGCCGCTCTGCTCCGCGTGCCATAGCAAGATCCACAGGGAGTTGGCGGCGTGGCGCAATCCAGTGGCGCAAAAAGCGTAGAGGTCGGGTCATTGCGTTGCCCCGCACGCTGCGCCACAGGGCACGCTTCTGGCGCGTGACAGAGAGTTCTCGGAGTTGTACGCCGCCGTAGTTCGTCACCCCTTCGTCTCCGCCAAAACCAGAATATATTGCCCGACATCCCAGTTTGCGGGCTTGGCCGTAGAAGGCGGTATGGCCCAAGCAGATGCCATGTTCCGCCGGGTGGCCTAAAACCTGCCAAGCCAACGTACGCGCAGCCGCAAGCCCTGCTTCGTCCCTTTGGGTGGTCACGTAGGTTTCCCGGCAGCCGGCCCAGGCTGTCGATTGCAGCACGCGCAGCGGCTCCATCTCGAAACCGACGAAAGCAAAACCGTGCAGACCGCGGGCCCCGTCCGCGCGCGCCGCCGCGACAAGCCCCAGTACGGTGCTGGAATCAAGCCCCCCACTGACCTCGATCGCAAGATCCCCCATGGGTGGCACCCGCATCACCGCCGCCCTGTCCAGGAGGCTCCGATACGCCGAGACGCGGGCCGCGTCATGCTTGTGAGCGGGCGGGCTAGACGGATCAAAGGCGTGGACGCAGCGCACCTCGCGTTCCACCCCGCTCGCTTGCAGAAGGTGCCCTGGTGCAAGCTTGGCGCAGCCGTTGAAAGGCGTCTTCGACCGGCTCATCGACAGGCCAGCCACCGCGCGGATCACCCAGTCATGATCCAATTCGAACGGTGCACCACTCACTGCCTCCAGTAGCGGTAGCGATCCCGCCACGCACAGCGCTCCTTTTGTCTCGCACCAGTAGAGCGGCTTAATCCCCAATCCGTCGCGCAGCGCCACCAACCGCCTGGCGCGTGGATCGACCAGCACCAACGCGAAATCGCCGCGTACGGCCTCCAGTCCCTGACTACCGTCGCGACGGTATATCTGCATTAGCGCGTGCGCGTCCCCTTGGGTCGTGAACCCCCACAAACAAATGACCTTACCGGTCTGAGCGCAGTGGTGCAGATCCGGCCCGTGAGGCGCGTCGGCTGCGTAAAGCTCCAGACCTTCAGGTATCGCGGCCTTCTGTAGACCAGCGCCGTCGAACAACTTCATAGAGCGCCGCACGGCACTCTTCCGGCAGCTGTTGTCGGGCGGAGCGTCCCAGGCAATGCGCAGGGCGAACATCAGGTGCAATCACAGGCTGCGATATGGTTCCACACGCAAGTCCTGTGAACACCCTGTGTCGCGGCCATCGGACAAGAGGTATTTTTATTTAGTTTTCGGGACATTTCTGCGTCATTGAGGTTGTGAAACACGATCTTTCATTGCCTTGTTACCACCGCAGATTGACCTAACGCGAAGGGAAGCTGATATGCAACAGGCTCAGCGGTCAAATGGCTTGATCCAACAGAATGGAATACCGGCCCTGGATCAGGTCAAAACCTTGCTAATTGATCTGATGCGCACGTCCGAAGGTGGTGCATCGCGTGAAATCGCGTTGCTGAACCCGTCCGATCTTTCTCGCTTGCGCGTGCTCGCGCAGGCGCATCGCTGTGGCCCTTTGCTGGCACGTGCCACGGACAACGGCTCAGTTCTGGCTCGGGCGCAGCAACGCGGGCTTGCCGTCGCGCGCGAGGCGGCGCGGATATCCTCCCTGCTGTCGGAGGCGGGGATCGCGCATTGCTTTCTCAAGGGGCTCGCACTGGCGCATCTGGCCTATCCACTGCCCGGCCTGCGACCGATGCGTGACCTCGACGTACTGATCGCCCCTACCGATCTGGCGCGCGCGCATGCGCTGCTGGTCAGTAAGGGCGGGACGATGGCACAGTTTGCAGACCGGCCCGTGTTGACATCTGAGACGGCCAAACACCTGCCTCCGATCCACAGTCCTGACCAGATAATTCCGGTCGAGCTGCACGATCGTGTGCTGTCTGCGGACGACCGTATCGCGCCTGGCGCGCGGCAAGCGTTGGAGGCAGCCCTTTGGTCCAGACTACGTCATTTCCCCCTGGGACGCACAGACGTGCCCGTACCCAGCTCCGCGGTCCTGCTGATGCACCTGGTGCTGCATGGTGTTCACGAACACGAGCTTGATCTTGGCCCGCTCTACATCGCTGACATCGTCTATCTGCTGCGGTACGATCCTCCAAACCGTTCGGAAACCCGCGCGCTAGCCAGTCTCTTGTCTATAGATCGTGCACTCAGGATCACCGCGCGCCTGCTGAACCCACCAGAGGCCGCACGCCTCGCAGACCTGACCGGTTTTGCGCCAGACGCTGCGCACGCGCGGCCCACCCGGGAAGAGCTTCAGGCCTTGCTTACGCTGCCGCCCGAGGGTCGAACCGATTTCAAGCTGCAGGTGGATCTTGCCCAAGTACCAGTGCGCGGACGGGCCAGTCTTTTTCTGCGCCGTGCTTTAAAGGGGCCGACCGTGATGCGCGCGCGATGGATAGAACACCACGGCGGCCGCCGCCGGGCTCCGCGCGGTCTCGCGCTGGTCGCATGGTTCTACGGTTTGCGGTTGCGTCAAATGCTCAAGACAACGCGGACCACGCCGCCACACGCGCGCGCGGCATTACTGGCTTTGCGCGACGGGCTCGACCCGCGATGACCGTGATAACGGCCACTGGGGAACGCGCGCATCTGGATTACCTACCAATTAAAGTGCCGATGCGGGTTATCACTGAGGCTATATCCGCGACTTCGAGCATACGAATCCGGTTCGACTTTATGACTTGAGCCAAGTCGATCCTATTCGACCGCAATGTTTCCATCTTTCCTGCTTTCGCTAAACTTGAAATCCTCTGTACCATCGTGGTTCTGTTCACCTGTCACCATCTGGTCTCCAATTTGTCGAATGAGGGCCAGAAGATCTTGTCTTCAAACACCCCGAACAGCATAATTCCTACGATTTCTGTTTAGATATGGCTCAATTTCCCGATGCTTGATCAGCCATTTCTGACGATTGTCACACCAACCCGCAATCGCGCGCACCTGTTGCCTAGGCTCATGCAGTCATTCATGGCAGCCGAATACTCTGGGGCAGATGTCGAATGGCTGATCGTGGATGATGGTTCCACCGATGACACCCAGCTTGTCGTTGCGGAATTCGCACCGTATTGCCCTGTGCCACTACGGGTGGTGTACCAGCCCCACGGTGGCAAGCATCGCGCGCTCAACATGGCGTTCCGTGAAGCAAGGGGGCAGTGGTGCGCCATCATAGATAGTGACGACAGGCTTGCCCCAGGAGGCCTTCGCGCAATTCAGGAGACGGCAGAAGCCGCTGAAACTCGAGGCTCTATCGGTGCCTTTATGGCCGTCGACGTGCTGAACCGCACAACCCAACATCGCTTTGCCGTCGACGACCGTTGTCTGACATACGAGGAACTGCTGAACACAGGTCCCACTTTTGACTGCACTCTGATGCTGCGGCGTGGTGCTAAACTTCGGGCCTTTCCTGAAATACCGTCAGAGACTTTCTTGGCGGAAAGTGCACTTATGCTTTCGCAGGATCGCGACAGCCGGTGGCTGACTTCAAATCGGTCCGCTGTCTCAGTAGAATATCAGGCGGATGGCCTGTCAGCGCGTATGCTAGAGGTGCGCATGCACTCGCCTGTAGGATCAGCACGCCTTTACAGCTCTTTAAATGGGCTGTCGCTTCCACCTATGCTGCGCGCACGTGTTCTAGCCAATTTTGGTCGTTTCTGGTGGCATGCATTGCTAGCCAATCGCAGACCGCCTTGGCCTGGTCGCCCACTCTGCTGGATAGCCGTACCGATGGGTCTACCGTTCGCACTATTCGATCACTGGTCTGTACGCAGGCGAAGATCTGAATATAGGTCATCTATCTAATAATAGAGACAACCCGCGGCAATCGATCAATCGAGGGCTAAAAAAAACCACTTCGATCAACAGTGCGAAATACAGGGAAATCCTTGCAGGTTAGAGAGAGTTACCCTCCACGGCGCTGACCGTTTGAACCCACCATCACCTTTTGTATGTGCGTAAATGTCAGGTTTTTTGGGAGGATTCTACCATAAGATCTGGGCTAATTTATGGAAATTCCCACTTAATAGAAACCTGCCTAACTCCGCACAAGTTATTGATTTTAAAATATAATTATTATAGAAAAACCTACATAAAGAAGCTATCACCCCCCAAAAAATAGAGATATTTTGATTAATCAGGGCAATAGCGAATATCCCGCACAAAACTGGACAAACTGTCCAAAATCTGGACCTGAATGGGGACACTTTGGGCCACATAAAACCACGTCAGAGCAAGATTGCCTGATGCCCCTATGCGTCAGGAGGAGGCGGAAGCTAAATACAACCCTCAAGTTTATTGCTAAAAACCCGCATTTCTATAAACTAAATAAGATAGCCCACTTAGCGATCAAAAACATTCACAACTCTTAGGATGGTATAAACCATGAAGCATAGACTTCTCCCCGCGATCCCGCTGGTACTTTTAGCTGGCACTGCGATTGCAGACCCAATGAACTATGGGACTGATTGGTCCGGAGGCTACGTTGGCCTCGGTGTATCGTATAGCGATGGCAGCTATGATTCCAACTCTTACACACCGCCCGATGTTTCCGGCCCTCTAGGTTCGGCAATGCTCGGCTACAATTTTCAAAAAGATCGTGTGGTTTATGGTGCTGAAGCCGTACTGAACTTCGGGAATATTGAAGAAACAAATAGTGGCAGCTGCGGCGTTGGCGCGACCAGCTGTCGCTCTACCATTGAACAATATGCTGCTATCCGTGGCCGTGTTGGCTATACATTTGATCAGACCCTAGTCTTTATGACAGTCGGCATTGCTACCGACCGTCAGTCTCATCAAGCATTTGGGATTAATCCTGGAGACGACAGCGAGCGGCACTATGGATACACTGTCGGCATTGGTGCTGAACAATCGATTGGTGAAGATTGGAGTGTTCGTGGCGATTTGGAATATTATGATTTTGGCACTGAAACCTACAATTTCGCAGGCGGCACGCAGATTGAGGCCAAGACTAAGGCTGCTCGTATATCCATTGTAAAACGCTTTTAAATAGACCGTAAATGCCCGGAGGCTTTGGTTTACGCCTTCTAGCCTTCGGGCGTTATAGACCGATTGGACTGTTGTACTTTGCGTGCTCACTTGGGGCAGGTCAGCAGTAAATGTTATGAAAGATGACCTAACGGCAGCACGATGCCGAGATGCTGTATTTACCATGCAAGGCGTCCAAGACAATCCCGACCTTCTCACTAGGAATTTTCGCGTTCCATTTGCTGACCTGCCCCAAGGCTCCCTCGTTTAGAATGAGAGTTTTCGAGTTTATGCTTTGCTACCCAAACTGTCCCCGCTTGGGGTTAGACTTTCCTCGGTTTTGGGGATCACATCAGCCGCCTCAAAATCTGAAAGAGCAGTTCTGTGCCAGAACGCTATGGCGTTTTGTCCCTCAGCAGATGTAAATCATTTAGTCTGTTAGCAATTTGCGCAGCAACCCAGGATGCTCCGGACGCATTTAGGTGGTCGTCATCTCTGTAAAGCGCCTGGCCATCCCATTCTGCAATACAGCGCCCAGGCAGTTGTCTGTCACAAAACAACTTGGATGGCTCGATATGTATCAATCGAGGTGAAGTAGGCAGAGCTGCGAAGGCCTTAGTGACGCCAGCAGTACGGCGGCGAAACACAGCGCTTGCTGTCGATAGCGGACGTGCAAGCTCCTCGTCAAAGAAAACAAGTTTCGCCAAGGTATCGGGCACATGCCAACCGACCTCAGGTACGGGGCCGATCAGCACAATTGTTTTACCCGCCGCCAGCAAAGTCTGGACTGTGGCTACAATCTCCGCTCCCACCTGATCAGACGTCAGTGTCTGCATACTTCGGTCAGGGGCTATATAACGGAAAGCTTTGGTTGGCTCGCGCCCGCCTTCTGTATTGTCGAAGAGAGATCCGGTAAATGGAGGAGCCCAACGTGCGGCGATTAGGATAGTCTGGGCATTTCGTGTGTTCGCAAGAAGCTCCAGTGCTTGGCGGTTGATGACAAGACAATGTTCGCGCCCCTCAGAAATCACACCCTCAATTGGCAGGCAACCGGCATTGCTTAAGTTGATTAGACCGTAGTTTTTTTGTGCCATGGCTATGGCCAGTTCTCCGGCAAGGGCCATGGCATGGCTATCCCCCCAAAGCGCGACACGGTGGCTTAAGTCCGGATTGAAAACACAGTAGTTCAATTCATCTGATGTCCGCGGGGTACAGCTGGGCAATCTGGGATTGTAAGGTTTGGACGCCGCCGCCATTCGGAGTACTTCCGGATCTAATCGCTGTGGCATGCCCTTTGTTGTTTCAGTAACGACAGCTATTGCGCCCATTGCGATGGTACCTGCGAGGGTTCCTACAAAGATCGCTTTGCGGGACACGCGGGTGCGGTCGCGGAAGGGGCGTTCGACAAAGCGCCATGTCACCCAGGCTAGAACCAGCGCTAAGAGTGCAAGCCCTCCCATCAGTAAGGGACCAGGCGTGCCGATGCTTCGGAGTCTTGCGAAGGCAAAGAGCGGTTGATGCCAGAGATACGCCGAATAGCTAATCAGTCCAATCGCCACCATCGGTCGCCACGCCAATACTCTTCCGGCCCAAGTGGTGCGCCCCGCACAGAGAATTACCAACCCTGCCCCACTTACGGGTAGCAGCGCCCAGAGACTGGGAAACGGCGTGCTCTGGTCAAAACTCAGGATAGCCCCGACGATCAGCACCACACCAAGTGCTCCGCCCACCTCAGCCCAAAGACCTGTAGGCCGCCGGCCAGTCCAAGCGGCCAGTAAAGAACCCGCGAGCAACTCCCATGCCCTTGTTGGTAAAAGGTAGAAATTTGCATTTGGTTGGTGCCGCCATGCCCACTCGGAAAGCCCAAGGCTAAACAGTGCGGTAAGCAGGATCCCGGCCACTACGGCACGACGGCCAAACCGCCAAAGCAGCAATACGGCCAATGGGAAGAAGATGTAGTACTGCTCCTCGACTGCCAGACTCCAAGTGTGCAGCAGCGGTTTTTCCTCAGCAGCAGCAGCAAAATAGCCGCTTTCGCGCCAGAACAGGATATTAGAGGCAAACATGGCAACAGAGACAACACTGCGACCAAATTCTTTGAACTGCCCCGGTAACATCCAAGCGAAAGCGAAGGGTACGCAGACCAGCACTACCGTGAATAGCGCTGGCAAGATACGCCGGGCACGACGTTCATAAAACTGAAGGATGGAAAAGCGACCTTCGGCTACTTCACGTAGAATGATCGTAGTAATCAGATAACCCGAAATGACGAAGAACACATCCACGCCCACAAACCCCCCTGAAAAAACTGAGAACCCAGCATGAAATAGGATCACCGGCACCACTGCAACTGTGCGAAGCCCATCAATCTCTGGGCGATAGGTAAGAGCGGAATTCATGGGGCGAATGGTCTCAGCAAAGGTTGCGACAATAGAGCCGTACCTAGGAAAGCCGCGCCAGCCTGTGTCAAGTATTTGATATCAAAAAACACTAAATATTTCCTACTTATTCGGGTAACTTTGCCCGGCCACTTCATGAGAAGTTTGGCGCTATAAGCCTGACGCTTCAACTCTCAGAAACGTTTCGCGCGCGAAACATTTTAGGGCCTGAGCAGAGCAAGACGATTGTTAGGCTGGTAAGAAAGCGAAATTCACTTGAACAATTTCCCAAGATACGATCCGTAGTGGTTTTTCGCGAACATCGCCGCCCTTTCTTCTAAATTGCCTTTGCTAATCCAGCCCTGATCGTACGCGATCTCATCAGGACTCCCCGTTTGCAGTCCCTGCCGCGTTTCGAGCGTACGCACGAAGTTCCCTGCATCCAGCAGGCTCCCATGCGTCCCGGTATCCAGCCAAGCATACCCTCGCCCCATACGCTGCACATTCAGCAATCCATCGTGCAAATACGTCTCAAGCAACGTCGTGATCTCCAGCTCTCCACGAGCAGACGGCCTAACCGTCTTGGCGCGTTCCGACGCAGTGTTGTCCAGAAAGTACAGCCCAGTAACGGCGTAATTCGACGGTGGAATTTCCGGCTTCTCAATGATCTGTCGCGCTTGTCCGTTATCGTCAAAATCGACCACACCATAGCGTTCGGGATCAGAGACGCGATAGCCGAAGACGGTGCCTCCGCTGGTTTGGGCGTCGGCTTGGGAAAGTATCTCGGGCAGGCCATGGCCGAAGAAGATGTTGTCCCCAAGCACCATAGCGGACGGCGCGCCGGCAAGGAAATTTTCGGCCAGCAGATAAGCTTGTGCCAGCCCGTCGGGGCTCGGCTGCGTGACGTAGCTAAGGGAAATGCCCCATTGGCTGCCGTCGCCCAAGGCCCGCTTGAACTGCTCGGCATCATGCGGCGTGGTGATGATCAGGATGTCGCGGATACCACCCAGCATCAGCACACTTAACGGATAGTAAATCATCGGCTTGTCATAGATTGGCAGCAACTGTTTCGACACGGCAATCGTGATCGGATAAAGCCGCGTGCCGGAGCCGCCAGCGAGGATGATACCTTTGCGTTTGGGCGTCTGGGTCATTGTAAATCAGTCCTTGGGAAAATCAAGTTGGGTCAAAATATGGGTCAGGCTCTCGCGCCAGTCTGGGCGGGAAATGCCAAAAGTGACCTCGGTCGCGCTGCAGTCCAGCCGCGAGTTCAGCGGGCGTTTTGCAGGGGTAGTGTAGTCGGAGGATGGGATATCAGTGATAGCACAGGTGATTTTTGCGGCGTCGAAAATCGCGCGGGCGAAATCCGCCCAACTGGTGCCGGGCGCGCCCGAGAAATGGTAAATGCCGGATTTTTCGGGCTCTAAAGCGAGAGTTTTCGCGATTGTGACGCAGGCAAGAGCAATCTCCGCTGCGCCGGTAGGGCCGCCGACCTGGTCGGCAACGATGTTTAACGCTTCGCGTTCCGACCCGAGACGTAGCATGGTTTTGACGAAGTTATTGCCATGGGCCGAGACAACCCAAGAAGTGCGTAATACTGCATAGCCACCACCAACCTGTACAACTGCGACCTCTCCGGCACGTTTGGTGTAGCCATAGACACTTTGCGGATCGGTGGGGTCGGCGGGTTTCCATGGTGTATCGCCTGCCCCAGAAAACACGTAATCGGTCGAGATATAGACGAAAGGAATGCCGCGCGCAGCACAAGCTCGGGCCATGGCGGCGGGGGCATCGGCGTTGATAAGATGCGCCGTTTCTACATCGCTCTCAGCCTTATCTACGGCGGTATAGGCGGCGGCGTTGATCACCGCATCAGGCGCATGGGCATTGATCGCAGCGGCGCTGGCGGCGGGGTCGGTCAAATCTGCATCAGCACGAGAAAGGGCGGTGATCTGGATATCATCGCCGTTCAGCGCGCGAAGTTCCGTCGCCACCTGACCGCTGTGGCCGAAGACGAGAATCTTCATGCCTTACCCAACCGTTCGCCAACGCCCTGACGCGTTTGCAGCGCGCGCCACCAGCCCTCATTCTCAAGGTACCAATCCACGGTGCGCGCCAAGCCTTCTTCCACCGTGACCGAAGGCCGCCAGCCAAGCTCCGTCCGAATGCGCGTTGGATCAATAGCATATCGTTGATCATGGCCTGGCCGATCCGCGACAAAAGTGATTAGCTCGGCGTGGGGCGCACCTTCGGGGTGGCGGTCGTCAAGTAGGGCGCAGATCATCTTGACCAGCTCAAGATTGCTGACCTCGTTCTCGCCCCCGATGTTGTAGCTGCGGCCCAACGCACCTTTGGTGAGCACGGTGAGCAGCGCATCAGCGTGGTCTTCGACAAACAGCCAGTCACGGACATTGGCACCATCGCCGTAGACCGGAATGGGCTCTCCGGCGAGCGCTTTGAGGATGACCACAGGCACCAGTTTTTCGGGGAAGTGGTACGGCCCGTAATTATTGCTGCAATTTGTCAGTACTATCGGCAGGCCATAGGTTTCTCCCCAAGCGCGGACCAAATGATCACTGGCAGCTTTCGAGGCGGAGTAGGGGCTGCGCGGGTCATAAGGCGTGTCTTCGGTGAACTGCCCCGTCGGGCCGAGGGAGCCATATACTTCGTCAGTTGAGATATGGTGAAACCGGAAACCTTCCGGCTGGCCGGCCCCTTGCCAATAGGCGCGCGCGGCCTCCAGCAAAGTATAGGTCCCGGTGACATTCGTTTGAATAAACACCCCTGGCCCGTCGATGGAGCGATCCACATGGCTCTCGGCCGCGAGATGCATCACCGCATCGGGCTTATGTGTCGCAAAAATCCTGTCCAGCGAATCCCGATCACAAATATCTGCCTGTTCAAACGCGTAAAGCGGGCTGTCCGCCACGCTCGTCACATTCTCGAGGCACGCCGCATAGGTCAACGCATCGAGGTTCACCACGCTATGCCCCCGCGCAATTGCCAGCCGCACCACTGCCGAGCCAATAAACCCCGCGCCGCCCGTCGCCATTAGTTTCATCTATACATCCTCAAATGTGAACGGACTGTTAAGGTCAGCCAAGCAAGGCGCATTTGCGTCCTTTTCTGACAGAACTGGTGACATCCCCCCTAATCCCCAATCAATTCCAATCGTCGCATCATCCCACGCGATGGCACCTTCAGCCTCTTTCGCATAATAATCCGAACACTTGTAGATAATCTCAGTGTCCTGCGTACGCGTCACGAAGCCATGCGCAAAGCCTGCTGGTACAAGCATCTGCTTTCCGTTCTCAAAGCTCAGTTCAGCACCAAACCATTGCCCGTAGGTGGGTGAGCCACTGCGGATATCCACCGCTACGTCAAAGAGAGTTCCCCGTCCGCAGCGCACAAGCTTGTCCTGAGCATGGGGAGGTGCTTGAAAATGGAGCCCGCGAATGGTGCCTTGGGTCATCGACAGAGAATGATTGTCCTGTACGAATTGCGTAGCGATCCCATGCTCGGCAAACGCCTTTTCGCTATAGCTTTCGGAGAAGAAGCCGCGATGATCGCCAAACCGAGCCGGGGTTATGACGAAAACGCTCGGGAGCGGGGTTTGTTCAATCTTCATCTGTAAAAACCTTTGGTGATGAAATTATTATTTACCTACCGAAACAGCAATTATCTGTCGACCAATCCCTCACCCACAAAAGCCAGTATATTACCTGCAATATTTTATAAATGTTTCGCGCGCGAAACATTAGAAGCACTGGAAACAAGTGTTACTGCCTTTCGAGATTGCCTCTCACCGTACGTACACCTCGATGCTTCAAACCCCAAATCCTTCGCGGCCGATCGAGACATAGGCCGTAAACCCTGCCTGTTTCACATCCCTTGGCGTATAGATGTTTCGCAGATCAGCCATGACGGGCGTCGTCATAAGTTTAGCCATCCGCTTTAGATCCAAAGCGCGGAATTCGTTCCATTCGGTCAGGATTACTACCGCGTCAGCGTTCTGGGTTGCTTGATAGGCATCTTCATTCCAAGCGACACCCGGCAATAGGCCCTCGCCTTCGCGCTTACCCTGGGGGTCTACAACACGTACTTTAGCACCGTTGCCTACCAGCCATGGCACGATCGTTAGGCTCGGGGAGTCCCGCATATCGTCTGTGTTCGGCTTGAAGGTTACGCCCAGCACAGTGATCACCTTGCCATTCACCGAGCCTCCACACAGATCAACGATCTTATCGATCATGCGGCGCTTCACCTGATCATTCACTTTGATCACGGTTTCGGTCAGCTGCATCGGCGTCGCGTGATCTTGCCCCATACGAGCCAAAGCTTGAGTATCCTTGGGAAAGCAGCTGCCTCCATACCCAGGACCTGCATGAAGGAATTTATCGCCAATACGCCCATCAAGCCCCATGCCCTTTGACACCATTTTAACGTCAGCACCGGTCTTTTCGCACAAGGCAGCGATCTCGTTGATAAAGGTAATCTTGGTCGCCAAGAAAGCATTCGCGGCATATTTTATCATCTCCGCGCTTTCCAGATCGGTTGCCATAATTGGGAACTCACGCAAGTAGAGAGGGCGATAAATTTCATTCATTACCTCTGCTGCCCGTTCATTCTGCACACCCACAACAACACGATCAGGGCGCATGAAGTCGTCGATCGCAGCGCCTTCGCGCAAAAACTCGGGGTTAGATGCAACGTCGAATTCGGCCGTCGGGTTCGCCTTGGAGACGACCTGTTTGACCTGACGGTTTGTGCCCACCGGCACGGTCGATTTAGTGACAACCACGGCATAACCGGTCAATGCAGTCGCAATCTCTTCTGCAGCAGCCATAACATAGGTTAGATCTGCATGCCCGTCCCCACGTCGCGTGGGAGTCCCTACAGCAATGAACACAGCGTCCGCCCCATCAACCGCTTTTACCAGGTTGCCTGTGAAAGAGAGGCGGCCAGCAGTGACGTTCCTTGCCATAAGGTCTTCAAGACCCGGCTCATAAATAGGAGCTATCCCATCGTTGAGTTGCTGGATCTTCTTCGGTTCTTTGTCGACACAAATAACATCGTGGCCAAAATCAGAAAAACAAACGCCGGAGACCAATCCAACGTATCCGGTACCAATCATAGCAATTTTCATAAAACAAACTTTCTAAATCAATGTGCGGATCACCTGAGATAAATAGCCTGCTGTGTCAATTATTACGGTTTCATGACCTTAAATGTTTCGCGCGCGAAACATTTAGAGTTTTAGCGCTGCACGGATACGCTTTTCGACTTCGGGTGTAAGGTCCGCTCCACCGATTGTGATGGTCTTAGCGGAGCGCTCAAGCCAGAGACCGGGAGATAGTTCCTCCCGCTTGCCCACCTCATTTTTTACAGCTTTGGGTGTTTTTGGCGTCTCGAGTGCGGCCGTCAAAATATCTTGCTCTGCTTCAAGCGCCGGAGAGCTTTCCAGCCCACTCAAAGCCTCAATAATATCCGGCTTAAACGCCTCATCTGCCTGCAGCTTCTGGGACAAAGCTAAACCTAAGCGTTCTCCGATCGCAGCGGGGTAAGAAAGATGCGGCCCGAGTTGCTCGACCACGGGAAGGAAGCTTTTAATCTTGGAGCGTTTGGCTCGGCTACCGTTCCTAAAAAGGCCGTTTAGAGCCGATTTAATATCTGTATAAACCCCCTCCTCGACCGCGCGCGAAACGATGCGGGCACGCTCGAAATACGAGAGGCCAACGCGAATTTCATTTTCTTCCACCATGGCGACATAGGCATCAGCAGCGTCGACGGGGCAGCGGACGAGAGCGAGAACGGTACTAAAACGCGCGTTGCCAGTTTCTTTGTAGAGTTGTGTGAGGGCTGTCAAACGACGCCAACCAGAAATGAGGCCGTAGCCGCCCCGTCCCGTTGCAACCACTTCGATTGGAGTTTGCTGCCCGCGCGCTGACAGTGAGGCTCTTAACGCCGCCATGTCTTCGTCGTCCGCAACAAGCCGGTCGCGCACAAGATAACTGCTTTCGATCTGATCCAGCGGTAAAGACTGTACCATGCGGCCTTCAGCACGGGCGGATTGCAATTCGGCTGTCACCTCGGCCAAGGCGGCGCTGGTCGCTGCATCACCAGCGACATGGGCGATCGGTGGGCTCGGCGAACGCATTTTTTGAGCCCCCCCCTGAGGATAGGTGGGAAAATGCGCCTTAGTCTCTAATGATGGCGTAGAGCCTGCATCTGTCACAGGTTCCCCAGCGAGGTAATCGCCACGAGGCGGGGTTAGTCTTTTACGTTTTGCCATGTCTTATCCTCTCTTTTGAGCGGTACAATGCTGAGGGCAGTAGAATTAACCAGATGCTGCTTCTGCGTCCGCAGCTTTCGCATCACGGTGCCAGGCACCGATCAGCAGGCGTTTGAAAGCGGCATAGGTTGAATCGAATGTCTGACGCCCGCGGGCGTAAGTCTCACGGTTGAAATCTCGGTAATCCGCCTCGTAGATACCGTTGACGCTTTCGCCGGCCTGTCCAATAAGTGCTGTGAAGTCCTGCCGATGTGGTGACAGAGTTTGCCCCAGATAGGCCTGTATCAGCGCCGCAAGCTCGGCCTGTTGCGCGCCATCATAACGGGTGATTACAGCGCGCACTGCGTCCCACTCGAATTGCAGCCCCTCACGCCCCAAAGCGCGGGCGGCCATGTTCTCGCCTTCTTCGATGGAGTTGAAGGTGGAGTGCAGCATATCGAAGAACCGCCCGGTACTGTCGAATTCAAGAAACGAGGCGCCAAGGGGGACCAGCAGGATGTCAGCGGCGGCCAATCCGTTAATGGTGAGGTAGCCAAGGGCAGGGGGGGTATCGACGAAAATCACGTCATAGTCGTCTAGCACACCATCTGCATCGAGTCGGTCAGTCAATGCATCCCACAGCTTCCAGCCGCGGGTCGCCATGCGCCAGACAGGGATCTGGAACTCGGCCCAATACAGATTCAGTTGGGCACCAATCAGGTCGATGTTGGGCCAATGGGTCGGACGGATCAAATCACCGGTGCTAATTTTGAGCGCTTCCGACAGGGTATCATCCAGCGGCGTGGGTGCCTCGCCCCGGTCGGCTTTGGCACGGTTATCGGCCTGGGCGGCCTCGGCATAGTGGCGCGCGATCACCGGAAAAACGGTACCCCATTCATCTTCGATCCGGCCACCAAAAATTGACGTCATAGAGCCCTGGCTGTCGAGGTCGACGATAAGGACCTTGTAGCCATCTAGTGCGGCGGACATCGCCAGGTGAGCGGCGGTAGAGGTTTTGCCCACACCGCCTTTGAAGTTCGCGACCGATACGATTTTGGCGGGTAGGCCCTTGGGGCGGTACGGACGGTATTCTTTCGACTTGGATCCCTCGGAGCCGAAATGGGCCCGCAGGCGCAGCACCTCATCGAGGGTGAACCATTTGGCACCGCCTGCGGTCTCCGATGTGCCTTGGGGCAGGTCAGTATTGTTTCGCAGCACGCGACGAAAATGAGCTTGGGCGACGGGGATCAGATATTTGGTGATCTCCCATGTCGAGAAGAGGCGCAGGCGCTTTTGACCAGCTTCATCCATCCCCCGGCCAGCAAGATCTTGACGTCCTCGAGAGCAGGCCTCAGCGATTGCATGAAAGTCCTGCGAAGACGTCGGCGGACCCAGATCGGCCATGGCTTGATCGGGATTAATATTGAAGTACGGGGGGAGTGGCTCACTCATAGGGAATTCGCTTATGTATTGCGTTTACACCTATGTATCAGAAAACCCGTCACATGGAAGTAAAACCGTTCATCTCGAGGCTTTTCTCAGTAAATACTGGGGTTTCACCCGGGCGTTTAGTTCGGAAATTTCGATGTGATGCAAATACAACCCAGTGTTATGATGTGTTATTATTAAGTTAAGCATCCTATGGGAACTATATTTATCTCATCTTATCAACGGCTTTCGGATGGTCTTCTCCTAAACAGTGACTCTGAACCCCCGACAGACTGACTCTGAACCCCCGATAAAGCGACTCTGAACCCCCGATCAAAATGCTCGAGGGCAGGGGTGAGCGATGGACAAGCAATGTGGATAACTTTTAGGGTGGTGTCACTAAAACCACGATTCCCAAAAAGGGAACATTGAGCAGAGATCATGGCAGAAATTCGCACGTAAGAGGCGGGGACTGTCGACAGGCAAAGGACAGAAAATGTCAAACCCCGTGCCCGCAGAGGGCCTGTTGCCCGACCGGCACCAGGCGGATTTCTTTGTCTGCGATATCTTTGATGCGATCCCGAAAGACGACCTTGCGACGATGGAGCATCCGATCTTTTCGCTCTCGACCAAGCCAGATCGACGTATCCTGAACTACACCCATAACGGGACCGATATTACGGTCGTGCCAAGCATGCGCGGGCTTGCGACCATTCATGACAAAGACATCCTGATTTTTTGTATCAGCCAGCTGATGGCGGCGCTGAACGCTGGCCGTGCCTTGGGGCGCACTTTGACGCTGCGCGCTCACGATATGCTGGTAGCCACGAACCGTGAAACCTCTGGCGACGCGTATCGCCGGCTACGCGAAGCTTTCGAGCGGTTGGCGGGGACGCGCATCACCACCAATCTGGAGACAGGCGGGATGGAGGTAACCAGCGGCTTTGGCCTGATAGAGAATTGGGAGATTGTACGCCGCGCCCGAGGCGGCCGGATGGTGAGCGTGAAGGTAACTTTGTCGGAATGGCTTTACCGTGCGGTGCTGTCAAAATCGGTGCTCACGCTAAGCCGCGATTATTTCCGTCTGCGTAAGCCACTGGAGCGGCGGGTCTATGAGATCGCGCGCAAGCATTGCGGGCGCCAACCAGCCTGGCGGATTTCGGTCGACTTGCTATTAAAGAAATCCGGCTCTGCGTCTCCGCGCCGTGTCTTTCGTAAGATGCTGCGTGATATGATCGAGGCAAACCATCTGCCAGATTACGAGATGGAAGAAGAGGCGGGCGACATGATCCGCTTCACCCGCCGTACCCTGATCGAAGAGGGCCCCGAAGCACCACCCCTGTCAGAACAGGCGATCGAGGCTGCTCGGGCAATTTTACCAGGTGATGATGTCTATGCCTTGGAGGCCGACTGGCGTGCCTTCTGGGCGGCTTCCGGACGGCCCAAGCTACGCGCAGCAGATGCGGCATTTGTGGGATTCGTGAAGATGCGGGCGGAAAAGGGTGACTAAGCCGCAGTTCTATTGAATCACTGCGCTTGAGACATCAGGCGTATCAGTGTACACTTACGCAGTATATTTCAATAAATGCTATTTTTTCGCCTGTTTAAATTTCTCTAGACCAAGTAGTTCACATGCCATGGAACACCTCGGGATAAATATGTTTTTCTGGCACAATTATGTGCTGATATTCCTGTCTTTTTTTATCTGTACGATCCTTATCGCTCTTGCGCCTCGGGCGCCCAGACTGGCAGGCCAGGATGACCACACATGTGCGGTACAATCCATGCATGTACGCCGAACGGCGCGGGTCGGGGGACTTGCAATATTTCTGTCAATTGTTGTCAGTATATTTTTTGCACCCGATACAATCGCCGGGCCTTATGCCCACCTGATCCTCGCCAGCTTGATTTTGTTTCTCGCAGGTATCTTTGAAGACTTGGGTTTCGGAGTATCTCCTCGGGACCGTCTTATAGCTACGGCAGCGGCAAGCCTTGCGGTGATGTTCTTTTTCAAACTTTGGTTGCCACGGGTCGAAATACCAGGGCTTGATATGGTAATGTGGCATTGGGCGGTTGGTATTCCAGTTACACTACTAATCACGGCTGGCGTGGCCAATGCGTTCAACATGATTGACGGCGTGAACGGGCTGTCATCTCTTGCGGCGATGACGGCTGCGCTCACATTGGCCTATATTGGACAAAAATCAGGTTATGCAGATATTGTCCCCCTTACGATTATGCTGGCGTCAATCGTGCTTGGGTTCTTTTTGCTTAACTACCCATTTGGCCTGATTTTCTTGGGGGATGGCGGGGCTTATGTTCTTGGCTTTATTCTAAGCTGGCTAGGCATTTTTATTATTTCTAATGCACCGGAAGTTTCCCCTTGGGCAATTGTTCTCACGATGTTTTGGCCAATTGCTGATATGGTGCTTTCAATTTATCGCCGATCAAGACGCAAAAAGGCGACAACTGCCCCGGACCGCCTTCATGCACATCAAATGGTTATGCGCACACTTGAAATTCACTTTCTAGGCCGAGGACGGCGTGGGCTAGCAAATCCACTTACGACGCTCATTCTGGCTCCGTTTGTCATCACGCCAGCTTTAACTGGGTTGATGTTCTGGGATCAGCCACGGGCGGCATTTTTAGCGGTGGTATTCTTCAGCGTGGTATTTTTCGCATCGTACACCTACGCGAGACCGATCGTACGAAAATTGAAGCGTCGAGTGCAGTGGGTAATGGCGCATAGTTGAGCCTGGCGGAGAGGGAGGGCTCCCAAATTTGAAGCCTAGCCCCACCATCTATGATACGAGCTGTATGGTCTAATAAGTTGCTATGATGAAAACCGTATTTTCATACAGAAGATTGACGCTTTATCACCTCCATATAGGCTCTGACGACAATCGCATCATCGTATAAGGCTTCCATACGGGAGCGCGCAGCTTGGCCCATGGCCACACGTTCGGCGTGCGACATACTGATGTAACGCGCGCACTGTGCGGCTAGTGCGGCGGCGTTCCGGGGCGCGCATAAAAGCCCAGTGAGGCCGTCTTCAACCACGTCGCGGCAACCGGGTACATTTGTTGCAATTGCGGGGCGGCCGATTGCGGCGCCTTCAATCAGTGTTCTCGGAGCCCCCTCGCGGTACGAGGGCAGGACAACACATTGTGCCTGTGCGATATGGGGCCGGACATCCTCTGTGGTGCCTAGATAGTCAATTATCCCTTCGGCCTGCCATTCAGCAACCTCTAGAGCGGAAATGGCGCTGCGGTTTTGTACTCCAGCGGCACCTAATAGACGGAATGACGCGTCGGGATATCGTGCACGAATGTCCCGCGCAGCATTGACGTACTCTAACACGCCTTTATCACGTAGAAGTCTGGCAATCATAAGAAAGCTGGGTGGCCCTTCAGGTAAGGGGACGAGAGCAAAACGCGAAAGATCAATGCCAGATCCAGGAAGACAATGTACCTGATTTTCGCACACCAATTTTCGTGTGGTAAATAGCGCCGCATCTTCAGTGTTTTGAAAGAAAACGGTATCTAACCGAGAAAAAGCGCGCCGGTACAGAACTTCGGCCACGCGCTGTAGCGTACCTCCGGACAGAAATGCCGTACCCAGCCCTGACACATTTGGTATGAACGGAACCCTAGCCAGTCGCGCAGCAAAGGCGCCAAAGATATTGTTTTTGATCGTCCAAGAAAGAACGACATCCGGCCGCTCCGCGCGGAAATGGCGATACAGTCGCAGCATGAAGGCAGTGTCATGGATTGGGTTGAGGCCTTTGGTATCCATAACCAGCGGAATGACTTGAACTCCTAGCTCTCGCAGTTTCGGTACTGCGTCGTCCGGCGGTGCGAGCACAGTGACACGATACCCCTGCGCCAGTAGCGCCATAACGATCGGCCGCCGGAAGTTCAGTATGTTCCATGCGGAATTGACAGTTAGAAGGAGGTGCATTGGCATTATGGGACAATTCGCATTTGAGCTGAGTAGTACTGTTGTCTTGTTGATGTAGTGCCACGCAGAGCAACTTTGGAAAGCCGAACGTTTTGGAGTTAGCTACTCACCTGTGGCTGTCCGCTAGGGGCGCCAAGCTCCCAATGCCGCGCGCACTGTTTGGCCCAGCATAGAGAATTTCGCGGCTTGGCCTGTTATCTTCGTGGGCGTTTTTTCTCCGCGCGGATAACTGCGCCGTACTGGCACCTCGCAGGTGCGCAGGCCCAATTGCCCGGCCCGAACCGTTAAGTAAAATAGCAGTTCGTAGTTCATGAAAACGTTACGGAATGGCTGCACCCGCGGATCGAGTAAATAATTCGAAGAATAGGCTCTAAACCCATTAGTCGTGTCGGTATATAATCTCTTTCCCGCAATACTGAGCAACGGAGCATGAATAAGGCGGTTGCCGATAGTGCGTTCAAACGGAGTGTTCTCGGCTTGCCCGCCCTTGCGGTAACGCGAGCCCTGCACATAATCATAGCCTGCCTCAAGACGCTCCGTAAATATGCTTACTGCCTCTATACCGTCCTTGCCATTTCCATCCATATTTACAATGCCTGCGTAACCTTCGCGCAAGCACCAAGCATAGGCCATACGGAGTTGCGCACTTAGCCGGCCGGGTCCCGTTTTAGTCAAAACAGCACGAACCGACGTGCTCGCTAGCCAGTCCGGATCAAGCGATCCGTCAGTAGAACCGCCATCTGCGATGATTACATCTACAGGCGGCGCAAGAGCAGTAATCCGTTCAATCTGGGCTCGGATGCGGGTACCTTCATTGATTACAGGTATTACAAGCGCGTGGAGGTGTGAACGCGAGCGTAGTGTCAGGGTTTCGAAGGACGGAAGTTCCCATCCTGTCTCTTCGGGAGAAATTTGCGTCACGAATGTGGATCCTGTTCAAGATGGGAACGGCGAAAAACAAAAAAGCGGCTGACCGTAAAGTTCACCACAAAGGATACTCCTATGCCCATAAGCAGCACAGCCATAACAGGTAGGGTCTGCGTAACCGCTGTAATCGCAGCTACTGTGCCGACGCGCGCTACGAGGCCTGCACCCAATGCGAGTAGATAGCGCAAAGCCCGCGTTGGCGATAGGCGAATACGCCCATACCTAAAGGTCCAGGCCTCATGCAGGAGGTAATTGGTTGCCGCACCAGCGCAAAAGCCTGCTGCGGCGGCAACGGGCAGGGGTGCGGAGCTAAACCGCAATAGCGCTGCTGCAATAGCAATATCTAAGCCTAGCCCTAGTATAAGCACCAGCGCAAAGCGAATAACTTCACTGCGCATGAGTAGGTGTATCTGTCAGAAAGTGTGTATTGGCTTCTTCCCACTCAGGCCCACTGCGGCGAAGTAGGTCGAATAAATCGTATATATTGTCGATCTTGCCGCCCATGATGGAAATCACGCAAGAGTTTTCAGGGCTGCGCTGAAAGAGAATGGGGCGCCCATCGTCCTGCTCGTTTTTGAGAAGCACCGTTTTTATATCATAAAGTGAGCGTACCCACTGTGCCTGACTAAGGGAGGGGACATATCGACGTGCATCTGCGATCATATGTGGTGCGCGAGTGACCTCTGGAACACTGACAGGTGCCCCGGCTCTGTAGGTCCACGACGCATGTGGGGTATAGCGTACATGCGTTAGTGAATAGAGACCAGCTGCGGGCCATGGCATCGCTGAAAAAAATGGGCCATCCATTACGGTTATACCAAACCCATCTAGTTCTTCGGGCGGGGTGACTAGCGCGATTTCGGCCATTTCGTATTTTATGGCCGCCTGTGGTAGCCCCGCAGTAGCAAGCAATGTGTTCAGTCCGGCATAGGTAACATTATAAACGTGACGTGGACGCACAGTTGACCCGTTGGAGAGATGCACGCAGGCTCGCTCGTCTCCCGCGCCATCTGGGGCCTTGTCTTCAATCCGCTCGACTCGGGTTGATAAGCGGGTATTCACCTGCGCTCGGGCAAGTCCCGTCTCCATCTTTGTGCGCAGCGCAGTGTAGTCGAAACCATGTTCAATACAGGCAAAGACGTCTTCGACCGCATCTGCCGCGAAAAGCGCTTTCTCGGCGGGACGTGCCTGCCGGATGGGCGCGCCCATATCAGAGAACATGCGCCCAAAACGACGTGCAGAAACCTTGGAACGTCGGCGAGAAATAGCGTATAGCATCTGAAAATTATCCACTACCGCTTCAGGGAAATCATTGGCGAACCGCTGGCGTAGCAACATCGATTTTACTGCTGTCAGTGCATTCCTCGGATAGTGAAACCCGGTATGAATACGGGCTTGATTTACGCGTGAAGCCCGCTCCATTAGCCGTGGCTCGGCTTCCACTAGCATGACACGGTCAGAGACGGACCTTAGGAACAAAGCGAGCGCTGCGCCGTAGAAGCCGCCTCCGATCACGAGGTGATCAGGCTCATTTTCGCTCACAATCCCTCCTCTGTCATGTGGGCCTCAGGTGTGGCAGCAAGCTCCACATTAAGGTCATTTGCTACCCGCAAAAAAAGATCCGTTCGCCCCTGCTCTTCGATCACGTCATCGATGACGTCGCCTCCGGCAATATCAAGAAGCTTCATAAGACCTGTAGCCAGCCCGAAAATAGCAGCGCCTAAAAATACCGCTGTCAAGCTCAGTACCAACGATGTGGTGAGCCAACCTGGCTGCACTTGGTCAAGGATTGCCCAAGCCGCCAAGGCATAGAATGCATAGAGTATTCCGATACAAGATACGAAGACGGAGAGCACTGATACTACTCCTAGTACCCGAGGTGCAGCATTGGTCAAAAGTTTTTGCACTAGAACCAGCCGCGCGCCCAGGCCTGAATCCGAGCGAACGGCTGGTCCACCTTGCGAAACGGTACACACAGGGATCCCACTGTCACGAGGGGTGAAACGCAGCGCTAGTTCACGATCCGACCGGTGTAAAAGCACATTGAGAAGAGTGCGCGGATAGGCAGCGCCCAGCATCTCGCCCTCGCCGATCCGGAAACCGCTACTGCGCCCTAAGAGCCTTAATAAGGAGTCTGCCCCCACATGTCGGCTACGGGCCGCTTGGACAATAGTTTGGTTGTCGGCGGCGTCCATCAGAAATGCGACAGGGTCAATACGGTCGAATTCTTCTACCGTACCAAGAAACACGACATCTCCAATTGCCTCTGCCGCCGAAACCGTCCGACGGCGATAGAAGGATGTTCCTGGCCGTACCCGTATGAGCCGCAGGTTCTCATTCATCGCCAGCAAGGTAGCATCACTAACGTGGTCGGCAGGGTCGGCTGTTACAATTAGTACTTCGTAAAAACGGAAGGCATTACTTACCTGTGCGATCATCTTGGCTAGTTCTTCGGGATTTTTTGGCCTGTCGGCGATGCACAACGAGGCTAGAACATCTTCCCTTACATGGCTCATGCGCAAGCCTCCAGCAATCGGTTGAGTGAAGAACTTAGCACGGCTAGAGAAACGTCATCTGCTACGCGGGCCATCTCAATCGAGATAGCCCGCTCGTATCCTGACGCCGCGAGTGCGGCGATGACGGGCCGCAATGCAATCGGGTCCGCTGGTGCAGGTGCCAAAGCAGGTTCGCTTACATGCACATGCCCAATCTGAGAAACAAGGTTGGGGATGCGTTCAGGTAGACTGGCAAAATCACCATTCATATGCATGGCACCAAGATCGAGGCATATTGAGATCGCTGGATGCTTAGCTGTACGCACAAACCTATCCACTGCATCAAGGTCATTAAGGAAATTTGTACCATATGCAGGCGGATTTGCCTCAATAGCAATCGAGGTGCCGTGGTCGTAGGCGAGATCGCCCAGCCTTGAGAAAACTGAAAGGGCGTGTTCCATCGCGCTAACGTTGTTCATCTCAGATGGAATTACACGCTGTCGTGGTGAACCGAAGACGATATTTGGTATTTCAAGACGGCCGGCTAGAACAATAGCTCTTTCCATTCCATTAATGAATTGGGTCTGCTCGTTGGGGGAACCAAATAAGGCCGCGCCGTTCACTCCAAACAGCAGCGATTGCATGGAAACTAATTCCAGCCCAGCAGCACGCACCGCGCTCAAAGCTGTGTGGGTTTCCTGTATGTCGGGAACAAATACATCCTGCGCGCCCTCAAGAAATAGACCGGGCGCGATCTCCAGTCCTAATATACCTCGTGCGCCTAGCATGGCATACGCTTTTGCGCGGTCTTCCGTGCCCCAAGCTATATTCGATACGGCGAATTTCACGACCACATTTCCGCAGACATAAAACGCTTGATGGCAGACATCACCTCGGGTGCATCTGCGGTATAAGGGCCTGCGCGCTGCCACAGATTGGCATGGCGGGTGCGCATGTTTTCGTGGTGCAAGCGAGCGTCCCCATCGGGCATTTCGTGCTTATTGATGTGTTTAAACAGCGTACCTGCGCGGACAGGCTCAGGTGCAAGATGTAATAAATCACACTTTGCTGTTTGGGCTCGAGCGATATCACTACTTAGTCCGGCCATGTCATAATACTGAAATTCGCTGTCGGGATTAGTAAATCCTAACGAAGAGCGCCCAGCGTCAATTAATATCGTTTCAATTCGAGTGCGGATCGTCGCAGGCACATGGTACACAGCAGTCCGGTCCACGACCATCAGATCTAATCGGGGGTCGGGCTTGTAAAGTTCTACAAAGACGTCTCGTAGATCGCTCGGTAGGCTGGCGCAGCTCTCATTTAGCCGTTCTCGCGTTAGCATGGACGGAATTGGGTTTGCCACGTCGAACAGGAAATTTTTACGCAGACCTGGCCCGAACAAAGCTGGCAGACGCAGGATTGTGCAATGCGCAAAACGCTGGGTGCAAAACACCTCTAGACGGCGTCGATTACGTCCGTATGCAAGATCGTCTTGAAACTCTTCGGTAGCTTCGTCTGCACCAGAAGCAAAGTCTGCCAATACTGCGATGGTTGAGATCAACACAAAATGCTCGGTTCGCAGCGTATCGAGATGTTCGATTAAAGCACCAACCGTCGCTGTGTCGGCTTCAGGAAAGCGGTTGGCCTCGAACATTGAGCCCGGAGCTGCTGCACAGATTACTGTCTCAAAGGTGTGTTCACAGGCTTCATGAATATTGGCCCTATTGTAAGCTGCGGCAAAAGCGCGTTGACGCAAAAGTGCCCCCCCCACGAACCCTGTCCGCCCAATCAGAGCATCCATTCCAGTCTCCTTTTTCATGTTTGTATACGCCATAAAACACGACGCAACATCGCTGGAGCGGCTGTAAGTGTGCTCCAGGAAACATAAAGAAGTGCAGGCATGAAACCCAGGTACCATAAGACAAAATTGATATGGGTCTGGGTGTAGGCGTGCCCCTTCGCAAAAACGAACCAAGAGACCGGCACGGCGAAAAACATGCCAAAGGTCACGAGGTCGCGCTGAAAATGTGGGTGGCGCAGTATTCCCTTTAGGGCAATCCCCACTAAAGAAAGTGCAATGAGCGCAAGAAATATCTTACCCGGCATGATCATTGTGCGACGTCCAGGATACGCTTCGTAAAGATAAATTCGAAGTACATCAAATGTCGATGCCTCCAAGGAGGCACGCGCCTCTGTTTGTACCTGCAAGGCTGGATCGCCATAGGTGCGACGGGCGATGTCTTCAATCCAGATTGATTGTAGGCCTTCGATCAATGTGTCACCCCGCGCTCCAGCATGTAGCAGCAGGGCTGCTATAAAACCCACCACACACGCGACAAATATTCGTGCAGCTGTGCCTAAATCCGGACGTTCGCCTCGGAAAGTAGGCGCAATAATAAAAACAGCGCACGCCAAAAGCGTCACAGTTGTGAGGTACTCATAATTTGAGGCAGATTTGAGAAATACAGCTGCTGCAATCAGTGCTAGCCACATCCACTGCCGTTGTCGGGCAGCCCTATCGTGGTAGAACCAAGCCGCAAGAAGGGCGGGTAAAAGCAGAAGGTAAGGGCTCCAGTAGAGATTGCGCGCCATGGTGAGAAAATATGGTGCTATCGCGGGGCACAATAGGAAAAGTATTGCAAAACGTCTATCGAAGGCTCGCATATATGCCTGTGTTAGCAGCACCAGAGCCAATGCTGTTAGCCCTGCTGTCACCAACTGCAGTGCTTCAAGCGATGCGTTCTTGCCAAATAAGGCCATAAGACTAGCGTGTAGCCCGTATTGTGCGCGGTAAGGTTCGACGATAATAGCGGTCGGATCAGTGACACCCTGTTCATAAAGGCGATAAGTCTCTTGCATCTTGATCTGATCCGGTATTGAGTCCGGTTCCGGTGTCTTCAACCGGTCTGGATGGTAGACATAAGCTAGACCGGCACCTTGAAGGTCTAGCCCGTCCCGTTCTGCAATAATCCTGCCCAACACGCGTGATTGGCCATTTAGCTGCCATGATGTGAAGATTTCATCTTGCGCAATACCTAGCAGGTTGGTCTGAAAATTTAATGTTAGTGTTACCCAGATCAGGAACAAGCTTGCCAGTTTGCCTAAAGGTAGATCAAAGGCTCGCCGCATCTTATACCTCAAAATTAAATTTTTGCCTAGGCTGGTTGAATATCCAAAAGTCCCTGTCAATTAGTCGTTTTCCATCTACAGGGCAAGCATTGTGAGTATTAAAGTAAGATTACGTCTATATGTCCAATCTGGGGATATGCAGACCTGTATAGCTTTATTTGCAAAAAAAATTAGGTGAAAAATTCACGATATTGGCGTTATAGCGGCCGTAATTTGCGATGTCGCAATGGCAATTTAGAATTGATCAAGAACTGGCTTTATCTACTGCTTCGATAACTCTATTCTGATCAGCCCCTGACAAGCTGGGATAGATGGGCAGACAGAGCACCTCTTCTGCCGCTGCACGGGCTGCCGGCAAATTGGTAGGATTGGCTGAGGCGAGGCCTCGGTACATTGGTAAGTCTGAAATCAAAGGGTAGAAATACCGTCGTGAGAATATTCCGCGCGTACGGAGTGCTTCATAAAGACCGTCCCGATCCATCGCAAATGTAGACTTCACTCGTACTGGATAATACGCATGGTTAGCTCGCAACTGGCCCGAGGAGGGAACAGGGTCGATTCCCTCGACCCCCGCTAGTGCCGCGTCGTAACGTGCTGCGGCGGCGGCACGCGCGGCGATGGCTGCATCGATACGCTCCATCTGCAACAGGCCGAATGCGGCCTGAAACTCGTTCATCTTTCCGTTGATCCCGACACTTTCGACCTCGGTCTCGCTGACAATGCCGAAATTTTTTGACCGGTCTATGCGCTCTTTCATTTCCAAATTAGGCGCGACGATGGCACCACCTTCGAGTGTAGAAAAAACCTTGGTCGCATGAAAGCTGAGTATCGATAGATCACCATGGTTCAGGATTGATCCACAATGACAATCAACGCCAAAAGCGTGTGCCGCGTCATAGATTACTTTCAACCCGTGTCTGGCGGCGATGGCCTCTATTGCATCTACGTCGCACGGGTTGCCGTAACAATGTACAGCTAGAATAGCAGAGGTGCGCGGCGTGATTAGAGCCTCAATCTTCTCAGGATCGAGATTCAGCGTTACCGGGTCTATGTCAGCAAAGACCGGTTCCAGTCCGTTCCATTTTAGCGCATGCGTGGTCGCGACGAAGGAGAAAGGTGTAGTGATGACCTCACCGCTGAGTTCCAGCACTTTGAGCGCGGCAATTAGGGCTATCGTTCCGTTGCCAAACAGCGAGATCTGCGGCACGCGCAAATGTGCCACGAGCGCGGCCTCCAGCTCTTGATGCATTTTCCCACCATTAGTCAAAATGCCGCTGCTCCAAATCTGCTCTAAATAAGGAACGAACTCCTCAAGCGGTGGGAGAGACGGACGGGTGACGAATATGGGAGCGTTGGTCATGGAGCCTCAAACGGCATGGATTATCTATGGCTGGCCTAGCTGTTATAGGGTAGACCCTCCCTAATGCAACTAGCGATTATGGGCGGTCCAATAGAGATGACTGATACTCAGAAAGGCAACTGTCTAAAGCTAGAGCGACCTGTTGTGAGTATGTGCTGTCTCACCTACAATCACGTTGATACTATCGCACAGTGTCTAGATGGGATGCTGATGCAAAAAGTGGAAGTGCCTTTTGAGATTGTAGTGCATGACGACGCTTCCACTGATGGCACTGCCGAGATAGTAGCCGACTATGCTGCGCGCCATCCAGGCCGCATTCGTACAATCCTTCAGACAAAAAACCAGTACAGTTACGGCCCGCATCCGATTGCTCTCTTATTTGAGGCTGCGCGTGGTGATTTCATCGCAATTTGCGAAGGCGACGATTTTTGGACTGACGAATGTAAGATCAAAATTCAGTGGCAGGCGTTAGAGAGCCATCCCTCAATTGACATATGTGCGCACGCTTCGCAGACTTGGATAAGTTCGGCCGACTCTGGACCAAAAAAAATGAGGCCGTTTTCCTATCCTGAAGGTATTTATTCTGCCGCAGATTTACTTCTCAAAGAACGTATAAAGGTACAGACAGCCACGTTGTTTTTTCGAAGCCATGTTGTGGGCTCCTATGTACGGTTCATGCGTGCACGCAAGCGAAATGTAGGAGATGTATACCTTAAGGCGCTTTGTGCTCGGCGCGGCGGCCTTCTCTATCTAGCACGCGAGATGTCGGTATATCGGCTGGCATCTCTAGGGTCGTGGAGCGGATCTATAAGGTCCGATTATCTTGCACGTAGCACTTCAGCTACTTCCAAGATTATTGGTCTTTCGGATTTGAGGTATCAGCTTGGTTCACCTGTCGATCATGCCATTCGAACGGTTAGTGCGCGAACTATCCTTTGGGTTTTGCGTGACCACCATATGCCGTTTATTCAAAAGATTATTTTTCTGGTGCACAATGCTCGGTATCTTTCTCCAAGAGCTCTTTGGAAGGTCAGTATCCGGCGTTTTTTTCGTGGGGGTGCATGATCAACGGCGCTGGTTGACGTGAGGCACAGCACTTACAGCGCTGTTGGACAGCCCGAGAAAACTACATATTTCGGATGTATCCTGCAAATCAATTAGTGAGACTTCCAGAAGCTGGTTTTCAGGCACGGCCGCCCGCACTGCCGTATCATGGGACAAAATCTGAGCGATGTGATGGTCTCTATCATAAAGAAGATCATCCGAATAAATATTAAACAGTTTGCGCACCAACCGCCCTAGATATCCCGGCGCGATATAGGGGCAGATCTTCAACGCGGAAGCAATCTGATTGGTTGTTGCATCTTGCTGCAATCCCAGCAGCGTGAAATGATGGTTGCGTAGGCTTTCAAACCATTCCTCAGGGTCGCGGCGTGTTAAAATGAACCGAGCGTCTGGGTAACGTGTTACCAACTCAGGTACCAGATCGGTGCAAGAAAAGGGAACGTCTTGAAAGGCCTCATGACGCTTAATCCATGCGAACAACATATCACTCGCATGCAACCCTGCTTCATCGAACAACCGTTCCCCCTCCCACTGAGGGGCAACATCGTAATGCCACTGTCGCATCAGACGATGGATGCTGGTGGTGCCTGTCTTATTCATACCCACGCAAAACAGCTTTCGATCGTATACCCGTCGTCCTCCCATCTGTTGTCGCGACAGATGCCTTTTAAGAGAAAAAGCCGCTCGAGCGATTTGACTGCGGGCGAGGCTGGTGACCATGGGCTTTCTCCAATGTGGGTACGTCAGGCGAAAATGGTAAACGTCGTGATGCAGCATTCAGTGCCGACTGGCAAGAACACGCGCGGGGTTGCCGACTACAGTTGTGTTAGGCATCACATCGCGCAGTACTACGGCTCCTGCACCTATAATTGCGCCGCTTCCGATCTTTAGGGGACGTTCGGATGTGCCAGGCCGGATTACGGCCCCTGCTCCAATGAAGACCCTGTCGCCCACATGGACCGCTCCGCTGCAAGAGACACGCGGCGCGAAAGTCACAAAATCACCGATCACGCAGTCGTGCGTGACGGATGAATGTGTGTTAAGATGAAAGAACCGGCCAATCCGAGCGTCCGATGTGATGATACTAAAGCTGCAAGCAATCAAGCCAATCCCGATCTTGTTGCGATCATAGCGTAGCGCATGTGGTGATACGAGATCGACTGCCTCAGCACCTTGAGCTTCAAAACGTTCGTATACTGCAGCACGACCTGTCGGATCGGAAACTGCAACATTGAAGAACCGGCGCTTGACCGGAGTAGAAAAAAATGCGGTCTCGGACATCACGGGGAGATCACCAATATGGTTTTGCCTTGGCACAGTTTCGACAAATACCGGCTCTGCGCCTAGTGTTCTAGCGATGCTGCGGGCGAAAGGCATGACCTCACGAGCACAGCCACCGGTTCCAACGATGCCTAGTAGAGACAAATTATGATCCATTAATCGTCCTGTAGGGTAGGTAACACCAACGATAGTGTCCTGAGAGCTGTGTCCAAGCTAGAAAAAGAACGAGCAATCCCAGATATGGAGCAAGCATGATCAACTGACCACGCCCACGTGGGTAGAGCCAAGGCAGTGCAGCGTATATCATCAACTGGGGGATGATGAAGTAATACCCAAACCTATCCGCGATCACCGTAGAAAGCGGTAATAGCGCTCCCAGCCCAATCATGCCTAGCGAGAGTAGGCTTATCAGTTTGTGGCTTTCTGGGAACGCCGTTTTCCAGCGCTGTGACAAGTAGAATGTATAGAATACCCCCGTGGCCGCCAAAAGCCCCACACGGAAGATTGCACCACCTGCGTTTTCGTCACCAATGAGATAGCGGGAGTTAGCAATTTCAGCGGCCTCTGTGGAAAGAAGTGCAAAAACGCCTGGTACAGCCAAAAGTACCCCGAGTAGAACGTTGCGAATTGAATAGCGCCCTATCACAAAGGGTCCTAACAGCGCGAAGATCAGTGCGGAGCCGTGAAAAGCCGATGCAAACGACACGAATAGGGCGAAACGCATCAACCTCTTGTCGCGGAAAGCGTTAAATGCGAAGCAGATCAGCCCGATCGCAGCCGCCTGCTTAACTGCTGCCATCGGCATATTTAGGATCAGTACCGGAAAGGCTAGAGCCAGTACCGTTATCGGAGCCGGGCTACGGCGTGCGATAGCATGCAGACCAGCGAAGAAGATTGCCGAGGTAGCAATGTTAAGCCAGACATAGCCGAGCCCCAACACGTCCATGGTTTCCAGAAGAATCCAGTGAGCAGGATTCGATTGAGCAAGCGCATCGCTAAAATTTGCGTATTTTTGCGTTTCAAAGTTAATAAGGTAATTGGGCCAATCACAGCCGACCTCCCAGCGCAAAGCTGAAAATAGATAAAGACTGACCAATATGAGCCAGTAAAGCCCAGGAGACCGGCGACCATTGCTCATCAGCCGGCACCCCAGCAAAGAAGCAAAAACGAAATAGTATGTCATTTGCTACTTTCGATATCTGCGTTGGCGCCCAGTATCTCTAATGCGGCTGTAATTATGTCTTCAGAATAAATTGGCCGGTCATTCAGAGCGCAGACTGCCGAGGTTCGCAAGGCCTGCCATGCGTCGGGTGCGTTTAGCAGAACATTAATCCGCTCTGCTGCATCTACATTCGCGCGGGGGCCGTCTAACGCTATCCAAACGGCGTTGATCCCATCTCGCGTATAACGTTCGATTTCGCCTACCGGCGTGACTATAGGCACGAGACCCGCCTGCATGGCCTCTACAACTGAAAGAGCCATTCCTTCGTGTCGACTGGTCTGAAGATAGAAACTTGCCTGTCCTGCCAAGGCTCCAATCTCTTCACGCGGTAGTGGCCCTGTCAGTGTCACCGAACTTTGGAGACCACGTCGTGCAATGTCAGCACGCAAAGGAGCCTCCAGACCTCCATCAGGGCCTATCACAGTGAGTGTTGCGTCAGGACGTATCTCATGAAGGTGTGCGAATACCGCGAGCATGCGCAGGGGATCTTTTTGAGCGGCAAGGCGGCCCCAGAAAACCAGATCAGGCTTGGGGTCTGGCTGTGGTCCACGTACTGCAGTCGGTCGGTCGAGTAGGTAACTAATGATCCGTGCGGGGCGATTGGGTGAGTGTGGTAAGCGTTCTTCTAACGATTTGGCACTGTCTGCCCAAATAGCAATAACCCGCTGGGCGGCCGCACGTGTTATAATTTTGTCGAGCCTATGTGCATCACGTGCATTGTGTAGAAACAGTACCATTGGTGCCCGGCACCCCCGCAGACGCGCGATACCCCCGACTAGTACCGCACGCCACAAAGACAGCACAACTAAGTCGGGCTGCGCGCGCGCTAACCGTCCTGCCGCTTTCCAGAGCGTCCACGGGTTGAACGTGGCTCTGCGGCTCGAGCGGTCCTGTACCGTTTCGAAGACAAACATTCGTTCTAGAATGACATTACTATGTGAGACGCCTTCGGCGGTCGCGGCAGCGCGCTCCACCCCGCCGATGCCATCATAGGGCATCAGGTGAATCACACGTCTCATAGAAGATCCTTTAGCAATTCAGCATAACCCGCGCGCATATTGGTGGGATTGTGATATCGCAAAACATGTTCTTGTGCTCGGGTGGCGCGCAAGATGGCTTGGTCCGGGGTCTGGACAACGCCGATGATTGCATTGGCAAAAGCTTCCGCATCTCGGACGGGCACTAAATGTCCTAGTGTGTCTTCGCTCCGGCTAGAAGGTGTTAGAAGATCCGAAATGCCTACTACATCTGAAGCAACTATTGGCACACCAGCAGCCATGGCCTGTAAAAGGGCAGTGCTGAGCGTCTCGCCATCAGAAGCATGTGCATAAATGTCGAGGTTTGCAAACCAGCTGGGTAAGCGCTCCGGGGCTATATGACCTAGCATTTTCACACGCTCATCGACTCCTGCAGAGCGGGCAGCCTCCCATACAGTTTCAAAGCGCACACCGTCTCCTGCCAAGCTAAGTTCCCAGTCCCACTGTGGGGCTCTCTTACTAAGATGTGCTAAAGCTGAAATAAGCACTTCCTGAGCTTTGGTGGGAGTAAAGCGACCAGCCATTCCGATGCGAATCTTGCGTCCATTTCCCAGAGCCCTTCGCGGTAGGGTGAAGGAAGAAAGATCAACTCCCGTAGGAATTAATGTTGCGCGCGCTGACCGAAACGCTGGCCCCAGTTTCTGTGCCAGCGTTGCTTGGTAGTCGGGGCTTAGCGTAATCACTCGGTCAGCCAAGAACTGCGCAGTAAGGCTTGCACCCCACTCAGAACGAGTTTTAAGCGCATTTGCCTGATGCTCTACTGCAAGGAGCGGTATGCCACGTGCGGCCCAGCGCGCGGGCACAACCGTCTTAATGGAATGTAAGATCACAGCATCCGGCTGCACAGCGCGGATCGCGCGGCTCAGCCTTGGCCACCCCGCCCAAGGCCGCCCCTGCTGCGCGGGCACGTAATCGTACTGGATACGTTTCTGCGTACACATGTCTTGATATGCTGCGGCGACGGGCTCGATCCCATAGAATAACAACCGATGTTCCCATGGATCATCTAAGCCGCCTGCCTCGATCAAGGGCATTGCAACGGCCGCATGACCCCCGAGGCCGGAATAAAGCACCTGAAGGATACGTGACCGCCTGATCATGCACGCAAGGCCCGCATCTTGCGACGTACTGTTCGCACTGCATTCCATGCGCGCAAGGCCAAGCGATGCAATGGACTATCATAGGCGCGCGCGCAAAGATCTGCATAAGCAGGGGTCATATCTGAAGTACCTCTATGAGGGTAAATCCCAAACCAAAGGTTCGGGTCGCGGAAACTGAAATCGTGATAGCCGATAATTGCCTTGGACTTCCATAACGCATATGGCAGGCTCAACTGGTCTCTGGTCGGTGCTGCAGCGTATTCCGCCCACCATGCCGACATCACCCTGTCGGTTTGCGCATGGCGATGTTCCTTGATGAGGATTCCAGCTTCAATCAACCCGAGATCATCGGGAAAACCCTCTTCGAGAAAGTGGTTTAGCCGCGCCCTGGCCAAGGATGAATCTGGCAGCTTTCCCAAAGCCTCACAGGTCTCGATCTCTGACTGGACAGAGTTCCGCCGGTCATGTCGAAAAACCGTCAGTGCGTTCTTGCACGAATGGTTCCGCGCGACGAACTCTATCATGTTTCCCAAAAGCCTGATGTTCCCGTCAACATAAACGGAGACATCATAATCTGGCAGAACATGATGCATCAGCATTTTATGGTAGCGATTGGCTAATGAGGGGGACCCGAAACCGGCGGGATCAATCGTATAAGTCGTCCAGCCCTGGACATTCACATCAGGATCGTCGGTAACGATCACATAATCTGCTTCGGCAGACTGGACGATCGGCGGATAAACCCGATCATATCCTCCGATCACGCAAGTATAGACAAGAAGCTTCATTTGCACTTCCATTTGCGTTTGGCATCAGACAGCAGTCGTCGACCGAAATACGCGGGGGCCATCACCCAACCACTTGCGGGGTAATTCGGCACAGGAATATCGCGACCCTGCGCGCGTGTCTCTGCCCAGTCGATTTGCACCTGGTACTGTCGCGGTGTCATGAGTGCTGGACGCAATACCTGCGCAAGGCGGGTCTGGCGGGTCTTGCGCCCCCTGTCCAGGCCATTGTCCCCTTCCAATCCTGAATCATGCATAATCGCGGCTGCAGGGGCAAACTGCCATTTGGCCCCAAGATGGCGGGCGCGTGCAAAGAATTCCTGGCCAACCACACCGTATAGTTTCAGCCGCTCCGTAAAAAGACCCAAGGAAATCCAGTCCTCGCGCGACATGGACAGGTTGTTTTCCACCAGAGACAGGCCTGGATATACCGCCAGAAGAGTAGAAATCGGTTCCGGATTTAACGGTACCACCTGTTTCAAGCGCTCCATCTTGACGGCGAGTTGAGTGTTGCTTTCCGGATCCGCCGGATAGCGGGGTCCGCAGGTCATGACCCCGGGACATTGTGCCGACAAATGCGCGGCAACGAAATCCGGCTCTGGAAAGCTGTCGTCGTCCAGAATGACGACAGTGTCTCCGCTAGCCGCAAGGATTCCCATATTGCGTGCAATGGACAAACCATAACCGGTGTAGTTGGTGTTCACCCAGTTCAGCGCATAAGAAGTCCGCGCAGATAAGAGGATATTCTGCGTCTCATCTGTCGATCCATCCATGGCGACGACAACCTCGAAATTCGAAGACGTCTGGTTTTCAAGATGCTTCAGCAAGCGCTGCAACGGCTGTGCACGATTATAAGTAGTGATGACAATTGAAAGCATGTTCTGTTCCGCTACGGGTCAATTGATAGGACAGGCTGCCCACAACGCATCCAGATCTATGTCGATGCCCGGATCGCCAAAAGAATCCTCAATCATCGCGCGCGGGATGTTTGTATCAACCTGAAGCGGTCCATTCTGTTCGCGTCCAACAGAAGAAAGATAGTCGTGGAACTTGAAACCATCTCCCAAAAGCTTGCCGCTGGACGATAACCAAAGGCTGGGCACCCCGTAGGCATCGGCGCAGATCAACCCGTGCAACGAAGACGATGCAATCCGGTCGCAAGAAACGATCTTGTCCACAACTTCCTCAATGCCGCCGGTGATGTCGATGACAACGGTGTCCTCCCACTTTTTTGCCGCCACGAAAAAGGGATCGTCCCGTTCAAGGTAGTGAGGTATTAGGCCAAGCGCATGCTTGCGTGCATTGGGACGTGGCGTATAGATGCGTGGCAAAAGCAAGGCTGCATCTCCCACAGTATCAGGACATGGAATCCCCGCCTCCCGTAGCCGGGCAACGGACTTCCAGCCACGCACAGCCTGTATCTTCCCGGGGGCGCGTTTGATCGGTGCATCCTTACTGATAAAACCTGCCCCCCAGACAACCGAGTTCTTATGGGCACATGCGGCAGAAAGATGGCTGCCTATCCAATAATGGACCGGTGGCGATAGGCGCCGCACAACTTCGCGAGCATGGACAAAAGGGCGATCACTCAGGGCGTTTGCCATATAGGGGTTGAGCTTGTCTCCCCAATTTGCACCAACCTCACCCTGATTTGGCCAGTTGAGCACAAAAGATTTTCGGTCGAAGTGCATCTCAACTGTTTTTGCAAAGCGACGCGTCAGGTTGGTCGCCCTGTCCGGAGTATCAGTTGGTCCATTTTTCAGCATGTTCAGTAAACTTTCGATAAAATAATTTGGCGGTCGGTTATCTGCCGTCGAGGGAGGGGCAGGCCAGAAAACGGCGGATTGCATAGATCTTGCCACGCACGCCAAGATGCCGCGAGGGTAGAATCAGGCGGGCCAATTCAAAAAGACCCGGGTGGCGCAGGTCGATGATGCGGCGAAGCTTGCGGCGCTCGATATTTCGAAACGCCCAGCCCTGCAAAAATGCCGCCTGTTTCGCTTCAAGTATCCCTGCCTCGTACGCATGAGTAATATCCTTGACGTATTGAGCACGGATTTGGTCGAAGTCGATGCGCATAAGGCCGCTGGTACCGGTTATATTGTCATCATGGACCCGCTTGTGTAGCAAGGCTTCCTTGAGGCGCATTCCTTGGCCGTGCAGCAACAATCGCAACGCATTCGGCGAATCTTCACTGGAGAGTGCCGGATCAAGAGGTGGAAATGCCATTAGGGGCGCTTTGCGAAAGGTACGCGTAGCGCTCGAAAGGTCCGGGGCATGTCCCGCAGCAAAGCTTTCAAGATCGAAAACTGCCACTTTCTCAGGTGACACGGAAACCCGTTTACTTAGAGGCGGTGTGCGGGAGCCAAAGCAGAGACTCGCGCTTTCCACAAAAGTCGTGCTGGGGTTGTCACGCAGCAGATCAACGGCTACCTGCACCCGGTTCGGCACGGCAATATCGTCACCAGCAAGGTAGCATATGATGTCACCAGATGACCGTTCAAGAGTTTGGTTGAAGTGAGCAATCAAACCCATGTTCTGCACATTGCGGTGCGTCTTGATAGTGTGAGGTCCGCCATATGCCTCAGTCAATGCGCAGATTTCAGCCCATGTTCCATCGGGGGACGCGTCATCAGATATGATAATCTCAATGGGTGGGCCAAGCTGTGCAAGCGCAGAAGCCACCGCGTCTGCAACAAAATTCTCTTGTTTGTAGGACAAAAGCATGAGGGTTACGTTCGACGTAGTCATGACATTTTTTTTTCCAGTTTTTCAGACAGCCATGCGGCTACTGATACGATCTTGGCGTCCCATGATAGATGCGCATCTGCATAGACACGCAAGTCGGAGCTAACCTGGGCTCGTTCTGAAGCCATTGCCTCACACCACGTGCGCAAGAACGCAATATCCACCGGGGTTTCATCGGGGGAAATATGATGCACATGACGCATTGAAGAGGGAAAGTCGCCATCCGCATTCGCTGTCACAAACGGCAGTCCGCGGGCACAGTATTCACGCGATTTCAGGTCCGACGTTTCGGCAGAAATGCGGTGCATCCCCAAAGCTGCGATGCCCAAGTGAGCACCATCCAGACGCGAATCAAGCGCCGCGCCCGAAAGAGGCCCGGTGAAGTGTACCATGTCGGAAACGCCTGAGTTCACGGCGAGCTGCCGCAATTCTTGTTCAAGTTCACCACTTCCGATCAGCTCAAACAGCACGTCCGACCGAGCAGTTGCAGCCCTGTAGTTTGCCAGTCCTCGGATTACCCGATCATAAGCATGCCGAATACCGAAATTTGCCACCCCCACAAGTCGGAGCGGAGCAGCAGGCTCAGGAAGACTTGCCAGCGGCAGGCTCGAAACTTCTACGCCATTTCGGGTAATAATGGTAGGAATACCCACAATTATGGCACGGCTCGAAAACGTTACGATCCGGTCCACGTGAAGTTTCAGAAAGGGTGTGCACGTGTCGTCGACCATCCCCAACAGATGTTGTCGCACGCCACGGCGTTCATCCTTGTAGGGGTAGGTCGGAATTTCCATCAGGATTGGCACTTCGGGGCGCTGTGTACGGAACTTGGAAAGCATTTTTAGCAATCCGGGCCCTGCACCTTGGAAACGGATATAAAGAAAATCCGCATCCGCTACCGCAGAAAGTGTATCGTGCCAGAAGTAGTTGTAATGTGTCATGCGTCGCGCAATTGAGCCGTTTGCTGCAGGTCGCAAAACATCGCTGTCGCACATGACCGCGCCATCGTTTATTGAATGCAGTCGCGTCGGAAAACCTGCACGAGCCAAGGCTGCACGCTGGGCTTCTATTTTGCGCGATACCCCGGCCAAATGAGGCGCGGCAAGGTCAAGCCGCGCGATATAGGCACCCTGTAGCACATCAGGCCCCATCAAGCATATCCGCAGGTACACCTTCACGTGTGATGCGACCCTCCTTGATTTCTAAGATCCAATCGCATTCCTTCAACGTGCTTAGGCGGTGGGCGATCATGATCAAGGTCAGGCTGCGGTCCAAACCGGCCACGGCTTCCATTACCCGCGCTTCAGTCGCGGAATCGAGCGCACTTGTAGCCTCATCAAAGACGATCACGTCTGCCTCCCGGTAAAGCGCACGGGCAATCGCAATGCGTTGGCGTTGCCCACCTGACAAACGCACGCCCCTTTCACCCACTTGGGTGTCTACTCCATATGGCAGCGCTTGAATTGTTTCGGTCAACTGGGCGCGGTCTATTGCGGTGTGCAGCCGATGCATGTCAATTTCCGAGCGTTCTTTGCCGAAAGCAATGTTCTCGGCCAGGCTTGCATCAGTAAGAAAAATCGCCTGTGGCACATGGGCAATATGCTTTTGCCATGCAGGCAAATGGGCAGCATCCATCGGTTGACCATCAACTTTCATAAAACCCTCGTCAGGCGATATCAGACCCATCAAAATATCGGCCAAGGTACTTTTACCACTACCCGTCGGTCCGATGACCCCAAGCCTAGTGCCACGGGCGATATGTAAGTTGATTTTGCGTAGGGCAGGACGCTCAGCTGCATCATAGTGCAGGCTGACACCTTCCAGCCGGATCTCTTTCGCAAAGCCGATAGGCCCGCGCTGCTTGGCAGCGTGCTTGTCATGAGGTTGTTCTAGATAGGTTAGGCAATCCTTGATTGCAGGTCCCGCACCGCCTATCTGGGTCCAAGCGTTGTAGGCTTGTTGCGCGACCGGCAAAAGGCGCTGCGCGCCAAGAGCTATCCCCCCTAAAAGCGGCAGAACGCCTTCCAGGCCACCGGGACTTGACGCTAGATACCAAGCGATTCCGACGATCAGTATGATGCCAAGGGCTTCAACGACGAAGCGCGGTATTGCCCCAAGGATTTGGTTGTCGGCCATAGCTAACCGCTGACGCCGCACTGACCGCGCATAGCGACGTCGGTGAAGGCCTTGACTACCATCTAGCAAGACGTCGCGGATACCGCCAAGACCTTCCTGAAGGACTTGGATAACGTTGGACATTTCGCGCGAAATTGTCTCACCGTTCCGTCGGATCAGGTTGCGCATAAGGAACCCGGCGATCCCATAGATAAGGGTTAGACCGCCCACCAGTATCAGAGCAATCTTAGGTGACACGACCAGCAGCACGATCCACGCTGAAATAAGAAGCACAGCGGCATTTCCGATCACCAAAGAAGGGAGAATAAAGCTAACAGCAATCTTGCTCGACTTGCCATTAATCGCCGCAATCACACTTGAAGTATTGCGCCCTGCGTGAACACGATAAGGTTGGTAAAGTGTGCGTTCGAACATTTCCACCGCAAGGTCTATTCCGATTAGGTGAGATAGGCGAGCCTGTATCCACACTAGCGAGATGCGCACTGTCGTTGCAAATAAGATTGCCGTACAGAACAGGATCGATAAAGGCCCAACCAATTGTTGCGGTGATGTAATTCCCATGTTCTCTGCCCATTTCGCGATAAAGGCGTGCTCAAATAGGCTTTCAGGTGATGCTAAAACCATTAAAAAAGGGAAGGCTGCGGAAATCGAGAGTAGTTCTGCAAAGGTAGATACTACTGTAAGCAGACTCAACCCAGCCAATTGCCACCTTCGGCGCAAAGACAAATGTTGGCCTAGCCTGAACGCCGTATCCAGATAACTTACCCTCTTCATGCGGAATACTCCGTCTTTCTGTTTTGCACCCACGCCCAGCTTGACGCGCAGATTTCTTCAATGCTGTACTGTGCTTCAAAGTTCAGCAGTTCACGTGCATAGTTCGTTTCGCAAAAACAGCTTGCTAGATCACCAGAGCGCCGCGGCTTGATTTCATAAGGGATTTCTTGCCCAGAAGCCTGAGAATAAGCGGCACGCATTTCTAGGACCGAGTGTCCACGACCTGTGCCTAGGTTGACTAGGTGCCCTGTCTCAAGCTCCTTCAATACTCCGAGTGCCGCGACGTGTCCGTGCGCCAGATCACAGATATGAATATAGTCGCGCACTCCGGTACCGTCGTGAGTAGGGTAATCGTCGCCATAAACCTGTAGTGCCGGACGTCGTCCATTAGCGACCTGCGCAATATATGGGATCAGATTATCAGGTGGCTCTGCCGTCTCCTCTCCAATCAGGGCAGAAGAATGCGCTCCTGCTGGGTTAAAATAGCGCAAAATTGAAGCTTTGAAGCCAGAATGCGCCGCCTCGAATGCAGCAATCAAACGCTCACAAGCCAGTTTGGTATCACCATAGGGTGTGGTAGGATTGAGCAGCGCGTTTTCAGAGACCGCACCTTGAGCCGCAGCTTGCGCAGAATAAACCGTCGCTGATGAGGAGAAAACTAATCGCCCGCCCCCCGTCTGTGCCATAGCTTGGAGTAAGCGCAGCGTGCCCAATACGTTAACATCCCAATAGCTTGCCGGATCGCGCACCGATGCAGCCACTGACTTGAGTGCGGCGAAGTGCATAACCGCATCAAATGAGTTGCGTTTAAATAAGTTCGACAACAAGGCCTCATCACGGATGTCCCCTTCGATTAAATCCGGTGAAGCAGTGCCCGCAGCCTGTCCGATCCTGTCAATTACGTCGCGACGTGCGTTGGCAAAATTATCAAGAATTGTGACCCGCCAGCCCGCCTGTAGCAACTCTACGCAACAATGAGACCCAACGTACCCCGCACCGCCAGTTAATAAAATATGACCAATCGCCGACTTCATATTCCGCATCCAATCATTTTGGCTTTCATTTGAAGGCAACCTTTTTTATCAAAATAACCTTGCAGACCGACGTACATCACTTCTGCTCTTTCACGTTAAGTTCGGCTTTCAAGGTCGCGATCTCATCTTTCAGAGCATTATACTCACGCAATTTGCGCTGCAAAAAGTCTGCTGTCAGAAGCGATTTTCTACGTATGCCTTTTGGAGTAATGATATATGCATACCGCATCTTATTGTTGGCAGCCCGAAAATTACGGATTTTGACTTCGCCCTTTTGAATAAGGGCTCGCAGGCAATAATTAACCGCTCCAAGACTAATACCCAGCGCATCTGCCAACTGACGTTGCGATAACTCAGGATTTCGCTCGATAAGACGCATTACGCGGAAGTGAATATCATCTGGTGTGGCGCTCAAAACACTCTCTCCGCGGCTACCGTACCGTAGACCCCAAAAACGCCTCAAGCTGTCTGGCTCAACAAGCGAACATCGTTCATTTCTGAACGCATATCAAGATCAGTTCAAAAGGCAAGCTCTGTATGCGCAAGCTTGCCATCCTACACAAGGTAGCCTGCTTTTGACGCAATCAGCTTGGAAAACATTGAGCAAGCAGCTACGAACAAATCGCGCGGTGAAGTGCTTTTCAGCGCATATGTAATATCGGCCTGCACAAGCCGTAAAATTATGAAACCAAAGGCGAGGAGCCGACCATGACACGCTTTGCACCGCCGCACTTAAAGCAGGGTTATTTTTGATGGTTTCTTCTATTCTTTGTGTCTGTACAGGCAATATTTGCCGTTCACCTGTGGCGGAGGCCGCTTTGCGCGCAGCCTTGCCGGATATAGCTGTAACGTCAGCAGGGCTTCATGCGTTGGTCGGTCGCGACATTGACGTAGAAAGCGCAACCGCGGCGAGCGAACAAGGCATCCCCCTAAGTCCTCACGCGGCACGCCAGTTTAGTGCTGAATTAGGTGAGCAAGCCGAATTAATCTTGGTTATGGACCAGGACCACCGCAACGAGATCACACGACGCTGGCCGCAATTCAGCGGGAAGACTATGCTACTTGGGCATTTCGAAAATGGTAAATCTATCCCCGATCCGTATCGGATGGGCAAAGGCATGCATCAGCGTGCGATCGAAATGATCCGCGAAAGTGTCCCGCTATGGGTGCAACAACTGGCTGCGATGCGCGGATGAAAGGCCCACCCATGACTGAAAGCTCACAAAAGAATATTTCGCAAATCGAAGATAGCGATGGCGAACTGGATCTCAGCGACCTGTTAGCACAGCTTTTCGCTCGGAAATGGCTCATTGTTGGGTTGGTTTTACTTGGTGGACTGATCGGACTGGTTATTGGTCAGCTTGGTCCGAATGAATATCGCGCGACATCTGTGGTGCAGATCGAAAAGCGTTCCAATGGGGTGGTTCTGCCAGAAGAACTGATCGGAAACCTGCTTTCTGGCGGCGATCAAGCTCGGGGATCATCTTTTGAGACCGAGATACATGTGATCCGTTCACGGCTTATTCTAGGACCCGTCGTTGAGGAGCTTGGGATAAACGCTCGTGTGCAACCAGTACGCGCGCCTATTATCGGAGACTTTCTTGCGCGTAGGTCAATTCCTTTACTCGGGTCTTTATTGTCTGATGCTTATCAGCGACCAGGCGAAAGCATTTCGCTGAACCAGCTCCGGGTTAGTGAAGACTTGATGGGTGCACCTATTTCATTGCGCGTGACTGGTTTTGATAGTTTTGAGATCACCGCTCCGGATTCCACTGCAGTCACTGGCCGAGTTGGTACACTTGTCACATTGGGGGACGATATCCAGTTACAGGTAATCTCATTAAATGCAGCCAAAGGGCGTGAATACCAAATTTTTGCCGAGCCATTACGTAACGGCGTTGCACGCTTACGCGCAGGCCTATCCGTGAGCGAGCGTCGCTCAACCGGTATTATTGATTTCGGATTTACCAGTTCTGACCCAACTCTAAGCCTGATAGCTGCTAACACAGTCGTTGAATCGTACCGCACGCAAAACCTGCAACGCCGCTCGGCGGAAATTGACCAAAGCATCGGCTTTATCGAAAGTAAAATACCTGAGGTTCAGTTAGAGTTAGAAGCTGCCTCAACAGCGCTGTCCACCTACCGTGAATCACAGGAGAATCTAGAGCTCAGCCTTGGCACACAGGAGCTGCTGGACCAGCTTGTAAAAATTCAGGCACGCTTGGAGGAACTGGAGTTTCAGGAACAACAGCTGGCGCAACGTCTGACTCCGAACCACCCTGACTATCAGTCACTTCTGGCCGAGCGTACTCAGTTGCAAAGTCGCCGTGATAACCTGCGTGCCGATCTCCAGGATGTACCTGCCGCAGAGCAGGAGTTTGCACGATTACAGGAGCGCATGGTCAGCGCGCGCGAGTTGGAGCGCCAATTGATCGCCCGCGCGGAACAGTTACGTGTGTTGCGTGCCAGCGCTGTGGGTAATATCCGCGTACTGGAGCCGGCGGAAGTGGCCCGTCTTGTCGGGCCAAATCGTAAAATGCCTGCGCTTGGTGGTTTGTTTGGGGGGCTTGCATTTGGTATCCTGCTTGTCTTCGGTCTCAACTTCTTGCGCCGAGGCATCGAAGATGCACGTGAAGTCGAAGAACTGGGCCTATCCGTGCTGGGGTCAGTTAATAAAGTACCCAAACTAACTGGAGCAAAAAATGGCATCCCAGCATATGCTCTGGTCAGACATGAACCAAGCAATGTCGCCGTTGAAGCCTTTCGCGGGCTGCGTACCGGTATGAGGTTCACTCTAGCGGCTCGTAGTGCCAAAACGATTATGATCACATCATGCGCACCTGCAGACGGTAAGTCCTTTGTTTCTCTGAACCTCGCTATGATTAATGCGACTCTTGGCACACGGGTTTTGTTGATTGATGCCGATATGCGCCGCGGCAAGCTAGGGCGCAATTTTGGGGTTACAAGCAAGCAAGCAGGTCTTGCTCAGGTACTGGTGGGTGAGGCCGACCTACTGGCGGCGACACATACCGATCCCAAAACTGGGCTTGATTTTATAGGGACTGGCAGCCGCCCCCCTAACCCTGCGGAATTGTTGGAAAGCACTTCTTTTTCAGACCTACTTTCGGTGCTCTCTGAAAAGTATGATTTGATCATCGTCGATGCGCCGCCGATCCTTGCCGTAACGGATGCTGCAATCATCGGTCAGAAAACCGATATTACACTGATGCTGGTCCGCCATCTGGTGACGACAAAGCCTCAGCTACAGTCCGCTCTAAAGGGATTGGAGCTTGCAGGGATTACACCAGCGGGTGCGATTATTAACCAGTATGACATGAACAAGAGCCGCTATGGCCAATATAGCACAAGTTATGGGTATCATTACGGTGCTTACAACTACAATTACTCTACAGAAGAGTGATTTTATAGTATTACTCCCCAATAATTTTAGTACGAAAGCACATTCAAATGACACGCGTTTTCATCACCGGTACCGCCGGCTTCATAGGTTTTCACCTTTCCCGACTGCTGCTGGAAGAGGGGATAACTGTCGCCGGCTATGACGGCATGACAGATTACTACGATGTGCGTCTGAAAGAGCGGCGCCATGCTATGCTGCGCCAGCATCAGGGATTTTCCACCACCGAAGCCATGCTGGAAGATGCGGATGCATTGCATACAGCTGTTAAAAACTTTCGCCCCGATGTCATCGTGCACCTCGCCGCACAGGCCGGGGTGCGTTACAGCTTGGAGAACCCACGCGCCTACATTGACGCGAATGTGATCGGTACGCTCAACGTTATGGAAGCTGCACAGGCCGCTGACGTGGATCACCTGTTAATGGCGTCGACTAGTTCGGTTTACGGCGCAAACGAAGACATGCCCTTTGACGAACGCCAGAAAACCGACACACCGCTGACCATTTATGCTGCCACCAAAAAGGCGAACGAGGCAATGGGGCATGCTTGGGCGCATATCCACGGCGTGCCCATTACGATGTTCCGCTTTTTTACTGTATATGGCCCTTGGGGACGCCCTGATATGGCCCTGTTCAAATTCACTAAGGGTATTCTGGAAGGCACGCCAATCGACATCTACAACAATGGTGAGATGTGGCGCGATTTCACCTATGTAACGGACCTCGTGCGCGGCATCAGGGGGTTGATCGATGCTGTACCCGGGGTGCCAGACACGGCGGTAGAGGACGACAGCCTGTCTCCGGCCGCCCCGTTCCGCGTGGTCAATATCGGTAACTCCGACAAGGTGCGTTTGCTCGATTTCATTGATGCCATCGAGGAAGAGTTGGGCGAGAAAGCAATTCGCAACTACATGCCAATGCAACTGGGCGACGTACCCGCCACTTGGGCCAATGCATCTTTATTGCAAAACCTGACCGGCTACACTCCCCAAACTCCGTTCCGCGATGGCGTACGCCAGTTCGTGAAGTGGTACCGGGATTATTACCAGATTTGAGAGAATCCACATGACTTTTGATCAACCAGATTTTCAAACCGCCCCCATCGCCATTATTGGTCTTGGCTATGTCGGGCTGCCACTGGCCGTTGAGTTTGGGAAGCACCGGAAAGTGCTTGGCTTTGACGTTAAGCCCGGCCGGGTGGCAGAGCTGCGTGCCGGGCGAGATTCGACCCGAGAAGTCACGCCCGATGAATTGGCCGAGGCGGGCCAGTTGGTCGTAACAGAAGACCCTGCAGCATTGGCCGAAGCCAGGATTTTCATCGTGACAGTTCCTACCCCTATCGATGCGCATAAGCGCCCCGACCTGACTGCGTTGCGCAAGGCTTCTGAAACCGTAGGAAAGGTGCTCAAAGGCGGGGATATCGTAATTTACGAATCCACCGTCTATCCTGGTGCCACCGAGGAGGAATGCATTCCAGTGCTGGAGCGCGTATCGGGGTTGTCCTTCAACACTGATTTCTTCGCGGGCTATAGCCCAGAGCGTATCAACCCAGGCGACAAGCAGCATCGCCTACCTACAATCTGCAAGGTTACTTCGGGGTCGACGCCAGAAATTGCCGATGTAATCGATGACCTTTACGCCAGCATTATCACGGCAGGAACGCACAAGGCCCCGTCGATCCGCGTAGCAGAGGCAGCAAAAGTAATTGAGAACACCCAACGGGATCTGAATATTGCCCTCATTAATGAGCTGGCTGTTATCTTTGGCCAGATGGGCATCGATACCGAAGCGGTCCTGCAAGCGGCGGGTACAAAGTGGAACTTCTTGCCGTTCCGCCCCGGTCTGGTCGGGGGGCACTGCATCGGGGTGGATCCGTATTACCTAACCCACAAGGCTGAGGCGATAGGTTATCACCCCGAGATCATCCTGGCAGGCCGTCGCCTGAATGACCGGATGGGCGCGCATGTGGCCTCTACGCTGGTCAAGGCTATGATGCGGTCCCGTATCCAGGTCTGCGATGCTCGGGTGCTGGTCATGGGACTGACCTTCAAAGAAAACTGCCCCGATATCCGCAACACCAAAGTAGTCGATATCATTAAGGAGCTGCAGGATTACGGTGTCAGCGTTGATGTACATGATCCTTGGGTTCACACGGATGAGGCAATGTCGGAATATGGCTTGTCTTTGATCGATTCACCTGAGCCGGAAAGCTATGACGCTATTATCCTGGCAGTTTCTCATGACACATTTCAGGCAGAAGGGGTGCAAGGCATTCGTCGGTATGGTCGCGAGACGCATGTACTTTATGACCTGAAGTACCTCTTTCCTGCAAAAGATACAGATCTGCGGCTTTGACCCCTTGCGGCTAGGTCCACCGATGTACCCTCGGAGGCAAAAATCCCTGTGAAAATAAGCCCTATGAACGGCAAGAGTAATGCAGACTTAAAAAGCGATCGATCAGGATATGTCGGTTCTGGATTTATCAGCTTTAGTATCGCATACCTTGTCACAAGCATGATGCGAAATAGTCAATAATGTCTGTCCTCTAGTAGCAGGACATGTAAATATTGAAGACCAACAAAAGTGGGCGGGGCAAGATGCAGGACGGAATACAGCGCAAAGCAGCAAAAATGGTGCTTGCAGCAATGGTACTTGTTTTGAGCGGATGCGCAGGGCAAATGCGATTTCCCATTTCCGAAAATGCTCAAGAGAAATTGGTCGATCAGAATATTAATGTTGTGCGTATAACGACTGAAAATATCTCCCAGTATCGCACCCCCGTTTTTTTCAGTAATCAAACGCAGCCTGCAAACCCGCCCGGAGATCCAGCTCCTTATACATATCGAGTTGGCGCTGGTGATGAGCTACGTGTCATGGTCTGGTCCAACCCGGAGCGCACTCAGGCTTTAGGGGCTTCTATGGGGGCGACAGGCAATGCTGAGCAAGGCATCGTGGTGAATGAGCACGGCCAGTTCTTCTACCCCTTTGTGGGGGCTATCCGCGGCGCAGGGCGCAGTACGACCGAAATTCGCGCGGACCTAACAAAACAGCTCCGCACCTTCATTGCAGCTCCTCAGGTTGAGGTGACTGTTTCGAGTTTCAACTCCCGAAAAGCAACTATAACGGGCGTTGTTGGCACCCCTGGGCCGGTGACTATCACAAACGTGCCGCTGCGTTTGCTGGATGTGCTTAACCAGGCGGGGATCGACGAAGCCGGGGATCTGGCAAACGTCACGATCCGCCGTCGGGGCAAAGCCTATAACGTCAACCTCAAGGCATTTGTGAACCAGGGCGCGGCACGTCAGAACCCTATTATCCTAGATGGAGACATCATTAACGTCCCCCCAATCCGGGATAACAAGATATTCACATTCGGGGAAATCGACACCAGAGAGATACCGCTGCCCTCCAATGCACCAGTTTCTCTGACTGAAACACTTGCTGAAGTGGGCGGTATCGACCGTATTAGAGCAGATTCACGGGGGATCTTCGTCTTCCGTCGCACCCCTTCCACGCCCCAAGGCTTCGATGTGTTTCAGTTCAATCTCAAGTCAGGTACGGCGTTAGTACTCGCGACAGATTTCAAGATGGCACCATTGGATATCATCTTTGTTACCAATGACCCGATTACGCGCTGGAATGACACGGTAGGTTCGCTTGTTGCGCCGTTGACTGGGCTGGTCCGAGTTCGGACTGTCGTGGACTCGGACTAAGAAGTCACACTTACTGAAACTCAACTTTCCAATAGGCACGGTAAGGGCGCACGGCTCACCTGGCTGGAGCCGCCTGAACAAGACGTGAGATCCCACGCATGCGTTCAAGCGGCTTGATGCTGGGGAGTGCTGGGTCCTACGCTAAGCGCTGAGAACCCGTTTCCCATAATCGCGCAGATTGCCGTTCGGGTCGACATATCGGTAGAGTGTGACCGGTTTGATCTTCAACTCCTTACAGAGTTCGGAAACCGACGTGTCGCGGCTCGCCATAGCGGCCTGAGCCATCCGAACCTGCGCTTTTGTCAGCGCAAACTTCCTGCCACCTTTCCGTCCACGGGCGCGGGCAGCTTGTAAGCCTGCCATTGTACGTTCGCGGATCAACTCACTTTCAAATTCAGCAAGAGCGGCAAAGATGCCAAACGATAGCCTACCTGCTGCAGTTGTTGTGTCGATCTGCGCACCTTGCCCAGTAACCACCTTGAGGCCAATCCCGCGCTCAGACAGCGTACTGACGGTCTTAACCAGATGATGCAGACTGCGGCCCAGACGGTCGAGTTTCCACACCACTAGCACATCGCCGTCACGCAGTGCTTTGAGGCAGGCCTCCAGACCGGATCGGTCATCCTTCTTGCCGGACGCGAGATCTGAGTAAATCTGTTCCTCTTCTACGCCCACACCGATCAGGGCATCTCTCTGCAGATCGAGAGACTGACTGCCATCGGCTTTCGAGACACGTGCATAACCAATCAGCATGTTTCACAAACGTTCGTTTGAGAGGTTCTGGAAAGCAGTATGGCCTAGCTGGCCCGAAGCTGCATATTTGGGCTTTTGGGAGAACA
>TARA_R110002012_G_scaffold232845_5_pt1 | contig 51947 bp, 42 predicted proteins | sample TARA_R110002012 | Tara Oceans TARA_R110002012 (sample SAMEA4396515) | marine metagenome | biome: Westerlies Biome; feature: [DCM] deep chlorophyll maximum layer (ENVO:01000326); material: water (ENVO:00002006), including particulate matter (ENVO:01000060) such as... | depth 40 m
GAGGTAGCATTTCAATTTCCTTCCAACCGCCTCACAAAAACCTTCTTGAGATTCCAACTATTTAAAATAACTTATACCTGATTTTGTGCGGCAGGTAAGGAGGGTGTAAATTAAACCAAACTTAATGTACTCAATTTTTTATGAGAGCCTACCTACTACTATTCCTTTGTTTTCTTTTTGTCTCGTCCTGTCAGGAAAATAAAAAAGAAGAGCCCTACGATCCCGACTCCTTCATTGACCCAGAGCTTTTTAAAGACCACATTCGGGTGACTGATTTCCAAACCGCTGAGGAAGAAATGAAAGGCTTTCACCTGCCTCCTGGGTTTGAAATCAATCTCTATGCTTCTGAACCCGATATCACCAAGCCCATCAACATGGAGTTTGACGACCATGGCAGGCTGTGGGTGACCCACTCCATAGAGTATCCCAATGAGGCTTCTACTGGCTCGGGTCAGGACAAAATAACGATTCTCGAAGATACCAATGGCGATGGGAAGGCAGATAAATTCACTGATTTTGCGAGCGACCTCAATATCCCCATTGGCATTATGCCGGTAAAAGGTGGGGCTATTGCCTATAGCATTCCCAATATCTACTATTTCGAAGACAAAGACGGAGATGACAAGTATGACGAAAAGAGAGTACTTGTTGGCCCGTTTGATCATGTGGATACACATGGCATGATCAACAATTTCTTTCGGGCACCTGACGGCTGGATCCACTCCTCCCATGGTTTTCGAAATGCCTCTAAAGTATCTGGCGCTGACAACGATTCAATAAGCATGACCTCCGGCAATACCTTCCGCTTTCGTATCGATGGCAGCCGGGTGGAGCAAACTACTTTCGGCCGGGTCAACCCGTTTGGGTTTGCTGTGGATGATTTTGGCTACGTCTACTCTGCCGACTGCCACACCATGCCCATTTACCAGATCATCAGTCAGGGTGATTATCCACACTTTGGTAAAAAGCCGCCCGGCCTCGGTTTTGGACCACAGATGATGAACTACCAGATTGGTTCCACTGCCCTTTCCGGACTGGACTACTACAACGGAGAGGCTTTCCCTGAGGAATACAGAAACAGCTTCTACTCCGGCGATGTGGTAGCCTGCCGGGTGAGTCGTAATACGATTACCTACAGCGGATCGACGCCAGTAGCGACGCTTCAAAAAGACTTTTTGGTGAGCGAAGATCCGTGGTTTCGTCCCGTGGACGTAAAAATTGGGCCGGATGGTGCCCTTTATATCGCAGATTTTTATAACCGTATCATTGGTCACTATGAGGTGCCATTAGATCACCCTGGCCGGGACAGGAAAAGTGGTCGCATCTGGAGAATTACTTACAAAGGGGAGACAACCGATCAGGTGGATTGGTCAAAAGCAAGCCTTGACGAGCTGATCAAAGGTCTTGGCCAGAGTACTTTTTCGCAGCGGATGATGGCGTCGAACCGACTGGTAGACTACAAGGCTGATGAGGCGGCGCAGCCGCTAAAAGCACTTTTGTCGGATGGTAAAGCTTCTTCCAAGCAGAAAGTCCATGCCATGTGGGCGCTAAAGAGGCTTGAAGCGCTGTCGGACACAGAGTTAAAAAGTGCTGCTACAGGAAGCGATCAGGAGGTCAGAGTGCATGCCTACCGTATACTGACAGAATATGAATCGTTGAATGACGAAATGAGAAGCCTGGCATTGGATGGGTTAAAACATAGCGATCCTCATACGCAGAGAGCTGCGGCAGATGTATTCGTGAGACATCATCATGCCGCCAGCATCAAACCGCTTGTAACGGCCGCTTTAGCAGTACCCTCGACCGACACGCACCTTCATTACACTTTAATGATTGGCCTGCGTGATCATTTCAAAAATCCAGAGATTCTCACTTCTACAGTGCCACAGACATGGAACGAAGCAGAAACAAAAGTCCTGATGGACGCCATGACCGACGTGCCTTCTGCCATCGCCTCGGGTTTCATCTACGACAACATAAAGAAGTACGATGCTCCACACGACCGCATGGTGGTGTATCTGCAGCACGTAGGGCGTTTCATTCCGGAAGCACAGCTTACTTCGGCGATTGATTTTATTAAAGAGAAATTCAAAGGCGATGCGGCCGGGCAATATACGTTGTACAACACGATCCAAACTGGTATCGGTCAGAGAGGCGGCACTGCTAATGCCAAACAGATGACCGACTGGGCGACAAGCTTTGCCGGTGACTTCCTGAAAAATCTGGAGACAAAACCGCAACTGGTGGCTGACCAACCGTCTGCCCATGCGGATGAGGAGTATGAGTATTTTGAAGAGATTTCTCAGCGCCAGGTGTTTGCTGCTAACATCGCTAGTCAAAATAAACTGACAAGCTATGAACAAGGTCTCCGTGACCTGCTGAATGCCTCGTGGGCAAAAAGCAGACCCAGGGCGGCTGCGGCCAAAGCATTACTGGACATCAATGGCAAAGGCAATATTGATATGGTGGAGGCCAAATTAATTAGCGCTGAGGAAGAACCTGCTTTCCGGGAAGAGCTGGCCAGAACCATTGGCACATCATCTTATGCCGGTGTAACGCCGTTGCTGAATAAGTCACTGAAAGATGCGCCCAGCGGATTGCAGGTAGCTATCGCATCGGTGTTTGTGAACTCAGCTGAAGGACGGGCCAGCCTGCTGAAAGCAGCGAAGGATGGCTTCATCCCACCCAGAATACTCATGGACAGAAGGGTGAACGAACAGCTACTATCAAAGCTGACTGCCACGCAGAAAAAAGAATATGATGCACTAACAACCGGTTTGGAGTCTGTGCTGGAGGAAAGACAAAAACTGATTGATGCCAGATTAGCCAGGTTTGATCCCAAGCCTGATGTTGATCTTGGCAAAGCTGTGTTTATGAACAACTGCAATGTCTGCCATCAGATCAATAACGATGGCGGTGTGATTGGGCCACAGCTCGACGGTATTGGCAACTGGGGCAGGAGAGCATTGGCAGAAAAGATTCTGGATCCGAACAGGAACATTTCGCAGGCATTCAAAACATACACAGTTACCTTGAATGACGGAAAAGTGCTGAGCGGCTTGTTCAGGCGGAACGAAGGCGAGCTGGAAGTGTATGCCAACGCAGCCGGGCAGGAGTTTACCGTAAGCAAAACCGATATCAAGGAGAAAAAAGCATCGCAATACACCCTGATGCCCGACGCCTTCGGTGAGTCCATCAGCGAAACAGACTTTGATGCGCTGCTTGGTTATTTGCTTACCCAGAAGTAAGGCAATTGTGTTTAGGTCTGTCAGGGGACAGACCTCGGTTAGCAGCAAATGAGACTCGATTGTATAATTAATCTTAAGGATGAATCGAGCCCTTCCAGGAGGGTAGGTGAAGAATTGGTGGGCCGATGCGCATAAAGGCCAGTGCGTTTAATTCTTCAAAGACTTTTGCCTACTTTTTGTCTTTTAAAAAGTAGGAGCCCACCCGGCTTGAGGGTGATCATTCTTATAGAACGAAACTATTGATGATATGAAGCCATTTAAAAGAGTTACGATCCCTTTCTTCGTTTTATTAGTATCGGTGCAGTCCCATGCCCAGCCCATGAAGGACCACATCGTGGCCGACGATATCCCCTTCAAAAAAACCGTCCTCTTCGATAAATTCGTCTCTGAAGGAGTGGCCGTAGGCGATGTCAACAACGACGACCTCACCGACATCATGGCCGGGCCGTTCTGGTTCGAAGCTCCCAACTGGATCCGGCACGAAATCTACGAACCAAAACTCTACGTTGCCGAAAAGGAATGGAGCAACTCCATGCTTAACTTCTCGCTGGACGTGAACCAGGATGGCTGGATCGACTTTATCCGGGTCGATTTTCCGGGCAAGGCTGTTTACTGGCATGAGAACCCCCAGGGAAAGGAAGGCTACTGGAAGGAGTACATGATCCATGAAACCGTGGGCAACGAATCTCCCGGATTTTATGATATGGATGGTGACGGTCGAAAGGACATCTTGTGCGGAGATGTAACCAACAAGCAAATGATCTGGCTGAAGTCGCCCGGTAAAAAAGGGGATACCAACTGGACAAAATACACCATTAGTTTGCCGGGCACACCTGGCTCTGAAAACTTCTCCCATGGCCTCGGTCATGCCGACGTGAACGGTGACGGACGGAAGGATGTGGTGATCAGAGAAGGTTGGTGGGAAGCGCCGAGCGATGTTACTCAGGCGGCCTGGTTCTGGCATCCATCCAACCTTGGCGAGCCATGCTCCCACATGTATACTGTGGATTTTACGCAAGATGGAAACCTGGATGTTTTCTCTGCCTCTGCCCACGAGAGAGGCATCTGGTGGTATGAAAACGAAGGAGACGGTAGTAATCAGAAGTTCACCCGACACCTCATCACCGACGAAATGTCAGAAACTCATGCCGTAGCTTTCTCTGACATCAACGGCGATGGCAAAAAGGACTTTGTCACCGGCAAGCGCTACTATGCCCACATGCGCCAGGGCACTGGGGCTTTGGAGCCAGCTTACCTCTACTGGTTTGAATACGTGCCAGGCAAAGAGCCCAAATGGATCGCTCACGAAATCGATGACGACTCAGGCGTAGGCCTCAACGTAGTAGCTGAAGACATCAACAAAGACGGCCTGACCGACGTGGTGATAGCGAACAAGAAGGGGATTTTTGTGTTTGTGCAGGGGGAGAAGTAGGGTTTCGTTCAACTGAAAAGTGTATACTAATAGGCAGGCCTAGAGCCAAACAGACTCTCCTTAAGTTGTATGAATACCAACTTATTTTTAGTAGTGATAGGTAGCCTTAAGACAGATGGCATAATGTCTGAAAGATCAGCAGAACTTTTAGTGCAGGAGATTTTGCAGGGGAGTATTACTAACAAGCTAAAATTGTTCGACCTACTAATTGCCAACGCATATGAGGAATTGCCGGAGGAATCAAAGGAGTTTTTCTCAGGAGAAGATGGATACTACGCAGTACCTTTGAGTACCAGACTAGTGGGGTGGCTTGATAAGTATCTTACAAATGTGCAATACCTGCATGAGAATGGAATTATTGGTAGTGATGCTAAAACAATGATTCTCGATCGTCTTGCAAACTATGACTCAATGGCCGCATACGCCCACATGCAAGGGCTGAACTTAAAATACCTACAGATGCTCAGAGAGGGGGTTGACCTCTAAATTCTACTTCCTCCAATCCCCTTGGCCTGTCCCCCGACAGGGCTTTTCTCAACACGTCCGACTTTTAAGTTAAAGCCTCTTCACCCTAATATTCTTATAATACACCCTTTGTCCATGATGCTGAAACATAATATGGCCTTCTTTGTCTGAGCCATAACCCGGGTTGTTGGAGAATTTGCTTTCTGCCAGCAATTTTGTCATTTCAGGGCTTCCGATTTCAAACTCCAACACCTTGGCACCGTTCAGCCAATGTTCTACGTGGCCATTGTTGTGGATAAGTCTTGCCTGGTTGAAGTCACCGATGGGCTTAAGTTTTTTATTGGTAGGAATAATAAGGTCGTAAAGCGATCCGGCAGACCTAACTGCTGCGGTATCGTTGAAATAAATGTCGTCCAATACCTGAATTTCAAAGTTGTCCAGCCAGTTGGGGCTATTGCCATTCCCAGCTTCCATGGTTAGGTTTTCCTGCATATGAAAAAACACGCCTGAGTTGGCTGCGGTGTCCACCGCCCATTCGTATTAAAGCTCAAAGTTTTTGTAACGACCTTTGGTCAGCAGATCACGGTTGGCAGTATCCGGGTTGGTGACCAACATGCCCTTTTCAACCAGCCATACTCCTTCAGGAAATACATCTATTCCATATCCTCTCAATGAGTCAGTGGATGTTCCATCGAACAGAACCACCCATTCATTTTCTGAGACTTCGTTTTGTTCTGCTTTTTTAGTTTCAGTACACGCTGAGATTAGAGCGGCAGGAATTAGAAAAAGGAGTAATTTCTTCATGGTAGTTTTAGATCAAGGACAAGCTTTCTTAAAGATAACTACTTTTTCGAGTATAGCCCATCTTGGCCTGTCCCCTGAAAGGCCTACGTCTTACAATCTCCTCAGCGTCAACCCCCCGTCGGCCGTAATCACCTGGCCAGTAGAATAAGGAATTCCGCCGGTTGCCAGGGAGGCTACAATGCGACCAATGTCTTCCGGCTGGCCGAGTCTTTTTTCTACCGTCAGACCATTGGCTATCATGTCTTCATACTTGCCTTTCACCTTGCTGATCATGTCAGTTTCGATCACGCCGGGGCGTACTTCGTAAACCGGAATACCAGCCTCGCCCAGGCGGATTGTCAGCAGTTTGGTCATCATGCCCAGCCCAGCCTTGGCCATGCAGTATTCTCCCCGATTGATGGAAGCAACTTCGGCTGAAATGGAGGAGATGGTAATAATGCTTCCTTCGAAGGCGGTCGATGCGGCTTTTTCTTTCAGCATTTGATTGGCCACCAGCTGGGAAAGGAAAAAGGTGCCTTTGAGGTTGATGTCGAGCATGTAATCATAGTCGTCCTCATCAATCTCCAGCACATCTTTGCGAACCCTGGGTGCCACTCCCGCATTGTTCACCAGCAAATTGAGCCTTTGAAAATGAGCCAGGGTCTGAAATACCATTTTTTCCCGGTCTTCTTTCACACCCAGGTTGCCTTGCACGTAGGCAACTTTTGCTCCCAGCTTTTCCAGCTCATTAATCATTTCTTTGATGTCCTCTGTCGGCCGCATGCCGTTCAGGGCCAGGTCATATCCCTCCCTTGCAAGGGATTTCGCAATACCGAAGCCAATGCCTCGTGTTCCTCCGGTGATCAGCGCTACTTTTTTATCCGACATATCAGAGCTCTTTCTTGATTTCTTTGATCAGCTTGGCTTCTTCCATTTGCTTATAGTAAGGGTCAAGCGGGAAGCATCCTGAGATCATGCCATTGCGTGGGCCCGTGGTGCAGTCGGAGAAAGTACGGCAAATTTTCGCCCTTTTCATCCCTTCGCCTGACAATACATCTGCCGGCATTTCTGGGTAGGAGATCACCATCCGTCCAATGCCCACAAAATCGACATCTCCATTTTTCAGTACAGCTTGCCCTACGTTGGGCAGCCACTCCTGCAGGTAGGAATACCCCGACCCAACGATGGCGAGATTGGGAAAATCCTTTTTGAGTGCAGCTACCACCTCAAGGTGACGGGCAACGCCTACCAGGGGATCTTCTGGCGGCAGGTAGCCGTCGGAAGGAGGGAAAAGAGCAGGCCTTGTTACGTGGGGATTGTAGTAAGGGCTCCCAGCAGTAATACAAAGCAGTTCGATGTCGAGCTCCTCCAGCAGATGCAGAAACTTTTTTGTTTCGGTCAGATTGTAGCTGAGTCCCGATTTCTCACCGCCAAAGGCATAGTTATAGTTGCCTGTTACTTCGTAAGGCTCGCCCACTTTGTCTTCGGCCTGTGTAAACGGTAACAAATCAATGGCGCTTAATCTCACGCCAATTTCTAATCCGGGCGCTTCATTTCGAATGCCTTCTACAATCGAGGTGAGAAAGCGGGTTCTGTTTTCGAAGGAACCGCCGTACTTGCCTCCCCTGTCAATGGCGCTTAGAAACTCATGACCTAAATAGCCATGACAATGTTTGATGTCTACAAAATGGAACCCCGCCTTTTGCGCCAGCACGGCTGCCCTGATAAAATCTTCAATGAGGCTGTCAATGTCCTCGTCGCTCATTACCGGATAATCGTCGCCCAGTCCGAATTTCTTGTTCAGGACAGGGTGGGCGTAGAGTATCTTTGGCTGTAGCTTTTTTTTATCGAAAGGTTTGCAAAACCTGCCTGAGTGGGTCAGCTGCAGACCGATAACCAGGTCGTCGGCGCTGCCAAACTGCTCCTGATGATCTTTGATTAACGACTCGTAAAGGCTAACAAACTCTGGAAAGGTATCATCGTTGATCATCAGCTGATTGGGGTTGGCCCTGCCTTCCGGATGCACAGCTACCGCCTCACAGCCCCATAGCAGTTTAGCACCACTGATGGCGAAATGATGCCAGCGTCTTTTGGTGTGCTCCGAAGGTCTTCCGTCTGTGGTGCCATCCCAGCCTTCCATGGGCAGGATGCAAAAGCGGTTGCCGATGGTTCTGCCCGAATTCAGCGAATAGGGTTGGCCGTATGGAGAATTAGTGGTGGCCAATTCAGCATCAAATGGAATGTCTGCTCCAATTTCTCCCAGGTAGCTGGCAAGGTCGTCGGCAGTTTTGAGCTGCGCTATACGTTTGTAGGTTGGTCTGTGTTTTGTAGACATCTAAATTCATTTAATCAAATACAATCTAAGGCGCTGTTTTGGGTCTTCAACCAGTCCCGTAAGGGACATTACTTCGGTAGAATAGGGCGTCCGAAATTTTCATAATCCCGTAGGGATGAAACATTATTCAAGATCTTTAAAAAGATATCTTTCATCATAGTCGATTTCGAATTTATTAAGGAACTCTTTGTATTCATCGAGAAATGTAATTTTCTGATGATGGATTTCCTGATTTTCGATATAGTCAATCACATTCGACACCTGAGATTTGCTATAAGAGAAGGCTCCGTAACCTTCCTGCCACTCAAACTTTCCTCTGGTAAACTTATTGGTGTTCACCCATTTTGACGAAGAGCCTTTAATATCCTGCATGAGGTCGGATAGAGATTGTGTGGGTCTCATTCCGAAGAATACATGGATGTGATCAGGCATTCCATTGATGGATAACATTTTGTGCTTATGAGTCTGAACAATTCCTGTTATGTATTTGTATAGATCATTTTTCCATTCTTTTCTTATCAGACCGATTCTGTTCTTCACTGCAAAAACTGCTTGAATATGAATTTGGGTGTATGTATTTGCCATGAATTTAATGTTGCGTCCCTAAGGGACTTCCGAACATTGATTTATTATTAACGTCTACCGATTTTTGGCTCCTAACGGAGCTCAAGTGCATTTCTGCTTAGTTAAATACATAGTCAAAAACTTGATGGACCGTATTCGGCGACCTCTATACCCTCGTTGTGTACAAGTTAGCAGCTAAGCCGTCTTTTAAAGTCATACAAATCATTTTCAGTCCCGTTAGGGACTTTACTTCGGTTGACAAGGGCATCCGAAATTTTGATAATCCCGTAGGGATGAAACATCAATCTATTAATCCATTAAAAAACGTATAATACTCTTCACCTTTCAGCTGTTTGGTCATGTACAGGGCCAATTCCCTGGCATGATAATCCCCCCACATGCTCGATTCGCCACACGGCACCTTTTGTCCTGCGGGCACATGATCCCAATTATTGGGGCGATGGTACACAGAGTGCAGCGTCAATCCCTGGTGGGATGGGTCTGTGGAAAGATAAGGTTCGCTGAAAAGCGCCTTTGCGGCCGTTAGCCCCGCTTGCGTATATTTTGGTTCGTTCAGGTACTTGCCAAGCCTCAGAAGCCCTTGTGCGCCAATGGCCGCTGCAGAGCTGTCCACCGGTTCGTAAGCATTGAAAGGATCTGAATCTTTTGCCAGGAAGTCACCCATGTGTACCAGGCCAGGTGCTCCGGTATCCCAGTAGGGAATACCGTCGACGCAAGAATTTTCAATATAGAAATCGCAGGTAGCTTTGGCTGCCTTTAGCATCAATGCCATCAACTCCTTTTTGGAGATAATGCCTTCCAATGCCGACTCGGGTACCTTTTCGAAGAACTCAAGCTCTTCCGGAAAGCCGCACATGGCCCAGGCCAACCCCCTTGTCCAGGTGCTCATGCCGGTGTAGCCTTGCTGTGTGCTCACGCTGCGGAAATTGCCATCGTTGGTATTAAAAATGCTTTCATGGGCGGTGCGTCCCCAAAGGTCATACAGGTCACGACCTTCGCCATAAAACACCGAATAGTTGGCGGTGGAAATCAAATGCTGGACAGTTCTTTTTAGCAGGCTAATTTTCTCGTCGTTTTCCGCCATCAGCGAGTGGCCCAGGGCGTGGCTCATCATGAGGATGCGGCAAGAGCGAACCGTGTCGACAAACAAGGAATGAGGGCCGTTAAAAGAATAAATGAACCCCCCATTTTTGGTGGTTGTCCAACGCATGGCCTGCACAGCCCCACTTACTTTGATCGCCAGCTCATAGAAATTCTTTTCCCACTCGTTGTGCTTGGTTTTCCCTTCGTGCATTAGCCGAAGCAAATTGCCGTAAGTGCTGATATTGTTGAACCCATGGTCGTGCACTCCTTTGTGGGTGAGGTGGGGTGCCATTTTTTCCAGCGTATTTTTCCTTCCTATTTCCAGGAATTCCATTTCCCCTGTGGCATCATACTGTAGCAGCGCTGACCCAAACTGGAATCCCTGCGTCCATTCTGTCCAGCCTTTTGTAGTGTACTTCCCCTCCACAGTAAAAACTGGGGTGCCAGCCTGTCCATCATACTGCTTCTCGATGGCTATTATTTTCTGACCTGACAATTCCCAAAATTGGGTGAGGCTTTTTTCTAAGTGTTCAACCTTCAGTTGGTTGTCTATTTTCATTTCGTGTGTGTATGTTTATTTAAAACGAGGCGCTGTTCAGCCTTTTCACTGCCCGACAAAGATCCACTATTAGCGTGAGTGGACTTTCCTGCTGTGGCCTGCTTACTTTTTATGTAAAGCCATTATCAAGACGCTCAAACCGCCATGCACCATGTACAGGACAATATCGAAATTGAATCCACCGATTTGTGCAGGTATCACAGAGGCGATCGATAGGATAACGCTTAGTAACGCCAGACCGCAGGTGACCATCAGTACTTTGGGTGGATTTTCGAAGATGACCGCCGCCAATACTAGTGGAGCCATTACCGAGGTGCCGGTAAAGCTCAGGCGAGCCAACAGCACCAGCTGATCACTCATATAGATGGAGAAAACCAAAACCACGAGAGAAAAGACCATCAGCGAAATCTTCGTATAACGCATCACCATTTTGTCTTCGCCGGAAAGCAATGAGCGCAGCTCAGAGCCGAGGGCGAAAATCTGCGCATTGGTGGTAGAAAGGCAGGCGGCGAACAGTCCAACTACTGCCAGTGCTGCCACTGGATTGGCCTGATCAAAAAGCAAAGCGGACGAAAGAAAATCAGAAGTCGATGCATCTGGATATTTCAGCGCTCCATACAAACCAATAAATACGGTGGGTAGAATCACCAGAATGGCAAAGAGCCCCACGGCGTACGTCATTTTATGTACCGACTTCAGGTCTTTCATGACGATCAGTCGGGTAGTGAGCTGTGGCTGGGTTACCGGGATCATCACAATAGCGATGGCAGAGCCGATGAGAAACTGTGTAGTGAACAACCCTTTTGGGCCAGGCAAAGTAAGCAGGTCTGGGTTCTGCGTGCCCACATTCGCCATCATCTGACCAAGGCCGCCCGACATTTCGAGGCATGCCAGGCCAATGATCCAGATCACAACCAACAGCAATATCCCCTGGATGGCATCACTGTACACAATGGCTTTCAGTCCGCCGATTTCCGCATACACCAGCATGATTACCACCGTACCGGCCGACCAGCCCCAGGAAGGGATAGCATCGGGGAAAGCTGCGTTGAGAAAGATGGAAATGCCCCTGATCTGTATGGCGACATAAGGAATGAGAAACAAAAAGGCCGTGAGGAAGAATAAATAGCCAGCCCAGGGTGAGTGATAGCACTTTACAAGCAGCCCGGCAATGCCCTTGAAACCTTTGGCTTTGGCCAGCTTACGAAGTTTGTATCCAAACCAAATGATGAAAAACACCATGAGCGCATCGGAGAACGCCAGAAAGATCCACGCACCTACGCCGTGGTTACGGAAGAAGTCGGGCATGCCCATGAACGTAAAGGCACTGAACAGGGCAGCGGCGAAGGTCATGAAACCAAGAAACGCTCCGATCGCTGAACCTGCCAGCATAAATTCGTCGGAGGTTCGGTTTTTTTGATAGGATTTCACAGAGGCCAGCACCAGCAGGCCAATGAAGATGATGAAGAAAATAATCAGCCAGGTGGTCATGTTAGTCTTCTTTGTGCGGGAAAACCCGTGTGCCTACAAATGTGAGAATCACCATTAGTGCGGTGATGAGGATGCTGCTCCAAAGGACGTAAGGCAGGGAGAGCAGAAAGGGCTCAGGCTGGCCCGGTTGGAAGACTATGCCAAAGCTCAACAGAAGAAGCAAAATGGCTGCGGCGACAACGACTCGCCAGGCGGTAAATGATTTCATTATATAAGTAGGTTTTAAAGCGGAATGAAGATTGGCAAATAAAGGGGCTTTTGCAATTATGTACCGGGACAAAATTAAATTGATATTTCTTTTACAATTCATATAGAAATGTTTTTATTTGTTTTACAATTTATATACTAATGGGTAAATCATACATAGGAGAATTTGAAGAGCTGGTACTCACCATCGTAGCCATTTTACAGGATGACGCCTATGGGAATGCCATAGTTAACGAAATAAAAAGCAAGGCAGGCAGAGAAGTAAACCTCAGCGCAGTGCATGTGACGCTCTACCGACTGGAGGACAAGGGCTATGTGAAATCGGACATGGGCGGTGCCACCAATGAAAGAGGAGGCCGACGCAAAAGGATATTCACCATCACCAATGCGGGGCTGGCTATTCTCAAAGACATGAAGGAATCGAGAATGGACCTTTGGAAACTTATCCCCCAATTGAACTTTGGTTGAGTGAATTATGCCCAACGAAAAAGTCAATAGATGGCTCCGCTTCCTCCGCTTGTTTTGCCCGCCTTCTCTCTACGAAGGTATAGAGGGCGACTTGCTGGAGCAGTTTGCGGCGGATGTTGAAGCCTTTGGTAAGCGAAAAGCTCGCCGGAAGCTCACATGGAACGTCCTTCGGTTTCTCAGGCCGGGCATTATACTCAGAAACTCATTTACAATACGACTAATCAATACAGTTGTGCTACGAAATCACTTTATCATTGCTTATCGCTTTCTGAAAAGAAACCCGGGGCACACAGCGATCAACGTTTTTGGGCTGGTCATCGGCATAGCCTCTGCTTTGCTGATACTGTCTATCATCAAGTTTGAAATTTCGTACGACTCTTTTCATTCTGGAGCCGACCGGATTTACCGACTGGTGCGAGTAAGCCAGGTGGAAGGCCAGGACGAGTTTCGTACGGGCGTTTCCGACCCTGTGCCTGTCGCATTGGAAAATGAAATCCCAGGGCTTGACCATATCACCTCTATGCTTTACTGGAGCTGGGGCAGTGTACAAATAGATGTGGTTGGGCCTGACGGCTCGTCTGTCAGAAAATTCAAAGAGAACTCCGGCTTTGTGATTGCTTCCGGATCATTCTTCGACGTATTTGACTATCGAGATACTGGGTTTAAATGGCTAAGTGGTGATAGAAATACCGCATTGGAAGAGCCTAATGCTGTAGTCCTTACCCGATCCGCTGCTGCAAAATATTTTCCTGGTCAGGAGGCTGTTGGCCAAACACTGCGAATCAATGGCGGTGACAACAAGGTGACTGGCGTGATCACGGATCTTCCTGCTAATACTGAATTTCCCTTCAAAGTCATTCTTTCATATGCCAGCATTCGCCGAAAAGGTGCAGAGTTTAATTCAAACGACTGGGTGTCGGTCAGCGACAGCCATCAGGTTTACGTTAAACTTCCTTCCCAATACTCTAAAAGTGAGTTTGAAGCTCAAGTAGATAAAGTGCACGCTGCTCACGTGAGTGAAGAGATAGCAGCCATGCGGAAGTACCGGCTACAGCCGATGGCCGAGGTGCACAAAGACCAGCGATTTGGGAGCTTTCAGGGCCGAATTGTCAGCGACGAAAGGCTTTGGACGCTTGGAGTGGTTGGACTGTTTCTCTTATTAGTAGCCTGCATTAACTATGTCAATCTGGCTACGGCACAATCGTCGATTCGGGCCAAAGAGGTGGGGATCAGGAAGACGCTCGGCGGTGCGAGGCAAGGCTTGATGGTGCAGTTTCTGTGCGAAGCCTTTTTGATGGCGCTTTTGTCGAGCCTCCTGGCGCTGCTTGTAGCCGAACTCAGCGTGGCCAACATACAGGGCTTGTTAAGCGTGAAGGCTGGCGGGTTTCTCTTTCAAGACCTGACACTGATGGCGGCTCTATTAGCTATTATTCTTGTCATTACGCTGACGGCTGGGTTTTACCCGGCGCTCGTTATTTCCCGCTTTAGCCCTCTGGCGGCACTGAGGTCAAAGTTTTCAGGGGCAGGTGGAGGATTCCAATTAAGACAGATACTTACCGTTTTCCAATTTACTGTCACCCAGGTGTTCGTTATTGCCACCTTTGTTATCATCAACCAGATGGACTTTGTGAGCTCTGCTGACCTGGGCTACGACAAGGATGCTATAGTAAATATCAATTTGCCTGGCGATGAAGCCACTCAGAAACTTTTTGTAAGCACATTAGCCGATGATCCGGCTTTCGGCTCAATTAGCCTGAGTTCGACAGTACCTGCAGGAGGAAGACGAAATACATCACATATGGATATCCGGAGGCTTGATTGGGATCCCAGCCAAAATCTTGTTTTTGAATTTCAATGGGCTGATGAGAAATATGTTGATGTGTATGGTATCGACATTGTTGCAGGCAGAAACTTTCATGCATCTGATTCGATCAACAGGGTATTGATTAATGAAACCCTGGCAAATAAGCTGGGGTTTGCCACTCCCGAAGATGCTGTCAACCAGCAGGTGGTTGTGGGCAATGATCGGGGAACGATTGTGGGAGTGGTGAGGGACTTCTACACACAATCGCTGCGGGACGGAATGGACAAAGTGATGTTAGCCCAGTTTCCAAAGCGGTATGGGGTGGCCAGTGTAAAGCTGTCAATAAAAAGTACTGAAACGCTGGCTGCAGCGCTGGCAAAACTTGAAACTAACTGGACCAACATCTATCCAGCTTCAGTATTTGAGTATGACTTTTTTGATGAGAGCCTGGCATCCTACTATGAGGAAGAAAAAAAGTTTTCTACGCTATTTCAGCTATTCTCCATGGTCTTTTTGGCTATCGGATGTCTGGGACTTTACGGACTTATTTCCTTCGTAGTACACAAGAAGAAGAAAGAGGTTGCCGTGAGGAAAGTATTTGGTGCCAGTGTCGCAAGCATTTTGCTGCTGATCAGTCGTGATTACCTAAAGCTGCTGGGTATTGCCTTCCTGATTGCTGCCCCAACCGCCTTCTATTTTATGCAGCGTTGGCTTGAAAACTTTACCTATCACACAGAAATAAGCTGGTGGATTTTGGTTGCTCCGGGACTGATCGTGCTGGTGGTGGCCATGCTCACAGTAAGTGGACAGTCTTTGAAAGCTGCCTCAACTAATCCTGCCAGGGTGCTGAAGGATGAATGACAATCGGGAAAATATGTTGCTGCGCTTCCTGCGCTGGTTTTGCCCGCCTTCTCTTTTCGAAGGGGTAGAAGGCGATTTGCTGGAGCAGTTTGAGGCCGACACCGAGGTCTTTGGTGAACGAAGGGCAAGGTGGCTACTTCGTTGGAATGTGCTTCGGTTTTTCAGGCCGGGAATTATACTACGAAACTCATTTTCAAAAGGACTAATCAATACCATTATGCTTAGAAGTTATTTTAAAATAGCCGTGCGCAATATCATGAAGCGCAAGCTGTATGCTTCGATCAACGCTCTCGGGCTAAGCCTGGGCATCGCCTCGTGCATTCTTATCTACCTTTTCATTCAGGACGAGCGAAGTTTTGATCAGTTTCATGCCAATAAAGACCTGATCTACAGGATGCAGGGTGAAATGTACGATCAGAATGCGCCTGAGTTATACTACAAGCATTGTTATATGTCGCTCGCTTTGGCCCAAACCCTGAAGGACGAGGTGCCTGAAGTTCAGTACGCCACTCATTTTGTTCAGCGAACAGATTTCTTCAGACATGAGGAAACAATTTTCAAGAGCAAGTTTGCTTACGTGGGCAAGGACTTCTTCGATATGTTTTCGTTCGACATGATAGAAGGTGGAACCGGCAACCTGTTCGGGAGTAAAGAAGAGCTGGTACTGACGGCCTCAGCAGCCACAAAATATTTTGGATCGAAGGACCCTATTGGGAAAGTGATGCAAATAGGCGCCAATGGTGATAAACTTTTCAAAGTGGCAGCCATCATTCAGGATCCACCAGCCAACTCTAGCCTTGACTTCGAAATGTTGCTCCCGGTGGAGAGCATGAACGGGTTTAACGAGCACAACCTGACGCACTGGTTGAATCAGGGCTTCCCAACTTTTATTCAACTATATCCAAACGCTTCTGCTGTTGAAATGGCATCAAAGCTTCCGTTGATTGTGGATAACTACATGAGCAGTGAGATGACTGAGTGGGGCCAGCACCTGAACGCACCGGAAGGTACCGAGATTTATAAGCTGAGTTTTGGAAAGCTGACAGACATGCACTTTCAGAAGGAGATTGGCTGGGACAAAGTGAGTGACCCACAATATTCTTACGTCCTTGGCGGCATTGCGCTTCTGATCCTGGTCATAGCATGCATCAATTATATTTCGCTGGCCATGACCAGTTCGGCAAGCCGCAGGAAGGAAGTGGGGGTGAGAAAAGTAACCGGCGCACACAAGCGACAGCTTGTAGCGCAATTTACCTTCGAGTCAGTCTTTCTTACCTTTCTTGCTATGTTGTTTGGGTTGGGTCTTGTTTTCCTGTTCCTTCCGGTGTTCAACGACCTGACCAGCAAAGCCATTTCTGTTTCTGCCGCTGACTGGCTGCCACTAATTGGATTTAGCCTTGCTACCACACTGTTGATTGGCCTGCTCGCTGGAAGTTACCCGGCATTTTTTCTGTCAGGATTACTGCCGACAGTGGCCTTGAAGAACGGCGTGGCTTCTGGTGCCAAAACTTATTTGCTGAGGCCACTTGTTGTGCTGCAATTTGTCTTGTCTTCATTTCTGATGATCAGTTCTGTTGTTATGTATCGCCAGATGGATTTTATCACTTCCAAAGACCTTGGCTTCAACCAGGAGCAAGTCGTGGTGATTCCAACGCATGGTAGCTGGAACGACAATGAAAGCAATAAAATTCTGGAGAGATTCCGACAAGCGGCCAGTCGGCGTCCTGAGGTATTGTCTGTTGCCGGATCCGGAAACCCGGTGGCTTTCGGAGAGGATTATATGGTATTTGGGGGGTACAAAGTTGACGGTGTGCCCCGTACCGCTTTCGGCTTCCTGGTCGACGAACATTTTGTTCCAACCATGGAGTTGCAGATTGTGCAGGGCAGGAATTTTGACGCTGCTATGATGTCTGATGCGGAAGAGAGCATTATCGTTAACGAGGCGTTAGTCAAAGAGCTTGGCTGGACAGACCCACTCAATGAAAGGATGAATTTTCATGCCTCACAGCCCAATGCTCCTGGGGCCAGGGTCATTGGAGTGGTAAAGGATTTCAATTTCCTTTCGCTGAAGGATGAAATAAAACCGATGTTTTTGTATGAGGGGCGTGATCTTAACATGGGCTATATCGTCACCAGGCTTGGCCCGGGAGATATGAAAACCACGCTGGCCCATTTGGAAGATGACTTTTCTGAGGCCGCTCCTGGGAAGCCCTTCGAATACACTTTCCTCGATGAAAAAATTGAGCGCCAGTACGCACAGTACAAGCGCTGGATGGATATTATGCTGATTGCTACCTGTTTGGCTGTGGTGATTGCTGCGCTGGGTCTTTTTGGTCTTGCCGGGATTAATGCCGTCAACAAGACAAAGGAGATTGGAATCAGAAAGGTACTTGGTGCAAGGGTAGCACAGGTTTTTATGCTGCTCAACAAACAGTATATCGGGTTTGCCCTGATAGCGTTTATACTTGCCGCTCCTCTGTCGTGGTATGCCATGAGTGAGTGGCTGTCAGGCTTTGCCTACGCCATCGAAATAAACTGGCAGGTATTTGCCATCAGCATGGCACTGGGAGTACTGATTGCTCTTACAGCTGTAAGCTATCATGCGCTGAAAGCAAGTGCGCTTAACCCGGCTGACAGCCTGCGCTATGAATAAACCCTCTTCCAACTGGCTCCGCTTTTTGCGCTGGTTTTGCCCTTCCGATCTCTATGAAGGGGTAGAAGGGGATTTGCTTGAGCAATATGAAATAGATGCGGAGCAGTTTGGGTTGAAGAAAGCCAGCTGGAAATTCAAGTGGAATGTCCTCCGATTTTTCAGGCTGGGGATTTTGATGAGAAATAGGTTTAACAATCGCTTAACCAATGTAGGTATGCTACGGAATTATTTTACGATTGCCAATAGAAATATTGCCCGTAATCCAGGATACACAGCGCTGAACGTCATCGGACTTGCGCTTGGCCTTGCTAGTTGCTTCGTCATAGGATTTTATGTGAGGTACGAAACGAGCTTCGAGCTTTTCATGAAAACAGAGAGCACATCTACCGATATATTCCCCGCTACACCAAGGATGGCAAAATGACAATGCAGGTGCAAACTGCACCAGGCATGGCGCCTTTTTTGCAAGCTACAGTTCCTGAGATACAAGAGGCTGTCAGATATACGGAATGGGACGACCTCCCTCAACTGGAATGGAAAGAGCAGTTACTGCCACAAGCCACGGTTTCCATCGCAGATTCAGGCTTTTTCAGGCTTTTTTCTTTCAAACTGACTGCCGGCGATAAAGACGAAGTGCTCAAGAGACCTTTGTCGATGTTGATTTCAAAAAGCATTGCAGAGCGTACTTTTGGTCAGGAGAACCCAATAGGGCAGGTCATCAGCTACGACCGTAACCTGCAATTTGAGGTAACCGGTGTATTTGAAGACATTCCCGCCAACAGCCATCTTCAATTTGACTATCTCTTTTCCATGTCGTCATTGCCACGCTTGTATAACCAGGGTGCTGATGCGCTTACCAGCATGTACAACTGGAGTTTCAGTACTTATCTGTATGTGCCACATATTCAGGACGATGCCGCTTTTGCTGAAAAAGTGCAGGAGGCGATGGCCATAAAGATGAAGGAAGTAGGGTTTGATGAAGCCGCTGGTCACCACTGGCTTCAACCCCTGACGGAGATCCATTTTACTCAGGGAATACGAGGTGACGGACCAACGTCAGATATTGGCTTCATTTATATATTCTCGGCAATCGCAGTTTTTGTTGTTCTTATTGCCTGTTTCAATTTTATGAATTTGTCGACTGCCCGGGCCGTGCGGCGCTCAAAGGAGGTAGGCATACGAAAGACGATGGGAGCGGTCAGGACGCAGCTGGTATTCCAGTTTCTAACGGAGTCGATCCTGATTGTCGTGATGGCGGCGATTGCAGGCTTTGGACTGCTCTGGCTGGCCGTTCCGGTGTTCAACGATAAAATGGAGATGGAGCTGACGCTTGCCTCCCTCACCGACATGGGTTTTTTGTGGCAGCTGGGCCTCATTGTTTTAGTAACTGTAATTGTCGCAGGGAGCTATCCCGCATTCTATTTGTCGTCATTCACGCCTTCAAGAGCACTTCGGATAGGTAGGGCATCAGGGAATGCATCTTCGCTCTTCAGGAATGTTCTTACAGTAACCCAGTTTGCTATCGCAGCCTTTCTCATGACAGCTACACTTGTTGTCATTAGTCAAACAACTTATATGAAAGCTACAGACCCGGGCTTCGACAAAGATCAGGTGGTGTATTTCTATCTTCCACCAGCTATGCGTGGGAGCAATTTCGGGGTGCTGAAACAGCGCTTGCTGGGTAACACTGCCATTTCAGAAGTATCGAAAAGCAGCGACATCCCTGGGAATATCACCGGTCATTTTATTTATGAGCTACCTGATGGGGACACGAAGAGGACTGAAGCCTTTACGACGGTAGCGGTTGATTACGATTTTTTAAATGCACTGGGAATCGACCTGGCAGACGGCAGAAACTTTTCAAAAGAATATCCTACAGACGCCAATCAAGCCTATGTTGTCAATGAAGCACTGGTCAGGTTTCTGGGGCTGGATAAACGACCTGGGGGTGCAGTGGGAGCCAGCTTTCGACTAGTGAGCGAAAACTATCCCGAAGGTAAAATTGTCGGTGTGGTCAAAGATTTCCACGCCAGGTCATTGAAAGAAAAGATTGAACCCATGGTAATGTGGCTAAGCGATGCAGGCTGGGAGCAGTATGGCATGATAAAGCTTTCTGGCGGTCGAAGTGGCCTTGCGCTTCTTGATGATGAATGGCAGGCCCTGGCCAATGGCTATCCCCTTACTTACCAATTTCTGGATGATCACATCCAAAGCATGTACAGGAACGAAGAGAGGTCCGTTTTGCTGATTGGCTCTTTCTCAGCATTGGCCATTTTTATCAGCTGCCTGGGACTCATTGGGCTGGTGTCGTTCCTTGCAGAGCAAAAGAGAAAAGAAATAGGCATCAGAAAAGTACTTGGCGCTTCGGTGAATGGAATTGTTAGTCTCTTGTCTTGGAGGTTTCTTCGGCTTGTGCTTGTAGCAGTGGCAATTGCAACGCCGGTGTCTTTACTTGCAGTGAGAGAGTGGTTGGCGAATTTTGCCTATACTATTACTCTTCAGTGGTGGCATTTTGCCCTGCCGGTGATAGTTGTGCTGTTGATTACCTTTCTGGTCTCAGGGAGTTTTACGGCGAGGGCTGCTAGAGCCAATCCTGTGGATAGCCTGAAATATGAGTAACAATTAAGCCGAGTCTTTGTACATTAAGTTCGGTATCAATCATGTAAATAATGAAAATTCACCTTGTCGGAGGGTTTTTGGGTAGCGGCAAAACAACTGCCATTGGCAACGCATGTCAGCACCTCAAGCAGCAAGGTCTAAAAGTCGGCGTGATTACCAACGATCAGGGTCAATACCTGGTGGATAGTGAGTTTCTTGATGCCGAGGGTATTTCGTCGGCACAGGTAACTGGTGGCTGCTTTTGCTGTAACTACGACCAGCTCGATGAGCAGATTCAACGAATGACCGACAGTATTTCACCCGATGTGATTTTCGCTGAGTCAGTAGGCTCCTGCACCGATCTTGTTGCCACGGTGCTCAAGCCCCTGCTGAAGTTTCGTGGACAAGAAATGGAAGGCATGACTCTCTCCTGCTTCGTTGATGCCAGGATGCTAATGATGCATTCGACTAATAAAAGACTGCCCTTTAGCGCCGACACCACCTACATTTGGGAGAAACAAATCGAGGAAGCCCGTTTAATTGTCGTTAACAAAATTGACCTGATTAACACCCCTGATCTTCCGGCTTTCGAGCAGGTGCTGACCGCTAAATACCCCCATAAAAAGTTTCTTTTCCAAAACTCGCTTCACGAGGGCTCGGTTCGTGAATGGCTGGATGAGTTAGATAGGTATGAAGCCAATGAACTCATATCACTTGATCTCGACTATGCCAAATATGGCAAGGGCGAAGCGGAACTCGCCTGGTTGGATGAGCAGATTACGATCAAAACATCCGACGGCACGGCAACAAAAGTAGCGATCGATTTCATCGAAGGTCTTATTAGTGGTATCAAACGAGAGCAGCTTCCTATCGGGCATCTTAAGTTGATGATCACATCGAATGGTACGCAGAGAAAAATTAGTTTCACCACTGTATCATCCGGCGCAGCCGAAACTAACGAACTCAAGTCTTTTTTCGGAGACTCGAATGAAGTGCAAATTACAGTGAATGCCCGGGTTCAAACCGCTCCCGAAGTCCTTAGAGGTCTGTTGGAGGTTGAGCTTGGGTTGCTGAGAACAGCCGGTGCCATTATCTCGGAAGAGAATATTGCTTTTTTTAGTCCAGGTTTTCCAACACCTACTCATCAGATAACCAGCTGACAAACTCGATCAGCGGATGATTTGCAAGGTTTTGCCAATGCCTGATTGCAGCACTTCTTCCACGCCAACCCGCTCAGCATATTTATCCCAATGACTGACTACTTCCGCAATTTCCTGAATGATGCTGTTGGCTTTTTTTACGTTCATTTGATAGGCCACAGATAGCAAATCACTTTTGGTAATACCTGTTCTTTTGCCGTTGATGCTCAGGGCGTGCTGGCTTACCCAGTCGCTGTCGGGCCTGTAAGCATGACAAACATCGAATGCCGGCGCCAATGCCCATTGCCCGGCTTTATCCATCGTGAAGGCGAAGTTTTTGGTGTGGTCGTCGCAGTTCCTCCCCATCACATTGAAAACCATTCTTCTATATAGCTGCTCAGCTTGCGGATAAGGCAGCCCCAGAAATCTCATGGTCTCAAACAGTTGTTCGTAGCTGTACATCGTCACCTCATTAAAATCGAAATGCCGCATCGCACAAAAGCTTTGCACATGCACTTTGCCCTGATCAGGTATCCGGTCAAACCGTTTGGTCATAAAATGAGCTCTGCCGTTTTCTTCCAGTAGCTTACTTTCAGTCATTGTTATACCGGCATCCAGGGCCATCAGGTAGTAGGCCATTTCCACCCGGCCGTATCCACTGGATGAGCCAAATTGTGTGTCGGTCACACCGTCAAACTTGATGATCCAGTGCGTGAACCCTTTGGGAGCATTGGTTTGACCACTCTTGATTTCACCTGTTGATGAGTTATAGGTGATCAGTGCCTTTGCCCTCGCTCCACCAGCTGACGACCCAATTTTAAGGATGTCGACCAGCGCCTTTTCTTCATCAGTAGTTACGTTGGTACCAAATTTTTGCCGCCCCGACAGAATATGCTCTGCCACTTCTATCAGGCTTTCTATCTCTATTTTTGTGGCCCTATCGTCTGCCTTTGGAAAGGCTGGCTCCACTTCCAAAGCGCCCATGCCTCGGGAGCCGATAAAACAAAGAGTTTCTACAGGGTTCAGGCTATTGGTGGGGCGCCCCTGTCGGGTAAGCCAGGTGTTGATCAGCGCATTGCCGTACTTGTCGGGCAAAATATCTGCCAGCAAACCGGGCAGCCCCTTGAATGTGCTGGTATTTCGTAGTTCTGGAAATGAAAATATCCGACCCTTCGCCTCCTGAAGTGGCATCTTCACCGGTGCGAGGTTCCAGTTGTGGGAGAGGAAGCTGGGCTCGTATTCGAACGCTCCTATCTCGTTGGTTGGATCCCAGGCGATGGCACCCACTCTTTCTCCCCAGATATTGACAAACGCTGTTGTTACCATTACCAGTCGGATGAGGAGCGCTCTGGATCTTTTCTTTTAGATGCCCGCTGGCGCTGGGTTTGCTCCAGCTTTGCCAGCTGAAGTGGGCTCAGCTTTTTCTCTACCCTGAATGACTCCAGCACCTGTAGCTGGTTCAACGCCCTGAGCAGTTGGATAAGCGTGAGGGTGTTGGATCGTTTGCCTTGCTCAAATTCGACCAGTGTTGTGCGATTGATGCCCGCCTCTTCTGCAAGCTGACTTTGAGTCTTGTTCTGCTCCAGCCGATGATGCCTGACAAACTCTCCAATGGTGGACAGCAAAGCTGCGTCGCTTATGTATTTTGATTGAATGTTGTTTTTATCCATCATTATATTATTAATATATTAAGAATGTTGGTTATGTCCAACAAATCTACAGATAGTTAGATTAAATCTCAAGGCTCTATTGTTGTTTTTATCCATCTTTGATGTGGTTGACTATTGTTAATGTTTGTTAAATCCAACAAAATTGTATTTGCTAAATGAACACAGGTGAGAGTCGTCTGGTTCTGTGGCTTACTATTTATAGCCCAGGGGGTAGGGAGATGCTACTGTGATCTTTATTTTCACTCTGCTAATTTCTCCTTTCCAACCCCACCTCCTTTTCCTATCTTCAGCCCAAAATTTAGCTCCATGGATTTATCATATATCATCAACGAACTAGGCGAAGACAGAGAAAACTATTATCGTTCCGTGTCGCCACCGATCATGATGTCGTCCAACTTTTGTTTCGACAACATCAAAGACATGCAGGAAAGCCTGGAGTTTGAACACGAAATTCCATTCTACACCCGTGGGGTAAATCCAACTACGGCTATTTTACAAAAGAAAATTGCTGCGCTGGAAAAGACGGAAGATGCTCTCATATTCGCCAGCGGAAGCGCTGCCATCGGCGCTGCTGTGATGGCCAATCTGAGTCAGGGCGATCATGTGGTGTGTGTCGAAAAGCCTTACAGCTGGACAAACAAATTACTCAACCAGTTGCTTCCCCGCTTTGGTGTAACCGCTACCATGGTAGATGGCACTGACCCCAAAAATTACGAGAGGGCTATCAGGCCCTCTACGAAGATTCTTTATCTCGAAAGCCCCAATTCCTGGACATTCGAATTGCAAGACATAGAGGCGGTAGTGAAAATAGCCAAGAAGCATGGGCTGCTCACCATCATCGACAATAGCTATGCTTCGCCAATCAATATGAATCCCGCTGAAATGGGCGTTGATATAGTCACCCACTCGGCGTCCAAATACCTCAATGGACACAGCGACCTGGTGGCCGGCGTACTTTGTGCTACCAAAGAAATGACCACCAAAATATTCAAGTCAGAGTTTATGACACTTGGAGGGATCATTTCACCTATGAATGCCTGGCTGATGCTGCGTGGCCTTCGCACCTTGCCTATCCGCATGGAAAGGGCGGAAAAATCAACTGCCACGATCATTGATTTTCTTGCTTCACACGAAAAAGTAGGCAAAATATACTATCCTTTCCACCCTAGTCACCCGCAGTATGAGCTGGCCAAAAAGCAGATGAAACAAGGAACCGGGCAGTTTACGATTCAGCTAAAAACTGAAAATCCTGATGAGATCATTCGCTTTTGCGACTCTTTGAAGACTTTCTACCTTGCTTGTTCATGGGGTGGGCACGAGTCATTGATATTTCCGGCCGTTGCCATGGTCACGTCAATGAATTACAAAAATGCTACAACACCACTAAACATGATTCGTTTCTATGTCGGCCTGGAAGAAACTGACTACCTTATAGCTGACCTAAAGCAAGCGTTTGACAAGATCTAAAGTTCTGACATTCCTTATTGTTGGAGTCAATCTTTTGGTTGGCGGGGCATTGTATGCCCAAAGCATTAAAGGAATTGTGATTGACGAGCATGGTGCGCCGCTGCCATTTACCACTATATATGTGGGCGGCACCTCGACAGGAGTATCCACCAATCAGGATGGCAACTACGAGCTTTCTCTGGCGCCGGGCCCCTACGACATCGTTTTCCAGTATGTGGGCTACAAACGCCAGATCCAGGAGGTTGTTGTCATTCCCGGGAAGACCTACATGTTGAATGTGCAGCTTCTTCCTGAAGCTTATCAGCTGCTGGAGGTGGTGGTCAACTCAAAGGACAGAGACCCGGCATACGCTGTAATAAGGGAGGCTATCAGGAAAAGGAAATATCATTTGACCGAGGTCAACGCATTTTCATGCAGGGTTTATATCAAAGGCAATCAGCACCTCGACGACATACCCAACAGCGTGCTGGGGTACACAGTGCCTCTGGATACCGGTATCGTTTATTTGTCGGAGTCCGTCTCCGATCTGTCTTACATCTATCCGGACAAGTACAGTGAGCGCATGATCTCCTCGAGGGTCAGTGGGCAAAGCAAGGCCTTCAGCTTCAATATGGCCTCCGAAATGTATGTCAACTTCTACAACAACCTGCTCGGAATGGAGGGCCTTACTGAAAGGGGTTTTGTCTCCCCCATTGCCAACAACGCTTTTTTCTTTTATGACTATAAGCTGAGAGGTGCCTTTCAGGAAGGAGATTATTTAATCAATAAGATTGAAGTAATACCGAAGAGGGCAAATGACCCTGTTTTCAGTGGGTTTATTTATATCGTGGAAGACAGTTGGAGCATTCATAGCATTGACCTTGTGCTACCACAGAAGAAGCAAATCGAATTTGTAGACAGCCTTCGCATCCGTCAGCAGTACGCACCTTTGGATCAGGGCATCTGGATGATGCTGTCTCAAAGATTTGACTTTAGAATTGGGGCATTCGGTTTTCATGGCAATGGATATTTTGTTGGTGTATACTCCAATTATAAGATAGAGCCACGGTACAAGCTCGACGCAGTAAATAAATTGACCGGCCCAACAGTCGAACAGGTCGATACGCTCCCAAAAAATGATGTAAAGCTGTTTCCTAAGCCAAAAAAGAGTTTTGGTAAGGAGGTGCTGGTGATAGAGGAGGATGCCAATAAACGGGAGGATGTGTACTGGGAGAAAATAAGGCCCATACCCCTCAACGACTACGAAAAGAAGGACTATAAAATCAAGGACAGCTTGCTGGTGATAAAAGAGTCAAAGCCATTTAAAGACTCTATGGATGACAAAAGAAACAATCTTAATCTTGTCAAACTTTTTGTTTCAGGTTACAGATACAACCGAAGCTACAAGCGAGATTTCCTTTCATTTGATCCGCTAATCAAAGCTATTCAGTACAACACAGTTGAAGGCGTGGTAACCAATCTGGATGTGAACTATACCAGATACTATGAGAACAACAAATTTTACCGAATCACTCCGGCCGTCAGGTACGGATTTAGCTCAGGAAAGCTCTACGGGCGACTGGGAGCGACCTACTATTATGATCCAAAGAAATTTTCCAGCGCTCAGGTGGATTTTGGACAGTTTGTCTATCAATTCAATCAGGCCGATCCGATAGTTTCCTATGTAAATACCGCCGAGACATTGGTCGGGGGCAGGAACCTGATAAAGCTATTTGAAAAGACCTATGTAAGCACGAGATACCGCACAGAGTTGTGGAACGGCGTCTTGTTCACAGGGCGGTTTAGCTGGGAAAAACGAGTACAGTTGTACAACACTTCGTTCCTGTCGATTCTGAAAGAAGAGAATCGTATTTTTACCCCGAACGCTCCTAAAAATTTGGAACTGGCCGATACGAGCTTCCCCACGCATGAGGCAGCCATTGTCGATTTGTCTATCATTTATCACCCGGGCCAGCGATATATTTCACGACCCGATCAAAAAGTATTGTTGGTCAACAAATGGCCATCTTTTACTTTCAATTACGTGAAGGGTCTGAACGGATTGCTGGGATCGGATGTCGACTACGACAGGGTGTCAGCCAAAATCAGCGATGAAATTTCGCAAGGCTTGTTTGGCATGGGAAGACTGACGCTCGAATCGGGCTTTTTCCCCGGCAAAAAAGTAGCCTACTTCATGGACTACAGGCAATTCAACGGTAACGCAACGCTCTATGCCAGGTTTGAACCTGGCAACTTCCAACTGCTTGATTACTATCTATACAGCTCGCTGAAGCCCTACTTTATGGGCCAGTATGAACATCACTTTGACGGCTTCATTGTCAATAAACTCCCCCTTCTTCGTAAAACTAAACTACAAGCAGTAGGCTCGGTCAATTACCTGCGTGCCGGCACTGTCGACAACTACGTTGAAATCGGCATCGGACTTGAGCATATTCTCAAAATTCTCAGGGTAGATTTCTACACTTCTTTTATTGGCAGAGAACACCAGGCTATCGGTTTCAAAGGGGGACTGGGTTTCTAGTCAACGTTCGATAGATAGCACACCATTGAAGGATCGCTGCGAATACTTTACCATGTAATAGTACACTCCACTGGGAAGCTTGTCACCGTTCCAGACAAAATCCCTTTGCCTCGTCATATACACGTTGGTTCCTTCCCTGGTCATCACTTTAAAAAATTGAAACTGGTCATCGCAGTTGTCAACCGGTAAATCGGGGATAGAGTACGTGTCGTTAATACCATCACCGTTCGGGGTGAAGATATTGGCCGGGAGAAATTCGCCGGGACTTTCTCTATCAATCAGGTCGATAAAAATCGACAAAGTGTCAAATTTTGGGTTGGGGCAGCGGGTGTCCCAGGAGAGAAAGGAAACCTTGTAGGAAACCTCCCTGGCTTCATCAAAGAGAAAGCACTCCGGTGCCCAGCGGAGGAAACCTTTTGCCTGACCCTGCCCTTCCACACGGTTGAATTCGAATGTTTCTGACGGTGGCAAAGGCACCCCATCGAGTAGGTCGATGGAAAGAAAATCATTATCAGGGTCTGTGGAGGTTACCTCCAGTTCAATGGACTCCAGGCTGTTGATAGTGACCCTGTCGTTTTCAACACCAGCGACGGTAATCACTGGCGATTCATTGGTTTCCTGAAACACATTGATCTTGAGGCTAATGACAGCAGTTTCCGTTTGCAGGCAAAAGTCATTGTCAGCAGCAACAAAATTCAATTCAAAGTAGTCCTGCACCTCCGTGTCGATCAGGTCGCAGCCCAGGTTCCAACTGAAGGTACTACTGACTTCGCCAGGCCCGGATACGGGTGAGAAGTTGATCAGGTAATCTTCAAAGCTGAAGTTCACGGGAACTGCTATCAGGTCGATCACATCGCCATCTGCGTCGGTAGCAGTCACGGGAAAGGATAAGTTGGTGCCAACAGGAATCTGTAGGTCGTAAGAGCCCAGCGTAGTTGAGAGCTCAGGGGGATTGTTAACAGGTAAATTGACAGTAAGCGAGACCTGAATTTCATCCCGGGAGTTGTCCATGCAGAAGTCATTGTCCGACAGCCGAAGTGTGAAATCAAACTGATTTTTCACCCCGAAGGGAAAGCTTCCGCAGCCAGTTTCCCATTCAAATACTGCCTCAATCGACCCTGCTTCATCTTTACCAATAGCGACTTGCATGCCCCACTCTTCGGGGTCAAAATCACTTGCCACAATGTCAAGCACCATCGTTTCGTCATCCAGGTCAATCCCCTCCAATGGCAGGCTGTAGCTAATTCCCTCATCAAGTGTCAGGTTGATCATTTTGCTTGTCTGGTTGACGTAGCGGGGGGCCTGGTTGGGTGGTGGCTCCATAATCACTGCCAGCCTGACTGTGTCCATTTGTGGCAGTGGACAGGCATCGTCAGCCGCAATGATATCGATTAAATAAGGGCCCTCACTAACGTAAGGACATTTTGACAAGCACACCTGCAGGTTGAAAATGTCGTCAGCAGTAGCCAGATAGCCTTCTTTAAGGGTGAATATGCCTTCTACCTCACCTTCAAAGTTTACCCCAACAGCTCTCATTTTGATATTTTTATCCCCAACAGGGTCAGTCACCTGTATGTCAAAACATTTGTTGTCGCCCGCCCGGAATACCAGGGTGTCTCTTATCACGGAATTGAAACTTAGGGAGCCAGGCACACGGACTTTAAGGTTTGGCGGGGGCTCCGGGTTGCACCCATCCACCACCAGCATCTGAAAATCCCTTCTCACCTCGCCGATTTTCACCCCTTTTCTAAACTCCTGACACAAAACTGAGAATACATATAAGCCAATTTTCTCCGGCTTCACGGTGATAAACCCCCTGTTGGTGATTCTTAACGATGGATTGCCGGGTATCACATTGGCCAGGTCTATGCCCTGGGACCATATGACCTCTGGATGTGGGGCTGGCTGGGGGATCGGCAACGCCTGTAAGGCAGAGCTGTTCAATGGAGTGACAAGTGTGTAGGCCAATGAGTCGCCGTCCAGATCAACACCAGCAAAATCCGTGTAATACAATTGGTTAACACATGCATAGTCGCTTAACGGTGGAAACAAGGAGGGCGAAGAATTGATGAATGGTCTGCCATTTTTCACCACAGGTGGGAACTCGAGGTAGTAAGTTTGCCCAGCCCCAATTGAATTAACGATGTTGACAATTCCGGCATTTCTGCAACACCTTTCCCATACCACGTAGTAGCCATTTGGGTCGTCAAAATTCTCCGGAAGGAGTTCAATCTCCCGGGTATAGAACGCCCGTAGAGTCTTTAGCTCATCCAGAGAGCATTCGATATTTGTATAAGGTACAGTTGCCTGGTCGGTCAGGAAGAGTGTGTCTCTCCGCATGAAGACATTGTCCGACTTTCTGTAAATATAAGCCAGCAGTTGTGGCTCAGGCCCTGGATTAGCACTTTGAGCCTGGTCAAAGTACTGGATAAGGTTAAGATTGTACCTGAAGCCCTGTACGTGAACCAACTCCAACTCGCCGCCGACGATGTGGTTGGCTAATGACGACCCACCACATAGCCACCAAAGAAGTGTAAAAAGAACTATTGCGAGTTTTACTGTGTGGAACGGTCTAATCATCAGATGCTAAACAATCTACTCTTCGAATCCCCTGTACCTAAAATTAGATGAAAGACCACAAATAATGACCAATAGTTGAAGAAAGCTTTTCGCCCCTCTGTGTTAAACAGTAACTATCGACCCTGGTCAATCTCTTCCATTGCCTTCTTTTTGCCAAACAACCGCTTTCTGTTTTTGATACCAATAACGATTACTGCCAGCAGGGGGAAGACGAGAAAGTACTCATTTCTCCAGTTTTCGGACGAATACAAGTACGTGCCCGCACTGATGATGATTGTCCATTTGAGAACGACGTAGCCTACCATTAGAAGTACGGTGTTACGGGAAAGATTCTTCATTGCCTTCATTTTGTTTGCGTTTTTAAAAGTATTTACGAGCGGGACGTTATTTTGTTTAGTCATAGCTAATATTTTATTTAGATTTATCTAAAATAAAATGAGCAAATGCTATTGTTACATCATTGGCATTTGCTGTTGGTCGAATATTCCTACTTTTGGAGTCATTAAATCGAATTGCCATGAAGAAGTTAGTTGGTGCGCTTTTCCAGTCGATGCTCCTGATTATTGGGTTTGCTGCGAAAGCCCAGGACGCTAAGACGCTCACTCTCGAAAGGATATTTAGTTCTAATGAATTTAGAGGCGAGTGGTTTGGGCAGCTTACCTGGTTTGAGGAAGGAAACGCTTATACCACATTGGAGCAGTCGGAAGCTGTGCCCGGAGGATATGAGATAGTCAAAAACAACACGGCGACTGGCGAAAGGTCTGTGCTCGTAAAAGCATCTGATTTGGTGCCTGCCGGAAGTCAGCAGCCACTCGAGGTGGAAGACTATACCTGGTCTGACGACAAGAGCAAACTGCTTATTTACACCAATTCTGCCAGGGTATGGAGACTCAATACCAAAGGCGATTACTGGGTGCTTGACCTTGCTACAAAAAAATTGACACAGTTGGGAGGAAGCAATGCAAAGCCATCTACCCTGATGTTTGCCAAGTTCTCTCCCGATGGCAACAAAGTGGGTTACGTGAGAGAGCACAATGTGTATGTGGAATCGCTGGCGGATGGCAAAATTACTGCACTTACTACTGACGGCACTGACCGTATCATCAATGGAACCTTCGATTGGGTGTACGAAGAGGAGTTCGGCTGCCGTGATGGTTTTCAGTGGAGCCCCGATGGAAGCAAAATAGCTTATTGGCGCATTGATGCCCGGTCTATCCGCAACTTCCTGATGATTAACAATACGGATTCGATCTACTCATACACAATTCCTGTAGAGTACCCGAAAGCAGGTGAGAAGCCTTCGGAAGCAAAGATTGGGGTGGTGAGTGCAGCAGGTGGGCCAACCCAATGGATGAACATTGCCGGCGACCCCACTAACAACTACGTGCCTCGCATGATCTGGAACGCCGACTCGAAATCGTTGCTGGTGCAGCAACTTAACCGTCAGCAAAATCACAACCAGGTGCTTAAGTGCTTTGTGGCCGATGGCAGGGTAGAGAAAGTGTATGAAGAAAAAGACCCAGCCTGGCTCGATGCCGTTGACGACTTTCAGTTAATGAACAAAGGGAAGTCTTTTACCTGGGTGAGTGAAAAAAGCGGATGGCGGTCTGCTTATTTGATAACCGGCTCTGAGGAGAAGCTTATTTCTCCGGCAGACTTCGACATGATCAATATCGAGCAGATCGATGAGAAGGGAGGTTGGCTCTATTTCATGGCTTCACCCGACAATGCGACTCAAAATTATCTTTACCGAATAAGGCTCAATGGAAAAGGTAAAGCTGAAAGGTTGTCGCCTGCCGATCAGCCAGGCACGCATAGTTATGAGGTTGCTCCCAATGGCAAGTATGCTCAGCATTCCTATTCGAGGGAAGGTGTGCCTCCTATTATGGACCTGGTGTCGTTGCCCGATCATAAGGTCATCAAAACATTTGTGACTAATAAACTACTCACAGCCAAAGTGGAGGCGCTGAGCAAAAACAAAACTGAGTTCTTCCAGGTAACCGGTGACAATGGCGTTACCATGGACGCTTACATGATCAAGCCGGTCGGTTTTGATCCGTCTAAAAAGTATCCGGTGCTTTTTCATGTGTATGGCGAGCCAGCTGGCCAAACCGTGCGTGATGCATGGGGCGGCAGTGGCTATTTGTGGCATTTGATGTTGGCGCAGCAGGGTTACATTATCATGAGCGTCGACAACAGAGGTACACCAGGCCCAAAAGGAAGAGAATGGCGCAAGTGCGTGTATGGGCAGATAGGTGTGCTTTCCTCTGAAGACCAGGCGGCAGCACTCCGTAAAATCAAGGAGACATATTCGTTTGTAGATGGAGACAGAATAGGCATTTGGGGTTGGAGCGGTGGCGGCTCCATGACACTCAATATGATGTTCCGTTACCCGAACCTTTACCACACAGGCATGTCGGTGGCTCCGGTGGCTGATCAGCGTCTCTACGACAATATTTATCAGGAGCGCTACTCAGGCGTGCCTCAGCTGATGCCGGAGAGCTACGAGAAAGGTTCACCGGTGAATTTTGCAAAAAACCTGAAGGGCAATCTGCTGGTGATGCATGGCACCGGCGATGACAACGTGCATTATCAAAACACCGAGGTGCTGGTGAATGAGTTGATCAGGTACAACAAGATTTTTTCCATGATGAGCTACCCCAACCGATCCCACGGGATTTACGAAGGGCGAAATACCAGCAGACACGTGAGGGAAATTTTGACAAACTACCTGAAGAACAATCTGCCTGCAGGCCCAAGGTAAAGAAGGCAATTTTTACTACATCCTTAGTTTTCCTTTTGGGCAAAGCGTAATTTTGCGGCCCTATGGGTAGAGGCAAGAACATAATACTGGAAAGTATCACGATTGAGGCGGTAGCTTCAGAAGGCAAATGCATTGCCAGGCATGAAGGGCAGGTGATATTTGTGGAGCAGGTAGTGCCCGGCGATGTCGTCGATTTGCTGGTTTTTCGGAAGAAGAAAGGCTTCATGGAAGCCCGGACTATTAAGTTCCATACGCTTTCTCCTAAAAGAGTAGAGCCTTTCTGCTCACACTTTGGGACGTGTGGTGGCTGTAAATGGCAGAGCTTGCCTTACGACGAACAGCTCAAGTTCAAATGGCAGCAGGTAAAGGACAACCTGGAAAGAATTGCCAAAGTACCTTTGCCCGAGATCAACCCTATTCTTGGCTCTCCCGATACGCAATATTACCGCAACAAGCTGGAGTTCACCTTCTCCAACCACCGTTGGTTGACGGATGAAGAAATTCAATCGGGCGCCGATTTGGAGAAAAACGCTCTGGGCTTTCACGTGCCCAAGCGCTTCGACAGGATCGTCGATATTGACACCTGCTATCTTCAGGGAGATCCCAGCAACGCCATCAGGACATTTGTGAAGGAAGAAACCATGAAGGCTGGCTATCCTTTCTACGATATCCTTACCCACGAAGGCTGGCTGCGCAACCTGATCATTCGCACCGCCAGCACCGGGCAGCTAATGGTCATTCTGCAAGTGGCCTACAAGAACGAAGACCTGGACAACCTGCTCGGCAAAATCAAGGAGGCATTTCCTCAGATCACCTCGCTCATGTATGTGATCAATAGCAAGGGTAATGATACTTTCCAGGACCTGGAAGTGGAGCTTTTTCATGGGCAAGATCATATCATGGAAGAAATGGATGGCTTGCATTTTAAGGTGGGGCCGAAATCATTTTACCAGACTAACAGTAAGCAGGCAGAGCAGCTTTACAAAGTGGCGATCGATATGGCCAATATCCAGCCACAAGAGCTGGTTTACGACCTTTACACCGGCACGGGCACGCTGGCCCAGTTTGCTGCACGGAGTGCCGCAAAAGTAGTAGGGTTGGAGTACGTGGAGCCCGCCATTGAGGATGCCTGGATCAATGCGAAACTGAACGACCTGGAGAATGTGCATTTTCAGGCTGGTGACATCAAAGACTTGCTGACCGAAGAATTTATGGAAAGGCATGGTCGTCCCCAAGTGATTATTACCGATCCACCAAGGGCCGGGATGCACACAGACGTGACAGACGCTCTGTATCACTCCGGAGCCGAAAGAATTGTGTATGTAAGCTGTAATCCTGCCACCCAGGCACGAGACATCCAGCTATTGGCAGAAAGGTATAAGGTCGTTGAAGTGCAGCCGGTAGATATGTTTCCGCATACGCATCATGTGGAGAATGTTTGTTTATTGAGGTTGAGAGACTAAAACGATTTTCCATCAGGCGTCGAGCTTTCTAACGAAAATAGTTTTTTACTCCGAATTCGTTTTGCTCTATAAATATGGTTTTAAAAGCCGTCAGATTATTTTGCTCATAGAAGAGTAGCATTGCCTTTTTGTAATCCAGCGAGTCAACACTACGGTAAGACAAAGGGCAAGCATCGTCTGCGATGAGCAGGGCGTTGCTAATCATCCGGCCCGTGCGCTTGTTTCCATCTTCAAAAGGCTGTATATATGAAATCAGCACTACAGCAAGAAGCGCTTTTTCAAAGCCATTGTCCTTGCTATTGATCAGGCCACACATCAGTTCGAGATTTTCCCTGATCTGGTATTCATTATCTAAAGGGCTATAAGCTGTTCCGGTAATCCCTACAGCACGGGAACGAATATTGCAACCAACATTCAAATCTTTGATAAGTAGTGAATGAATTTCTTCCAGTGTGCGTAAAGTAAGGGCCTGGGCAAGGTTTTTATGCTCCATCAGGTATGTAATAACCTCCTTATGGTTCAGTAGCATGATGGCCTCTTCTTTGGTCTTGTTGTCGGCCTCCTGCTTCTCCTTAAATAGCCTTTCCGTTTCCAATAGGGTATAAGTATTTCCTTCAATCTGGGAGGATTTCCAACTAAGCTCAATAGTTAGTCGTTCCAATTCTTTTTGGTAGAGTGTTGGCGAAAGGCTTGCGATATTACGTTGATATTCATCCCTTAACTTTTGAAGACTAGCCATCTCTTTGTCAGTAAATAGGCGAACGTCTCTTAATGATTGGAGAAGTTCATGGTTGAAGAAGACCCTGGCTCCTCTTCTGTCAGGATCAAGATCGAAATAGTCAGAAGTATCGACTGGAGCAAACAGTTGATAATCGGGAGAAATAACATAGGTGATTGCTCGTCCTGCGCCGAGTTTTTTCAGGTAGTTGGCCTCAACAAGTTTTGCCATGTCCCTGTTGAGTGTAGGGATGCTTAGCTTCCTGTCAAGCAGCTCTTTGATTGCTGATATAGATAGCCGTCCTTGGGTAGCTATAATATCAATTATTTCCTTTTGGCGTGGAGTAAGATTCATCACTGTACTTTTTTCTATCACTAAACTAGCCTAATCCTATCATAAGTGATAGGATTAGGCTAGAAAAATGATAGGTTTAGTTGCTCGGCTAATAACATCGATTGACCTGCGTTATTTTCAAGCCCGTTGAGGCAGTACAGGCGACTGTTGAATCAGCAAATACATTTTGGAGAATGTCGTACTTTTGCGGGTAGTCAAATAATTTTGAAAAGCAGGTAAAATGCAAAACGATCCCGAACTAAGTGGCAAATACCTTGGCACCATCACCAAAGACTTCGTGGTGGTGGCCGACAGCATCAAAGAAGCCTCTTACCAGATACGCAAACAAGGGTTTTCAGAATTTCCCATTTTCCCCATTGCCAAGGTGGAAATTCCGATTGGCCAATTGCTGATCCCGAGAGAAGATTTAAACTTGTCATGGAATTACTACGCCACCTATATTGATGAGTTTGTTAACAGGAAGCTGATTGAAAGCATAGACGAGTTCAAAGCTGCCTACAAAGACCCTGACGAATTTTGCTGCCTTTTTGTGGTGGACGAAAAGCTGACCAGTTTCGTTTTTGTTCCCTATCCTGAGGATTAACCCTTTTCTTCAAGAAGCAACCTCATCAATACCTCGGCGGCAACAGTACCTTTCAGCTTCAGGAAAGCACGACTGGTATTGTCGCCAAATTCAAAGACTAGTCCGTCTGTATTGAAGGTTCTGTAAAAGAAATTTCTCGACACCACACCATTGTCCACTTTTGACGGGCGGTGATTGACGTAATAGTCTGGGATACCAGCCTCAATACCCGCCAACCAGTTGGTGGTAAGCCCAGGTGTGTTGGTCGGAAGACTGGGGTCGATGGTGTAATAGATATCGTCCCAGGTGCTGTGGAAGTCCATAAAAAATACCATGGTGCCCTTCCTTTTCTTCATGTACGCTTTGAAGTAGTCTGCCACCTGTTTTACCTCCGGCTGGTTTTGTGCTTCCCAATCACGGTTGAGATCCACACCGCCAGCACTGTGCCGCCAGTGGCCTTCATCCACGCCATCGGGGTTCATCAGCGGCACGTTCAGCACATCATAGCGTTTCCTAAAGGCATTTGACAGCGAGTCATCCTTGAGTATCCTTTCAATAAAGGCCTTCATGGCAAAGAAACCCGTTACCTCCGGTGGATGCTGTCGACTAATGACCGCTACCACTTTTTTGTCTTTCCCCTTCGACACCCGCATCATTTTCAGGTCCCGGCCAAGCGTGGTTTTTCCTATTGTCTTTGGTTTTAACTTGTATGCCTCTCCAACGGAGTCCATCCAGGCATATACCTCTTTGGAAGTCCACATTTCCTGCCCTGCCACCCACAAAGTGTCACCAGCAGTCAGGTCAAGTACCATACTGGCTTCTTTCGGTAGCAGTCGATAATTATAAAAGGCGATGGTGGTGTCCGACTTGGCAATAAAACGGGCGGAATCAAGATTGGCCCACTTTTTACCGTCCATGCTTACCACAGGAAAATAACGGTGTCTGCCTTGCGGGTAGTTGAACGACAGCGTGACTTGCTTGTCGGTGCTGCTCCATACTTTGAAGGCGTACCAGGGGCTCGGATTGACCGGGTAGTTTTCTGCCTCAATGGTCAGTTGGAAAGTTGAACCGTCAGTGGGTACTGCGTTATTCAGCCTTGCCCCTCTGAAGTCATTGCTGAAACCAATCCCCTCCTCTTCAAATAGCCAAACTTTTCTTTCCTGGAGCTGGATGGCTTTGGAGGAAGTTTCGACGATTTGTGTTGGCCCCTGACCTTGAAAACGAAATTGTTTTTCTTGTGGGTAGGCAATCAGCGGAAGAGCCAGAAAGATGAGAAAGAGACGTATTTGCATGAGCCTTGCTTTGAGTACGCTAGGCTACGAAATAGAGGGGAGAAATAAAATCGAAATTATTTACTGGTGCACCAGGCGAACGCCGGATTTTGGGATAACCTGTTGAGAAACTACCCAATCCAGGGCCTTGTTCACAGCGTTAAAGTATCGCACTCTTTCTGGTAAATGCCTTTCCATGCTCCCTTTAATGGCCTGAATGGTGCATTGTGCAAAGGGATCCTCCGGCAGAATGGTGGCTGAGTAGTGGATGCCTGCCCGTATCATTTTAACTGTAAACTCTCCTGCTATGTAGTTCCTGGATCTGTCGTCAAGCACTTCCATGTCCCTGGTGTCGTACAGTACTTTTGTGGCATGCTCCATTTGAACGGCTGAAAGTGTTCTTTGACCTACCTCCAGAATCTCTTCGAAAGTCGCAAAGCCTTTCCAGTCATGAATGATTAAATTGAGTTGTGGATGCCACGCCACCTTGATGTAGGGTTTGTCAAGGTAGGTTTTAGATTCTTTAATGAGAGAAGAAATTGAAAGCATTCAAACGGTAGTTAAGTAGGTGGTTACTAGTAAATTTGAATTAAATTTTAGTCGCAAGCAAACATCGAATCCCGGAAACGACGAAATGCTATTTTGAGCGGACGAATTAGTCAAGAAAAATAAAAACTAAGTTATTAGTTGTTAAACTAAACTATTCGTTTTACATTTGAATATACGTATAGAACATTATGAAAGAACTGACCAAAGCCGAAGAACAAATCATGCAAATCCTATGGAAGCTTGACAAGGGGTTTGTGAACGAAGTGCTTGAAGAAATGCCCGAACCTAAACCTGCCTACAACACGGTGTCTACCATTATCAGGATACTGGTAAAGAAGGGTTTTGTTGGCTACAAAGCATTTGGCAAAACGCACCAGTATTTCCCCAAAGTGGGTAAGGATGAATACAAGAGCTTCTTCCTTCAAAACTTTATGGGCAATTATTTCAACGGATCGTTTCAGAAGCTCGTCTCCTTCTTTGCCAGTGAAAACAAGCTGGATGTAAAGGACATGGAGGAGCTGATGAAGTATGTAGAAAAAGACATTAAACATAAAGACGATGACTAACCTACTCCTATTTCTTTTCCAATCGGTAGCCTGTAGCCTGGCTTTCTATGCCGTTTACTATCTGGTGTTGCGCAATGAATCTTGCTACACCTTCAATAGGTATTTTCTACTGCTGTCCGTAGCTTTTTCTATTGTCTTCCCACTTGTGAGGTTTGACTCTCCCTTGGGATTGAGCGAGGAGATAACGGCTGTTACCATCTTGCCTGAAACGGTGATTGGAGAGGAATTCCAAAAGGTCTCATCAGCAGGCTTTTCATGGCTAACATTTTTATACTCTTGTGGCATCCTGGTCTTTTCGATAAAGTTGATTATCAAAATTGTTAGCATCTCCAGGCTTATCATTAATGGAGAAAAGGAATCTTTTGCTGGGTATATTTTGGTTCATACGAGAGGGAGATTCCCAACCTTCAGTTTTTTGAATTACCTCTTTTGGGATGATAGTCAGGATTTGAACGAAATAGAGAATCAACAAATACTTGATCACGAATTAGTTCATATCAAACAAAAGCACAGTGTCGATCTATTAGTGATCGAGATAATGCAGATTTTGCTTTGGTTCAATCCCCTTATTCATTTTTTCAGAAAAGCCATCGTCAACACACATGAATACCTCGCTGATCAGGTGGCATCAAAATCTGCGACCGAAGTATACATGAAGTTATTGGTCAGTCAGACTTTCTTTTCCAGCCCGGCGCAATTCATACAAAGTCACTTTAGCTACTCCAGCATTATGAAGCGTTTACAGATGCTATCCAAGCCTAGCCATCAGATTCATTGGCGATCTTATTTTTTTCCTTCGCTAGCGGTAACTCTTGTTTTTTTGGCGGTGAGCTGTGAGAGTCCTGCGGTGGACTTTGAAAAGGTAAGCACTTTGGAAAGCATAATCGATTCGGAAGAGCAGGAAGATGTTTTTGACATGGTTGATGACCAACCGAGACCATCGAATGGTATCATACATCTTTCTGACTGGCTACAATCAGAAATTTCTTATCCAAAAGAAGCAAAAGATCAGAAGATTGATGGAAGGGTATATGTACAGTTTATTGTAGAAAAGGATGGCAGCATTTCACATCCAGAAATTATTGAAGGCCTTCATGAGTCGCTGGATACCGAAGTGATTAAGGCGATTTCAAGCTGCCCAGATTGGATTCCGGGTAGAGTCGACAATGAGCCAGTGCGTACTAGAATCATTTACCCGGTGCATTTCAAGCTTTTCATAGATAAGGAAGGCAACTACCTCGATCAATCCAAAGATTTTTCGTATCTGCAATTTAATTATAAGCAGGGCGAGTTGAAAGTTGACACAGTACGTGGGGCAGACTTCTTAGTTGGCTTGTGGTAATATAAAATCCAGAAAGTAATAATTATGAACAACCTACTCATATTTCTTTTCCAATCGGCAGCGTGCAGCATGATTTTCTATGCTATCTACTACCTGATGCTACGCAATGAGTCGTGCTACACCTTCAACAGGTATTACCTGCTCTTGTCAGTCGCATTTTCGGCAGTTTTTCCTTTGGTCAGAATCGATTCGCCCTGGGCGCTGAGTGAAGAAGTTACTGCTGTGATTACACTTCCGGAAATGGTCGTGGATCCTTATGCCAACTATTACAGTGGCGTTTCGTGGCTGGAAGTTGTTTATACTGTTGGTATCGTTTTTTTCATAGCCAAGTTGGTATTGAAAGTAATTTCGGTGGCGAAACTGATCATCTCAGCCGAAAAGGAAACGCATCAGGACTATGTTTTGGTCAGAACCAAGGGCAAACTACCCACCTTTAGCTTCATGCACTATCTGTTTTGGGACGATACCCAGGAACTAGGAGAAAGGGAACAACAGCAAATATTGAAGCATGAGCTGGCGCATATCCGCAAGAAGCATTCGGGGGATATCCTTTTCATCGAAATAGCTCACGCTATCATGTGGTTCAACCCAATAGTTTATGCTATCAAGAATGCCCTGGTAATGACTCATGAGTTTGAAGCTGACGACAAGGCTACCGAGGGCAGGGACATAGAGGCTTATCAAAAGCTTTTGGCGAAGCAGGTACTCAACCAGTATGGGTTGGAGCTAGGCAGCCATTTCAATCAATCGCAAACACTAAAACGATTACGTATGCTTACAAACAAAAACAACAATGTGTACTGGGGTAAATTTGTGCTACCGGTACTGGCCATGGTCATGGTCTTCGGGGTAGTGAGCTGTGAACTTCCTGGCATAGAAGAAGACCAAATCAATATTCAGGCTGCGGCCGTTTCGCATTCCGGTGGAGAAGATGTCTTTGTCAAGGTCGACGAAATGCCATCCCCTCCTGGTGGGATGCAAGCTTTTTACACCTATGTTGCCAGAGAACTTAGATATCCGCAACAAGCAAGGCGGTTGGGTGTTGAAGGGAGGGTTTTCGTGCAGTTCGTTGTCGAAGAGGACGGGTCGATATCCAACATCCAAACCATCAAGGGCATAGGGGCAGGTTGCGATCTGGAGTCTGAAACGGTGATAGCTGGTTCGCCGAAATGGAACGCTGGAAGACATGGAGGACGAGCGGTGAAGACAAGAATGATTTTGCCGATCAGCTTTAAGCTGGCTCACCCTGAAGGGGAGGAGAGAGTAGTAGGTGATCTCGATATTAAAATCACTGAGGAACCGAATTTGAATGAGGTAGTGATGGTGTCTTATCCAAGTAAGTAAGCTCCGTAGCTTTATCGGATTCACCTCCTCACAAAAGGAGTTTAGAACGTAAGTTTGTTTCCGGAGAACCAGCTTTTTGAAGCAGGTTTTCGGTGTTTGTAAGCATGAAAAACCTCTGTCATCAATGGCGGAGGTTTTTTGTTGCTGTGCAGCTCGTGACTAATTGTGTGCTGGTTCGGGCAAGTCGAAATACTCACCTTTTGTTTTGTCAAGGGTTGTTGAGATAAGCTTGAGGTTTTCAGCCGATGCTTCAAGGCCGACAAACTTGGCCTGGATAGCTCGCTGTCTGTAAACAATAAATGTGTTTGCTACGTCCGGGTTGATGCTGTTAAGGTTTACTTCACTTGGCTTGTCGGTCAGCGAGGGAACGAATGTAACGCCGATATTTTTCAAATTAAGTTCTCTTCCGATACTCTCCAATTCCTTTTGCCTTGCTTCTTTGCTGTAGGCTGCTTCGTTTCCATACACGAAATAGACCTTCAAATACTTGCCTCGTTCCACGCTTTCCCGCTCCAGAAAGGCCAGCCACTTTCTTATATCTTCCCAACCAGGCTTGTTGCCCACGAAGTACAGAATGCCATGATAACGGCCATACTTGCAAACAGGGCAGGCCTTAGTTCCCTTGTCGGGCCCCCAGGCGTGAAAAGGGGTGAAGGAGGGGCTGTCTTCACCAATCTTCAGCCCGGACGCTTCTGCGGGCTGCTCATTGGTTGGGTAATTGGGAATATTGCGGCCAAGAATAATATTATGTTCAGCAACCTGCAGGTCTTTGTCCAGCAATACTCGGAGCACGCCACTCCCGCCCCTGTTTTCCATTTCCTTTCTTTTGGCACCTGTTAGCAATGGATCATCGTCGAAAACAAATGCGTCGATATAATATTCGTCGTCGACAGCAGACTCCTTGATCGAGGTGTGGATGTGGGCTGGCTCGTCTGTCTCCGGATAGGGGGCGGGCCGCACAGTGTAGATCGAATACCTGCCCGCCTCGTCTGTCTTCACCCAGCCCCGGATATGTCCATGTCTCCTTGCTTCTGCGGGCATGTCCTCAACCGGAGCGTAAAAACCTTGATTGTCCGTTTGCCAATAGTAGATAACAACCCCGTTGGCAGGAGTGATGCCATCAACTTTAAAGACTTTGCCGGTGACGAGCAGCTTTTGCCCTTCCTCGAACCAGCCAGCACTGGTGTCGGATGCGTCGATGGATGCTGGCATACCAACGAACATAAGCTCGCACCCGTCGCACCCACCTCCTACAATGGCTTTTTTAGCAATTTGTTTCTGACCGCTAACGTTGGGCTGACCCTGGCAGCTGAACAACCCCATTGTGAGGGTTGTCGCTATTAGTACCTGGCAAAAAGTTTTAGTTTTCATAGCCACAATTTCATGTGCCTTTTCCGGGAAACAAACCTGAATACGTTAACCTGATGACTTTTTGATTCAACCCGTGGACTATTTGAATTGACTCTTGAACGATGTCGAGTAATTTCTACTCATTCGTACTACCTCACCATTCTTCAGCGTGATATCGTAATCACCATTCAGGCGTGATTGGTAAGACTCAACTTCTTTTATATTGACAATGGTGGACTTGTGAATTCGGACAAATTGCCCCGGATTGAGCTGGTCACCAAGCGCTTTTAGCGTTTCGGAATGAAGAAACTTCCGTGTGGCTGTGTGTAGTGCGATGTAGGGGCTTGCGCTGCTGATGTAAAAAATATCATTCACATTTACTGCTGTTGTTTTTGCGCCACTGCCTACCATCACAACGGATAAATAGCGATTTTCCGATGGCACTTTTGGCTTCTCTCCATCCAGGCGACTGAACACCAGCGTTGAAATGCCATAGATGAGAAGGCACAGGTAGGTATCCTCAGAAAATGAATATTTGAGCAGGTTGATAAACGAATAAGAATGATTCAGGAAAATGGAATATGCTGTTGAGATGATGAATGCAAAAGACACAAGGTGTACCAGGGTGGCCAGGATGGTCAGGACTGCGAGAAAAGCTAATTTGACCTTTCTGGAAAATCTGTTAGAAAATTTTCCGATAACGTAGCCTTGTAGAACGGAGACCGGAAAGAAAACGAACCAAAAGCCTTTATGAAGGATGGACTCAGAGAAGTAAAAGTGGTAGTCATTTATATAAGCATGAAGGTAATCCTGTATGAGCCTGAGGAGCACCGCAAATACCATCAGCAGCCCTGCGACCTTCACTATTTTCCAGCGCTGTGAAGCCCAAAAATCACCCTCTGATGATGCCATATCAAAAATCACCGTTTTCAACATTCGGAGTAAGGTAAAAATAAAATGGCAGACGTTCGCCTAAATTGGAGAACCCAAGTGCCTCAAAGTGAACTTTCCTGTTCAAAAAAAATGCTTTCGCTCTGCTGGCACTTTTATTTAGTAAGAAAGCGATCTATCTTATGTTTCAACACTTTTGGCGATGAACACCTACAAACTGCTTCCAGCCGTCCTTTCGGTCATTTTCTTTTCCTGCACCGATACCCGTAAAGCGGAAGAGCCCTACACGCCCCTCACTTTCGAAACCAAATTTGATGGACAGCTATTCCTGCCAGAAGGCTGGGAGTCTACCTTGTGGGCAGAATCGCCGCAGTTTTATAATCCCACCAATATGGATGTTGACGCCAGAGGTCGTATTTGGGTGACAGAGGCGGTGAACTATAGAAACTTCAATAATGACCCGGAATCGCACCTTCACTTTGAAGAGGGCGACAGGGTGGTTATCCTTGAGGACACCGACGACGACGGGAAGGCTGATAAAACCAAGGTTTTTGTGCAGGACAAAGACCTGGTGGCTCCGCTAGGCATTGCTGTGATAGGTAACAAAGTGATTGTTTCCTGCGCACCCAACATCATTGTGTATACAGATGAGGATGGCGACGACAAGCCAGATAAAAAGGAAATCTTTCTTACAGGCTTTGGTGGATTGGACCACGATCACAGCCTGCATTCCGTTGTCGCTGGCCCGGATGGTAGTTGGTATTTCAATACCGGGAATGCCGGACCTCACCATGTGACCGACAAGACTGGTTGGGCGCTTCGGTCGGGCAGCATCTACACAGGAGGCACACCCTACAACAAAGAAAATAAGCCAGCTCAGGTAAGTGACGACGGCAAGGTGTGGGTAGGCGGTTTGGCGCTGCGAATTGGCCCCGACGGCAAAGGGCTGGAGGTACTGGCCCATAATTTCAGAAACTCCTATGAGTTGGCGGTAGACTCCTATGGCAATATGTGGCAGAACGACAACGATGATGAGGTAGTGGCCTGTAGGGTAAGCTGGGTCATGGAGGGTAGCAATGCGGGATATTTCAGTGCCGACGGTAGCCGGACATGGAAAGCCGATCGCAGACCCGGCCAGGAGATTTTTACAGCCCACTGGCACCAGGAAGACCCTGGAGTGCTTCCCGTGGGTGACCGCACCGGAGCCGGCGCACCTACTGGCGTGGTGATGTATGAGGGTGATGCATTTGGCGATATGTTTCGGGGCATGTTCTTAAGTGCTGATGCCGGGAGGAATGAGGTTTTTGCCTATCAGCCCAAACCAACGGGGGCTGGCTATACTTTCGCTAGAAAAGATTTAATTTCTTCGGTCGGTACATCAACCGAAGATTACGTGTGGAATGATGTGGGGCCTGATGAAACAAAGCTATTCCGACCCAGCGATGTGTCGGTAGGCACGGACGGAGCCATTTATGTGGCTGACTGGTACGACCGCATTGTAGGAGGTCATCAAATGACCGACGAAAAAGGCTACGGCAGGATTTACCGGATTACACCCAAAGGAAAAAAACTTCCCAGGCCTGTATATGATTTGACCACTACGGCTGGCCAAATGGAAGCGTTGAAAAGCCCGGCCATTAACGTGCGAAATCAGGGATTTGTAAAATTGGTTGAGCAGGGCGAATCGGTATTGCCGGAAGTAAAGCAGCTTCTTAGCGACAGTAACTCATTTGTTCAGGCAAGGGCTGTTTGGCTGATGGCTCAACTTGGGGAAGAGGGCGTGGAAGAGGTCGAAGACATATTGACCGCTCATCCATCCCCCTCGCTTCGTGTAGCAGCCTACAGAGCTTTAAAGAAGGACGAGAGCAATATCATGACTTACGCAAAGATCGCTCTCGATGACCCTTCTTTCGCAGTTTTGAGAGAAGTGGCCATTTCTATGAGAGACATATCCTGGGATAGATCACGGGAAATTCTGGTGGCGCTTGCAAGTCGATACGATGGAGCAGATGCCTATTATTTAGAGGCGTTGGGCATTGGGGCCCTAGGCAAAGAGCCCGACCTGTACATGGCTCTGCTTGAAAAGCAAAATCCAGTGGCAGCCAACTGGTCGCCTGCTTTTGCCAACATAGCCTGGAGGTTGCATCCTGATGTGGCGGCAACTGCCTTTGCTGAAAGGGCGCTGGCGACTACCCTGCCAGATGACCAAAGATCGAAAGCCCTCGTGGCTTTGAGCAATATCAACAACACCGATGCTGTAAAACTCATGGCCGATTTGGCAGCCTCACCCTCGAAGGAAGTGGCTGACGAGGCAGCGTGGTTGCTCAATTACAGAAAGTCCAACAGCTGGTTTTCACTGGTGAACTGGGATGAACTTGAGAGGGAAATACTGCCTGCGCAAAGTCAGGTTATGCTTGATCAGAAGGCAATAATTCTCAGTGAAGAAAAGACAATGGACGAAAAAAAGGCAGCTATCCGCTTGCTTGCGCAAGATGCCGAAGGAGGGAAAATGCTCATCGCTCTTGCATCAGCGGCCCAACTCACAGCGCCTTTGATGGCGGAGGCAGGCAAAACAATCTTCAGCAATCCTGACCAGTCCGTGAGGACAATGGCTGGAGAGTATTTCAAAGAATTAGCTACTTCTGAAATTTCCTATGAGCGGATAACCGCATTAAGAGGAGTTGTTTCAAAAGGAAGAGACCTTTTTGTGCAGAAATGCACCACTTGCCACAAAGTAGGCAGCACTGGCATGGAGGTTGGTCCCGACTTGAGTAAGATAGGGTCAAAATTTGATCAAAGCGGCTTGCTCAATGCTATTTTGGAACCCAGCGCAGCCCTCGCTTTCGGCTATACGATGGTGGAAGTGAAAACCAAAGACGACAATTCGTATTTCGGATTTTTGGTGTCGGAAGGAGAAACGACCGTACTGAGAGACGTAGCAGGCAAGCCAACTGTTATTGACTCGAAAGAGGTGGTCTCCAAAAAGCCTATGGCTACCAGTATTATGCCCAGCGGCCAGGCTTTGGGATTGAATGAACAAGATTTGGCTGATCTGACCAGTTATTTGCTTACTCTTAAGTAGCCTATTAGTTGGTAATTGGAATTTACACATTGAGAGCTGGTTGGCTGAAAGTGACTGCCAGCTCATTCTTGTTTGATTTCTACTCTTCCGTCGATAACTTCGACTTTTACAGAACGGTACCATTAGACTTTAAAACATCCTTTACCATGAATAAACTATCCAAATTTACTATTTCGCTATTGAGCCTTGTGCTCCTCGTAGCTATTGATACTGCCCACGCCCAGGAGGCCAATCCACTTGAGGGAAGATGGAACTTAAAGATTACTAAGGATGGAGAAGAGCTCAGCTCCTGGCTGGAAATTGAGCACTCAGGTAGCCATACGCTGGTGGGCAGGTTTTGCTATGCTTTTGGTAGTGCCCGGCCTATTGCTGAGGTGAAGGCAAAAGACGGGAAGTTCAATTTTGCTATTCCTGTGCAATGGGAGCCGGGCGAAGGTGACATGGCTTTTGAAGGTCAGCTAGCGGGTGGCCAACTGAAAGGTACCATGCGCTATACTGACGGAAAGAAATATAATTGGACAGGCACAAGAGCTCCCAAGCTGGCTTATGTAGACAACCCCGAATGGGGCGAGCCCATCACCCTGTTCAATGGTCGTGACCTGAGTGGATGGCATGCCATGGGCGAAAATCAGTGGAAGGTGGTGTCTGGTGTACTGACAAGTGAAAAGTCAGGTGCCAACCTGGTGTCTGACCAAAAATTCAACGATTTTAAACTGCATCTCGAGTTTCGTTATCCGGAAGGAAGCAACAGTGGCGTGTACCTCCGGGGTCGCTACGAAGTACAGATTGTAGATAGCTATGGAATGGATCCATCCAGCGGGTTGCTGGGCGGCATTTACGGCCTGATTACACCTAACCAAATGGTGGCGAAAAAGGCCGGTACTTGGCAGTCATACGATATCACGTTAATAGGCAGGAGGGTGACAGTAGTGCTCAATGGCAAAACAATTATCAGCGACCAGGCCATTGCCGGCATGACCGGTGGTGCTCTTGATAACAACGAGGCTGAACCAGGACCGCTAATGTTTCAGGGAGATCATGGAGCTATTGAATTCAGAAACATTATTATTACTCCCAGGGTGGAAGGTAAAAAATCAGAGTAAGGTCACTAAAGCTCCGCTGGCCATAAAAAAGCCGTTTCTCAGACCGGGGAAACGGCTTTTTCTTCTTACTTCAGAATAAATCCTTTAGGTTAAAGTTCAGCTCTTTGAGCACGGATGACGTGACTATGCCTTCGCCTGCCAGGTACAGCGTGGGCTTTACCCAGTCTGTAGAATAATAAATTTCCAACGTTTGGTTGGCTGGATCTAGAATCCAGTATTCTAAGACACCGAATTTTTGATAGGCGTTCTTTTTTTCATACCTGTCCGTATAGCTATTGGAGGGTGATATTACTTCGACCAGAAGCTCAGGTGGCCCTTCAATACCCCGCTCTGTTACATAGGCACTTTGGCTCTTTGAGAGAAAAATAAGATCAGGTTGAAATACATTTCTATTATCAATATAAAGATCGAGCGGAGAGAATAGAACCAGTCCACCTACCTTCTTGCTGCAAGCTTTAATAACATCATTTAGGTTGCTTAATACGATTTGGTGTAAAGGGGTAGGTGATGGGCTCATGATCAGTTCTCCATTGATTAATTGGCATGGAGTATTTGTCTCTCCTAAAAGGAGATAATCATCAACAGTCCAATCTTTCGTTTTATCAATCTTTGCTGTTTCCATAATCAAGAGCAACTAAGATACAAAACGATGCAAACATCTAAAAGTGTTTCCAGCCTTGTGCTTTTAGCTCAACCGCATTGCTGTTTTTGGTAATCAAATGCCTGCCCTCTTTGGCGTCAGTCATATAGCCAATAAAGTGGATGTCCATGTGGTTTTTCAGCTTTTCAAAATCCTCCTGACCAATGGTGAACAAAAGCTCATAGTCCTCTCCACCATTCAGAGCGCAGGTAATGGGGTCAAGCTGGAATTCTACGGCTGTGTTATAGGTCAGCGTGTCGATAGGCAGTTTGTCCTCATAAATTTTTGCGCCCAGCCCCGATTGCTTGCAGAGGTGAAAAAGCTCCGACGCCAGCCCGTCTGAAATGTCGATCATTGAAGTAGGTACGATGTTCAGCTCCCTCAATTCATGGATAATGTCCATGCGTGCTTCCGGCTTAAGCTGCCGCTTGACAATGTAATCGTAAGGACCAAGGTTAGGCTGCATACCCGGATTGGCTTTGAAAACCTGCTTCTCCCGCTCCAGCACTTGCAGGCCAATATAAGCACCCGCCAGGTCGCCTGTGGTGCATACTATGTCACCCTTTTTGGCGCCGCTTCTCAGGCTTACCTTTTCCGGGTCAGCTTCACCAATAGCCGTAACAGAAATTACCAGTCCCGATGCTGATGACGTGGTGTCTCCGCCTACCAAATCAACTTTGTAGTTTTCACATGCCATCCTGATGCCTTCATAAAGCGCATCGATGGCCTCAAGCGAAAACCTGTTGCTCAGCCCAATGTTGACTGTGATCTGCGTGGGAATACCATTCATAGCCGCAATGTCCGACACATTTACCGCCACTGCCTTGTAGCCAAGGTGTTGCAAAGGCATGTAAGAAAGGTCAAAGTGGATGCCTTCCATCAGCATGTCAGTAGACACAAGCATCACTTTGTCGCCCGTTTTGACGATAGCTGCATCGTCGCCAATCCCCTTCAAGGTTGATGCATTATTATTTTTGAACCGATCGCTGATCCTGTCGATAAGGCCAAACTCGCCTAGCTCCGCTAGTTCTGTTCTTTTGGGTTGTTCACTCATGATTATCTTATTTCCTGGCAAAGCTCCACCAACACACCGTTTGTTCCTTTTGGGTGTACAAAGCACACCAACTTGTTGTCAGCGCCTTTTTTTGGTTCTTCATTCAATAGCACAAATCCTTCTTTTCGAAGGCGCTCCATCTCGGTTTTTATGTCATTCACTTCAAAAGCCACATGGTGAATACCTTCTCCTCGTTTTTCTATGAACTTTGAAATGGGGCTCAGGTCGTTAGTGCCTTCAAGCAGTTCTATTTTGGTGCTCCCTACCTTGAAGAACGAGGTCATTACACCTTCGGAGGCCACTTCTTCGCTCTTATACGGAGCAACACCCAAAAGCTTTTCGTAAACAGCATTCCCCTCACTGAGGTTTTTTACAGCAATTCCAATATGTTCTACGTTGGTCATTCAAGTGGAGGGTTGTTTGAAACCGATGGCCGATTGATTACTTTTGCAAAGTTGAAGAAACTTTTCTTCTTACGGAAAAGTTTCTAGTAATGCTGATTTATAGATCACTTGCTATAAAAATGCGTTAGGAGCTAGTATCAAACATTGATGTTTGGATGGAAATAAGAACCGATGTGCATGCCGATGCTGCCAGGGTACAAAATGAAATAAAGACCTACCTTGGCCTCAAAAGCAGCGAGTTGATTTTTGAGTATACTACGTTGGAGGGAGGTAAGGCCAAACTGGATCTTATTACCGTCAACCCCCGACACAATCAGTCGTTTCTGTTTCGCACAGAGATTGGGCTTGACAAAGTAGAGGCTCTCATCAAAATGCTCGACTATGTCAAGAGCTATCGTGAAAAGGAGTACAGCTACACCATTCAGTGGGTTTCCAAGGAAATGCGTGAGCTTCAAACTTCTTACTTCCGGGCCAAAAACATGTATGATGCGCTCGACAAATTGTATTACGGACGAGATGTGAACACAATGACAGTTTACAGTTGCGTTTTGAACCCAATGACTTAAAATTATGAACATAGGTATCACTGACATAGCCAAAAATAAGATTGTTGAATTCCGTGAGAAGGAAGGACACACTAACGACCACAACATCCGTGTGGCAGTGCAGGGCGGCGGCTGCTCGGGTTTGATGTACAACCTGGAGTTTGATTCAGAGTTGAAACCAACTGATGAAATCTTCGAGGACAAGGGAGTTAAGATTCTTGTCGACAAGCGCAGCCTGCTTTATTTGATAGGTACCACGCTTGACTTCAGCGACGGTTTAAATGGCAAGGGATTCCACTTTGTGAACCCCAATGCGACCCGCACCTGTGGTTGTGGGGAGAGTTTCGCTGTTTAGCCCCTTGAGCCTGGAATGTGAAAATATAAGGCCGTTAATTGACGGCTTTTTTTATTCCTCCAAGTGCTCCTCTGCCAGCTTTATTTCTTTTTCCATTCTATTGAAAAACTTACTTCGCTCTTTCTCAGCAGTGCTACTGATCAGGGAAGACTTATTGATCAAATTGGCCAGGTGATCTTCAGTAGACCGGCAGAAAGAAGGGTCGGACGTAGAAAGGATGTTGAAAGTGTTGTATGTTAGGAATGCCACCCGCTTGTCGCTCATTTTGAAAAATATAGAATTGTCGGCGATCAGAATTTCATTTTTATAGAGGCTGAAGGCCCCTCCCTGTTCTCCAGGCTTAGTCGATTTTGATCCTACCTCCGCAAAATGCCTGATATTGCCTATCATATCATTGAGCTGGCCAAGAATGACTTTGTAAGACTTGCTGTCCTCGAACAGTCCGCACTCAAGATAGAACTGAAGCTGCTTGATCACCACAATGATCGTTTCGTCGCTCCATATTTCAGTGCTGGGTATCTTAGAGTAAAGCGACCAGATTTTATCACCTATTCCCTTGAGCACACCCGAGACATGGGAGGAAGAAAACTTCTTGTTTTCGAGCTCGGGGTAGCGAAGCACTGTCTTCATCCAGAAAAACATCTTAAATGCAGCCAGCTCAGGATAGGGGAAATAATAGAAGATGGGAATGTCTTTGGCGCAATACACTAACTCCTTATCAGGGAAACTGTTGATCGTTTCCAGGTTGCCTTTTATGCTTTCCAGGTATTTTTCGAAAGTAAAGCCCGTGGTGGATACCTGCCTTACGTGGAACATGACAGTTTCTGACGTCTGAGCCAGCAGGGCGTCCAGCGAAATGCCAAACTTATTGGAAAGCAGAGTGACTTCTTCAATGCTGAGGAGAGTCTCTCCCCGAATTCTCCTGTAAGCGCTGTCTCTGCTGATATTTAACAAATCGGCCAGTTCTTCTGCAAAGGCGATATTGGCCGGGAGCTTCAGTCGGATTTGTCCAAGGAACGACGCTTGTATGTTGGGTGTTTCACTCAAGGTTTGAAGGCTGATAAGTATTGAAATTGTCGTTTTCGACCCTCTAATATCTCCATTTGGACATGGATTTGCAAAAAATGCAAATCCTATCTCCTGCTGACTCCTGCTGTTGGATTTTTTGCAAATCATTCTTTTCCTGTCAGCACACAACCGGATGACATTCATTTCGCTATTCCCTTACTTTGATATCATCAAACGAAAAAGGAAGCCGGTGGAGTGGTTATTTTTTAAACCCACACTTATTTTTTAAAACCGCCATCTAAGGTTATCAGCTATTCCGCCGGCACCTTTTGTTTCGGGCTACTAAACAAAAATATTATGGAAGCTAATTATGATATTTCGGTAGTGACGATCTTTTACTTTTTGGCTGCAATGGCTATGTTGCTTGTAGTTAAATTTCACTTTCCCCAGAGATTTTTTCTTAACCAGCTATCCAGATTATTCAAAATTCACAGGCTGTTTTTCTAACAAGTATTGGCCGGAGGACAAAGCTCTAATCCGCATAAATTCATTTATTATTGCAAAAGGGTTATTTTAATGCCATCTGAATGGGAAAGAAATTGCTATGCGCCCTGTCTTTGCTTTTTTGTGTGA
>TARA_R110002012_G_scaffold322109_1_pt1 | contig 51832 bp, 38 predicted proteins | sample TARA_R110002012 | Tara Oceans TARA_R110002012 (sample SAMEA4396515) | marine metagenome | biome: Westerlies Biome; feature: [DCM] deep chlorophyll maximum layer (ENVO:01000326); material: water (ENVO:00002006), including particulate matter (ENVO:01000060) such as... | depth 40 m
CGGGTTATGAGCCCGACGAGCTACCTACTGCTCTATCCCGCGATATATTCCATTTGTTGTTTTAAAGCACTATTTCGATTTAATATCAGAGTAAAGTAGATACTTTATCCTGAGCCTAGTCGAAGGGTACTGCTCTATCCCGCGATATGGGTTTCCAAAACAACCAACTTAGCTTTTAAGCTTTCAGTTCATTAGGCTGACTGAATTATTTCGGACTGCAAATATACGAAGCTTTTTTATTACTATCAAAACTTAATTTGATAAATATTTTTAAACAGTTCCATTTAAAAATCCTTAAATTCCCCGTTCAAACTTGTTTTTAGATCACTACATGGAACTTATTAATAAATTTTTATCTGGCGTACTCCCTTATACAGAGTGGGTTATGCTTTTTTTAATCATCGGTGGCGGACTATTTTTAGTCTTTTATTCTAAATTATTACCCTATCGGTACTTTAAACATGCCTTAGCCATTACAGCTGGTAAGTACGATGATCCAAACGATCCTGGCGAAGTTAGTCACTTGCAGGCCCTTTCTTCAGCAGTAGCGGCTACCGTTGGGATGGGAAATATTGCAGGCGTGGCCATAGCCATTTATTTGGGGGGTCCTGGGGTTGTGTTTTGGATTTGGGTGACCGCCTTAATTGGTATGTGTATTAAATTTTATTCCTGTAGTTTGTCGATCATGTACCGCGGTGAAGATTCTGACGGTGCCTTGCAAGGCGGGCCTATGTATTATATTACCCAAGGCATGGGCAAAAAAGCAAAACCCCTAGCTATTTTCTTTTGTATTGCTGGTTTGTTTGGCGTGCTTCCTGCATTTACCACCAACCAGTTTACACAAACCTTGATGACTGTGATACAACCCGATGAGGTCTTTATGGTTTTGGGCGATTTTAACTGGAGACTGGGCATTGGGGTGGTACTCTCTATCATCACCTCATTTGTTATTTTCGGCGGACTCCAAAAAATAGCCAAAGTAGCTACAGCCATTGTTCCGTTTATGGTGTTAGTGTATTTATTGGCGGTGGTGTATATTTTGATCACCAATGCGGCTCATATTTTACCTTCTTTCGGCCTTATTTTCTCCGAAGCTTTTAATCTTAAAACGGTAGTAACCGGAGGTTTATGGGGATTAATCATTATCGGTATCCGTAGGGCTGTTTTTTCAAATGAATCTGGCGTAGGTACCGCACCTATGTTTCACGGACAGTCAAAAACCAAGGAGCCTATTCAAGAAGGTTTGGTGGCTATGTTAGGGCCATTTATTGATACCATTATCGTATGTTCACTTACGGCAATCGTTATTATTATCAGTGGTGCGCATTTAGAGACCGAGACCAACGGTATTGCCATGACCTTAAATGCCTTTAAAAGTTCTATTCCCTATGGCGGTGTTTTATTAATGGTGGTGGTGAGTGCTTTTGCCTTATCGACCTTATTTACCTATTCGTATTATGGTACCAAATGCCTTTCATTTATTACGAATGCGAAAATTGGCAAGTTTTATAATTTCATTTACGTGGGTAGTATTACCTTTGCAGCGGTAGCATCGGTAGATTTAGTGATAAATTTAATTGATTTATCCTTTGCGCTGATGGTGATCCCGAATATGATCGCGGTATTGTATTTGGCACCAAGAGTTAATAAGGCCATGAAAGCCTATTTTTTAAAAGTAAAACATGATAAAGCATAAAGCAGGTTTTGTAAATATTATTGGCAATCCCAACGTGGGTAAATCTACTTTGATGAATGCCTTTGTGGGTGAAAAACTATCGATTATCACCTCAAAAGCACAAACCACACGACACCGAATTTTAGGAATCGTCAACGGTGATGATTTTCAAATGATTTTATCCGATACACCTGGGATTATTAAACCAGCCTATGAACTACAATCGTCGATGATGGATTTTGTAAAATCGGCCTTTGAAGATGCGGATATTTTGATTTATATGGTCGAAATAGGGGAGAAAGCCTTAAAAGACGAACGCTTTTTTGATAAACTAAAAAACAGTAAAATTCCCGTTTTGTTGCTATTGAATAAGATCGATACTACAGAGCAAAACATCATAGAAGAACAAGTACAATACTGGCAAGAGCAATTGCCAACGGCAGAAATACATTTGATATCTGCGCTAATGAATTTTAATATCAAAGGCGTTTTTGAGCGTATTATTGAGTTATTACCAGAATCACCGGCCTTTTATCCAAAAGACCAATTAACCGATAAGCCAGAACGATTTTTCGTCAATGAAACCATTCGCGAAAAAATTCTACAGCAGTACAGTAAAGAAATTCCGTATGCGGTAGAAATTGATACGGAAGAGTTTTTTGAAGATGATAAGATCATTAGAATGCGGGCCGTCATTATGGTAGAGCGCGATTCTCAAAAGGGAATCATTATAGGTCATAAAGGATCAGCCTTAAAAAGAGTAGGGGTAGAAGCCCGGAAAGATTTAGAAAAGTTTTTCGACAAACAAGTGCATATAGAATTGTATGTAAAAGTGAATAAAAACTGGCGCAGTAACGCTAACCAGTTAAAGCGCTTTGGCTACAATCAAGGGTAAAGCCCCCTAACCCCAAAGGGGATAGGCTTGCTAGCGAGTACTGCTTGAGGTAGAAAAAAAATAGCCTAGTAGGGCTAATGGGCTAATGGGCTAAAAAGCCGAAGCTTTACTGAATAAAAACAGCCCTAGAAAATGTCTTTCTAGGGCTGTTTTTATTTGTCATCAGGATTTACTATTCTACCGGAGTAACCGTATAACCTGCATTTTTTAGCAAACGTATAACACCTTCTTCCCCGCCTAAATGGCCAGCCCCTACGGCGTAAAAAACAGTCTTGTCTTTTGATAAATCTGCGATTTGAGGAATCCAGTTTTGATTACGCTCGTCCAACATTTTTTCTTTAAAAGCTTGATCGCTTTCAAAAAATTCGTTTAACGAAGTGTATAGCACCTCAATATCTTGGGTTTTGTAGGCTGCAATGATGTCATCAAAATAGCCTCCAATACCACCTTCTTTCTGTAACATTTCTATCACTTGGTCTATTTGCTCGTCATAGGCTTGTTCATCGAACATAGACATTTGAAAAGCCACAGTTTCTAGACCTTTGATTTCTTTTTTCTGCTCGCCTGCCATTTGTACAAAGGTGTTTTCAAAACTCGCCATATCTTGGCCTAAATGGGCTATCATAGCGGTAGATGATATAACAAAAGGTTTCATCTTATTAAAAGCGGCCATGCCCACGCCTAATTTAGCCGTAAAATACGCGTCTAAAATTTTATACTCTTCGGGTGTCATGTGGTTTTGTAGCGAATCATCACCGCTAAGCATGGCATATTTCATCATTTCGGTTTGCATACTGGCATCATCCATATCTAACTCCATCACAATAAAATCACTTTCAGAAAATGCAGTTTTTACTTTTTCTTCTAAAAGAAAGTCTTCTTTAGGTAGCATGTGTACCGTTCCAAATACATACGAGGTTTTAATGTTCTCTCCTTCTACTTTGTATAATAAGCTGTTTTGAGCGACAACTGAAGGAGCTACACTTAAAATAGTCACTAAGGCTAGGATTGCGTTTTTAATTTTTTTCATGGTATATAAGTTTTAAATGTTGTTGTTTATTACTTCAAATGTATATCCTTTAGGGAGGTTTATAAATTGAATTATGATAAGTGGTCAAATTGCAGGTGTCAACGGAAAAAGAGCAGCTTAAATTAAAAAAGTAGTCTTTTTAATTGGATGTAAAAGTGCTAGTGTAGGGCCTAAAAAGGAAGTGAATAGTTTTAAGCAAGTAGAAAAATCAAAACAACGGAACCCAGCACCCAGCACCCACAAAACAATAGACTCTCGTTTTAGGTCACTTTATAGGGGCTTATTTTTGTCATCATAAAATCATGAAGTTCGTGCATTTGCGGTTTTCCTTTGCTTCTTCCTGCTCTCCCAAAAGCATAGAGGCCAAACCAAAGCAGCACCATAAAGACCATGAGCCCTACTTGAATTACGTAAGGTTTGTCAAGTGCCATACTAGAATAGGTCCAAATACCCAAAGCGATAAAAATAGTGGCTACCCCAAAATGCAGAAACATAAAAAAAGTCCATAAGGTGGGGTTAGGGCCAAACAAGCCATAAATTTTGCTGTTTTGTGCACCTTCCTCAGTAACAATTTCTAAATGCAGTTGTGGGGACCAAAAATGATTGGCTTCTGGATTAAATTTTATAAAAACATGGTCATCCATTCTACTGATCAAGAAGGGCGCTGTAGTAGTTTCTTCAAAAGCAGCTAAAACAGTTTCATTGGTGGTTGTTAGGGCAATTTGAAAACGAGGTCGTAAAGCTATGGTGTTTGGTACAGATTTCAAGGGCAACATTTTTAAGATTCAAAAGGTATTCATTTTTTTTGCATTTAATCATGTTCTAGTCCTTTTTTTAAATTTGCCTAGGGCCGAAAGCCTTTCCCCTTGTACTTTTAGCATTCGACTAATAATAATCAAATATTTAGAGTACTTTTGCAGCAAATTAACGAAGTATGAGTGCTATTGTCGCCATTGTAGGAAGACCTAATGTAGGGAAATCAACTTTTTTTAACCGACTTATTCAACGTCGAGAGGCTATTGTTGATGCCGTTAGTGGGGTTACCCGTGATCGTCACTATGGAAAAAGTGATTGGAACGGTGTTGAATTTTCTGTGATTGACACTGGTGGCTATGTGAAAGGTAGTGACGATGTTTTTGAAGTAGAAATCGATAAGCAGGTAGAATTAGCGATTGATGAGGCCGATGCCATCATTTTTATGGTCGATGTAGAAACTGGGGTAACCGGTATGGATGAAGATGTGGCCAACCTACTTCGTAAAGTGAAAAAACCCGTTTTATTAGCGGTAAATAAAGTAGATAATGGCAAAAGAGCCGAAGATGCTGTGGAATTTTATGCTTTAGGATTAGGAGATTACTATACCATTGCAAGTACTAGTGGTAGTGGAACAGGCGATTTGCTGGATGCCTTGGTAAAAGTGTTGCCTGAGAAAGAAAAAAACAAAGATGAAGAATTACCTAGATTTGCCGTTGTAGGACGACCAAATGCAGGGAAATCATCTTTTATAAATGCCTTGATAGGTGAAGAGCGTTATATTGTTACCGATGTGGCAGGGACCACCAGAGATAGTATCGATACAAAATACAATCGTTTTGGTTTCGAGTTTAATTTGGTAGATACCGCCGGTATTCGACGTAAAGCGAAGGTGAAAGAAGACTTAGAGTTTTACTCCGTGATGCGCTCGGTACGTGCTATTGAACATTCTGATGTGTGTATTATCATTATGGATGCCACTCGTGGTTTTGATGGGCAAGTACAAAATATTTTTTGGCTGGCACAACGCAACAATAAAGGGGTTGTAATTTTGGTGAATAAATGGGATTTGGTAGAAGATAAAGAAACCAATACCATTAAACATTACACACAAAAAATCAAAGAAGCCATGGAGCCTTTTACTGATGTGCCCATTGTTTTTATTTCCGTACTGAACAAACAACGTATTTTTAAAGCCATTGAAACGGCTGTACAAGTATACGAAAATAGAAATCGCAAGATTCAAACGCGAAAGTTCAATGACATTATGCTGCCTTTGATAGAAAACTATCCACCGCCAGCCTATAAAGGTAAATATGTAAAGATTAAGTTCTGTACGCAATTACCAACACCATACCCGCAATTTGCATTTTTCTGTAATTTACCGCAGTATGTTCGAGAACCCTACAAGCGTTTTTTAGAAAACAAGCTGCGTGAAAACTTTGATTTTACAGGAGTTCCTATCTCTATTTTTATGCGGAAAAAGTAGCGCTCAAAGGGTTACGCAAAGCTTCGTTATAGGCTAAAGTAAAGGCTTTAGAACTACGAATTGTAAACCACTCGGGTGTTGGCTAACTTTTTAAGCAGTACTCCCTTAAAGAGCATAAAGTGCTACACCCAAAAACCACGATTCTAGACCTATAAAGTTTTGTTAATAGGACTGCTCCCTTTGTTTGATTCTTTTATTTTTGGCGCCAACCGAAAGTTCATCAATTTAAGTATCAAACCAATTTCCATGCTAAAAGCACTCCTAACCCTAGCGTTTACTATTTTTTTATTTTCTTTTTCCAACGCTCAAGAATTCATCATTAAAGGTAAAGTTATCGATGCCGACACCAAAGCTGTTTTAGAGGCGACGACTATTTTTGCAGAAACTATTGCCGATAGTACCCTAATCACCTATACGATTACGGATCAAAATGGTATTTTTGAATTAGAGGGTAAAACCAATGAGAGAGAATTTAACTTGTTTTTTACCTTTAATGGCTACAAAACCTTACAGCTAAAGCTAGCCCGTCAAGAGCTTATCGATTTGCAAACAGTATCGCTTGAGGCGCAGTTCGAAGAATTGCAAGGTGTACAAGTTTCAGCCGATCGTATCCCTATTACCATCAAACAAGATACGGTAGAGTTTAATGCAGGCTCTTTTAAAACCAGACCCGATGCCAGTGTCGAAGATGTACTTAAAAAGCTTCCGGGTGTTGAAGTCGGCACTGATGGTAAAATTACCGTAGACGGGAAAGAGGTAGATCAGGTTTTAGTTAACGGACAAGTTTTTTTTAGTACCGACCCTACGGTGGCCACGAAAAGTTTACCGAAAGATATTATTGATAAAATTCAGATCACCAATACCAAAACTAAAGAACAAGAATTTACAGGAGATGATGGTGACGGAGAAACAAAAACAATCAATTTAACCGTAAAGGAAGATAAAAATAAGGGGTATTTAGGACGCTTAGCGGCTGGCTATGGTACAGACGAGAGATACCAAGCCAACGGATTGGTCAATTATTTTAACAATAAGCAACGGGTTAGTGTTATCGCAGGAACCAATAACATCAATAATGCTGGGTTTTCCTTTGATGAAATCTATGATATGGTCGGCAATTCAGGTGGAGCTTCCTTTAATGGGAGTGGTGGCTTTGGTCAAGGAATCACCACCTCTTCTACCTTAGGGACCAGTTATGCTGATCAAGAAAAAGATAAGTATGAAGTAAGTGGAAATTATTTTTATTCGGACAGTGATTCTTTTAACGATGAAAAAACCTCTCGAGAGAATATTTTACCAGATCGCCGATTTTTTACAGACACAGAATCTAGTTTTAGGGGTAGAACAAACTCTAATGAAGGCAGTGCAGACTTGGAGTTTGATATTGATAAAACCCTGCGTATAGAATTAGAACCTTCTTTGGGGATTAACAGAACAAACTCGTCTAATTTTTCGAATACAACATCGACCAATGAAGATGGTGAATTGATCAATAGCAACGAAAGGCGTACGCTAAACGACGGGCAACAACGAAACTTCAGAAACGAACTTACTGTATTTAAAAGATTAGATACTGTTGGGAAGTATGTGCGATTGTCTTTTAGAAACACCAATAACATCAATGAAAATTTAGCGAATTTGAACTCGACTCGTGAGGTTTTTGGTAGCAACCCTAGTGAAGAACTGTTGAATCAAGAAACCACTACCAATAACAAAACAGATAATTACGAGCTGAGTGTGCGGTACCGTCAGCCTATTGTCAAAAATGTTTTCGTAGATCTGGGGTATGAATACCAGAATAACGAACAAAATAATCTGAGATCAGTTTTTGATTTTGATGCCATTACAGATGAATATTCAAATTTTAATCAAAGCCTAAGCTCAGAGTTCAGGTTTACAAATATACAACAGCGACCCTCTGTTGATTTGAGAAGTGATGGGGAAAAACTACGTTTAAGAGTGGGGGCAGAGTATGTTGCCACAGATCTACAAAACAATGATTTTCTACAAAACACTTCTTTTACCAAAGATTTTACGAACTTTTTGTTTAACGCAAGTGTAAGTTACAGGATTAACCGTACTAAAAGACTGCGATTAAGGTACAATTCAAATTTAGATATTCCTTCCGTAAACCAACTGCAACCTATTCCTAATGTCAATAATCCCTTAAATATTGTTACGGGTAATCCTAATTTATCTCCTGCCGTAAATCACCGTGTAAGTGTAAATTACAATGACTACAATTGGAAAGACCGTACCGGATTGTTTTTCTATATGGGCATGAACGTCGAAGATAATCGAGTGTCTTCTTTAACCCTTACCGATGAAAATTTTTTAAGAACAACCACCTTTGTTAATGTGGATGGGAACTCGAGTGCTTATGCAGGCTTAGGGTACTCTAAAGAAATAAAAAAAGACAGTGCCTATTCGATCAAGTTTAATTTTAGACCAAATTTTAATTACGCCAAGCGTGTTGGGTTTACCAATGGTGAGCGATTGATCTCTGAAAATATCACGGTGAGTCCAAGAATATCGACTACCCTCAATTTTAGGGAAATGATAGAGATAGAACCAGAATACGCCGTAACTTTTGATAATACCACCTATAATTTAGAGAATATAGATAACATCAATTTTGTTTCGCATAATTTTAACCTAAGAATGACGACCTATTGGCCTAAAAATTTAATATTCGGTAATGATATTGCCTATAACTACAACGGCAACGTAGGCCCTGGTTTTGACAAAGATGCTATTTTTTGGAACATGAGTTTGGGATATCAGTTTTTGAACAAAAATGCCACCGTAAAAGTGTTGGCCTATGACTTATTAAACCAAAATATAAATACCCGTAGAACCTCTGGGGAAGACTTTATTCAAGATTTTCAAGGCACCGTTTTACAACAATATTATATGCTAAGCTTTAGCTATAAGTTCGATCAATTTGGAGGGAAAAGACCCAATGAGGGTAGAAGGATGAGGTATGATGACTAAAAGCCTAGCCCTTACCCAATTCGGCTAGGTGTAGTAGGAGAGTGTATACTTCGACTATGCTCAGTGCAAGAGTTCAAGCTTGAAAATATTTTTTTTACCGACAACCAACAACCAAATTACCAGCCGCCAGAAGCACCGCCGCCGCCAAAGCCGCCGCCGCCAAAACCACCACCGAAACCGCCTCCGCCGCCAAAGCTTCCGCCACTTCCGAAGCTTCCGCCGCCAGAACTACGGCCACCACGACCCATATTACTCAGGATGATCGCATCCCAAATATCAAAGCCGCCAGTTTTGTTGCCTCGATTTCCGCCACCGTTTCTCCGGCTTTTATTAGAGAGAATAATAATGATGATGATAAATATGATAAAAGGAAATAAGCTCTCAAAAGGGAAGCTTTTGTTGCTAAAGTTTCTCTCTTCTTTAAATTCGCCATTTAAAACAGCAAAAATAGCATCAGCACCACGGTCTAGTCCGCTGTAATAATCCCCTGCCTTAAATTCTGGAATAATGACTTGTTCTATGATACGTTTGCTCATGGCATCGGTTAAAGAGCCCTCAACGCCATAGCCTGTATTGATAGCGATTTTGCGATCTTCTCTGGCTAAGAGGATGAGAATACCATTATCCTCAGCACTTTGTCCTATGCCCCATTTTTGACCCCATTGTGCGCCTAAAAAATTAATTTCTTCGCCTTGGGTGGAACTGATAATAGCTACAACTATTTGTGTGGAAGTGCTATCCGCATAGCGCTTTAGTTTTTGAACTAAATTGTTTTCTTGAGCCTCAGAAAGTAAACTTATATAATCATAAACCCCCTGTTGTGTTGTAGGTTTGTCCGGTATTTGAAACTGACAAATCCCAAGGCTGGTGATGCTTAAAAACAGTACGAATAGACTAGCCTTTAGATACTTCATTTGATAGTTCGTTTGTATCGTTAGAGTGCCAAGGAAAATGCTTTTCTAGTTCTTGACCTGCTTTTAAAATACCGGCTATGATTCCGGCTTTAAAGGCGCCTTGTTTAAAGTGTTCTTGAATAGTGTCTTTCGTTGTGCTCCAAAAATCTTTAGGAACTACTTTGTCGATTCCTTTATCGCCATAGATCACAAATTTTTTATCGCTTACAGCTACGTAAATAAGAACACCATTTTCTTCTTTGGTGTTGTCCATCTTTAAGAGATGAAACAGCTCTTGTGCCCGTTCAAAATGAGCTAGGTCCGTATGCGTTTCAATATGAACTCTTATTTCTCCTGAAGTATTTTTTTCGGCGTCAATAATCGCAGCAACAATTTCTTGCTCTTCTTCGGCGCTTAAAAAATCTTCTACTTTAGACATGGTTTGTTTATTCGAAATCAAAATTTACATCGGGAGCATCTTCGGCACCTGCATTTGAAGAAAACAAGGACATAGGCTCAAAATTGGCGATCCCTGCAATAAAGTTGGTCGGTATTTGGGCTATTTTAATGTTGTAATCGCCGGCCAATTCGTTAAACCTGTTTCGTTCTACATTAATTCTATTTTCAGTGCCTTCTAACTGCGATTGTAAGTCTAAAAAGTTTTGGTTGGCCTTGAGTTCAGGGTAGCGCTCTACCACTACCATTAATTTGCTTAAAGCTCCTGTTAGTCCGCTTTGAGCATCTTGAAAGGCGGCCATTTTTTCCGGAGTTAAATTATTGGCATCTATATCGGTTGATGTGGCTTTAGCACGAGCTTCGATAACATCGGTTAAGGTACCTCTTTCAAAATCAGCAGCTCCTTGTACCGTTTTTACGAGATTGCCAATTAAATCACTTCTTCTTTGATACGAACTTTCTACATTCGCCCATTGTTTGGTCGCTTGCCCCTTCATGTCAACCAATAGATTATTTGTATTTACATACCACATGCCGATGATAGCAGCCAGGGCAACAAGTACTATAATAGCGATGATTCCTTTTTTCATGATTTATTAGTTTTGGTTCGTTTTATAATTGATTTTTTATTTTAATCAGTTCTGCTTTTACACTTTCTAATTTTTGTATCATAGCTAAATTAGCGAGGGTTTGTAATTTATTCTCCTTTAAATGCATTTTTGCGCCTTCAAGAGTAAATCCACGTTCTTTAACCAAATGAAAAATGAGCTGTAAATTTTTTACATCTTCAGGCGTAAATTTACGATTGCCCTTAGCATTTTTTTTAGGCTGTAAAACATCAAATTCTTTCTCCCAAAATCGTATCAAAGAGGTATTAACGTTAAATGCTTTGGCAAGTTCGCCAATACCGTAATATCTTTTCTCAGGAAGTTCTATATGCATTAATCTAGGGATTGGTTTTCTTGCGAAGCTGTTTTTAACATGGCTTCAAATTCTTCCGCCGATAAACTTCCGTAGTAAAAATTAATAGGGTTAATTCGCTCGCCCCCTTTAAATATTTCGTAATGCAGGTGTGGTGCTTCAGAGCGACCTGTGCTACCCACAAACCCAATTAAATCGCCGCGTTTCACACGGCGCCCAGAGGTAACATTGTATTTGCTTAAGTGCGCATACAGGCTAACATACCCAAAACCGTGGTCTATTCGAATATGATTTCCATAGCCCGCAGAATTGCTATCTGCTCTGGTTACAATACCATCACCTGTAGCATAAATAGGTGTTCCTTTGGGAGCGGTAAAATCCATTCCAAAATGCATTTTTCTTGCTTTAGTAAAGGGGTCTGAACGCCAGCCGTAACCAGAGGCCATCCGTGTAAGATCTTCGTTACTGATAGGTTGTATGGCAGGAATAGCCACTAAAAGCTTTTCTTTTTCAGCAGCCAGTGTCGTAATTTCATCTAATGATTTGGATTGAATAACCATTTGTTTTTGAATGATATCCATACGTTTTTTTGTCGCAATAATCATGTCAGAGTTATTAAACCCTTCTAAGGACTTATAGCGATTTACACCGCCAAAACCAGCTCTTCGTTGCTCATCAGGAATAGGGTTGGCTTCAAAATATAGCCGGTAAATGTTGTTATCTCGATCTTCAATATTGGCTAAAACCTCTTCTACTTGCTCCATTTTTTTATTCAAAAGCTCAAACTGTAGTTCGTAATTTTTAGCTTCGCGTTGCAAGGATAATTCTTTAGGCGTATTTATAAAACTCGTGTTTAATAAAACAGTTAAGACCAATAAACCAAATAAGAATGACCCTAGTAAAAACAGACTTATATTTCTGTATCTTCTAGATTTTTTAGCTTCAATTTTGCGATACGATAAAGTATCTGGATCGTAATAGTATTTTACTTTCGACATAAATGGAATTTATCCTATTTTTGTGCTCTTATAATTAGCTAACAAACAAATATAAAAATTGTTTTGCAGATTCTGTTCATTTTATCAAAAGCTTATGTTTTGTTGTGTAACAGAATTACTAGTTAGACGAAAATTAATTAAAATTGTTACAGGGTCCTAACAAAAAGAACTGTAAAGAGAATTAAAAAAATACCCATGAACTCTCAAGAAATACGCTCAAAATATTTAGAATTTTTTAAAGATAAAAATCATAAAATAGTGGCTTCGGCACCTATGGTCATCAAAGATGATCCTACCTTGCTGTTCACCAATTCCGGAATGAACCAGTTTAAAGAGTTCTTTTTAGGGAATACAGAACCTAAATATCTTCGAGTTGCGGATACGCAAAAATGCTTACGCGTGAGCGGGAAACACAACGATTTAGAGGAGGTAGGTAAAGATACCTATCACCATACCATGTTCGAAATGTTGGGCAATTGGAGTTTTGGGGATTACTTTAAAGAAGAAGCCATAACATGGGCTTGGGAGTTTTTGACCGAAGTGTGTAAAATAGACAAAAACAGTTTGTATGTTACTGTCTTTGAAGGGAGTACAGATGCCGATAATTTAGGACAAGATACCGAAGCCTTAGAGCTATGGAAAAAAATTGTACCTGAATCACAAATTTTATTCGGAAATAAAAAAGATAATTTTTGGGAAATGGGCGATCAAGGTCCATGTGGGCCATGCTCAGAAATTCATGTGGATATCCGTTCTGACGAGGAAAAAGCAAAAGTCTCAGGGGCCTCATTAGTAAATAATGACCACCCCCAAGTTGTAGAAATATGGAACTTAGTGTTCATGCAGTACAATCGTAAAGCAAACGGACAATTAGAGGTTTTACCCGCAAAACACGTTGATACAGGGATGGGTTTTGAACGTTTGTGTATGGTGATGCAAGGTGTAACATCGAACTACGATACCGATGTTTTTACCCCCATCATTAGAGAAATAGAAACCATCACCGAGAGTAGCTACGGCAAATCGGAGGAAACCGATATTGCCATTCGCGTCATTGCCGATCATATTCGTGCGGTCTCTTTTTCTATTGCAGACGGGCAATTGCCTAGTAATACGGGAGCAGGATACGTAATTCGCAGAATTTTGCGTCGCGCTATTCGCTACGGATTTACCTTTTTAGATACCAAAGAACCTTTTATGTACCGTTTGGTGAAAATTCTAAGCGATACGATGGGCAAATCGTTCCCGGAGCTAAAAAGTCAAAAAGAACTGATTGAAAATGTGATTAAGGAAGAAGAAAATTCGTTCTTGAAAACCTTAGATCAAGGCTTGGTATTGTTAGATGCCATGATAACTTCAGCAACAACTAAGGAAATAGATGGTAGAAAAGCCTTTGAATTGTATGATACTTATGGTTTTCCGATAGATTTAACCGCTTTAATTTTACAAGAAAGAGGTTTTTCTCTCGATGAAAAAGGATTTGATAAGGCCATGCAAGAGCAAAAAAACCGTTCGCGTTCTGCTTCCGAAACATCAAAAGAAGATTGGACCGTACTTTCAAAAGATGTAGAGCAAGAATTTGTAGGCTATGACCTGTTACAGACCAATGTAAAATTGGTAAAATACCGCAAAGTAACTTCTAAGAAAGACGGAGAACAGTTTCAGTTGGTATTTAATCTAACGCCATTTTATCCTGAAGGCGGCGGTCAAGTAGGCGATAAAGGCTATTTAGAAGCCAGCAACGGAAATGTTATCTACATTATAGATACCAAAAAAGAGAATAACGAGATTATTCACTTCAGCGAAAATTTACCTGAGCATGTTACGGAAACCTTTAAGGCCGTGGTCGATGAAAAACAACGTCAAAGTACTGAAGCGAACCATACAGCCACGCATTTATTACACCAAGCCTTGCGTGAAATTTTAGGAACTCATGTAGAACAAAAAGGATCGGCAGTACATTCAAAATATTTGCGTTTCGATTTTTCACACTTTTCTAAGGTAACAGCCGAACAATTAATCGAAGTCGAAAATTTCGTCAATGCGCGAATCGAAGGAAATTTACCTTTGCAAGAGCATAGAGCGGTTCCTATGCAACAAGCTATTGAAGAAGGCGCCATGGCATTATTTGGTGAAAAATATGGAGACGCGGTGCGTACCATCCGCTTTGGAAAATCGATCGAGCTTTGTGGGGGTACCCATGTAAAAAATACAGGAGATATTTGGCATTTTAAGATTACCTCTGAAGGGGCAGTAGCTTCCGGGATTCGCAGAATTGAAGCGATAACGGCTAATGTCGCCAAAGAATTCTACTTAGAAAATAATAGAATTTTATCAGAAGTTAAGGCCTTATTGAGTAATGCCACCAATCCTGTAAAAACAATCAGCAGTTTACAGGAGGAAAACTCAAAACTTAAAAAAGAAATTGAAAGCTTACAAAAAGACAAAGCCAAAAATCTAAAAGGCGATTTGCAAACGGAAATACAAAGCCTAAACGGCATTGATTTTCTGGCTAAAAAAGTAGATTTAGATGCCGCAGGCATTAAAGATATATCTTTTGACATGGGCCAAAATAAAGACAATTTATTTTTAGTCTTAGCTGCAGAAAATGACGGTAAGGTGCTATTGTCTTGCTACATATCAAAAGAATTAGTAGCTGCTAAAAACTTAAACGCCGTGACGGTGGTTAAAGAGCTAGGCAAATACATTCAAGGTGGTGGCGGTGGCCAAGCGTTTTTTGCAACCGCTGGTGGTAAAAATGCGGGGGGCATTGCAGAAGCTTTACAGAAAGCAAAGGATTATTTGAGCTAAAACGCAAGTACAAGTACACACTTCGACTAGGCTCAGTGCAAGAGTTCATATTCAAAAAACCTTTAAACCAGAAACCAGAAACTAAGTTGTGAAACTCCAAACACAAATACCATTAGCGAAAGCAGATCATCAAATTGATTATAACAGTCAGTTGTTGTTGTTGGGTTCTTGTTTTGTGGAGCATATAGGTGATAAACTCCATTATTTTAAGTTTCAAACGGTTCAGAATCCTTTTGGAATTTTGTTTCATCCTGTAGCGATAGAGCATGTGGTATTTAGGGCTGTGCATCAAAAACAATATACAGAAGAAGATGTGTTCTTTTTAAACGAACGCTGGCATTGTTTTGAGGCGCATTCTGACCTGTCATCAAGCTCCAAAGAGCAGTTGCTTTTACAGCTAAATCAAGGTTTAGACAAGACCTTAGAGCAACTTAAAAAAGCAACGCATATCGTTATTACTTTAGGAACGGCTTGGGTATATGAAACAAGGCTATCGAATACCATTGTCGCTAATTGCCATAAAGTTCCGCAAAAAGAGTTTTCGAAAAAACTACTGTCGGTAGAAGCTATTGAGATGAGCCTGACACATACCATAGCTTTAATGAACAGCGTCAATGATACCCTGCAATTTATATTCACCGTATCGCCGGTCCGCCATTTAAAGGACGGTTTTACAGAAAATCAATTAAGCAAGGCACATTTAATGGCAGCGTTGCATAAAATCATTCAAGCTCCTCCCTTGGGCCTGAGGGGGCTTTTTCCCAGTTACGAAATTATGATGGACGAACTTCGCGATTATCGTTTTTACGCGGAAGATATGATACATCCCAATAGCATAGCCATACAGTATATCTGGGAAAAATTCAACTATGTTTGGATTTCCAAAGCGGCGCAATCTACAATGCTAGAAATAGACAGCATTCAAAAAGGATTGCAACATAAATCTTTTCATCCAGATTCGGAGGCGCATCAACAGTTTTTAAAAAACTTAGAAACCAAGATGCAATCCCTTCAAAAACAACTTCCCTTTTTAAAATTTTAATCCATATAGGGCAATTGCCCTATGTTCTTGTGTTTCATTTTTGTTGAATTTTGATGAAATCAATTTTAAACTTCAACGTATGAAAACCAATTTTAAATTTTTAGTTCTTTCCGTTTTTCTTGTTTTAGGTACATCACTCGAAGCACAACAATTAGGTGAATTTAAACCAAAAGATGAAGGGTATAAATCGAATAAAGTAAGTGAAGGGTCAAAAAAAATTTTTATATCGAGCTTTACTATAAATTTTGAAATTTATAAAGAGGCGGTTGACGAACGAAAAGCTACAGGTTTTGGGAGAACCATTACCAATGCTGCAAAAGCGAAAGCAGCAGTGGGTTTAGCAACTTTAAATGGCGATGCTATTCAATCAAAAGCTGATCAATTATATGCCGAGTTTTTGGCTGACTTTAAAAACAAGGGATATGAAATAATCTCTATCGAAGAAGCTGAAAAAACAGAGGTATTTAAAGGTTGGGAAAAAGCCACTGGGCCAAAACTATTTGAAACCGATATGACAGGCATAATAGCTGTAGTTCCTACAAATTATTCTTATTTTTATAAAGAAAGAAATGCTTTTTCGTCTAAAATGGCAGGTTTTGATAAAACACCTCAAAATTTATCGAAAGAATTGGGTGACGCTTTAATTGCGGATGTTTCTTTGGTGTTTGTTTTCTCTGAATTAGGTACCGATTGGAATATTGGGGATCAAGCCAAAGTGAAACTTTTTGTGAATTATCGGTTGGCAGATGCCTATGCCGTATCCGACGAAAATACGGGTAAAGGTATAACAGCCATGTTCGATAAGTCTAGACAGTCTGTAGGTTTAACAAGTTATGTAAATTTTACACGAGGAAAATTAAAAATTGGTGGAAGTCCAGAAGCTCAATATTTGGGAGGAATGAAGTCTGATTTAGAGATAGATGGTGCTTTAGAGAAAGAAAAAGTACTGGCCTATTCTTCAAGAACTCGCGCCACAGCCACTTTAATGAACCCCGTAGTATCCATACGAGGAAATAATTATAGTGAAACTACAAAATGGTTAGAGCCAGACGGCACCAAATATGCTGAGGGAATGTATTTAGCAGGAAAAAAATTGTTGTCGCATCATGTAAATGAAATTCTGAACCAATAGCGTATCAGCTTAGGTCCTAGCAAAATAATGTTTTTTAGTACATCATGTTATGGGATATCTTATGCCGAAGTACTTTGAGGAACTCAACACTTCGGCATTTTATGTATAGAAAAGCTTTTTAATTTTAACAGGTAGGCTATGGCGGTTTTAATTCTAGTGCTCAGTGCTTGTTTTTCGCTGATCCTAATGATATATTTTAAAAAGGATCGCCGCAAAAACATAGCATCTCATCAAGCTACCCTACAGATGTATCTGGAGGGTATGAAAACACATCAGCTTCAAATAACAAAAAGAGCGAAGGTGCTAAATAACTATGATTTCGAGAGTTACAACCTAAAAGAAGTTTTGATGACACAAAATATGGAATAATTTAAATACATTTATCATTATTGTTCCCCTTGATATGCATAGACTATTTTTTCTCTTTTTAGTTTTATTTTCTTTTGTAAAAATCAATGCACAACAGACGGAACTCGATAGCTTACTGCGTATTTCAAAAACGCAAAAGGAGACAGCGCTGATACCTACCTTAAATGAAATTTCATGGCACTACAGAAATATCCAAGTAGATAGTGCCCTGTGGTATGCAAAAAAAGCACTTGATGAAGTTGAAAGGGTAGAAGATAAAAAATTAAAAGCATCGGTATATCATAGTATGGCCAGCGCATTTCAGGCCTTAGCAGTTTACGACAGTGCACGGTATTTTCACCAAGAAAGTATAAGCATAAATAGGTTGCTGGGGGATAGTATTGCCCTTGCCAATACCTATAATAATCTCGGGATTATTCATGATGAAACTGCAAATTTTGATACCGCCCTGCTCTATTATTTCCAAGCATTAAAAATTTATGAAAGCCAAAGCAAAGATCCTGATTTAGTACCTATGGTGCTCAGTAATATTGGGATTGTTTATAAAAAACAGGGCGACTATCAAAAAGTATTAGACTATTACCAACAGGCTTTGGCGCGTTACAAGAAGAGCGATAATCTTTTTGGCATTACGGTAACTACAGGTAATATGGGTGCCGTGTTCTTGCGATTAAAAAGGTTTGATGAAGCAATTTTATATGCAGAAAATGCGATGGAGGGGTATAAAAATTTGGGATATCATCGCTATGTGCCTTACATGTTGAATAATATTGCGGTGGCACAAGATAGTTTGGGTGATGCTCTTCATGCAGAAAAGACCTATAGAACCGCCATACAGCTCTTCGAATCTGATGAAAATGAGTATGAATTAACGAACACGAGAATTGGTTTTGCCAAAAATCAACTACACTTTAAACGTTATCCTGTTGCGATTAACGAATTACAATGGGCCATTAAAAAAGCTAAAGAAAATCAGTTTAAAGAGTTTGAAGTAAATGCATTAAAATTACTATCAGAAGTCTACAGTTTACAAGGGGAAAATGTCTTGGCATACCAAAGCTTACAAGCCTATGTGGTAAAGAAAGAGGAGGTATATCAGCTCGAAAAAGCAAAGTCTATTTTAGCCCTAGAATCAAAATACCAAGCAGAAAAAAAAGAAAAAGAAATTATACAACAACGCTTGCAAATCGATAAAAGTGAGTTGGCCTTACAACTAAAGAATAATTTGTTGTACGGGGCTATAGCTTTTAGCTTTTTAATAGGATTAATTGGGTATTTGTTTTATGGAAAACAAGGCTTAAAAAATCAACAATTACAAAAAGAAAATGAGTTAAAAACGGCCCTTCTGCGCCTAGAAACTCAAAATCAACTACAAGAACAGCGCTTGAGAATTTCAAGAGATTTACATGATAATATCGGGAGTCAGCTTACGTTTATGACCTCGTCATTAGGCACCTTAGCCTATGGGTTAAAAGATGCAGAAATAAAAGTAAAGGATAAACTGGAAGAATTAGGTTTGTTTGCTAAAACTACGATCAATGAGCTTAGAGACACCATTTGGGCCATGAATAAAGAAAGCATCACTTTTGAAGATTTACAAACAAGAATTTCCCAATTTATTACTTCAGCGGACCAAGCCTCTGAAGAAGTAGCCTTCGATTTTGTGGTAGATTCTGATATAGAAGCGAATTATAGGTTTTCGGCAGAAGAGGGTATTCATCTGTACCGTATCATCCAAGAAGGAATACATAATGCGCTAAAATATGCCTTTGTACATGTAGAAAAGCAACACAAAATAATTAAGATTTACATTCATAAATCCATGAGTTTTTTTCACATTGAAATACATGATAATGGTATTGGTTTTGATCCTAAACAAGTATCCTTAGGTAACGGAATTTTAAATATGAAAAGAAGACTAGTAGACCTGAATAGTGCCTTAGAGATAAGGTCAAAAACAGGCAAAGGCACAAAGTTAATCTTTAAAATACCTGTAAAAGATTTCAATGAAAATTAGAATAGCCATAGTAGATGATAATTCATTTTTAATGAAAGCAGTAGCGGATAAACTAGCTTTTTTTAATGATGTACATATTAAATGGACGGCTGTAGATGGGTTACAATGTTTGGAAAAACTTGAAATTGACCATCGTTTAGATCTTATTTTAATGGATATCGAAATGCCAAATTTAAACGGTGTGCAAGCCACTGAAAAAATCAAAAAAATACATCCACAGCTGAAAATTGTCATGCTTACAGTTTTTGATACGGATGAAAACATATTCAATGCTATTAAAGCAGGAGCTGATGGCTACCTATTAAAAGATGTGCCGCCAGACCAATTATACAAGGGTATTGTAGACACCCTGAACGGGGGTGCAGCCATGACACCCGCTATTGCCTTAAAAACTTTGAAGTTGTTGCGAAATCCTAATTCATTTGAAGCTAAAGCAGCGCTAGAACACGTAGGGCTAACTCCAAGAGAAACCGAAGTCTTAGTGCAATTGAGTAAGGGCCTGAGCTATACAAAAATTGCGGAAAATTTGTTTGTATCGCCAAGTACAGTTCGTAAACACATGGAAAATTTATATACAAAACTTCAAGTGCATTCTAAACTAGAAGCCGTGCAAAAGGCGAAAAGAACAAATCTTATTTAAAAAATTAGAGTAAAAAAGCAATACTTTTGACAAACATTTTGATTTTGAAAATCAGGTTTTGATATGAAAAAAGTTTTATTTGGTGCGATAGTTACTCTAGCGATTGTTTTTGTTTTTAGGTCTTGTTCAGAAACCACGGATCAGAAATCGATTTTGAAGGAAAACTCGATGCTGATTCAAGAGCAAATAGACAATGTCTCTAAACTCATTGTCACTGAAGGTCATTTTTCAGAAGTGTATACCTATAAAGATTCTAAAGCTCTTTTTGGACCTTTGATTACCGCTGAAAAAAAAGCCTTAGTGGTGGTTAATGCTGAGGTTACGGTTGCCTATGATTTAGCTAAAATAGACTTCACTATTGATGAAGCGACCAAAACTTTAAAAATAAACAGTATTCCAGAGCCCGAAATAAAATTGAATCCCGATTTCGAATATTACGACGTTTCAGCTGATTTTTTAAACCAGTTTGATGCTGATGATTATAACAAAATTAAAAGAAATATTCGTGCTTCACTCGTGCAGAAAGTAGAAAAATCAACTTTAAAAACCAATGCTGAAAATCGCTTGTTCAGTGAACTTTCTAAATTCTATATATTGACTTCGGCCATGGGCTGGTCATTGGAGTACGATGGTGAACTGGTCAAAAATAATTTCCCTGCTGTACTAAAGGGATAAAACAGACTTACACAGTTGCCACTAAACTTTGGTCTACAAGTGCTAGGCCATTGTCAATTAAATGGCCCAGATTTGGATTGTTTAGTTTTACCTGCTCTAAATGCTCCATGATGGCTTCCGCGAATTCAGCATCAGTACTTTGTTTCGCTAATTCATACAATTCAATAGAAAGTAACCAATCATTAGGATAGGCATTCTTAAGTTCTTGAAAAACCTTGTTTCGTGATATCGTTACATTTCGACCTTCTCGAAAATCTCTAATCTGTTGGTAATACTGTTCTAGTTGTTCGCTTACTGCGTCTTTAACAGGCTTAATGGTCGTGTCTGTTACCTTATGCGTTATTAAATCAAAACTAGACACATCAGCGGGGCCATTAAAGGCAGAAACTATACGTTCACCTACGGCCATATGATAAAGCCCGTTTTCTGGTTTAAACAGTACAGTTTCATGATGCTTTACTGTACACTTGTCAAAAGTGATAAGTATTATTTCCCCTTGTAAATTACGTGTTCCTGTAATGATTTCCCCTTGAACCTTTATGCCTCCCTCGAAATCTAGGGTTATGGTTTGTCCTTCAAAAATATTATAGGCTTTTAAATCTCTGGGGCTCATGTCTTCTATAGCAATATTGATCCCCTTTAATTTTCCAATGGGAGCACCAAAACCATGGGCATGGTGTTTAGTGCTGTGCCCTACTAGCTCTCTTTCTCGATAGGATAGGGCTGTTTTTCCTTTGGTTTCAAAGTAAATAGGCTTATGGTCAAATTCAATGACATTTTCAAAATTTCCTGAAATTTGTAGGCCAGTACTTAGTTCAATCGTGCCTAATTCTTTAGAGTTGATGAGCTTTTGAATCCCTGATAATCCACCTTTTCTAAGTGCCATGGTATTGGCAAATTCTTCTAAAACCTGACTTAAATACGCAAAATCAGGAGTGACAAATAATTGTGGTTGTGGTTTGGTGATATCAAAAGAGGTGTGAGCCGCTTCAATGGAATAGGGGATCTTTTTTACTTTTTCAGTCATACACCAAGCACTTTCCCCTATGGAGGATAGCAGGCCTGCGCCGTAAATTTTTGGATTTTCTAAAGTTCCAATCAAGCCATACTCTACAGTCCACCAATGCAAGTTTCGAATTAAAGCGATTTCACTTGGTTCGCCCATATTTTCTTGTAAATATTCAATATGCTTTTCTGCTTTTTCAATTTTATCTTGCGGTGTGCCATGGGCTTCTTTGATAATGGAAAGATGCCTCACCGCTTCGTACAACTCGTAATCTTTAGCACTAGAAATTGCTTTACAGCCAATTTCTCCAAATCGTCTTAAATATTCGGCATATTCAGGATTAGCAATGATTGGGGCATGACCAGCACCTTCATGAATAATATCGGGTGCAGGGGTATATTCAATATGCTCTAACTGTCGAATATCCGAAGCAATAACAAGCACGTTATAGGCTTGAAATTCCATAAACGCAGAAGGCGGAATAAAGCCGTCTACGGCAACCGCTGCCCAACCAATTTCCTGTAAAATACGGTTCATACCGTACATATTAGGAATGTTATCGATAGAAATCCCTGTTTTTTTAAGACCCTCTAAATATGATTTATGAGCCACTTTACTTAAATAGTCCACATTTTTCCGCATCACATAACGCCAAACTGCCTGGTTTACGGCCGTGTAATCGCTATACTCTTGTGGTTTTATAAACTGTTTTAAATGCTCTGGAAGCTTATCAAGTATAGGGTTGCTTTGGAAAGACATAGTCAATTTTTTTTCGGATTTAAAGATACAAAATGAGTTCAAAATAACCGGTACTTTAAGAAGGTTTTGATGATTTTTGGTTTTTTAGGGCATAAAAAAATCCGCTGACAAGCGGATTTTTAAGTTATTTTAGTTGGCTACTATCGGTGGATAAGCCTCGAGAATTTCAGATACAAATTTCTTAATTTGTTCTTCTTTCTTTTCTATATTTTTGGAGTTATTAAGAGTACCTACGCCTTTCCCTTGCCAAACTAATTGTTTGTCTTTGGTATCGATAAGGTCAATGTATAAAGAGCCTTCTGTTCTAGTGCTTATGTGGTTTGCGCCCCAGCCACCAAGACCGCCGCCCCACATCCAAGGGTTCATGCCCCAGCCTCCCCAGCCAAAACCTCCCCAGCCCATGCCACCCCAACCCCAACCAAAGTTGTTGTTGAAAACATCGACTTGTTCACTTTCTTTAGTAAAAATACTGACTAAAATGTCTGGATTTTCAGATTTTGAAAAACCTCTCGAAGCCATTTCTGATTCGATAGCATATAAAATTCTTTTCTTATCTAAATCTGATATTTGTGCTTTATCTATACCTGTTTTATAAAAAGCATAGGTTTTATATTCTTTAAAATTTGTGTTGGCATCATAATCTGCTACAACTCGTACAGAAGAACAAGAACTAAGTAGTAAAATTGCTACTATGGGTAGGGCTAAAAGTTGAACTATTTTCATAACATTTATTTTTAATGGGTTCGTATGGATACTATAAAAATAGGATCAAAAATCATGCCGAATAAGCCTTTTTAGCGATACTTATTTTTTTTTGTACGGTAGCCATAAGGGCAGTGACGGCAACCGCTTTCACAGCAATAGCCTCGTTTTAAATGGTACTGTTCTGTAAATACTCGGTACCCTTCTTTCGATAAATAATAGTCACCTTCTTCTGCGGGTAATACCTTTTTCATAGCGTGAATAAGCCTAATTTAAGGTATAAAAATAAGCTTAATTAGGGTGTTTACATAAAATTAGAATAATTTTTTAAGGTCATTCAACGACATTGCAGGTTATAAAACTAATTAATTAGCTTGGTATTGTTGTAGTGGGTTTATTTGTGAGAAGTGCAAATTTTTTAAATGATAGTCGTATCTAAGTATTTTTTTTATAAGAATTATGTGGGTCTAAGCTTATGGCCATTTATATTTCTAAAAAATAGTGCCTTAAGAAACGATGCGATTTTAATTCATCACGAACACATACATCTCAAGCAGCAAAAAGAGTTGTTGCTCGTTTTTTTTTATATTTTGTACATACTGGAGTGGTTGTTGCGATCTCTTTGGTATTTAGATAGCTATAAAGCCTATCAAAATATTAGTTTTGAGCGCGAGGCCTATGCCAATGAAGTTGATTTAAATTATGCTGCACAACGAAAACCTTTCAGCTTTATTAAATATCTTTGAGCCTTCAAAGATGACTAGTGGAAAGTAGCAACCAAAAAGTAATTCTTCCTCTTTTAACAAAGAAAAATATTTCGCTTTTTATCAAGCGAGAAGACCTACTACACCCCTTTATTTCGGGGAATAAATATCGAAAACTCAAGTATAATTTAGTAGCAGCAAAGCGATTAGGATGTACTAAATTACTTACTTTTGGCGGAGCTTTTAGTAATCATATCGCCGCTACTGCTTATGCCGGCAAGATGGCTAATTTAAAGACGATTGGAGTTGTACGAGGTGAAGAACTAAAAAGCAAGTGGCAAGAGAATCCCACTTTAAAATTTGCTCATGATCATGGTATGGTTTTTAAATTTGTTTCGAGATCCTGGTATCGCGAAAAGCATACAGAGAAAGTACAAAGTGAATTGAGAAATGAATTTGGGAGTTTTTATAGTCTTCCTGAGGGTGGCACAAATGCATTAGCGGTGCAAGGCTGTGAAGAAATTCTACATGAAAAAGATGCTTTTTTTGATGTTATTTGTAGCTGCGTAGGCACAGGTGGAACCATAGCGGGGATCAGTAATTCAGCGTTGGCGCATCAAAAAGTAATTGGTTTTCCTGCCTTGAAAGGTGATTTTCTAAAGAAAGATATTCGTAAATTTGCAAGGCACAACAATTGGGATTTGGTCTTGGATTATCATTTTGGGGGCTATGGAAAAGTCAATGAAGCTTTAATTCATTTTATAAATAATTTTAAAAGAGAAACTAACATACCGCTAGATCCCGTGTATACAGGAAAAATGATGTTTGGCTTAGTAGATTTAATACAAAATGATTATTTTATACCCAACAGCAAAATATTGGCCATTCACTCTGGAGGTTTGCAGGGTGTCTTAGGCATGAATTTAAAATTAGAAAAGAAAAATTTACCCTTATTGATTGTATGATGAAAAAAATTATAGTATTTGTTTTGCTTGTTTTTTTTGCCGCTTGTAAAGCTAAAAAACGTACGGTTTCCTACAGTAAAAAACCAAGTTCGGTGAGTGAAACCAAAACGTTGACTACCCCGGTAAGCGAAAGCAAATCTGTTTATGTACTCCCCGAGGATTCAGGAAAATTTATTGAATTTCCCATTAATTCTGTGGAAGAATATATTGAAACCTTTTCAGAAATTGCACAATTTGAAATGAAGGCATATGGTATCCCAGCAAGCATTACGCTAGCGCAAGGTATATTAGAAAGTGGGTTTGGTAAAAGTACATTAGTTAAAAAAACCAACAATCATTTTGGAATTAAGTGTCATAAGGGCTGGGAAGGCGAGTACGATTTTCATGATGACGATGAGAAGGGAGAATGTTTTAGAAAATACAATCACCCCATGTATTCTTTCCGAGATCACAGTCTTTTTTTGACCAGTAGAGCACGATATGCTTTTTTATTTGATTTAGATACGAATGATTATCGTGGATGGGCGCACGGATTAAAAAAAGCAGGGTATGCAACAGATTATAAATATCCAAGTAAGTTAATTTCGTTTATAGAACGTTACGACCTTCATACATACGATGAAAAGGTGGTCAATGAAGGGTATGTTGTTAAAAGAGAACCTAAACAATACGAACTTAATTCGCATACCGTGGTCAAAGGCGATACCTTGTATTCTATCTCTAGAGCCTACTTTGTGTCGGTCGATGACATTATGGAAGCCAATAATTTAAAAAGTAGTAGCCTTAGTATCGGACAAAAATTGACTATTAAATCTGTAAAAAAATAAAAAGCATGCAATACCAAAGAAGTAGTCAACTTTTTAATGAAGCACAAAACTATATACCAGGAGGTGTAAATTCACCTGTAAGAGCCTTCAAAGCTGTCGGCGGAACTCCTATTTTTGTCAAAGAGGCAAAGGGAGCCTATTTGACAGATGTGGATGGCAACCGTTTAATAGACTATATTTCTTCTTGGGGTCCCTTAATTTTGGGTCATGCGTACGAGCCTGTGATTAACGCGGTTATCGAAAAAGCAAAAAAAGGTACCTCGTTTGGAATGCCCACCGAAATAGAAACACAATTAGCGAAATTAGCCGTTTCTATGGTGCCTAATATTGACAAAATTAGATTTGTAAATAGTGGCACAGAAGCTTGTATGAGTGCCGTACGGTTGGCGCGCGGTTTTACGGGCAAAGATAAAATTATTAAATTTTCAGGCTGTTATCACGGCCATTCAGATTCTTTTTTAATTCAAGCCGGCAGTGGTGCGGTGACCTTTGGTTCACCCAATAGTCCTGGTGTTACTCAAGGAACGGCAAAAGATACCTTATTAGCCAATTACAATGACTTAGAAAGTGTACAGGCCTTGGTGGCTGCCAATAAACAAGAAATAGCGGCCGTCATTATTGAGCCAGTGGCGGGAAATATGGGCTGTATAATTCCCGATGAAGCTTTTATGAAAGGACTGAGAGAATTATGTACCCAAGAACATATTTTATTAATATTTGATGAAGTAATGACTGGTTTTCGCTTGGGAAGGGGTGGTGCGCAAGAAGTTTTAGGTATCGCTGCAGATATTGTTACTTTCGGAAAGGTAATTGGTGGCGGTTTGCCCGTAGGTGCTTTCGCTGCTAGAAACGAGATCATGGGTTATTTAGCGCCTGAGGGGCCAGTGTACCAAGCCGGAACCCTTAGTGGAAATCCTTTAGCCATGAGCGCTGGCTTAGCCATGTTAACTGAATTGAACAATAATCCAGATGTCTTTAGAAGTCTAGCAGATAAAACGGCCTATTTACATAAAGGCTTAGAAAAAGTATTAAAAGAGCACCACATAGACCATCAAATAAATAGATTCGGCAGCATGATTTCCGTTCATTTTACAGCGGCTCCAGTAGTAGATTTTGCTTCTTCAGCAAAAGGAAATAACGAAACTTTTAAAAAATATTTTCACGGAATGTTACAAAACGGAGTGTATTTACCGCCAAGTGCCTTCGAAAGTTATTTTTTAAACGATGCCCTTTCCTATGCCGATATTGATGCTACTATTAAGGCCTTAGCAACCATTGCGCCCTCACTTAAATAATGAAACTAGGCATAAAAAAAGAGAAGCTATGGGCTTCTCTTTTTTTATTGAAATAAAAACAGCTTGGGTCTATCTTTGATTTCTTCCTTTTCTAGACTCCATTTTGTTTGCCATTTTTCTTTTTTGCTGTTGCTGCATTTTTTCCCATTTTGTAAACTGATCTTTGTTTAAAATAGCTTCCATTTTGGCTTTTTGAGCTATTTGATGATCTAGCATTTCGGACCGCATAGCGAATTGCTCATCCCTTGAGGGTCTTTTCCGATCGGCACTGGCTCTTAATGCTTTTAATTCACTTTGTTTGGCCTGTCTTTTGGATGCATTCTCTAAGCTTAACGCATATACTTTAGCCTGCTGACTTTCATTAAGGTCTAAAGCTAATGTCATTTTTTTAGTGCTGAGGCTAGCCATTTGTTCTGGACTCAATTTTTCTCCGCCTCTTTTTTGTGCGAATCCGTTTAAACTTACTAAGGCCGTCAGGATTAAAACTAGTGTTTTCATAATTTTTTATTTTTAAAGATTATACCATTAGGACTAGCTTAGGTGTAAAAGGTTTAAGTTAGCTTGTTGGGATTAGTAGTTTTTTAACACTATCCTTAAAAAAAAATCAGCAAACATGTAATGTTTGCTGATTTATGATAATCTAAGTGCTGCTTGAGCTTTAGTTTAGGTTTTCGTACGTATTTTTTTTATGTTCTAGCGAACTATGATCATTTGATGTATTTTCTAAACGTTCATTTGCCGCTAAATTGGCGGAGATAACTTCTTTAGGGGTATGAGCTTCTTCCATCTGATGGTAAAAGATGGCACATACAGCAAAGGAACATAAGTAAAGTAAACTTTTAAATTTAGGCTTCATATTTAAATTATTTGGGATGCTAAAGTTAATGAAAAGAAATAGGTGTTTCTCTGAATTGTTGTGTAATGAATTCTTTTAGTAGTTGAATCCTTCATTTATTGTGGTGTGCTAGTGGGGAGTACTAAAGCGTAAAGGAGGATCTTTAAAAATCGTTTGTATGCCTAGTTTTAAAGGCTATCCCAAAAAAAAGAAATGCGGGTAGCTGTTATTGTATAAGAGGGCGTAGTGCTTTGTAATGGTTCTTTGTTGTTTTAAGTAGGAATACTCAAGTACCCTAGACAATAAATTAAAAAGGAGCATTGAAATAGTAGGATTTTCATTGTATTTGACATGATTTCTGGGGTTTACATCAATGACAAAAGTATGCCTAAAGGGCATTTGCTCAGAAAGTGAAAAGAAAAAAGACCAATTTCTATAGCTTCGTTGAAGATTACTGGGAGTAAACGGTTAAATTCCTTTTAAAAGAAACTTAACGGCAGTAGTCTAAAGCTATAAAAATTGATCTTTAATTTAAAATAGAATAAGTTTACTTAGGGTCTAAAATCATATCAATACGTTCAACAGCATCTTGTAAATGATATTTACTCATGCTATCAGATGTTCTTGAAATGGCACTTCTAACCGCAGCTCTTAAAGTATTTAATTCTGCTCTAGCTACCGATCTAATATCAGATTGGCTAGTGTTAATAGCGCTAGAACCTCTCCTAGAGCTTTGGTTTTCAGCAGTCATTAAATAACCTAACCTATCGATATGTCCTTTTTGTAGGTTTCTACGATACGTATCTATTTTAGTTCCTCTTGAAAGCTCAGACCAAATCCCAGTTCTAAGATCTTTCATCATCTCAGTTAAAGCATAAGCATCTTTACCATGTACCGTTTCATTTTCAATCATACGAGACATTTTACCTAAGTTTAAAATATTATCTAAGGTTCTTACTTGAATAGAACGTAGGCGTTCTACAGAACCTGAAGCTTCAATTTTATTAAAGATATCTTGATCTAATAACCACTCTGGAGTTTCAAATAATTGTTTTTGAACAAAGGCTAAACTATTTTTTTGATGCTCCTTAGCAACAGGCGTATACACAGCTCCTTCTTGTCCAAAAGCTTTGTATATTTCATATACACCACCAATGTTGTTAGATACATGACCCATATAGCGGTTGTATTGGCCTAATACTTGTTCGTATAAGGTTCCTAAATCATCATAATTTTTACCATCTTCGCCAATCCATGTAGCTAAATTTGGTACAATGCGTTTTAAGTTGGCAATACCATACATACTTGCTTTTATAGCATCATCACCTAAGTCTTCAGTTTGAGAACTTGGGTCAATGACTTCACCTTGTTGACGACCAAAACGATATAATGGGTCACCAGCATGTTTTAAAATCCAGCTATCTAAAACCGACTTTTCGTCTTCTGCCGATTTATCAAGAATAGGACGGTATCCCCAGTTAATTGAATATTTATCATAAATACCAATTTCTGGCATTAGAGCAACACCTTCATCACCTGGTTGTGCAACATAATTAAAACGTGCGTAATCCATTATAGATGGGGCTGTACCATATTTTTTAGTGAACGAAGCGGAACGTAAAGAGTCTACAGGATACGCAACACTACTACCCATGTTATGTGGTAAACCTAGGGTATGACCAACTTCGTGCGAAGAAACAAAACGAATTAATCGTCCCATAACTTCGGTCTTAAACTTTACACCTCTTGCATCTTCATTAATGGCAGCTGTTTGAACAAAAAACCAATTGCGCAATAGTGTCATTACATTGTGATACCAGTTAATGTCTGATTCTAAAATTTCACCAGTTCTTGGATCACTAACATGTGGGCCATTTGCATTAGGGATTGGAGAGGCTAAATAACGAACCACAGAATATCGAACATCTTCAGGAGACCATTCTGGATCTTCTTCAGCTGTAGGGGGCTCTTTGGCAATAATCGCATTTTTAAAACCTGCCGCTTCAAAAGCAATTTGCCAATCTTCGATACCTTGTTTTATAAATGGAACCCATTCTTTTGGTGTGGCTCTGTCCACGTAGTATATAATTTGCTTTTTAGGCTCAACCAATTCGCCTCTATTGAACTTTGCTAAATCTTCGTCTTTAACTTCAAGTCTCCAACGATCTAAATATCGTACGGTTTTACTTTCTTGTGCATCTAAGCCATAATCTACTTGTCCGCGAGCAAACCAACCTACGCGCTCGTCAAAATAGCGTCTTTTCATAGGTTCCGCTGGCAAAAGAATCATAGAGTTATTAATTTCAATAGAAATTGAACCTAAACTTTCGTTTGAAGGGGCGTCACCTGCAGCGTATGTTTTTACGTGTCTTGCTTCAATATTTAGAGGGTAGCTTTTTACAGATTCAATATAACTTCTCTCGCTGTCTAATCTTGAAACTTTATATTGCTTTCTGTAAAAATCTGGCATACCTAGGGCATTTACATCTTTTTCAAAAAGATCAGTTACTTCAATTACTGTAGCCGACTTTATAGAGTCTTTTTTCAAAGCTTTTATGTCAAAAGCGTACAAAACAGGTTCGAAGTTCGAGTTTACGACTGCTTCACTTACTGGAAGAGAATCTGAAGCAACATTATCGTAAGATACTACGCGTAAAATTACTTTTTTGTCTTTCTTTTCCCAACGTAAAACTTTGGTGTTAATTTTTCCACCTCCAAAACCAATACCAGTGGCTGTTTTTGAAATACGGCTAACCATTAACATTTCTTTGTTGAACAAAGAATCAGGAATTTCATAGAAATATTTACTATCTATTTCGTGAACATCAAACAAACCTTTGTCTGTTTTAGCATCTTTGGTGATCACTTTGTCATAAGGAAGAATTCCTCCTTTTTTCGCAGCTGGGGCTTCACTCTTGGCCTCAGGCTTTTTATTTTTCTTTTTGAAAATTTGTGCTTCGGTTGTCGAAAAACAACCTACCAACATTGTCACAAAGAGAAATCTTTGTAGTACACTTTTAATCATTTTAGTAGAATAGTTTAATTAGTTCAATTCAAATTAATAAAATAAAAATCAAATTTATGTTAAGTATTTCTTAATGGAGTGCCCAAAAAATGGTTCTCAAAAAAGCAAAATGTTAAATAAAATCAGCTTTTAGCGTAGTTAGTGCAAATAAAATGTTAAAAAATATAAAAATACGTAAGGTTTTGTGAAATGAATTAGGTATAATGGTATATTTGAAAATCAATAAAAAAAGCGTAGAAGTATTCTTTTATTTGAGTTAGTCCAATCAAAGCTTCTGTTACTCAGAGGCTTTGTTGATTTTTAGAATAGAAGATTCAATCCTTATAAACACAAAAAGAGGAAAATGAAAGCGTTTTCCTCTTTTTGTGTTTTTTTATTTAGAAGTTTATTCTTGTAATGATACTAGTAAGTCGTTCTCGGTTTTGGTCACCTTCGTAACTCCAGTTTTATTCAAGGTTTTTAAGCTCTTGTCCCATGCTTTATTACTTAAACCAGAAGCTTCTTTGAGGGTATTTAATGACATTTCTTTTTCCTTCTTTAAGATGTCAAAAATAACTTTTTCGTTATCAGATAGTTCAAGCGGCTTTTTCTCTGGTCGCATCTGAGGGAAGAATAGAACTTCTTGGATGGAAGCATTATTTGTCATTAACATCACCAAGCGATCAATACCAATACCAATGCCACTTGTTGGAGGCATACCATATTCTAAAGCTCGGATAAAATCTTGATCAATAAACATGGCTTCATCATCCCCTTTTGCGGACAAGCGCAGTTGCTCTTCAAATCGTTCTCTTTGATCAATAGGGTCATTCAGCTCTGAGTAGCAATTCGCCAATTCTTTTCCATTGACCATCAACTCAAAGCGTTCTGTTAATTCAGGATTATCTCTATGTTCCTTGGTTAAAGGACTCATTTCTTTTGGATAATCGATAATGAATGTGGGTTGCACGTAAAAATGCTCACACTTTTCACCAAATATTTCATCAATAAGTTTCCCAACCCCCATGGTGTCGTCAACTTCTAAGCCTAATTTTTTGGCAATTTCTCTTAGTTCAACATCTGTTTTACCAGCAACATCATAGCCTGTATGCTCTTTAATGGCGGCTAAAATTGGCACTCTAGGATAGGGGGCTTTAAATTCTATCATGTTTTTGCCAACTTGCACTTGAGATTTTCCATTGGCATCTAAAGCTACCTTCTCAAGAAGTTGTTCGGTCATATCCATCATCCAATGGTAGTCTTTATACGCAACATACAATTCCATAACCGTAAATTCTGGGTTATGTGTTCTGTCCATGCCTTCGTTTCTAAAATCTTTAGAGAATTCATAAACGCCATCAAAACCACCTACAATTAAACGTTTTAAGTATAATTCGTTGGCTATACGTAAATACAATGGGATGTTTAAAGCATTGTGGTGTGTTAAAAATGGGCGAGCTGCTGCCCCTCCAGGGATAGGCTGCAGAATTGGAGTTTCAACTTCTAAATATTCCCTATCATTAAAAAACTGGCGAATACTATTGGTTATTTTTGTTCTTTTAATAAAGGTTTCTTTTACCTGTGGATTTACAATTAAATCTACATAACGTTGTCGGTAGCGTAACTCAGGATCGTTAAACTCGTCGTGTACTTTTCCGTCTGGATCAACCTTAGGTAAAGGTAGTGGGCGTAAAGCTTTACACAATATCGTAAAGTTTTTTACCAAGACTGTTTTTTCGCCTACTTGTGTTGTGAACAATTCACCTTCAACCCCAATAATATCACCTAAGTCAAGTAGTTTTTTAAAAACATCATTGTATTTAGAATGGTCGTCTTCAGGACAAATTTCATCTCTGTTAAAATACAATTGAACACGGCCTTCGCTATCTTGTAATTCTGCAAAAGAAGCTTTTCCTTGTATTTTTTTTCGCATTAATCTACCAGCAACAACGACCTTTTTACCTTCTTGATAGGCATTTTTTATAGTTTTGGAGGTGGTGTCAACAGGGTATAAAGCTGCTGGATAAGGATTAATACCTATATCACGTAATTTGGTAAGTTTTTCTCTTCGGATGACTTCTTGTTCTGAAAGTTGCATTTTTTACTTTATTAAGGCTGCAAATATAGGTACAATGCTCGAAATCATTTGTCTGAAAAAAGTAAATATTTTCAAATACTAGTTTTAGCTGTGCTGTGTAACATTTACCGTAATTTTACGTCAAATGGTTGCATTCATCAATCAAAATCAAAAAAAATGAGTATTTGGAGAGTTCTTTTGGCTATCTTATTTCCTCCGCTAGCGGTTATTGGGAAAGGTTGTGGTTCTATTATCATTGTTTTTTTACTAACACTTTGTGGTTGGGTGCCAGGCGTTATTGCAGCCTTGGTTATCTTAAACAACCCGGATAAGTATTAGTCCTTTTTCAGTATGCAGTGTTCAGTAGCGGTTGGCAGCCCAGTTTTTTTTAATAATTATTACCGATTTATTTTATACTTTTTATGCAATGACTTGAATCTAAACTCTTTAACTTATAAGGCATAATGCCCACAGCTTAAAGCTTAAAGCCTTTCTGCCAACGGCTATTGTTTACTTTTCACAGTTGATTTTTATTTATCTTTGCAGGGATGAATAAAGAAGTTATACTTAAAGATTTAGGTTTAAAAGACTATAAAGAAACTTGGGATTATCAAGAACAGCTTTTTAAAACTATTATTGATGCAAAAATCAAAAATAGGAGAGAAGAATTGACCCTGAAAACGTTTAATTATTTCTTATTTGTAGAACATCCTCATGTATACACCTTAGGGAAGAGTGGTGATATCACTAACCTGCTGGTTGACGAAGTGCAATTAGCGAAAAAGGGAGCTACTTTTTATAAAATTAATAGGGGGGGCGACATTACGTATCACGGGCCAGGGCAAATTGTAGGCTATCCTATTTTAGATTTGGATAATTTTTTTACTGATATTCATAAGTATTTGCGCTTTTTAGAAGAGGTGGTGATACGTACCTTAGCTGAATATGGACTAAAAACCGAACGATCCGATGGGGAAACTGGCGTTTGGCTGGATGTAGGTACGCCATTTGCTCGTAAAATTTGCGCTATGGGTGTTCGGGCGAGTCGTTGGGTGACTATGCATGGTTTTGCCTTAAATGTAAATGCGGATTTAGGCTATTTTGATATGATGATACCATGTGGAATTAAAGGGAAAGCAGTGACCTCTTTAAACGTCGAGCTCGGTAAAAATAGTGTAAATGAAGCCGAAGTTAAGGAGAAACTACGAAAGCATTTTGCTACGCTATTTGAGGCTCAATTTATTTAACCTAATAGCTATAAACTACATCCTATACTAAAGCTTACCTCCATATCGGGTAAGGCTTCGTAATTGTCCGAAAGGATAATATCTTCAGCCACTAGGACCCCATCATTTAAGTTTTTTGTAAACATTACAAAACTATTCTGAGTATTTGTGAATGTTCCATCTTCGGTTACCAACGTAATTACCATAAAATCTTCATCGGAATCTCCTAAATTAGTAATGTATTTTCCACTATCAAAGGAACCATTAAAAACTCCGAGCACCACGGTCAATGAATACTCTACATCATCATTACTGGCTTTAAAAGTCATTAAACTATGGTCATCATTAATTTGAGTAACACAAGGATCGCTTACGACATTGAAAGTTGTGCCATTAACGGTTATGGTATTGTCATTATAAGCTAATTTAAGTGCGATTTTTTCTTTTGAAGGGGGTATTTCCACTGAATTAATTTGATTGCTTTTGGTAGTACAACTAAGAAGCAGTAAAATTAAAGGTACTTTATGGAATAGTAAATTAAAGTAGTGCATGAGTCATTTTTAGGTCTTAAATGTACTTATTTTTCCCAATAATTTATAATTAAAAAAATCAATTTTAGATTTATTTTCAAACTGTTTAATGAAGGGTATTACTTAAATTTAGTGAGCTCTGTAGCACTTAAAAGGTCCCCATCTTTTTGATAGGTTTCCTGTTTTACCATTCCTACGCCCTCTGATAGCCATAATCTTGAGGGGAAGGTTTTTTTAATACCCATGATTTGTGATTCGTTTTCGCTGTAAATTACGTAACAGTCATAGGTTCCGGCGGGCGTAGTGATCGTTTCTTGTTTTTCAACTTTTCTTTGGGTCATAAGTACCATGGTTTTCATAGTGATACCCCCCATAGCCAGGTTTATGGTGACGTTAGCATCTTCTAAATTTAGACCGACAGATAAATCATTAGGCAATTCTATATCGGTTCCTGTTAGATCTACCTCCATGTCTTTGTACTGTTCTAGCATGTTGGTGGGCATTAGCGATTTAAAGTCAATTTTGATTCCCTGATCTGCGCAGCTAATATTGTAGTTGGTGCTAAAGACATCTTTTCCTTTTTTGTCTTTGTAGGCTATGGTCATTTCGGCAATGGTTTTACTTCCTGAATCTTCAACTTTTGTTACCTTATAATCCGCTGTTCCATCGGCTTTTCCTTTTTTATCGAACATCGAATACTGAAAACTTGCGCCTTCTTCAAAAGAGTAGTATTTGCTACAATTTAATTGCCCTGATGCAAAATGTATGGTAAAAACAAGCAGGAGGGTTAAAATAGTTTGCGTTTTCATGAGGAATGTAATTTGTGTTGTTGACACTAAAATAAACCTAATGACCACATAAATATTTTCATATGTATGGAAAGAATCTTTTTTTGTGTAAATGGAATAATCCTTAGTTTATCCTATACACAATTAATGAGTTTTCTAAGTCTTTTGCTACCAATTCTAGCTTTTTATCATTATCCATATCGGCTACATCTATGACTGATGTGCCATATATAGGAAAGTTCGCTATGGCTTCTGCTTTACTATCAAATAAATATATCTTTTGATTTTGAAGATCAGTAACGCTAACATAGATTTTGTTGGCCAAATAAAACACTTGTGGTTTTGTGTATACACCAAGATCAAGGCTTACTGATTTACCTTTTATGCTTAAGGTATTTTCATTCATAGTAGCTAACACGGTGCTCGTGGTTTGTAATCCGTGATCTTTATTGAGGTTTAGATTCGTTTGGCTTATCGTGCCTTTTTCGTCTATTTGATATAGGTTGCCTTTGGTGTCAGTGGTCGTAAACGTATTGTTGTAATTAAAGATTTCATTTTGTGAAAAATTTATTTTCTGTTTTACTAAAATTCTATCGGTGCCCGTTCTACTTAAAATTCGCAGGGTGCCATTTTCTTCAGGAAAAACAATATAATCTTTTGTATTCATCCTAAAATGTTTAGGCGCTTGAGTTATGCTAGAGCTAGCTTCTTTAAAATTAAAACCACCTACTACTTTAGCGGCATTGTCTAGCATGCTTATTTTTCGATCTTGAACAATCAAAAAACGATAATTTCTAGTATTATCGTAATCAAAAACCGAAAAACTGCTTATGGGGCCGCCCGTTATAGTGGTTTTAAAGTCTTGAACTAGATCCCCGTTTCGATCTAAAATAGTCACTGTATTTGCAGTGGCAAAGGCTAGTTGTAAACGCCCGTTTTTATAGAGATCTACTTGTTCTATCTTTCCTAAAATTTTACCATCAAGCTGTTTTTTCCACAATACCTTACCGTCTGTCCCTATAAGATAGAGGAAGTTGTCTTGATCTTGAATTACTATTTCTTTTTTATTCGTTTGGTGATTGCGAACAAATTGAGCCTGATTAGCAATGTCGCTATCCAGGCGCACTGTAAAGAGCGGCGCAGTCATGTTGAGCTCCGTTTTTGAAGCGATCTTTTTAAATTGAAGGCTCGTATGATAAAAACGCTGGTCTGCCACGATTTGTGCTACTAGGGTATGTTCTTTGAGATCTAAATTTTTTAAGTCTTTTAAAATATCATTTTTGAAATGGTCTTTCATAAAGTTGTCGATCCCTTCAGGTGAAACAACCAATAAAATATTAGATTCGTCTGCAATGCTATTTTTAATGCTGTTGTACGTTTCAGATTTATCAAAAGTAGCTTCATTTTTAAAGCTGCTGATGCAATTTTGAAGTGATTCTATATCTTCAGAAAAGATAAACGTATTTTCTAGTATCGTGTAATAATTAGTTTCAAAACCTGAAATTAATGAGGTAAAGCTACTAAGTACATTTTTATCTGTTAACGCTACCATATCATTACCTTGGTATGTGACTGTTTCTTTTGATTTTTCTTCTAGGTATTTTAGAATGTTTTCTGCACCATAATTTTGAAGTATTACGACCTTCTTTTGAGCGAAGTACACCAGGCCTAATTCATGAACCGAATTAAAAACGGTATCCTTTTTTGGAAGTGTTTCTAAAAAGCCTTGTTGATTTTTATAAAAGTCAGCGAAGTTTTCAAATGTAAATGAAAGTATGGCTTTGGCATTTAAGGGCGCAAAGCTGGGCGTTAGGTTTGTAGTCGGTTCAATATGTTGAAACAAACTCAGAAATTTAGTAGGAGCATCTGCGGTACTAATGCCACTAAAATTAAGTTGTGTTTGTTCTAGGTTGATATCCAGAGAAATCCACTCCGCAAAATCTGAAAATACCACAGATTTATTTTTGTTTAGATACCTATTTAAAACCCCATTACTATATTTTGTGTGTATAAAAACAACGGCTGCTTTAGTTTTGCTAGAGGCAGCGTATAGTTGAGCTAATCCTTCATCAATTTTTGATGGTTCTTTTGAGCGAATTAAATTTTCTATAAGTAGTTGTGAAGAGCTTGTAAAGGTATTTGACGCTCGGGTATAGTTAAATACGCTAGTGCTATCCATTGTGATTTTAGTATAAGTCGCGTTTTCATACCCAATCTCTTCTATGCTTTTGTTTTTTATGGTAGAGAGGTCTAGAAGAAGTGAATCAGATTTTGTTTGGAGTAAAAATTCGAATTTTTCTTTTCCGACTTCTACAAAAGATACCATAGCCTTGTTTTTAATGTCAAGACTTTCTAATGGTTTTATTTTGCTGATGAGTTTAGGGTAGTGTTCAGTTTTTTGTAAATTTTTTAAAAAATTATTATTTTTTAAATCGCTTTTTAAAACCTCAAAATCGTTTATTTTAATAACTAGTGCCGCATTGTTGGGAATGTAGTGTAGTAATGAATCTGTTTTAACTTCCTCTTTTTTACAAGTTATACATAGAACAATAAGGAAAACAAGATATATATTTTTCATTATGGTAATTCGTTATTTTTTTTTGAATGTTAATAGGTGACTAAAAGAATTGAGCAAATTTATAAATAATTACCTATTTAGGATTGAAATCTGTTAGCTTAAGCGTTAATTGTTCCGGTACTAGTCTAAAGCTCTTTCTGTGGTATTTAGTAATACCGTATTTCCGTATAGCATCCCTATGTTCTTTAGTGGGGTATCCTTTATTTTGTTGCCAGTTATACATAGGATATTCTAAATGCAGATGATTCATAACTTCATCTCTATGAGTTTTTGCCAAAATAGAGGCGGCGGCAATGCGCAAGTATTTACTGTCACCTTTTATAATACACTCATAAGTGTAATCTTTATAGGGTTTAAACCTATTGCCATCGACAATTATAAATTTTGAACTTGTTTTTAATTGATCAATAGCCTTATGCATGGCAAGTATGGAGGCATTCAATATATTCATCTTGTCTATTTCCTCATTCCATATATGTGCTACGCCAAAATTTAAGGCCGAAGCTTCCAGTATTGGTTTTAAAAATACTCTCTTACTATGTGATAGTAGTTTAGAATCATTAATTAAGGTATGCTCAAAATTTTTAGGCAATACTATTGCGGCCGCAGTTACCGGTCCTGCGAGGCATCCACGTCCTGCTTCGTCGGTTCCTATTTCGGTAGCATTGAAAAATGTTTTTTTGAGCATAGTACGCTTACTAATTTATATTTATGTTCAAATTTAACAACTTAGCAGCATAAATTTTTAAAAATACTAAGGTTAAAGCGATAGTTTTTTTCAAGACTTGGCAAACAATCGGTGGTATTTATAAGATTTCGTGTAAATTTTCGCTTTTTTATTGAGTCATATGCTTTTAAGTGTTAAACTATTTGCTATTAATACTTTGGATAGCCATAAATCTTAATTTTTTCACAATTTAGTGGTGTTTTTTAACAAATAAGCGATGCCAGCTCTTTATTTTTTTGGTTTATTAATTTAATTTTATCATTTTTGTAGCTGACTAATTCAAAAAATACTTAAATGAAATCAAAATTAACATGGATTCTAACACCTTTGCTGGTGTTATGTATGAGCTTTTCTTTTGCACAAGAGAAAACTATTAAAGGAAATGTAACCGATCAGTCTGGTTTACCCTTACCCGGAGTTTCTGTCGTAGTAGTTGGGACAACAACAGGAACACAAACAGATTTTGATGGTAACTACACCATAATGGCAAGCGAAGGCAAGCGGCTTAGGTTTAGTTATATCGGACAAAAAACTACTGAAAGTGTAGTAGGAGCTTCTAGTACTATTAATGTACAGTTAGAAGAAGATGCTCAAGCTTTAGATGAAGTTGTGGTTGTGGGTTATGGTACTGCAACTAAACAATCTTACACAGGTACAGCTACTGTTGTTAAGGCTGAAGAACTAGAGAAAAAGAATTTTTCAAATGTTACCCAAGCTTTAGCAGGTGAAGTTGCTGGTGTAAACGTAATTAACACCTCTGGCCAACCTGGTACAGTTGCTACAGTGCGTATTAGAGGTTTTGGGTCTATAAATGGTAATAGAGATCCTCTATATGTTATTGATGGAGTACCGTTTACTGGGACACTTAACTCTATTAATCCTTCGGATATAGAAACCTCAACAGTTTTAAAAGATGCTACAGCAACAGCCATATATGGCTCTAGAGGTGCAAATGGTGTTATTTTAATAACGACTAAATCAGGAAAATCTGGAGCATCTAGTGTAGAAGTAGATGTTAAAACAGGAGTAAATTTTAGGCAAATACAAGATTATCAAGTAATTACTTCTCCAGATGAATACTTGGAATTGTCATGGAATGCTATGAAAAATATTAATACTTCAACCACTGTGTCAGATGCAGATTTTGCAAATGCTAATCTTTTTGGAAATCAAGGTATAAACCAATTATACAATTACTATACTGAAAATGATGTTTCTCAATTAATTGACCCAGCTACAGGAAGGCTAAGGTCAGGTTTAACTAGAAAATATACTCCTGAAGATTGGAGAGAGTTTGCTTTTCAATCTTCTGTAAGAACTGAAGCAAATTTAAAAATGAGTGGTGGGAGTGAAAAATCTAAATATTTCACTTCTTTTGGATATTTAGATGATATTGGATATATAAGTAACTCAAGTTATAAAAGATATTCAACCAGATTAAATTTAACTCAAAAGCCATCAAAATGGTTAACTATTAATACAAATATTGCATATTCTTATGATAGAACAATACAAAACGGACAAGGTTCTAGCTCAAACAGTGTTTTTTGGTTTGTAAATAGTATACCATCAATTTACCCTTTGTTTTTAAGAGATGCTAATGGTAATAAAGTTCCAGATACTAGATATGGTGGAAACCAATATGATTATGGGGATGTTAATGGTAGAGGGTTTGGCTTAGGTACCAATGCTATTGGTGATGCAATTTATAATTTGGACGGATTTAATCGTCACAACTTAAATGGTAACGTTTCTTTCAAGATTAATTTGGCTGAGGGACTTGCTTTTGAAACAAACTACGGTCTTCAGTACTTTGGTATTACAGATAATGCTGTAAATAACCCATTCTATGGAGCTATTTCAACCGCAGAGGGAAGAATTACTCAAACAAAGGATGCTAGGATTACTCAAAATTTACAAAACTTGCTTACCTATAACAAATCATTTGGTAAACATAATTTAGATATTTTACTAGCCCAAGAAATAAACGAGAGTACCTTTGAAAGAAATAGTGTAACAAAAGAAAAAGTAGTTAATCTTGCTAATGGATTAAAAAGTTTAGATAACTATATTATTCAGCCAAATCCTGCAGGTGGTTTTGAAACAGAAAGAGCTTTAGAGAGTTATTTTACTAGAATTAACTATGGTTTTGATCGAAAATATTTTTTATCTGGATCTTTAAGACGTGATGGTTCATCTAGGTTGGCTAATGATAAATGGGGAACCTTTGGTTCTGTAGGCGCATCATGGGTATTAAGTGAAGAGTCGTTTTTGCAAAACAATAGCCTTATTAATTTTTTCAAGTTAAAAGCTAGTTATGGTATACTTGGAGATGAGGGTGGTGTAGGTACTTATTCTGGTCAAAACACCTACACAATGTCTAACTTAGGAGGGGAAATTGCTTTAGCTGTAAATGCCCTTCAAGACCCTAATTTAACATGGGAAACAAAAAAAACATATCAAATTGGTGCTGAATTTACTTTATTTAATAATTTCTTAGATGGATCTGTTGATTATTATAGTACCGATACCGAAGATTTAGTTTTTGACAGAAGAATTGGACCTTCTATTGGTGATGCTCTTATTAGAATAAATGATGGAGTATTAAGAAATTCAGGTGTAGAGGTTGATCTTACTAGCCATCTAGTACGTAACGGTGATTTTAAATTAGATTTCTCTATAAATGCTGAATTCTTAAAAAACGAGATAATAACGATGCCTATAGAGCCTTCAACTGGTTTACCTAAAATTTTAGATCAAAATGGTAGCTTTGGTAGACGTGCAGGTCGCAGTATCTTTGATTACTACATAAGGGAGTGGGCTGGAGTTAATCCAGATAACGGTAGAGCATTATGGAATTTATACTATTTTGACGCTAACGGTAATGGTGATGTAGATTCTGGAGAGGGTATATCAAACTTAACAGAATACCAAGATGCTAATCCAACTAATGCTATTAGTCAAACTACAACAGAGACCTATGCATCTGCTACGGAGAAATTTATAGATAAGTCTGCTTTCCCAACAGTAAGGGGTGCATTTAAATTAAATGCAAACTACCGAAATTTCAGTTTAAGCACACAATTTTTATATAGTTTAGGTGGTTATTCTTATGACAATAGATATGCTGGATTAATGTCTAATGCTCAAATTGGAAGTTCACAATATAGTCCTGATATTAGAAATAGTTGGAAGTCACCAGGGGATATTACTGATGTTCCTCAATTGCAGAGTGGTCAAAACCCTCAAGTAAATAGTCTTTCATCTCGTTTTATAACCTCTTCAGACTTTTTAGCTTTAAATAATTTAAGATTTGGTTATAATATACCATCAAAGTTTTTAACTAAATCAGGTCTATCTGAAGTGAACTTTTGGATTTCTGGAGATAATTTATTTTTAGTGTCTGCCAGAACAGGATTTGATCCTAGATTAAGCGAATCTGGTTCAAATTCTGTTTATGCTTACGCCCCATTAACAACGGCAACATTAGGAATAAGAGTTAAGTTTTAATTAAAAAAAAAAATTATGAAAAAAATGAATTTAAAAACAGTTTTTCTTTTGTGCTTTTCTTTTGTAATAATTAGCTGTGAAAGCGAATTTTTAGAAAGAACGCCAGAGGATGATACCATTGCGGTATCAGATTTAGAGCAAACCGCTTTAATTAACCCAGGGATTTTAGATGCAACTTTAAAAGGAGCATATACCATTTTATACAATCCCGGAACTGGAGGTATTGGTGGTCATAATGATTATGGACCAAAGGGTCATGATGTATTAGGTGATATTGTTTCTAGCGATATGGCATTATCTAAAAATACTTACAGTAGATATCGGACGGCTGCCCAACTTATCCTTACCACAGATTATACTCAAAATAATGGTAATTATCAAATGTGGAGATCTTATTATAGATTAATAAGAGCATGTAATCTTATTATTACCGCTTTGGGAGGTAATGATGTTGCTATTACGGATAATAATAGACACGCTATGGGTCAGGTTAAAGCGCTTAGAGGGTTTGCTTATTTTTATTTAGCTCAATATTATATCCCTGAATACACCGATGATTCTAAAGTTTTACCGATCTATATAGATTCTGAGCTTTCAGATAATCTACCACAAAGTACTACAAAAGAAGTGTATGATTTGATCATTGATGATTTAACACAAGCTTCAAGTTTGTTAGAAACATTTACAAGAAATAATAAATTTGAAATGAGTTCAGATGTGGCGAAATCTCTTTTAGCCTATACGTATGCTGCTCGTGGAAAAAGTGGAGATAATTTACTAGCAAAAAATTTAGCAGAAGAGGTTATTTCTTCTGGTTATCCATTAACAACTAAAGACCAGGTAGTTGGAGGTTTTAATGACGCCACTACACCTAGTTGGATATGGGGAGTAGATGTTATTTCAGATTTTGGTTTAGCTTTGGCTTCTTGGTGGGGGCAAATGGATATTTATTCTTATAGTTACCAGTTTTTTGGTGATACTAAATCTATTGATTCAGATTTATTCAATGCTATTAGACCGAATGATATAAGAAAAACCCAATTCTTGGATGATCCAGCAGCTAATAATTTGAGTTCTGGCTACCGTTTGTCACCTTTTAAGAAGTTTTACGATCCAGCTAGAACATTACGGGGTACAAGTGTTGTTACTACGAGTGATTATGTTTTTTTAAGAGTAGATGAAATGTATTTATTATCTGCAGAAATGTCTGCTAGAATTGGAGGAATGGAAGTAGACGCTAGAAATAGATTGAAAGACGTTCTTAGTTTAAGATTTGATGATGCTGCAGATTATGCATATGTTGATGCCTTGTCAGGGACTGCTTTACAAAACGAGATTTATTTACAAACTCGTATTGAATTTTGGGGTGAAGGGAAGTCTTATTTAGCTATGAAGCGTAATAAAGCTACTGTAACACGTGGTGCTAACAGTAACCATTTATTCTTAAAAGGTGGGTCATGGCAATATAATTCAGATGAAATGACTTTTAAAATTCCACAAAGTGAAATTCAAAATAACATCTTTATCAATGAGCAGAACTAATCGCTTATAGTTCTTATAGTATCAAAAACCACCTTGAAAAAGGTGGTTTTTTTTATGCTCTTATTTTATGTATCAACATCATAGCTTAATCTATTTGTATTACTTCATTGTCATTTTAGGAATAATTGTTTGTATAGCTTTGAAAATGTGTTCTTTGCTTTGAGACATTCAGGTATACTAGTGCTAGATTGAAATTGCTGTAAAAAAAATAATCTATTTTTTTCTTTATACGATATTGAAAAACAAAGTATAGTCGTAATTACCGATGCTTTTTAAATAGAAATAGAAAGAGGTATTATAATACTTTAATCTTAAAAGGGGTAAATGGTATTTATAGATGAGCAAAATTCATGTAAGACATTAGAGCAGGACACTTCTGTTTTGTACGGACACCTTTAAAGACCATTGACACACTGCCCTATTATAATACTTTTATGTAAAAATAATCATGATTAATCGTTTAGGACTCAAGAGTTTGATGCCTGTTCTGAAAAAATAATACACAAGTGAACTCCTAGTTCTAATAAATTATTAAAGTGAGTCATCCTATTGCCATTAATTGTGTAGTTTTTTGACCTGTGTTTAATTAAGAATAAAGAGAAATTTTTTTATCAAAACTATGTCTTTATTTTGTGTGAATAATTGTTTATTCAACCTTAAATTGAAAAACTTCAGACCTTGATTTATTTTGTTTTTGATCAGTAGTGACTACTTGCCAATAATACACGAGATTACTAGAAATAGTTGCATTAACTGTATTGGTAGTGAGTGTTCCCAAAGAGGTAGTAGGCTCGGTTTCTGTGCCAAAGAACACCTCGTAACTTTCAATATCATTATCAACGTCTGCTCCGGACCACTGCAAGGTAACTGTCGTTCCCGTTTCTATAGTGCTTCCCCTTTTTGGATTTAAGGCTTCTGCTGGGAAAGGAGCGTAATTTTCTACACCAGCACCTTGGTTATAAAAACGAAATTTGGCGCTCGTAGCGGTTTCGTTAGTGCCACTGGCTTTTGAAATTACAAACCACTCATAAGGGGTGCCTCTTTGCAAGCTAATTGTTTTTTCATTCGTACTTGAAGTGCTTGTTGAAGTTATATTGGTATTTAAATTGGTCAGTTTCACCTCATAACTATCGGTATTTTCCGAGGCTGTCCATTGAAAATTCACAGTACTTTGGGTTTCATTTACGACGATCCCTTCCGTACACTCTTTCTTGTCTTCAGGGAATAATAGGGTAGCTACTGATGGGTTTGGAACGGGAGTGGGCTCCATTGGGTCATCGCCTCCTGAGCCACCACAAGAGGTGATTAGTATAAAAATAAATAAAACGAATGTGTTATGTAAGGTTTTCATATTTTTTCTAATTATTTTCTAATTATTTTATAGGAAGAGAGTTGTCCGCCAGATTTTACATTAAGCAAATATATTCCTTGCGGTAAGTTATCTACGTTAAAGTAAGTTTTACCGTTTTGCACAGGATATTTTTTAGAGAATTGTTGCGTGCCATTGATGCTGAATAAACTTATGGTCGCCGAATCTTGACTAGAATCGCCTACGAGTATGGTGAGTTCCCCTCCTTCAATCGGATTTGGATAAATGTACACCTTGGTTCCGAGAATGATATTTTCCTCGTAAACCCCTTGGCATTCCACATCGGTTTTGATGCTTAATTTGTTTTCTATTTTTAATAGGGGCAGGGTTATTTCATTATCACTGGTTCTATATTCTATTCCGTTTAAGTTGATAATGTACATTTTACCTCCTTCAAGGTTTAAAACAACTTCTTTGTTCAGCGAGCTTATTCTAGAGCCAACCCTCAATGCTTCGGGTTCGGTGATGGAAATGGCAACACAATTTTCGTAATCAGGTTCATTTTCAACCGTAATACAAAGTGTATAATTTCCTGCCGGAAGATTTTCAAAGCTGGTGTTTGATGTAAAACTAGCGTTTACGTTAATGGCGTTTCCTGTTAAAACAACCAAATAGTTTAAAGCTTCATTTGCATCAATAGTTACACTGCCATTATTGCTAGAAATACACGATTCACCCACAGTTTTGATTCTGAAATTAGTTGCAGGTAAGGAGAATATTTCACATCCATCAATATTTACAACAGCATTTGCAGTTGTTGAAGGACATTGGTCTATATCGTTTGGAACGCCATCATTATCGGCATCTGTATCACATATATCGCCAATACCATCTTGGTCAGTATCCGCCTGGTCAGCATTCGCAACTAAAGGGCAATTATCTTCAGTGTCTAAGACACCATCATTATCATCATCAGGATCGCAGACATCGCCAATACCGTCATTATCGGTATCTAATTGATTTGAGTTGCTGGTACTTGGGCAGTTATCGTCTATGTCTAAAACACCATCATTATCATCATCGTCGTCGTCTTGAAAGCCTTCTACCTGGAAATCATCAATCACTACGCCTTCTTGATTGACTGCATCGTCTGCTTCGAAAATAATTCTAAATATGATATTAGATTCATTGGTTAAATTTGTTTCTCCCAAGATTGCATTGGCATTAAAATCATAAGCATAGGTCACTAATTCTGTTGAAGTGCCTGTCCATTGTGCTCCTGGGCAGTTTTGACAATCATTATCAATGCCAGAAATGGCGTTGGTTCTATTGCTAGTATACCAATTAGGACGGCTATTTATAGTGCCTAGAACACTCCACGAACTTCCAGAATCAATGGAATATTCAACATATACAATATCCCAATTTTCCTCCAAATCATACGCCATATTAAACTTAAGTACAGGAGCAATGATAGAGGACAATTCATAACACTTACTTAAAAGTATAGCTTTTACTTTATCCTGGTGATTACCATCTAAATTGGTGGCATATACTTCTTGACCAGAACTTGCTTTGTTTAATAGCGTACCACTAGGAATGCCTTTTTCCCAAACAATTTGATTGCTATTTTCAGTGTAAGCAATCATAACATTTTCTGGTGTATCGAAAGTATTAATATCACCTCCGTTTCCGAATCTGTTACTAATAAATTCCTTGCTAATGCTATTATTATCACTAAAAGTGTCGTTGTCAATGGCTACCTCAATATGTAGCGTAGCTTGGCCGTATACATTAGATATTAAATTGGGTAGCGTTATCGCTTCAGTTTGATTGCTTGCCAAACTTCCATTCCAAGTAAAAACCTCCGGAGTGTTGTCGTTCAGAGCATAAGTAATGCTAATGGTCGTAATGGTATTGATACCGGCATTTTTTACGCTTATTTGCGGGCTTATTTCACCACAAATAACACTATTGTTTTCTGGTGTCGCAGATACTATTTCAACATCATCATTAGGTGTTTTAAGGGGTATTGGCGACTGCCAAATACCTCTTCCGTAGGTGGCAGCGGTAATTATGGCATCTCCTAAGCTTATTTCAATATCTCCAACCGCTACACTGGGCAAATTAGTAAAATAATCTTCCCACTCGGTTTCTGTATCGTCTAATCGATACACCCCTAAACTTGTTCCCACAAAAATAGGATTATCAATATGCCTTCCTTGATGTGCAATTGAAAAAAAAGCTTGATCAGAGGGTAAATTATAGCTTATATTCTGCGAAGTAGTAACACCATCACGCGTTGTTATTTTAAAAATACCTCTGCTCGGAGCACTTGGTTGGTTGCTTTGAGAAATACCCACTCTATTAGATGTAGTAACATAGAGTATAGCACCATCATTTCTATTTATCGCTAAATCTGATATTTGAGTCTCTAGCCTAGTCACTAAATTAAAATTTATTCCTGCGTCAATACTTTTATAAATGCTACTGCCTTGAATGGCATAAATGATTTCGGCATTATTAGGGTCAGTTTCTAGGTCGGTTATATTTCCGAAACCAACAGGTCCCGAAATTTTTTCCCAAGCACTGCCCACCAATTTATAAACCGCATCATAACCGGCATAGACAGTACCTGTATTACTGATGGCAAGTGGCGTAATCCAATTTCCAGAAATGTTTGTACCGTTAGCATTTTTAGGAGGTCCCAGTTGTCCTATAGTTTGGCCAGAATTTGTAGATATGTTTAAAGATCCTCCATTTTGGGTAAAACCATAAAGCAGATTATCATTATTTGGATCAATAACATTATCCATACCATCTCCACCATGGTAATTATTCCACTGACTACTGCCCAATACTTGGCCTCCATTATCTTGGAGCCCACCAATAATTTTATTTGAATTTTTTTCAGCAACAGATATTCTGTAAAATTGACTTATCCCCATGTTTGCTGTTTTATCGGTAAAGCTAGTGGCGCCGTCTTCAGAAACATAAAACCCACCGTCAGTCCCCGTAAATAGTTTAGTGCCAAAAAATTTAAGGGTATGTATATCAGCATGTGTATAAGCTTCATTGTTGGTAAACCAGCTATTTTTTCTAGAAAAGGTATTTCCTCCATTGGTACTTTTCCAAATGTTTAAACAGCCTACATAAAGTTCATCAGCATTAATAGGTGATACTTCTAAAGCTAAATCGAACCAAGCCTGATTAGATTCTAATATTTCGGCAGTACTTGCTGTTTTAGTAAAAGTTACACCGCTATCAACAGATTTATATAATCCTTGAAAAGCATAATCATTGGTGCTTACGTCTGCGCTTAGAATGTAAACAACTTCGGGATTAGCTGCTGAAGTACCTAAAACAAGACGTCCTGAAGCAGGGGGTAGGGTGCTGGTAATTTCAGTAAATGTATTGCCGTCAACTGACTTGAAATAGTTTCTGGAGGATACGGCATAAATGGTATTGCTATCATTGGGCTTTAATTTAAAATCTTTTATATTTCCGGCTTGCTTTACCTCCCAAGTAAGGCCAGCATCCGTAGATTTCATTAACCCGTTATTGGTTCCTAGCCAAAGAATGTTAGAGTTGCTTGGATCGATGACAATCTCATTCGCTAAAAAGTTAATAGAAGTATTAGAAGGGTTGAGCCCTGTTTCATTCCATGTGGCTCCTCCGTCAAATGATTTGTAAACTCCGATACTATATGAATCCGCGGCATCATCATCACCGGTAGCGATATAGATAATGTTCGAGTTATTGGGGTCAATAGCGATCCCGGAAACCCCTATTTGTAAAAAATTGTCGAATAAATTAACCCAAGAGGTACCGGCATCTACAGATTTCCAGATACCACCGGCGGGAGCTCCAGCATACCATATGTTGGCGTTGTTAGGGTCAACAGCGACAGCATTTACTCTTCCTTGTCCAGGTAGTCTTCCAGGAAATATACCGTGTTTTGATGTGGTAAGTGATGACCAATTACTCACTGGATTTACTCTAGCCGTGCTTTGAGATTTATTTTTCCAAGTTTGCCATAATTCTCGAGAAGACGGTATTCTCCCCTCTGAATTTACTTGGTACGACCAGTAGTTTTCCCATCTTTTAAAAGGTTTGTAGCCACTACCTTTTTTAGTGTAATCTTTATCAATCCAGTATTCATTAAATGCTTCTGAAAGTTCATCTAAACTTAAGCCAGCGTTTTTTGTTGTTTTATTTTTAGATTTCTCAATCCCTATCATCCAAGGCGCATCTTCATTAAATTGCGCTTGTGACCATGAAGAAACTAAGAAGCATACTAGAAGTAATTTTCTTAACATAGTTTAGTTTTTTTTGTAAATATCCTGAAAAAAAAATAAAAAACAATCTTTTTGGGCTGTTGCTTTTAGGGTAAGCCGCTGTCATTTAGTTTCGTGCTGATGATATCCCGTCCATTTAGTTTAATTTTCACTTTTTGTTAAGGACAAAAAAATTACCTTTGTTTTGTAAGAAGTAATTGATGAAGTATAAAATTCTAATAGTTGTTTTTCTAAGTTTTAATTTCTTTTTTGGACAAGAAGAGCAGATTTCAAATTCACAAAGTTTAGATTCTTTGGGTGTAAGGAAAAAAAATTTCTCGGAAAGCCAAGAAAGTACTAAGGGTCTTGAGAACTATAAGATGCCTATAACTAGTTATAAGATTATTTCCTTTAAAAGAGATACTACCTATGTAGATACCACCTTAACCATACAAAAGGAGTATAAATACAACTACCTTAGAAAAGACGATTTTGAACTTCTGCCTTTCTCTAATATGGGTAGACCGTATGCTAGTTTGGGTTTAAATTTTGAGAGTAGTTTCTTTTACCCAAAAATAGGGGCCACCGCAAGGCATTTTAATTATTTAGAACTTGAAGCTGTCAATTATTACAATGTTCCAACGCCCATGACGGAAGCTATGTTTAAAACCACGATGACCGAAGGTCAGCTTCTAGATATTTTGCTCACCTTTAACCTATCCAAACGCCTTAATTACTCCATTGCTTATAAAGGTTTTAGATCCCTAGGGAAGTACAGGTGGTCGCAATCAGAATCGGGTAATTTTATTACCACTGCAAATTATGAAACACTAAATAACAGGTATTCTCTAAGAATGCATATTGCGGCACAAGACTTGGTAGATCAAGAAAACGGCGGTTTGTCCGATAAAACACAATTTGAATCTGGAGATGCTGATTTTCAAGATCGTTCAAGGTTAGATGTTAATTTAACCGATGCCACCAATAAAATATTAGGGAAACGCTATTTTTTTCAGCACCAATATAAACTCATACGTAAAGAAAAAGATTCAAGCAGCATTGAGAAAACTTCCTTGGCGATAGGTCATTTATTTAATTATGAAACAAAATTTTATCAATTTAATCAAACAACACCTAACAATTTTTTTGGTGATGCCTTTAGTGCTTCTGAAATAGCGGATAAAGCACATCTCAAAACCTTATATAATGAGGTAAATGCTGAATTTTATAATAGCATTTTAGGTAGATTAAAAGGGTCTATCAACATATACAATTACAATTATTACTTTAATAGTTTGCTGATAACAGACGCCCAACGCATTCCAAATCAATTAAAGGGCGAAGAAATTGCATTAGGAGCCGATTATGAAAAAAGAATTGGAGGTTTTCAGTTAAAGGGGAATATGTCATATAATTTATCGGGTACCCTAAGTGGTAGTTTGTTCAACGCATCCGCAGGGTATCAATTAAATGACAAAATAGAACTTTCGGCAGCTATTTTTTCATCTTCTAAAATGCCTGATTTTAATTTTCTACTGTATCAGAGTGATTATGAAAACTACAACTGGGATACTTCAGAGACTTTTGAGAGGGTAAAAACAAATAGCATCGAGTTTAATTTAAACGCTAAGCTTTTTGGACAAGCAACTGCTAAATTCACAAGATTAGATAATCAGCCTTATTTTGCTGTTGATCCCTTGCAAGAGGTGTTAGCGGGCGAGAGTGAAAACAAGTATATAAAACCTTTCCAAGAAACTAGTAGTATCAATTATCTGAAAGTAAAATATCAAAAAGAATTTAAGTACAAGTCTTTTGCATTGCAAAACACCTTAATGTACCAAACTGTATCGCAATCAAACAACATCCTGAACGTACCTGAATTTACCACTAGAAATACCTTATATTTTTCTAAAGAGATATTTAAAAAAGCGATGTTTCTGCAAACAGGGGTAAGCTTTAAATATTTTACATCCTATACCATGAATGCATACAGCCCTTTGCTTGGAGAGTTTTATATTCAAAATGAACAAAAGTTAGGAGGCTTTCCTATGCTAGATTTCTTTGTGAATGCAAAAGTTCAGCAAACGCGGATTTATTTGAAGGCAGAGCATTTTAATTCTTCTTTTTCAGAACCTAATTATTATTCAGCCCCTGAGTATCCCTATCGTGACTTTATAGTGCGTTTTGGTGTCGTTTGGAATTTCTTTTCTTAGAAATGCGATGTTTTGATACCAAATTCTGTTTTTGGTAAAGGCGGTTTTCTGCTAGGTAAGAACACAAAATTAAAGAAATATAATTTTTTTTCATTTTGCAGTTGTTTGTAACGTGTTGTTTTTAAGGGATTTGGTTTGGCTTTAAAAATTATTTCAAAAAAGATTTAA
>TARA_R110002012_G_scaffold321668_1_pt1 | contig 51775 bp, 52 predicted proteins | sample TARA_R110002012 | Tara Oceans TARA_R110002012 (sample SAMEA4396515) | marine metagenome | biome: Westerlies Biome; feature: [DCM] deep chlorophyll maximum layer (ENVO:01000326); material: water (ENVO:00002006), including particulate matter (ENVO:01000060) such as... | depth 40 m
GCAGTAGATGCTATCAAAGGAGCGGCATCAAACCGCGACAGGTCCACAGAGTTTCCATGAGATGATGTAGCGGCTGTAATCGTCCAGGATCGTGCTGAGATAGAACCACCCACAGCCAATGATCTTCAGATAGGTGAAGTTGGTCTGCCACAGCTGATTGATGCCAGTTGCCTTGTCTTTGAACTCACTGGCCGCCTTGATCACAATGAAGGCTGGGCTGGTGATCAGGTAATGCGCCTTCAAGATCCGGTACGTCGAAGCCTCTGATACAAAGTAACTTTCTGTATCTGTGAACATCACTGCCAGTTCTCGCGGCGACAACTCGGTCTCCTTCAACGCCAGTTTGACGACCTTGCGCCGTACTTTATCAGGGATGCGGTTCCAGACGCTCTTTGGTTTGGGAGATTGGTCCTGCAGCCCAGCCTCACCACGTTGCAGATACCGATTATACCAATGGTAGAATGTGGTGCGGGGAATGCCCAGCTTGGCCAGCGTCAGCCGAGCAGACAGGTGACTTTCTTCAACCAGTCTGATGATCTCAAGTTTCTCAGGTGCAGGGTATCTCATTCGGGGTCTCCCCCATCGCCCAGCATGCTTTTCTTGATCAAACGGAGTTCCAGCGCTTGTTCCGCCACGACTTCTTGAAGATCACGGGCTTCGCGGCGTAGATCCTTCACCTCGACAGTGCTCGCAGCACATGTTGTATCGCCAGCAAGGTGCCGTTTGCCCGCTTCCATGAAGTCCTTCGACCATTTGCAATAGATGCCTTGAGAGATGTCCTCACGACGGCACAGCTCAGCAATACCGTCCTCGCTCCGCAGCCCGTCCAATACAATCCTGGTCTTCTCTTCGGATGAATAGTGTTTGCGGGTCGCTCGCTTGATGTCTTTGACGATCTTCTCGCCAGGGCTTTTTCGGGTTCCAGTTGTCTGTCTCATCTTCCACTCCTCAGTGGTTACGATGAGCCAAGAACACTCTCTTAGTAATTTGCCCTATTCGGACTCATTGGCGCTGATGTCAGACATTAAATATCAGAAGTGAAAAGTGTTAATCATCCGTTAAACTAAACATGAGACCTTTTGAATGAATGGTTATCCGATACCGCTTCAGACTATGTTCAATGTTGCTTAATGGTCTGGTAACTACAGTGAGTTAGCAATGCTGTATTTAGACGTCATATAAAGGCAGCAAGATATGGGGTACTTTGGTACTGAGAGTATATTAATGTCTAGGTTTGATAAGGCCAAATCCCTCATAGTAACAGGGGGAGTGTATCGGAATTTTGGTAAAAGAGTAATTGATATAGCTATTTGCATTATATCATTGCCTTTTGTAGTTCCAGTCATTGCAATTTTAGTGATTTTAATAGCTGCATCAGGGAGCAACCCATTCTTTACGCAAACCAGAATGGGGCAATATGGTCGATCCTTTAAAATGTGGAAGCTGAGAACTATGGTTCGAAATGGGGATCAGATTATTGAAAGATATCTTAAAGTTAACCCAGGGGCACAAGAGGAATGGCGAACCACGCAGAAACTGAAGTCAGACCCACGCATTACCGCTCTTGGATCTTTTTTGCGCAAGACTTCTTTAGATGAACTTCCTCAGATTTGGAACGTTTTGTGTGCTGATATGAGCTTAGTTGGGCCTCGGCCTATGTTGGTTAACCAGAAGTATTTTTACCCTGGCACTGACTACTATAAACTACGTCCGGGTATTAGTGGAAACTGGCAGGTATCTCTTCGGAATGAATCGTCTTTTGCAGATCGCGCGGCCTATGATAGACATTATAATTTGGCCCTATCCCTTAAGGAAGACATGCGTATTTTAAAAGATACCGTGCATGTTGTTTTACGAGCCACGGGGTATTGATTGTGCACTGCATATCTGCCGAGAAATTGTCAGCTAGGTACGCCAAGGAGCTCACAGTTATTGTAGTAAGTTACAACACCGCCTCGATGACCCTTAAAGCCCTCGAAACTTTAGATTTGCACAACCGAAGTACACGTTTCGACTGTTTCGTGATCGACAATGCTTCAACGGACGGATCTGTCGAACAGATTTCTGCAGCTTTCCCCATGGTGAGGGTCATAAGCTTAAGGAAGAATGTGGGGTTTGCTCGTGCAAATAATATAGCCGCCAGCTATTGTACAACACCGTATTTTCTACTTCTTAACCCCGACACTGAGGCGGATGCCGGGGCCGTTAACGCCCTTATGACCTTCGCCAAAACTACCCCTAGCGCCGGTATTTGGGGAGGACGTACGGTCTTTTCTGACAGAACGCTTAATAAAGCGTCGTGTTGGGCTGCGCCCAGTCCGCGTAGCCTACTTTACCGCGCAGTTGGCTTTAGTAGAATTTTTGCTCAAAGTAACATGTTCAACCCCGAAGCGTATGGAGGTTGGAAACGGGACGATGTTCGCCAAGTTGATATCGTCGTGGGATGCTTTTTGCTAATCAGACGTGATATTTGGAACGGGTTGGGCGGATTTAATGAAAAGTATTTTATGTATGGTGAGGATGCCGACCTTTGCCTTCGGGCACGTGCTCTGGGATGCCATCCAATAATCACGCCCAACGCCCAAATAATCCATCATGTAGGCGCTTCAACCAAACACAATGAAGAAAAGGCAATTATGGTTATGAAGGCTCGCGTTTCTCTCATCCAAGATCACTGGCCCACTTGGCAAGTGCGGTATGGAATCTTTTTAATGTGGTTGTGGTCCGCATTGCGGTTTGTGATTACCCGCCCACTTGCCTATTCTCGCAATTCAAAGAGCGTTTTACGGGCACAGCGATGGCAAATGATATGGAACAACAGGCGGATTTGGCTAAATGGCTATGATCAAGCATAATATTGAATTAGTTGTTTCAGCAAAACTTTAGAGGAATAGCGGTCAACGTCGTCCAGCTGTTTACTATGCATTTTCCCAAGGTAGGCCGAAGTTTGGGAAAATGTTGATTGCCGAGAATAGATTAGGCGTGCGCACCGCGACAACACCCACATGTCAATCATTGCATTTTCTGCTTCCTGAATTTTGGCGATATCTGTAGCGGGCCAATGTAACCTTTCACCATTCGCCGGCAGATACTTTTGAATATGATATAGGTTAGCAAAGTCAATTTTCATTGTTTGCTGCACCTTAGCATTGTCTGTCGCTAAAAATATCGGTGTGTCAGGAGCTTGTTTGAGCCGCTTACGAAGCGTAGACAACACGGCTTTTAACGGAATCTTGAGATCAGTATAACGAATGTGGACGCCTATTGAACCCGCACCCATCTGCGTGGACAAACGTATCACTTCACCTTGCACGCGATCGTTGGGTGTAAAATACCGATCAAGGTATTCCTTAATGATACCGGCGAGTGGACGCCCAGAAAACCGGGGGTCACGATACATATGTTTAGAAAGCCGCCGGAACTTTGGGAGGTAAGACCAATACACTGCGATATCCTCAGGCACATCTAACGTTTCCAAATTTATACAAAAAAATCGATAAGCTTTAGGACTCGAATGCGCCTCCGGCATGAAATTATCTATCATCTCCTGTGTGCTACACCTAAGGTGCCCTGCCCAAATTGCAGGAGAGACAGGGCAAGCTGCCGTGTCGGTTGCCGCACAGGTCTGTACTATAGGTGTATCGAACAAAAGCGGGTATGCATTATCCCCGAGAGGGGCGTAGCTACCATCGCGCCAATCTATTATCGGCGTACGCCCTGCCAGATCGGCGTATATAAGTCCGCAAACCGCAGACAGTATGCGATTGCCCAGCCCACCCTTCCCTTTTATCAGCAGCGCTCTCTGGCGCAAACTATTGTCCTGAGTAAACATTTGTAAAGTTTATATCCTTTAGCAATGATTTAAGTAATTTTAGACGTATTTCTGCATTCAGGATGACAGCCCCAATTCAGTAGTTATTTCGCTCTTATCGTTGCCCTACTTACATCACGATTTCATTTTGGAAAAAATGCGCGCATATGCAGCCAATAGATGAGGTTCTGAGTATGCCCAAGAAAGCTCATTCAACATTCGCCTACGCCCTTCAGCACCCATTGTGCCGCGTAAATCCCGGTCATTAACCAACAAGTTAATTTTATCAGCAAAATCGATAGGATCATTTAAAGTGGCATACAAGCTAGCCGAACCCGCAGATACGCGACCTTCGACCAGATCAAATTGAACCACAGGTTTTCCAAGGGCCATGTATTCCATGACCTTATTCATAGTCGAGATATCGTTCATAGGATTTTTCGGGTCGCAGGCCAGACCTATATCTATTGCGTTTAAAGCTGCAATCAGATCCGTTTGGTATAATGCTCCGGTGAAAGTGAAATATTCTGTTAATTTTAGATCACTAACCTGCCGGATCATACTATCCAAAGCAGACCCAAAGCCAATGATTACAAAATGAACATCTGTTTGCCGATGAGCGCCGATAAGGTGCGAAGCCGCGCTCACGAGTATTTCCATTCCTTCTTGAGCCCCGATTACCCCGACATAGCCAAGCACTGTTTTTGCTTTTTCCCGGTAAAAATGCTCACCTTCTGCGGGTATAAAATGATCGATGTTTGGTGCTGATCTTACAACGAAGACGTCGCTCTCGGATTTGCGGCCTCGGGTGATAGCGATTTTACGGAAACTTTCATTTGTTGCTAAAGACACGGATGCGACGGCAAAACTTAATCGTTCAAGCAGGCGCATTAACCAGTAAACTATGCTGCGCTTTCCAAACTTTGCGACCAAGAGTTCTGGACAAACATCATGATGGTCAAACATGTACCGCACCCCCTGCCATCGATATCTTAGGGCCAATACAAATATGAGGTCAGGAGGGTTACAGCCTTGAATCACATCAAAAGGACATCGCTGCCAGACTATTTTTGCCAGACGAAACCAGTGCCAGATTGCATGGCTGTATTCCCGTGCATAATCCAATATTCCTGAACGAGCTTCAGCAAGAACAGGGTGGCGATAAATATGTACGCCTTCAAGTATTTCATATGGTTCCACCCAGCCTAAACCCATAGGTGAAATAATTGAAACAACGTACCCCGCGCGTACGCAGCTTGTCGCCTCTAGCCATACGCGACGATCCAGTGGGACGGGAAGATTTTCAACCACGATCAATATATGAGACTGAGCGGTAGAGGCTGTAAAAGAAGGTGGGGTCAAATTCATGAACTTACTAATTCATGTGACAGTAAATTTTGCGTAAATATTTTTGCGATCTAGTCACCTAACGTTAAGAAAATGGTTATGGAGAACGCTCCCATTATGAACGAAGCGTTAGCGAGCTTTGACAAAACTCTGGGATTTTCGCACGGATTTAATTCATAAAAGGCAGAGCCACGCCACAGATGCGCTTGCGACGTGGCTCAATCTGGGTATCTAGAATAATATCTAAATACCCAGAAACTGATCCAGTTGGTCCCACAAGGAATCGTCCAACAGGAAATTAATTCTAAGATATAAGCCTTGTTGAAACAGGTCGCTTGGACGAACTGCTTTACCTCTCGCCTTATTGTACCCTAGCGCCAAAAGCGCGCCCTTGGTGGGCACAAAGCCGATTTCAACGCCGAGGCCGTTAGTAGTGTTTCCGGCATCATCCCATAGGTGCGAAGCATTCAACCCGATCTGAAGTCGATCATCGGCAAGGTCACAACTAAGTCCCGCTTGCAACAGTTGCGTCATTGATTGCGCACGATGGCCACCAAGAAATTCGATGCGCTGCGATTGGCCCGCATATTTTCCATTCAGCCTAAGGTCTTGATGAGCTTCGTAAGAGGCGTCAACGGACCAAAGGTGAGTAACCGATTTACTGAACTTTTCTTCTATGCGGTGCTCGTACCAGGCCAGCATTTCTAGACGAGGGTCATCCACTGGCCGGTACGCAACGCCTACCCGGCTTCTAATGCGGCGATGGTAGCCGCCGTTACGTTTATCCAGAGCGACACGCGATCTGCCCAGAAAAGTGAAATCCGTGGAAATCTTACCGGCGAGTCCGATGCTTGCGTAATGTGTCTTTCCATTTTTCTCAAAGGTTGAATCAAAATCTGCATCTCCTACCCAGCTTTCCGCGCCCGAGCCCCATTTTGCTCCTACCGCAAGACTTGTGAGTTCTTGATCGTTAGCTTGCATACGCCGCGAATGCTCCACGCCGAACGTAAAGGTGGTATTTGTGTTGGCTGCCCAAGTCGCCATCAAAGCTTGGTTCATTACCGTATCTAGATCGGCAACACCTTTCACGAAATCGGTGTTGCCACGCAACCAATCGTTCAGGTCATAAGAGAAACCCAGCCTCGAATGGGTAGATATCTGCTCATCGCCAAAAGTCATTTCAATGTCGCTGTAGCTACGCCACCCAAGTATAGGTTCACGGGACATCCCCAACGTGAGCTTGGTAGGACGGTTGTCTCCGGCCAGGGGATGGCGCAGCTCAGTTTTTATCACTGTGCCGGGGCGTGACATCGGGGACCAATGCGCGCCAATAATTACGCCGGTTTGAGTGTCGGTATTATCTGCATTCTGATCCAAGCGGTATTCCAGACCAATAAACCCTCGAAAGTGTTTGTTAAATTGTTTGGCGTAGACCGCATCGACAAGTAGCTGTTCGCTATCTGAAACCTGGTCACGAACATATTCCACGCCCAGCAAAAAGTCATTTTTATCATCAATCTGATAGCTGTAATCTAGACGCGAACGCGTGGTTCCGGGCAAGGCAAGCCCCCCGCGCGACACAAACTCTGGACCCGCATGGAGCACTTCGAAATCAAAGTGTCCAAAATCTTGTCTAATACCATAGGAAAGCCGCACCGCGGTGTCAGAAACCCGTTGGTTGTTTTCACTGCGAGCAAATTCAGCTTCCCATATGCCGCCGTTCCTGTCTTCGTGCCGGATATAACTTGATTGCAAGCGCTCGCGAGCGGAATTGCCTATTTCGGCGTCAGCATGTACGGCCCGGGCACCGATCGTAGTACGATCTCCTACTGCCACGTTGACTTCGCCACCGTAGAGCCAGTAGCGATCAGCGCCTTCTACATCGACTTCATAAGTGATGCGTATAGAAACCGGGTTACCCTTGGCATCAAATTGCCGCACGGGGTCGTCAAAGGTTAGGCTGTTACGGAAGAAATCTAGCAGATAATCAGTACCCCTGCGAAGAGGGGATGACGTGATGATATCGCCGCCTTCTTTGTCGCGTACAAGAATTTCCACCCGCTCAGAACCTTGAACATAACCGTCTAAAACCAAGCTATAGGGTCCTGATACTCCACGGCCTGCGATCTCTTGGACGCGCTGCTCAAGCGCTGTGCGTGCACCAAACAAAGTAATGGAAACTTTGTCATTTTCCCAATGCGCTTTGGCCCCCTGTGCCACGCGACGTATACCATCTAGCTTTAGTGCAGTAGCTTCTGATTCAATCGCGACGTCCCCGTACAAAATATACGACCGACCTTTTTCGACTTTCACGTAAAGATTTCCTGACGATTGCGCATCATAACCCCGTTCGGAATTGTCGCCGTAAACTGGGTAATATTCGTCGCCCTGAATGTCGCGGAATAGCCGGGCTTCTGTATCTTGGTCAGAACGATATCTTAGGGTCAAAAGTGTTTTTCCCGATATCGCTCCTTTCAAATACACCTCTCCGTGCAGCCCGGTTACAGTATCTTCAAAAGAGCTGAAGCGCCCTGGATTTAAAAGCTTGCTTTTTTCACCGCCCAAAGCGATCGCACCTTCGATTACGCCAACCATGATACGCTGATCAAGATCCGGTGTGAAGGTGATCGATGTCTCAGCCCGACCGAAAGAACCACTGACCGATATGATATCATTGCCCGCTACTTGGGGCGGGATAAGGTCAAATGTGGCCTCGCCGTTGTCCAGATACACCTGCACTCCAGGAGTGCCACTGCGAATGTCCTTAACATCCCAAAGTGCAAGTTTTGCATGAAGGGTCACGATGCCCGAGGCTGACACTGGTCTGTTACGCACGTCGAGTACCCTTACAACCACTGGGATTACATCGGTCGGCGTTGCGGAAGCAGTAGGTGCCGAAATGATCTCCATTTTGGCGGGTTTACCTGGAGCAACTACGCGAATTTCGCTGCGCGAGCGCTCAATACCAAAGCCATCGCGTCCGACCAAAGTTAAAGTGTTTACTCCTGCGGCTAGTTTTACGGCTACAAAATCCAAAGCTTGTACGCCGGTTCTCTCCCATTTTGTGCGCTGTCCTACACGGTCTTTGCCAAGTACATGTCCGTTGACCATCAACTCAAGAGAAAGATCTGCCTTGGCTTTCACGCGTATACTTTGCGTATGCTTTTGCACTGTTTGCCCGTCTACAAGATCTACGAATCCGGTCGTGGCATCAAATGATTTTATCAACTTTTCCAGAGGTTCAAGGGCAGGTTTCTGGTTGGCTGCCCACGCCTGAGATTGGTAAGAATGACGTTGCTCCCGCTTTGCAAATGACCCGGGACGCAATTGAGTGGTTGTAGCGATGCCGCTGTCATTTCTCACAGAGCGGACAGGATTATTTTGCTCTTTTATGGGTAAATCAGATGTAGTTAAGGAATTCGGTCTTTGGCTTTTCTTGTAATATTCACGCCGGTCCGTGACCTCGCCAAGCGAGGACGAAGTGCAATCTGCGACTGCAAAATTCTCGGTCCGAAGCTCGCCTTTTCTGAGTGGAATCAACCTTGACCCACCGCGCATCAAGTCATTTGTACGCGTTACCTTGACCTTAGTAGCAGCGGGTAGGGTTTCGTCTTGAACCTGAAAAGCATGAGTGACCGGACGCAGGCCAAAAAGCGAATACTTGCCGTTGATGTCAGTGACGACCGACAGCCCGCTTTGTGTCACAATGCGTACGCCAGGAATTCCGGGTTCGGTATGATCACCTGGAATGCCATTTCCGTCGCAATCCATAAATACGGTACCAATTACCGTCCCGTTACGCGCAAATACCCCTCCTGCGTTGTCGAGGCGCACTGTAGCTAATGCTAAAGGAGATCGGCGCAACGTGCCGGTTCCAGCTTGATTGCCAGTCAATAGCGCGGTGTTTTCATTCGGGCCTTCACGGGCCGCCGCTGTGAACTGCATTACATAAGTCATTTCATGGGCGGACAACAACGTGATGTCATCAAGGTCAAAGACCAGATCACCATTGTCATTAATTATAGGGTCTGCCCAACCTTCCCCGTCGAGAATAACGGAACCGGGCACCAAGCTGCTTCCGAAAGGTGGGCTGTCCAAGACTTCGGCATTCACTAGCGCCTGTTGCATGTTGTTGGTGAATTTCAACATGTAGGTTACAAACTCTCCCGAGGTAACACGTTTGAAGTCGCTTGTTTTTTCAAGGGAAACCGGCGCACCATAATGAGGGTCTACCGGTACGTCTGACCGGTTCATCACCCCACCTGGATGTTGAAAGCTCACACCAAATCCAGCCGCGTCTATCTGGCGACCAAAACCTGGAAAGCCAGTCCGTACTGATGGAAACTCCCACGCCGGTGCATTGATAACTTCGTATTTATATTCACCGCTCTCGACATTGCCGAATGCAAAGAAGCCACGGGGGTCAGTCGTTCTGCGCGCTATTTCTTGCCCGCTGGCAACATCGATCATTACGATAGTCATTTCCCCAACCGGGGCATTTGTCAGCGAATTGAAAAGAAAGTTACCGGGATTGATCAGTAATTCATCATTCAGAGTGACGCGGGCGCAATCGCTCGTAGCGACGATTTTACCACCGTCTTTGGTTGCAATTACATTATCCCCTGAAACGGGCATGTCCATGCGCACAAGCGGAATGGCGGGCGTCACGAACTCCCCTGTATTCTTCCCCGTTTCAGTCGCTGCAAATACCTCAATATCACCGGTAAGCTTACTGCGGACCGTAACGATGGTCTCATCAATCTCTTGTGAAAAGTTACAGGCACCCGACGTCAATCGAAGCCGGGTATCATGGCCAAGGCTTGCAAAAAGCTGATCAGTGTTAGTGTCCGGTTCTTCAAAGCGTAAATTCCCTGATCCTGCGTCTTTGCGGTTGTAGCGGGTCGAATTGGAAAAAAGCGATATGACGCGCCCTTTGGCAGTCATGAAAGTTTCGGCAGTGTTGACAACCTCAGCATCCCCCAGTTCTGCTGCAAGGCTAACTGCAAACGAAGGGTCTGCGGAACGGCCCGTGGCAAACGGTCCATCGATAAAAAATGCGACGGCATCAATCTCTCCGTCCGGTCGCGTGGTTCGATATTCGTGGATAGACGCACCCGCCTCGTGATACAGGGGGGTCATCCCTCCTTCATCTGCAAAACTGTGGAATTTCGTATTCAACGGGATTGCGTCGCGTAAAAGAACGCCCTTGCGTGCCACACCATCAATGCGGATTGGCGCACCGTCTATTTCTTCGTAGGCCTGAACATCCATTTCAGAATTATTTCGCAGACGAAGCGCATAGGCCAGCGTTGTCGCAGCAGCGTCTTCTTGGACTGTTTGCTCTTTTTCCAGTTCTAACGCGCTGCTGGCTACCGTAGACATGCCCGCCGCATCGTTCACGATTAGCGTTTCAGAGGCGTATTCACCAACAGGTTTTGCCGTAACCTTTAGCATTGAGCTTAGTTCCGCATCAGGTTTAGCGGCAAAGGAAATACGAAACTCGTAAATCAACTGAATACGTTCGCCTGGTTGTAACATCATTACGGATGATGCCGTGACAGCCTCTTCGGAAGGGTCAATACGTCCGTTTCGGTTAGCATCAATCACAAGACGCGTGGCGTTTACCATTGTGCCTTCAGCTTGGTCTTCAACGGTCATTTGTGTCTCAAGCGGTACGTTTCCTGAATTCAACACCTCGAAGTAATATTGTGCCATTGCACCGCGCGTCAGAAAAAGTTCGGACCTTCCCAAAACTTCCAGGTTCGGAACCGCAGCGACTTGGGCCGCGACTTCATTGGAGAGGAGAGCCTCGACCATGCCGAGAGCATTATTGAAATACGTGGAGGGGGCGACACTTTTGATCACGGTGCCTGCCGGGGCAGATTGAGAAGCAGCAAGCTGAGGCAAGCAGAAAATCATTAACGCGATAGGCAAGCAAAAATAGAACGCACGCCTCGCTACTGGTTGAAGAAAACTGCGCATCAGTCTTATTCCTTACCTATCAATCTCTTGGGGAAAACAGTGCGCCTCCGAACTGCTTAGAAAGTTCCGGAGGCGCAGAGGGTACGCTTAGTTGTCCACCTGAACGGTGAATTCTAATCTAGCGAAACCGCCTGGGAGTACGGAGCCATGGTCGCTCGAAACATTCCCGGATGAGATCGTGGCGGTGCTGCTTGCCGGAAAGAGGGTTTCGTTGCACGCGCCACCGCAGTTTGTAACTGTGGTGTAGGCAGGCGCGGCATCCAAGATGGTGACATCCGTAGCTGGTGCGGCACCAGTGTTTTCAGCGATTACCTGATACCTGATACACTGCCCGGGCTCGACATCCTGGCGTGTTTTGGTGAAGGTCCCTACGAAGCCGTCGCACTCCGGGTCAACATACTGGTATTTAACAAGAGTCATGTCGCCAGAAACAATTGTAATACGATCTTCGACGGAATTGTTTGTCAGATCTGAATCTGTAGCAGCCCCAGTGTTAAGCGCATTTCCAATTGTTATCGTACCGTTTTCGGTCACACCGCTGGTCGAAGTGGACGGGGATTGCACGCGGTAAATAACCGAAATCGTATCGCCAGGTGCCAATCCATTCACACCAGCAGATACACCGTTGGTCAAATCGTTAAAGTTGTCGATTACTATTTCTGACGGATCAATGACCCCGTTTTTGTTCTCATCCCAGAAGACTGCTCCTGAAAAATTGGTAAGTCCGCTGTGTGAGATCGAGGCTTCGGTAATGGCCACGTTGCCGTTGTTGGTGATCGTGTGAAGCATGTCCACGATACCGCCGGGCGACGCCTGGGCGCTCTGACTTTCGATGATTTCGGCATCGTAGACTTCATTTACCGTGACGCGGTTCACGATACTATCACCCTGGCCTGATACTGCTGATGCAAGCGCAATTTCTACAGCCGTATCGCCGGGCAAGGCGTCGTCAGTCGGTGTTATAACTGCCGTGAACGTCCGGCTCGTGCCTGCGGGAATGGTACCGGTGTTACTAATGACGGAGCCATCATCGGCGCGGAATTCTACTGTCCAGCCTGCTGGAAGCGCCTGAGCCAGTGACAAGTTATAACTGTCTGACACCGGTCCCTGATTTTGCACTAGCATATCGAATACCACTGGTGTGCCTGGGTCTGTGGTAGATGTCACCCAAGGAGCGCCGCCAGTTGCCGTAGGAGCCAAACCATCGCCTTCTGCTCCGACCACAGCGTTTTCAAGATCGACGGACGACGGCAAAACCGCACCATCAAACTCGGCCGTCGAGGTATCTGATACGCCCGATCCATCGGAAACAGTCGTTACCGTTGCTGTATAGTCTGCGGCAGCAGTAGGAGATACATCTGTTGGCAGTGTTACAATCAATGTAACTCGGGCGCTGTCATCAACAGCAAGAGGCCCGACAGACCCAACGATTGGCGTTACCCCGTCGGCACCCACAAAGCGGAAAGTGGTACCTAAAGGATAGTCAACGTTAGCTACCTGTAGGGTGAAGCTATCGGTCTGGTTCGACAGGTTAGTGAGGACGAATTCGTGTTTAATCGAACCACCTTGCCCGACACTTTGCGATTCAGTGACAGTGTCATCGTTCAAGCCATCATCATCAGTTGACGATACCACGGTCCCATTGACCGAGTTGTCGGCATTGATAGCAGTATCAGCTATCTCTACCCGGTACTGATCAGCGACAACGACAGAAGCCGTATTTGAGGGTGGGAAGGCAACGCTATCGACCTCTTGCGTAGCAATGTTAGTGATGGTCCCAGCGTTCGCCGTGTCTGCGATCACGGCTTGGAAGGTCACGCTACCTGAACGACCCGATCCGACCGACGACAGGTTAAAGTTGATCGTTTGACTATTGTCATAGGCGTAGGCGATTGTTTCTCCAGACCCGTTCGTTTTATCAACGACGGTAGATCCGTTACTTTCGTCAAGCGCCCCTGTTGCATCCGACCAAGTCGCAGAGTTGGGTACATATGTGAGGCGACCGTCAAGAACGTCTTGGACGACATAGTTATTCGCGGCAGTTAGACCGGTGCTTGAATAGGTTAACTTGATGGTGACGGTGTCACCGGCATCAACGATGCTTGGGTTCCCACCCGACGCCGCGTCAGCGACCATTGATTTCACCAATTCGACGATCGCGTCGTTGGATATTGTCAAAGTGTCAGTATTGGCGCTTGTAATACCACCATCCAATGCCGAAATTGCCGTGATCGCAATAGTATCGGATCCCGTCGCACTTGAGGGCACAGTGGCTTCGATAACGACCCCGAACTGTTCACCCGCTGCCAATGTCGGTGTATTGGTCAACGGAGTTGCGCTGTCCGCGACACCATCCATGTTAGTGTCAGGGTAAAAAACAAGCTGAGAGGTGTCCAAAGTGCCGACATTATTCTCTACTGCCGTCAACGTGAAGCTGTCTGGTCCGTTACCTTCGTTGGTAATAATGTGGGGGAGAAACGCCTTGCCGCCGGGGGCAATGGTTTCGGTGTTATCCGAGGTTAGGGTCACGCCAGCGACTTGCTGAACGATCGTCTCGACTGTGTTAGAGGTCACAGTGATCGTGTCGCCCGCGTCATTGGTATAGGTCGCAATTGCTTGGTTTCCGATCACCGAACCGGCTTGGGGTGCCGCTGATACCGCCACGGCACCGATTGCGGCGCTGACAGCCAACGCACTGGCAGTTCGCATGAAAATAGGTTGATATGTCACAGGTTTAGTTCCTCTGGATAGTTACTGGGGAGAAATTTTGGGCTGAAGCGCGAGATCAGTTGAGGCGGACGCGATAACTGTTTTTGGCGATTTCACCGGGCTCGAGCGGCTGAGAAAGGGTCCAGCGTACAGCGGCTACTTCATCTTCTGGCAACGGCTCTTCATGCAGGTTGCCGTCGGCATCAGCGACCTTGCGCAATGCGGGTAAGGTAGACCATTCAAGCCCGTCAATCTCAGGGTCCATTTCAGCCTGAACTTCGAATACGGCACTGACGGATGTGTCTTGTCCGCCAAACGTTAGCGAAACCCCTTGTGGCACAGGTGCCGCTATAACGAGCCCCGAGAGCGCCTGCTCAGTCATGTTTTCATGCAGCAGTTGATAGTGAATAGTTTCGCCGGGCTTGACGGTTTCCCGCTTCACCAGTTTCTCCGCCCCGTCGTCATCGGTTTCGACTATCATGAAAGAGAAATTGCTGGAGAGAGCTTCGGCCGCCGACATGCTGGCCATTGACATTACGAACCCGGCGAATACCGCACAGGCGATTTTTTGGGTACCAATATTCATTCATTTTTTCCCATGTTGACCGGCTCTAGCTCCGGCGATTTCGGTGAACTGGCCTCAGTCGGGGGCCGTTCTTCCGTCATCATTTCGAGAAAGCATGCCTGATGCATTCGCGCTTAGGGTTAAATGATTGCTCTCTTGGGGATGGCTCTATCCGTTTGGATATGTCTACCTATCAGGTTGGAATGGCAGTAAATAATTCGATTATAGGAAAATCGGGAAGCCATGCGGCGCTTTCGCGTCGATCACCCGCCTGCGGGCATAGACGAATCGTGGAGTCACCCAAAAAAGGGTGACTTTCAACATCGGATTGGCCACCGGGCCAAACGGCGCTTTGCCACACGTGGCTGCAGCACCCGGTTTACGGTTTCAAGTAGAGGTTATGTTTGAAAACAGTTTAGAGGGGTAATAACCGGCTCATTCCAAAGACAGACAGCGCTGTTTCTACCGGGATCACGCTGAGAAGCACTGCAATCGCGGCAACCCACACTGCGAGACCGCTCAATCGTCCCAACACCGCAACGTCGCCAATGGGCGTGCCGAAATAAACGCGGCCCATGACACGCGCATAGAAATAAAGCGAAGCCACGGTATTCGCGGCGGCCGCTACAGCGAGCCAAAGGAACCCGCCTTCGATTGTTGTGATAAATAGCGTTAGCTTACCAAAGAACCCAACCGTGGGTGGAATGCCGACCAAGGAAAGAAAAGCAATGACCAGGGCTGCTGCAGCCACCGGTTGGCGCACCGCTAGGCCATCGTAGTCGCCCAAAGCGGTTCGACCACGCAAATGTGCGACAACTGAGAATGCTGCAAGATTACCGATGGCATAGCTGGCGACGAAAGCGAGCAATGCAGTCAGGGCATTGGGACTAAGGCCAAGCACCGTTATGGCCATCAACAAGTAACCGGCCTGTGCAACCGAAGACCACCCAATCAAGCGCCTAAGATCGTCTTGCCTGAGGGCAGCTAGGTTTCCCAGCGTCATCGTCGTGACGGCAAGCACTGCTATCAACTCCCGCAGGTTCATGAATTCGGGCGGTACCAACTGAACCACACGCGCCAAGGCAATGGCAGCGCCGATTTTAGGTACGACAGTTAGAAACGCCGCCGATGGCACTGGTGCGCCCTCTGCGACATCCGGCAACCAAGCATGTGCGGGCACGGCCCCCAGTTTGAAAGCAACACCGGTAATTGTCATGGCGAAGCCGACAAACAACAACGGCGACAGACCCTTGCCCAACTTTAGTGCAATGGCGATATCCTGATACCCACTGGTTCCCAGCAGGCCGAGTATCAGTACTATGCCGGTAATCAGCAAAGCGTTCGCCAAAGCGCCCATCAGGAAATATTTCATCCCTGCCTCAACCGAGAGCGCCCAATCCCGGTGCCATGCTGCAAGAGTGTATCCCGTCACTGATGATAGTAACACGGCAATGACTAGCTGTAGCAGATCACCCGCCCCTGCCATTGTCATGGCACCAAGTGCTGCCAACATGAGAATCGCGTAATATTCACCATGTCTGAGATCGGTCCGGAACCAATCAGGAGACAACATGATACAAAAACCCGTCGCAAGTAAAATCATCACCCGCGCCCATAGGCTTGCCCCATCCAGCGCCCATGTACCGCTGAAAGTAAAGCGGGTCTCGCCGAGCTGAAGCAGCAAGAGCGCTAACGCTACTGCTATACCCGCTAATGCGATAATGGCCGATCCGGCTTGTAGCCTACGCGGGGCCAGTGCAGCAAAAAGCAACGCCAAAACAGCCGCCACTATGATCGCAATCTCGGGTGCTAAGTCGCCGATTGGCATATGACTAGCCCCCTATCATAGCGGATGAGGCGCTTCCGATTAGATCGAGTAACCAGCGAGGATACACGCCAATCAAAATAACCAGCGAAAGCAACGCGGCTAGCACGGTGCCCTCGCGCAGGCTCACATCGGGAAATCCTTCGCGGGCTTTTGGCAGGTCACCAAAGAACACCTGTTGCAAGAGCCTCAAGAATAGCGCTGCGGTGATGAGGATACCCAAAAGACCAATGGCTGCGATCCAGGGGAAGACGGCGAAAGTTCCTACGAAAATCTGTACCTCGGCGACAAATCCGGCCAAGCCAGGCAAGCCAAGGCTGGCGAAGGCAGCGATTACCGCGGCGACGGTCATCCGAGGCGCGACATTCGCCAAACCACCGAATGCGTCCAGTTCATAGGTTTTGCTGCGCGTCCAAAACCCGCCGGCAATTAAAAACAATGCTCCGGTAATTAGACCGTGCGCGACCATTTCGACCACCGCGCCGGTTAATGCCATCTCGCGGGCCCCTTCGGACCCGTTTAACAATGCACCGGCTGCCGCGATGCCCATCACGGTATAGCCCATGTGGTTGATTGAGGTATAGGCGATACGGCGCTTCATATCGGTCTGCCCCAGAGCAACGACCGCGCCCCAGATAATAGATGCCAGTGCGATGATCGCCAATGGCAGCGCATAGTCGGCAAAGGTTTCGCGCATCATCTGGAACGGAATCCGCACAAGGCCATAGGTGCCCATTTTCAGCAATACCCCAGCCAGGATCGCCGACGCAGGGCCAGGGGCCATGACATGCGCCGGAGGCAACCACGTATGCACCGGAAAGAGCGGAGCTTTTATTGCAAAGCCGACTACGAACCCCATCAGGATCAGCCCGCCTCGCAAATCCATACCAGCGAGCGGTTGCGCTTCTATCAGCGCGCGCATGTCAAAGGTTATGGGATCTACTGAGAGCACCAGTCCGATGATCGCCAATAAGATCGCAAGAGACCCTGCCAAGGTATAGATGAAGAATTTGAACGCAGCACGTTGTGAACCTTTATGTCCCCAACGCCCGATCAAAAAGAACATCCCCACAAGGCTGAGATCGAAGAAAACATAAAAGATCAAAAGATCGAGCACCAAGAACAGACCAAGCGACACGGCTTCAAGAAACAGGAACCAAGCATAGTAGGCGCGAGGCCTTTCGGGGTTCTCCATGGGCCAGGCTGTACATGCTATGAAAAGCACGCCGCTCATTAGCGACAGGGCCAAAGACATGCCATCTACACCAACGCGCCACGCAACGCCAAGCGACGGGATCCATTCAATTTCCGTGAGCGCCTGAAATGCAGGTGCGCCCGCACCGGTGTCAAATTGCGCCCACACGACCAGCAAAAGCAGAAATGACAAGGATGAAGTTCCCACGGCAATAATTCGTGCGGTTTCCCGTTCAATCTTCGGCATGAATGCCAGTGTCATGGCACCGATAAAGGGGATCAGTATCGCGAGTGTCAGCATGTCAGGCTCCTACAACGAGAATGGCGAAAATGGCGAAAACTCCGCCAATAATATAAGCGTAATAATGATGCGATAGCCCGGTCTGTAACCGTCGGAGATCTTGGCCAATCATGTCTGTCAGGCGTGCGGATGCTTCGGGAATGCCATCGGTAATAGCTTCACCGAACCGGTTGCCGACCCGAGCGAGCCAGTCCCCGAAAACGGCAGTGCCACGAACGCCACGATCCACTACGCGATCATCCGCCTTTGCCGCAGTTCGGGCGAGCCAGTCTCCGCAAGCGGCGGTGCCACGAATGCCACGATCTACTACGCGATCATCCATCCGTGCCGCAGCCAAGGCGATAGCGTCAGCGGGTCGGACCAACACGATGTCGATCAACTTAGGTAAACCCAACCAATCAGATGCAATGGCAGCCGGCCCCGTTGCGCCAAGCGCCGGGTGATACCGCACCAGATAAACACCGATGGCTATTCCCGTGAAGACAAACAGCAGTGACAGGCCGAACACCAGCGTGCTTCCTTTGGGAAGAGTTGTATCCAAAGCTGCTGCTGCGGTTTCGGCCACAGGCGAAAACCAAAGTAGGCTTAATGTCAGCGTCATCATGGTCAATGCCGCAATACCAATTAAGGCGACCCAACCCGGTGCCGATGTTGCACGACTGTCAGCATCCTTATCGCGACGACCATAGGCCAAAAGCTGAAACCGGGTTGCATAAATCGCGCTTAATGCACCACCGGCCATCACAGTCAGAGCCAACCAAAACCCGGTGTGTTCACTGGCCTTTATGATTTCTTCCTTGCTCCATCCGCCTCCGCTACCGACCAAACCGGCCAATCCGGCTATGGCGATGATTGTCAGTGCCGCCACGACAGGCAGCTCTCGCCCTAAGCGCAACCGATCTAGTCGGTAGGTACCCGCGGCATCGCCCGCTATGCCCGCAGAAAGGAATAACGGTGCCTTAAAGGTCGCGTGAACGATCATGTGTAACACGGCGATACTTGGATACCCGGCACCGATAGCCACAAACATAAAGCCAAGTTGAGCCGAGGTAGACGCGGCAAGCAAACGCTTGGCGTGATTTTGCAAGATGCCAGTAATACCACCAGCCAACGCTGTGGTCAGCCCGATGGCGATTGCTGTTGCCTCAAATCCGGGCACTTCGGCTAGCTGAGGATGCAGTCGCGCGACAAGATAGGCACCCGCTGCCACCAGTGTCGCAGCGTGGAGCAGTGCTGAAACTGAGGTGGGGCCCGCCATGGCGCGAAACAGCCAAGGCGAGAAGGGTACCTGCCCCGCTTTAGACGCCGCCGAGAACAGGATCCCGAATCCAACAATCCATTGCAGCGGCCCCCCAAGGCTTTGAATTCCGGCATAATCAAACGACCCGGTCGCCGTGAAAAGCGCCATGAGTGCTGCGAAAAGCCCCAAATCACCGGTTCTGGTTACAACAAAGGCATATAGGCCTGACTGCGGATTATCGAGTTTACGCCATTTATGCGAGATCAGAGCCCAGGAACATGCTCCAATCAACTCCCACCCTATCAGCAGGGTAAGAAGATCATTTGCAACGACAACCAGTTCCATTCCTCCGGTAAAAAGTATCATCAGACCGATTAGGCGAGCCAGTCCGGACTTGCTTTCATTTTGAGTGGCGTGAAAAACCACCGCAAGAGCAACGGTCGGCACCATTATAGCCACTGCCGCAGAGACTGGGACGAATGCCGCCGACAACCTGATGACATCGGTCCACACCAATGTCGCGGTCCAATCTTGTGACACGCCGAGCAATGCCAGCAATAGGGTTGTGCCCAACGTCGCCACCGTCATGATGCCAAGCGAGAGACGGGACCGGTCGCCCAAGGTGGCAATGATTGCCCCGGCGAGGATAGGAACAAGAGGAAGAAGCCACAGCATCATTGTTTCATGGTCCCGATACCTTCGATGACATCTGCCTGTCGCTTTCGATACACTGCGACAACCAGTGCGAACCCGATCGCCAACTCTACCGCCATCACCGCCATCACCAAAACCGCCAGTAATTGCCCCTTGGGTGCCCCTTCAAGCGTGAAAGCCCAGAAACCAACTGCGGCAAGAAGTGTGCCGTTCAACATCATCTCTAGGCCCATCATCAACATGACAAACGATTTCTGAGACAACGCCCCGAACAAACCTATGCCGAACAGAGCGGCGGCAACAATTAATATGGCGGTCAGGGTCATTTCAGGCCTCCATCTCGGGCATGTTTCCGTGACCCTCATGCGGATCATCGTTGCTGTTTGGTTTTGTTTTCTCAGCCATCATCTGATGGCCGCCGTGACCCCCGTGGCCGCCATGACCACCATGACCACCGCCCTTTTCAACTTTACGGCCAGCAGGCTCTCCGCCGGGATGCAAACCCGGTGGTGCCGCGCCCACATCGGAATCGCCAAACCTTCCCCGGCGGCTGGACAGCGCTACAGCACCGACCATCGTGGCCAGCAGAGTTACCCCTGCGGTTTCAAAGATCAGCATGGACCCCCCTAGCAATTCAATGCCGAGATCACGTAAGGTATCACGGTTTTCTGGCAGAGGATTGTCGGGGAAATTCGTAAGCAGAACCGCGGTTGTAAGGCCTACGAAACCCATGATGCCGGCCCCGATTGAAAACTTGTATTGGTGGACCATCTGCATAGGATTAAGGCCAGCGGGGTTCATCATGAACATCACCATGAATAGGCCCATGACCATCATCTCGACCGCCATCATAAAGACCGTGGCGACGCCGATATAATCGGCGGACATTAAAACAGCGATGCCCCCGACGCTGATGAAGGAAACCATCAGCGCAAAAGTTGCCCGGATCATTGAATCAACACGGAATACACGCCAGCCGCTCCAGATGGCCAATGCGGATAGAGCGTAGAAAATCAAGTCTGTCATGCCAGTGCCACCAATCCTGCCCACAGCAGATCCAGAAATGAAATAGGAAGCAGGATCTTCCAGATCAGACCTAACATTCGCGCGACGGGCATGCGTGCCAGTAGATGCGAAAGCCAGATGACTGTTGCCATCACGACAAGAGTTTTGAGTACCAGCCAGACGAAACCGGGCAAAACCGGCCCGAGATATCCACCCAGAAAAGCAGTGGACGCAACTGCGGAAAACCCAACGAGCATCGCCAGCCGTGCCACCTGCCACCCGGCGCGATTAGCGCCTGAATCCTCGGCAGAAGTTCCCCCGGCAAGATCTTCGCTGTCGGCATAGTCAAACGGGCCGCGCAACGTCAACGACAGCCCTAAAAGCAAAAATAACGGCAAGCCAAGAGGCTGACGAATTACATTCCACATGGTTTCTTGTGACGCTACGATTTCGCGCAGGTCCAGCGACTGTGCAGGGATCGCCGCCGCGATCAAAACGAACATACTGGGCAGCATAATCGGTAGCCCTATCGCTACGTAGCGATAGGCTCCGATCAATGAAAGTGGCGCATTGGGTGACCACCCGTGCAAGAAAATGAGGACCACAATAAGCGACTCGCAAGCACCCCAAAACACCACACTTGTATCAAGGCCGATCACCGCCAGATCAGGCCCATATGGCACCACAGCGAGACCTATTGCAGCTACGCTTAGATACCCGGCGATGGACAGAAACCAATTTAACTGATCCGGGGCCTCGGTTCTCAGGCGTTGCTGTGTCAGATAAACCGCAGCGGCATGAAACGGGGCAAGCAGCCCAACAGCGCTCTGCCCCGACAATCGACGCGAAAAGACCCCGTCAAGAACCGCAGCGAACCAGATGCCAAAAGTCAAAAACAGGATCAGCATACCGAAAGCCAGCACAAATATCATCATCAATGCCCCCCATGGGAGGAGTGATCCATGCCTTCATGGCCACCTGAAGCTTGCTCAGAGCTGTCACCCATATCATCGGTAGCGTCGGTTGGGGTATTCGCGCATATTTTGCGCAAAGATGTATTATCGAAGCTGTTCAGTATTAGCATTGCTTCTTGCCACTCGCGTCCCTCAAGAAGATCGCCAAGGCCAAGCCCCATAAGGTGCAGGTTTTGCGGGTTGGATGGGTCATTCAACATATGTTCAAAGCGCGAACGCACATCTGACCCATCGTGGGTTCGACCCAGATGCGGTGGAATTGCCCATCGGACCCCTGAGAGGGTGACCAACCGTTTAAAGCCCGCTTCGCAGTGTGCGTTTTCAATCAACAGCCGGTTGGCCAGCGTCGGCAGCCCCAACAGCTTTAACAATGTGCGGATTTCTCTGCCCTGCCGTGCATCCTCATATGGGGGGGACACAACAGCCACCTTTTGAAATAAGTCACCTTGCAGGGTGATTTTCAGCATCATACCCGAAGGCAACATAGTGAGGAACGGGCCGAAATCAGCGGTGTAAGCATCCAGCTTCAATCCGTCGCGCATATCGTCATCGGTCATCGCCATCGGCCGCCCGTAGGGGGTGCCGCCCATCATCCCTTTGCCGCCCTGTCCGTGTGGCCCGACCCCACGCCAAACATTCGCTGGCTCGTCCGGAAGAACGTCAGCTTCGGACGCCCGTTCCCCGGTTAGCAAAGCCGCGCGGGTTTGCAGCAAGAACGAACCCAGATCATCGCCATGCGTGACACCAAGCGCGCTGGATAATTGATCAGTCGGGCTAGAATGCCAAAAGATAGTCGCCCGAGGGTGGGGAAGCTGATCATGTAGCCGGTGCAGATGCGCCGTAAGAGCGTGCGGAATGGTGCCGGCGACCAACAGGATTGACGCGGCACGGGGGGTATCGACGATGCTTAAATTCGGATTCAGATGTAACTTGTCTGTTTCGTCAGGCGCATCATTGCCGCGTGCAATGAAAATCGGAACAGGGGCTTTTGCCGCCAGCTTGGCGATCCAGCTCATTCCCATTCGAATATCCCCTCTTTCCAGCCGTAAAGAATACCGACAGATAGAATTGCGAGGAACATACCCATCTCGGCTAATGCTTTCGGACCTTCTTCTACAAAAACGACGGCCCAAGGATACATGAACATCATTTCCATCTCGAACGCGACGAACAGCAAGGTCATTGTATAATAACGTACGTGAAATCGTTGCAGAGCGTGGGTTTCAGGGTCGCTACCGCCCAATACCGGACGCTGCTGAGGATTTGTTGCCTGCTGGCCGGCGTCGACCGCCATACCCGAGCGCAGACTGACTGTGAAAAGAAATGACAGCCCAACGATCAAAGATACAGCTATTACAATAGTCATTTACGCAACGAATCCTTTTGGTTGTTCCAGCCTCGTTGATATCGGCAACATAAGAAAGGTATCTCCCCCACTGGAACCTTGTAACTTAACTTTGGTCTTTTTCATTTCCCGTATTAGGTGTGGGCAAAGGTGGTACGATTTAAACTAGATCAAATTTATAGTTGTCACCTGAAAGTTTCACACTTTTTGACATAATTTTCGCAGATCAGTTGTAATCTCTCAAATTTAATTTGCATTTGGTATACCAAATTGACAGCCTGCGGCATACGATATCATCAGGGAGACACCCGACATGCCATCTATTCTTATCACGGGGGCTGGCAGCGGCGTTGGTCGCGCCACGGCGCGGATGTTTCTGACGAACGGCTGGCAGGTTGGGCTAGTAGGGCGTCGCGAGGATGCGTTGCACCAAACGGCAGACGATCATGACGATGCCTTGGTCCTGCCATGCGACGTTACAGATGAACGGGCCGTCGACCAGGCCTTTGACAAGGCTACCAAGCATTGGGGGCGATTGGATATGCTTTCAATAATGCGGGTACCAGCCTTGGCGGCGCTGTAATTGATGAGCTTGACGTGAAAGATATCCGCCAATTACTTGAGTTGAATGTGATGGGGGCGTTCATTGCCGCACGTGCAGCCTTTTGCCTCATGCGCCGTCAGGACCCGCAAGGTGGACGCATCATAAATAACGGGTCGGTTTCGGCCGCTGTGCTCCGTTGGGGGTCGGCCCCTTACACTGTATCCAAGCATGCAATTACCGGGCTGACCCGGTCATTATCATTGGACGGTCGGCCATATGGCATTGCTTGCGGGCAGATTGATATCGGAAATGCGCTGACAGAGATGGCAGCAAAAATGACCCAGGGCGTACCGCAAGCGGATGGATCGATGGCGATAGAACCCGTTATGGATGTGAAACATGTAGCGCAATCGGTGCTGCATATGGCGAGTCTTCCGCTTGATGCAAACGTGCAATTCATGACGGTGATGGCAACAAACATGCCCTTTATAAGAAGGGGATGACCTATGGAAATGAAAAACCAGATCGCAGTGGTGACCGGGGCCGCCCAAGGGATCGGGCTAGCCGTCGCGACTTTACTGGCGCAGCGCGGCGTACGGGTTGCAGGTTGGGATATAGACGCTGACATTGCGGCGGCGATGGCCGGATTGAACGATCAGTGTAAAGGCACAGCGTTCAAATGTGACATCACCGACTACGCATCGGTCGAAGCAGCATATGCTAACACATGCGACCGTATGGGTACCCCGACCATCCTTGTGAACAGTGCCGGCATCGCCGGGCCGAATGCCCCGGTTGAATCCTATGATCTGGAAGCATGGCACCGGGTCATTGATATCAACCTCAATGGCACTTTTTATGTCAATAAGATCTGCGTGCCGGGAATGAAGGCTCAGGGTTATGGACGCATCCTTAATATTGCCTCGATCGCAGGCAAGGAGGGCAACCCCAATGCGTCGGCTTATTCTGCATCAAAGGCAGCGGTCATTGGCTTGACCAAATCGCTTGGTAAAGAATTGGCGGATATGAACATAGCAGTGAATTGCGTCACACCTGCGGCGGCCCGAACCCGAATCTTTGACCAGATGAAACAAGAGCATATCGACTACATGCTATCGAAAATCCCGCGCGGCAGATTTCTGGAGGTGCGGGAGGCCGCCGAAATGATCGTATGGGCAGTGTCACCGGAAAACAGCTTTACCACAGGTGCGGTGTTCGATCTGTCCGGTGGTCGGGCGACCTATTGATTGCAGTGATTATTTGGCCTCGAAGTCAGTCGTTGTCGCTTGCGGTTTCCTTTGCCATGTCCATCCCGTTCAAGCGCGCCACATGATCAACAATCATCGGCACATAATCCCCGCCTTTGCCAATGGCTTCGACATGTGTAAAATAGTGCTTTGCCGCGCCGGCCATGATGTTGACCACCCCCGCTTCGGTCGCCATAGCGTTTACGTATCGAAGATCCTTTGACGCATTTGCAATGGTAAACTTATGTGCATCGCGGTCGCGATCGACAGCATAGTTCATGAACGTGTCGAAAAAGCCGTTGGACAGACGGCTTCCACCAATGACTTCTCGGGTTTTCGCCGGAGATATCCCCACAGCAGCTCCGAGCACTGTCGCCTCGGAATAAAGCGCCGCGTAGCTCATCGAAATGAAATTCATCAGCAGCTTCATTTTCTGGCCGCTTCCTGTGGGCCCGACATGAGTAATGTTACCAGCCCAACATTCGATCACCGGTTTGATAACTGCAAAGGTGTCTTCGTCACAGCCGACCATCGCGTCCAACGTACCGGCTTCAGCCTCTTTCGGCGTGCGTCCCAGCGGCGCATCCACCAGCGTGGCACCTTTTGCCGCAAGTTCTTGCGCCAATGCGGCGGTTGGTTTCGGGTCGGCCGTAGTGGTGTCGATGACGTCATCAATTGCTGTTTACGGCGGTGAGGCAAAAGACCCTCTGGGCGAACATACCTATCCTAACCCGCAGACATCTTATGGGATGGAAAAAGCAGTGGGTGAGCTTTTGTTCAATGACTATACGCGGAAAGGTTACATTGATGGCCGGGCCTTCCGACTGCCAACAATTTCGGTAAGACCCGGCCGCCCGAACCGCGCGGCCAGCAGCTTTATGTCGTCTATCCTGCGCGAACGCTTGAACGGTCAAGAAGCTGTTTGCCCGGTCGCGGGTGATTTTTTGCACTACTACCTTAGCCCGCGTCTTTGCGTCGAAAATCTCATCAAAGGGGCAGAACTGCACGGGCCTGACATCGGGATAATCCGGGTCAAGCAAATGCAGGGGAAGGCATGGTCGATCAACCAGCTTATCGCTGCGATGACAACCGTTGCCGGGCCTGGACCTGCCAAGTTGATCCGATGGGACCCACAACCGGAAATCGAGCGCATTGTTACCGGCTGGCGATGGGACATTCACGCCGAAAAAGCCAAGCGCTTGGGCTTGAAAGCAGACCGCAGCTTTGAAGACAATATCCGCTATTATCTTGAAGACGACCGCCCCGGAGCAAGTTAAGAGCCGCGGGCGCGCTGCAATCTTCGTTCGCGATGCCAAATGTAAAAGCCGGCGCCGATAATGATCATGCCGCCACCCAATGTCCAGATAGTCGGGTAAGTGTCAAAAAAGATTATGCCAGCAAGCGCGGCCAGAGCGATCTGGATATAGACCACCGGTGCAAGCAACGACGCATCTGCCATCCGATGCGCTGATGTAGCAAGGATATGGCCCGTACCGCCAAACACGCCGATCAGCAGGAAAAAGACCCAATCAGCAGAGCTTCGCGGCCAAACCCAATGCGCCAGCGCAAAAGGGGCAAGGCACAGGGTCGCCAACCCTGCCGACCAAAGTTGGCTGGTGGCATTGCTTTCCACGCCCGCCAGCATTCGGGTCAGCAAAAAGTACAACGAAGCGGCGGTAAGTGCGCCTAAATTCAACAACATGGCGGGGTGAAATTCTGCACCCCACGGCTGCATCACCACCAATACTCCCAAAAATCCGACGCAAACTGCAACGATGCGGTGTCGGCCAACCCGTTCGCCCAGCATTGGAATCGCCAATAGCGTTACCACTATGGGGCCCGCGAACATGATCGTCGTCGTCACCGTGATTGGAAGGTACTTGAGCGCGGTAAAATTCAGAATGGTGCTGCTGAACAAGCATAAAGACCGCAATAACTGAAGGCGCGGGCTACGTGACTTAAAGCCCCCTACCCCTTCGCTGGGGACGAAAACTATCAACGCCAAAATGAAATGAATGGCATAGCGGATGAAAACGACCTGAAGCGCAGGCAACCCTGCAAGGACCAACCATTTGGCTGATGTGTCGATCATCGTGAAAAACGTCACCGCTAGACCCATGAATACCAAGGCTAGCAAAGTGCGTTCTTCACGAGGTGCAACGATGCGCCCCACCGCTTAACCTCGGATCTTCAAAGTCGCGCACCCGACTTCAGACCTGCGGCACGACGACAGCTTTTCCAGCTTTGTGAACGTAATTCGAACTGTCACAAGAATAATGTCACGATAGGCGGCCAAATCAACAATACCGATAGGGCCAAAAGTTGCAGGGCAATAAATGGCAGAAAACCTTTAAAGATATCTGTAAGCGAAATTTCCGGCGGAGCCACAGATTTTAAGTAGAACGCAGCGGGTCCAAAGGGTGGCGATAAGAAGCTGACCAGCATGTTCATGCAGAAGACCACCCCGAACCAGATCGGAATATAACGCCCGTCCACCGACCCGAGAAAGCCGATTTCTTCCGCAGGCAATCATCGACAATGGACAGAACGATACCGACCCAGTCCGTCAACATGCTCATGATTAAAAAGATGAACATTATCAGCAAGATGATACCCATTGTAGGCAGGCCAGACCCCACTATCATGTTCGCGACATAAGTCGGGCCTCCGGCCAAGGTATATGCCGCAGCCAATGCTGCCGCATCAATAGTGACCCAGATTATCGTGCCGGTCGACTTCAACGTGCGGACTAGACTGCCCCACACGATGTCGAATGTCATTTCCCCCCGCAGCGTGCTGGTAACAAACACCGCGACAACACCCATGCCAACGGCTTCGGTGATGCCCCCGTAGATCGACCCGAGCACGACGCCGATTACGATAATTGGGGCAAGCAAACCTTTGCCATGTGCCAACTTTTTGCCGTGCGTTCACGCCCTACGACGAGAAAGCTCAAGGTCAATGCCAGTACGAAAGTGCCGATGATCCAAGGGATATCGCTTACCATACCAAGTGGGATCGGCTCTTTGCCTGCACGAACCGCGTTTTCCCCCGTCACGATGAAGAAAATCGCACGCACGAACAGCACCCCGGCCAGCCAGCGATAAACCGCGATAAGAACCCCAGAAACATGAGCCCTTTTTCGCGTCCTTCAGGTCCACCCGGGATTGGGTCGGGTAAAGGCGCCAACGCTGGGTTCAACCGGGTGCGTACAAATATATAAAGTAAAAAGAACGTCGCCAGCATGAACCCGGGCAGAAAAGAGGCGGTAAACAGCACCTTGATCGAGGTTTCGGTCACCAAACCGTAAAAGATCAACATGATGGACGGGGGGATCATCGTACCCAATGAACCGAAAGCGCAGATCGTTCCAATCGCCAAGTTTCTATCGTACCCCAAACGCAGCATTTGGGGTAGCGCGATCAGCCCAAGTAAAACGACTTCGCCGCCAATGATACCGGACGTGGCAGCCATGATTACCGCCATGATAGACGTAACGAAAGCGATGCCCCCGCGTGTGCGCGAAAGCCAGACATTCAGCGACGAATACATATCACGCGCAATGCCCGACCGTTCCAGTAGTGCGGCGATAAAGATGAAAAGCGGTATCGAGATCAGAACATAATTTGTCATCTGCCGTTAAATCGCTTGCCCTAACACCGACAAAGGGCCGCGGCCAAAGGTACCAAACAGAATGCTGGGGTCGAACCTTAGCATCAACATGACAACGGCTAGAAACGCCGAAGCAAAACCAAGCGGCATGCCGATCGCCAGCAGTGCGAATATGCCAAGTAAAAGGATCAGGCTAAGTGTGCCGATGTCGACCATGGATCGTTTCTCCCCCAGGGTGGGGCGGATGGTTTCTATTTCATGCTCGTCGACTTCGTCCGCAGGCGTGTGCGAAACCGTGACATTGTTCCAGTCGGCAATCAGGTTAGATACCGCGTGGATGCAGACCAGGGCGAATGTAAAACCGACAATCAGCAGAACTGAAATTACATCGGCGGTCTTTTGCATCCAGCGCGGCATAAGATCATAGATGATATATATATCCGGATGTGACAACATTGCTGCATCGCATAAAGCCCCGACAGCAGGAAGACAAAAGCTGCTAACCACAGGGACATTTCGTTTGCCTACAGGGTGGGCTTTGAAAAAATATAGCGCGAAACGACCTCGTTGAACATGACCAGAACGATGAACGCGACAAAGATCATCGCCAGCCTGACCAGAACGACAGAAACCAGATCAAAGAAACCTTCGGGTTTTGTTTCGATCACACCGAGGCGGTTAGAAAGAAACAACGTAGCAAACAGCAATGCCAGACCAAGCGAAACCAAGGTTGTCAGAACCAAGGGCCTCCCTTCGGGGCGTATCATCTCGAACATGCCATAGGCGTCAGCACTGAATATTCTAAGCGTTACCAAATAAAGATATAGTGCGACCGTGATCCCGACAAAAATGATCATACCAAATTTGATAGTTGCCCTGAACCGCCCCAACCAAAGAGAATTGCCCTGCATCGCTCGCCTCCTCGATATGTCCCCGTCATCCCGCCGAACACGCCTTGCGAAAACGCTTGGGCTGTGCCCGGCGGAATGAATTGATCGGCGTAATTGCTGATTAGACACTGGTGACCCAGGTATTCTTTGTGGCTTTTCATCAAAACGCCGGCCTCAGGGCTGCGCAAACCCCAGTCCTCCCATGCAACTTGAGCTGCACGGCGGAATTCGCGCCGGTCCGCGTCTGACCAGTCGTAAAGCGTCACCCCGTCGGCTTTAAGTTTGGCGGCCGCTTCCGCATTAGCTTTCTCGTTTGACAGTGCGACGTGAAAGGAAAGCTTCTGCCACGTAGTATCGATGATCCGGCGCTGGCTTTCGCTAAGCCCGTCCCAGACATCTTTATTACATGCAAGATGGTCGGATGGCATTGAATGAAAGCCGGGATAGGTCGCATGTTTGACAATGTCATCAAGACCCAGACCAACGTTATTGGCCAAGCCAGATGCGTCTGCGCCATCAATGATCCCGATTTCCAACGCGATGAAAATCGCGGTGAAATCCATTACGATTGGCGGGGCACCCAATTCTTGAAAAATTTCAGTCTCCATGCCCGGAGGCGACCGAAATTTCCATCCTTTGAGGTCTTCGAAGCCCGCGATGGGTTTTGAGGACGAGAGCGATTCCTGCCCGTAGATGGACCATCCTATCAACTGCATGCCTTGCGCATTATAAAGCTCTTGCGCGGCATCGTAGCCGCCACCGTAATAGAGCCAGCTATACTGTTGCCATGGCGTATCGTACCCCCCATGATATCGCCGATGAACTGAAATGCGGGGTTTTTACCTGTCTGATAGGCACCGCCCGTCGCGTCGCAATCAAGGATCCCGTTGATCGCTGCACCAAAAGTTTCAACGGTCGCAACTACGGATGATGAATAGAACATTTCGATCGATATTCCGCCGTCTGACATTGTTTGCACGTCATCAATGAACGTCGCCAGCAATTTCCCAGTAGGATGCTCCGTATCGTAATTTGTCTGCATACGCAGCGTAACTTCTTGTGCCAAAGCTGGACCCGAAAGCGCGGCGACCGCTACGGCGGAATGAGTAAAGCCTAGATTTTCATGTAAAATTATCCTCCCTAGACGGACGTGCCGCCAATTTTTTGTTTGCGTACTCTGGAATAAATCCAGATATGGTATACCATTTTAGGAACGTTGTCGATTGACCTCTCGACACTCACCAAATCTCGATATACCAAATTTAAATAGCAAAAACAGTGGCCTGCGTCAGCCGCTGCCCAAGATCAGGACCCTAAAATGCAGGAACCGATACTCGCAGAACAAATCGCCAAGGAGTTGCGCCGCGACATCCTGCGCGGGAACATTGGCCCGGGAGATTCGCTAAAAGAGCGCGACAAGGCCGCTGAGATGGGTGTTAGTCGTACGCCAATGCGCGAAGCGATCAGGATACTTGCGCAGGAAGGGTTGATCCAGTTGCGCCCCGCCCGCAGCCCGATCATCGCGCGGCCGGACGTCAAGGAAGTCACGGACGACGTTGAGGTTTTGCTGGCGATAGAAAAGCTGTCGGGTGAATTGGCGTGTCAGCGCGCAACAGACGACGATATTGCGGAAATCGCGGAAATCGTACAACAGATGGTCGATAATTTCGACAGTTTGGGCGCGCTGGAGCTGTTTGAAATAGATATGTCATTTCACTCTGCCCTCGCGCAAGCTTCACATAATGCGCAGTTGGCCGGTATTCACGACCGCTTTCTGTCTCGCCTATGGCGCGCGCGGTATTTGTCTACCGTGCAGAGACGCAACCGCGCCAGTGTGATTGAACATCACACAGCAATACTCAAAGCGCTTCAGGCCCGAGATAGCGATGCAATAAGACTGGCAATCGGCACCCATCTTGACAGACTGACCGATGATATCGGGAATGTCATTCGTCGCGAACAAGAAGAAGTTGGTTCAGATAAGGCGCAGGCATCGAAGCCGAAATCCAAGACCACAGCAAAGGCCACATTGGTCGATAAGTGACCCTATTAATCCAATGCTGCTGCCCTTAGGGCCGCGAGCCAATCAAGAGAAGCAGAGGTTTGCCCTATCGGCGTGTATTCGGCACCAATCGGACGATCCCACCCCAACCTTTTCAGGGCTTTCCAGACTTGGGCATACTCAAGATCTCCGTGATCAGGCGGACCACGATCAGGGGCAGAGGCGACCTGCACATGTCCGATCATAGGAAGCAATTTCTCTAGTCGCGCAACGACATCGCCTTCGGTACGCTGTACGTGATAACAATCGAACATCAGCTTGAGGTTAGGTGCCCCTACATCGTTGATAATCGCTGCGGCTTGGCCCGTGGTTTGCAAGAAGTACCCTGGGGCATCGAACCGGTTAAGCGGCTCGATCAAAATCTTGCATGGCCCCGCACGATCACAAGCGTATCTCAATGCCTCAAGGAATATGTCGCGGGCCTTTGACCCTTCGGCGAAACCGGCCATGACATGTACTGCCTGCGTTTCGGTTTCCTGCGCATAGGCCAAAGCCTCGTCAATGGCGGCGCGCGCTTCTTTCACACGGTCAGGCAGCGCGGACAATCCGTTATCACCTGGGTTGCCGCGGCGGGTGTTCAGCCCAAGCATCAGCAGCCCGGTTTCGCGTAATGCCGCTTTGACGGTTGTGGGCGCAACATCATACGGCCAGTGACATTCTACGGCATCAAACCCATTCCGGGCGGCAGCGACAATGGCCTCGGGCAATGCCCTCTCGGTCCACAGAAAGCCAAGGTTGGCTGAAAACCTCAACTTTCCCACTCCACATCTAACTTGGTAACGATGTCACGCACTTGGGTATCGGTTAATTCACGGCGCGCCATATCTTGCGTCAACAATGCCAGTCGGGCGGTGTTCTCCAGCTCCTCAATCGCGTTGCAGGCGGCCTCTACATTGCGTCCAGCCACGACAGGTCCGTGATGCGCTAACATCACCGCCGAACGCTTACCCGCTAGCCCGCACACGGCTGCCCCCATAGCGGGATCGCCGGGCAGAAAAAACCGTAGTAATGTCATTTTACTCAATTTCATAATTGCATAGGGCGTCAGCGGCGGCAGAAAGTTGTCGGGGTCAGAGTTATCAAGTAACGATAATGCAATGGCATGCGCAGAATGCAAATGTACCACAGCACCCGTGCTGGTACGAGTTTCGTAAAATGCGCTGTGCAGGGCCATTTCCTTGGTCGGAGCGTGGCCTGAAATATGCCTCTCGCTTGGATCGAATCGCGACAAAACCCCCGGGTCAAGGCGACCAAAACTTGAACCGGTTGGGGTGACCAACAGCCCGCCTTCCTCTGTGCGAGCAGAGATGTTTCTAGTTGATCCGCCCGTCAACCCTCGGTCGAACAACGATTTTGCTAATATGCAAATTTGCTCGCGCAGAGCGGTTTCATTGCTCGTCATGCTGGCTTCAATTCACGCAAAGCGGTGGCAAAAAAGCCATCATCGCCAAAATTTCCGGATTTCAGTGCAAGCGTATTATATATGTCGGCACTATCGCAGGTGCACCAAGGTACCCCCGGCGCTATCTCTTGACCGACGTTCAATTGGGTTACTCCCAAAGCCTGCGTCACAGCGCCCGAGGTCTCTCCACCAGCGACCACAAAACGGCGGGTGCCCTTATCGCGGACCAACGCAAGCGGATCAAACTGATCAGATGCGGTTTGGTCGCGGTAGATCGCAACCTGCGCCTGCGTCATCGCTGAGCACGATCCCGATAAGACAAACGCCTTACCCGAAGGAGCCTGCCACGGGTCGGCATGTTGTCGTTCGGGCAAAAGCCCGGCTTGGCGATGCAGGTGCGGTAATGGCATGGCAATCGCGCTACCGCCGGTCAACACCTTGAAATCATGGCAAGCAGTCGCAATCGCGACAAGATCATCGTCGACCACGGCGTCGACGATCACATGGGCCACACCTTGCTTTGCCAATTTGTCCAGTTCGGTGCGGATTGCCCGGGGCCCCACTACCACGCACAGCCTATCAACCAGCCCCACCTGACCAGTTACCTGTGGCGATAGCAGCCGCAGCAAGTTCGAATCCCGCATCGGCGTCAGGGGGTGATCTTTCATTGGACTTTCTGCCAATGGTTCACGGCCTACGAAAAGATTGCCCATAAAAACGCTGCGCCCGTTTTGGGGGTAAGCCGGGCAATAGATCGTTTGGTTTGCATCCATTCTAAGCATCAGCGCCTCAGCGACTGGCCCGATATTACCTTTTTCCGTAGAGTCGAAGGTGGAGCAATATTTCCAGAATATCTGTTTTGCGCCTGCGGATTGCAGCCATTCCAATGCTTCTTCGGCCTGTTCCACCGCAGTCTCCGGTTGAACTGATCGGATTTTAAGGGCGATTACTTCGTAGGGGGCGGTGTATAATGGTTTGGCGTCTGGCACACCGATCCGAAGCGACACATGCGCCCCACTGCGGGCGAGTAGCCCCGCAAGATCGGTTGCCCCGGTAAAGTCGTCGGCAATGGCCCCGAAAATAACGCTCACGTCGTTACTCCTGCCCGGGCAATGTTAGTCCAGCGTTGCGGGCATAGACCTTGGCTACCGCTGAATCATGTTCACTCCCAAGTCCTGACCCGGATGCAGCCAGATATTGCTGAAGCGTTGCGGCGGTGATGGGGGCACCGAATTTTGCGGCCCTAGCGATGTCCAGAACGATCCCTAAATCCTTTGGCCAAATGTCGACGGCGCTAAGTGGCTTGTAATCACCGCTGACGATAGAAGGTGCGCGATTTTCCAAAGCCCAACTGGTCCCGGCGCATTGGCTCATGACTTCTAGAAATTGCACAGGTGCAACACCTTGCGTGATACCAAAGGTAAGAGCCTCGGCCATTGCGGCGATCTGTACCCCCGTAAGCATTTGGTTCACCGCCTTCATTGACGACCCTGCCCCGGCGGTTTCTCCCAGTTCGAACACACGTGCCGCCATGGCATCAAGTGCGGGCGCGCCTTAGCAAAGGCTTGGCTGGTACCCGAGGCAAGTATCGCCAGCGTGCCGTCACCCGCTTTAAGCGGTGCCACCCGAAATTGGCGCATCAAGGTAAAGAAGGTCGCGCTCAATACAACGTGCTTCCATAGCGCGGGCGAAATCTGGGGCCACGGTAGCGCAAGCAATTATCACAGTCCCTGGGGCCAACTTGCCCGCGATCCCGTCCTTACCAAATAGCACTGTCTCGGTTTCTTCTGCATTCACGACCACGATTACCGCCGCGTCCAGAACGGGAGCTGTTTTATCAAGGTCACCAATTGCCCCCCCACATTCGCGAAAACGGGTTTCTGCCGCAGTATCCAGATCAAAGCCATAGGTAGTAAGACCGCTGCGACATAACGCATTTGCCATGCCAAATCCCATCGCACCCAAACCGAAAGGCGCAACCTTGTAGTCTGACATTTCCGCTCCCCATACCGCATCCTAAAATAGTATACCATTTATTTAGGCTTACCAATTAGCTAGGCCGGAATGATTGCACCACGATGTTGCACTACCTGAGCAGCCAAATCATGCCCCGCGCGCAGCGCCTGTGCCTGACTTTTCCCCGAAAAGAGGGCCGCTAGATAGCCTCCGTTAAAACTGTCACCGGCTGCGGTGGTATCCACCACTTGAGCGGCGGGAGGATAGGGTTGGATTACGCATTCCCCCAAAGAGACAGGCCCGTCAGCACCGCGTTTCAGCGCACCGTTCCCCCTAAATGTGGTAAATCTTTTTTCGACCTGCTCGGCTGTTTCATCGAACAACGCCATTTCGTCATCAATAGAAGGCAACGCGATATCTGCCCGATACCACATTGATCGGGTAATCTGGCGCGCATGGTCGGTGGAATCCCACAAGCGCGGGCGATAGTTGCTATCATAGATGAGCTGGACATTTGACTGACCCAGCCAATTCAAAAACGCCAACCTCACTGCATGGGGTAAGATCGCCAGCGAAATGCCCGAGAGGTAAAGCGTGTCGTACCCTGAGAGGATACCAAAATCGCCGGTGTCAAACAGCGTACGCGCCGCAGAAGCGCTGCGCCAATAGGTGAAAGAGCGCTCACCCGCATCACTGGTGGTAATGGCGTATAGCCCGGGCGTTTCGTCGGGGCGCATCTCTATCGCCTTCACGCCGACGTTCTGCGCTGAGATAAAGTCGCGTATACGATGCGAAAAGCTACAATTCCCTAACCGGCTTATATAATCCACCTGACAGTCAGGCGCATTGCGCTTTAGGTATATCGCAGTATTAAGCGTATCTCCCGCCACGGCCATCTCTGCAGAATTGTCTTGCACGGAAAGCTCAAGCATCGCCTCGCCGATACATGCTATGCGCATCAGCTTTCTCCTTGATAACGATGAAAAGACCGATGACACCCAAGATGGGGTTCTGCCACCTGCGCTTCGGATCCTTGCGTCATATTCACATGACGGCTCCGATTTGCCAGGGGACAAATTCATAATCACCCAGCCCTTGCGACTCTGATTTGCTTGTTTCGCCGGAAGCCACACGCAAGAACATCTCGTAGATCTCACGCCCCTTGTCCGCGACGCTGATGCCTTCGCTCAGGATTGTGCCCGCGTCAATATCCATATCTTCGGACATGCGCCGGGCCATTTCGGTATTTGTGGCTATCTTTATAGTGGGTGCCGGTTTCGATCCGAAAGCAGAGCCGCGCCCCGTAGTGAAACAGACGAGATTGCAGCCACCAGCGATCTGCCCTGTGACCGATGCAGGGTCATAACCAGGGCTGTCCATAAAGACAAAGCCGCGGTTTGTGACCGGTTCAGCATATTTATAGACACCCATCAGCGGTGTCGTACCACCCTTGGCAGCCGCCCCCAATGATTTCTCAAGGATAGTGGTTAACCCGCCCTTCTTGTTCCCCGGGCTAGGGTTATTGTCCATAGAGCCTCGGTTACGCGCCGTATAATCCTCCCACCAGCGGATGAGCCCAACCAATTTTTCACCCGTTTTCTCGTCAATGGCTCGACGTGTCAGCAGGTGTTCGGCACCATAAATTTCGGGTGTTTCAGCCAGCACGCCGGTACCGCCTTGAGCAACCAGCAAGTCGCAGGCATGACCAAGGGCCGGATTTGCCGTGATCCCCGACCACGCATCCGATCCGCCGCATTGTAATGCGACCTTCAGCTCTGACGCCGGGCATTCAGAGCGTTTTGAAGCGTTCGCCAGCGGTAGCATCGCCTCGACTTTCTTGATGCCCAGTTCAATCGTCCGGCGCAGCCCGGCGACATTCTGAATATTCATTGTCTGAAAAAGCGGACCTTGCTTAAGACCGTAGGCCTCTAGCAGCCAGTCGATCTGGTTCATTTCACAGCCCAGACCCACCATCAGCACACCCGCATGGTTGGGATGGCGGGCATACCCCCACATCACACGCTGCAACGCTTCGAACCCGTCGCCGTCGCCTGCCATGCCACAGCCGGTGCCGTGCACGAATGCCGCAACCCCATCTACGTTGGGGTATTGTGCCAATATTTCCGGGGTGAAATGGTCGGCGATCATACGGGCTGCGGTTGCCGAACAGTTCACCGACGTCACGATAGCGATGTAATTGCGCGTCCCGACGCTGCCATTTTCCCGGCGATAGCCCTTAAATGTATCGCGCTTGTCATCCGGCACCGCAGTCACCGGCCGCAGATCAGTGGAAAATTCATAGTCTGCTTGGGTATTGCGGAACGCAACATTGTGGGTGTGAACATGTGCCCCGACGTCGATATCGCACGATGCATATCCGATCACTTGCGAGTATTTACGCACCGGTGCGCCAAGAGGAATGGGGGCAGTAGCAATTTTATGCCCTGAGGGAATGAGATCGATGGTCACTGCGGTCTCGACCTTTACTCCTACCTCAATCGGCCGCGTGGCCGTTACAACATTATCCGAGGCATCCAGTCGAACAGTTTGCATGGTGTCGCCCTTTGTTTCAGGTTGCAGACGTACATCGCCCAAGGTTACGTTACGTCGGCTCTGCCAGCTCTACAAGTTCGAGATCTGGATGTTTTTGCTTGACTGCTTACGGAAGGCAGGCCGTACATAGCCAAGCGCAACACGTTGGCATAGGCTGCCTAAAACTACAGCGGCAGGCGCGGCGAAAAATCAGAGGGATGATGTGCCATGGTAAAAGGGCGCCTTAGCGGCAAACGCGTATTAGTCACTGCGGCAGGACAAGGTATTGGCCGCGCCAGTGCGTTGGCGATGGCGGCAGAAGGGGCACAGGTCTTTGCGACAGACGTGAACCCCGCAGCGCTTGATACACTTCAGGGCGTGGAAGCCTTTGCGTTGGATGTCCGCGATGAAGCCAGCGTAAAAGAGGGGGTAGCACGTGCCGAACCAGATGTGCTGTTCAACTGTGCAGGTTTTGTACACCATGGTTCTGTTCTCGATGCGACGGATGACGAATGGGATTTCGCCTTTGACCTGAACATCCGCTCCATGTTTCGCACGATCCGAGCGGCTTTGCCGGGGATGTTGGCAAAAGGTAACGGGTCGATCATCAATATGTCTTCGGCCTGTTCGTCAGTCATCGGTGCGCCGAACCGGTTTATCTATGGTACCACCAAGGCCGCCGTAATCGGCCTGACCAAGTCCATCGCAGTGGATTATGTGGCCAAAGGCGTTCGATGTAATTGTATTTGCCCCGGCACCGTAGAGTCGCCGAGCTGGCATGATCGTGTTGACACGCTCGGGAAACAACTGGGCAACCGGGAACAGGCTTTGCAGCAGTTCGTGGCGCGGCAACCGATGGGCCGGGTCGCCACCGCCGAAGAAATCGCAGCGCTTGTTGTGTATCTTGCCAGCGACGAAAGCGCCTTTACAACGGGGCATCCGCACATCATCGACGGAGGTTGGTCAGGCCAATGACCCAAGAGAAAAAAGCATTACAACGACGGATCGCCATCGAGGACCTACGGTCACGCAAATGGTTCATGAATCCGGATAATCCTGAAATGACAGCGCTATATCTGGAGCGTTACCTGAATTACGGCCTGACGCGCGCGGAACTACAATCTGGCAAACCTATTATCGGGATAGCGCAGACCGGTAGCGATCTGAGCCCGTGCAACCGCCACCACCTTGAGCTGACCAAACGTGTGCGTGACGGTATCATCGCCGCAGGGGGCACCTGTATCGAGGTGCCCGTGCACCCCATCCAAGAGACCGGCAAACGCCCGACAGCAATGCTTGACCGCAACTTGGCCTATCTTTCGTTGGTCGAAACCCTTTTCGGGTATCCGCTGGACGGAGTGGTGTTGAACATCGGTTGTGACAAGACAACGCCTGCGCTTCTTATGGCTGCCGCTACCGTCAACATTCCCGCCATCGCTTTATCTGTCGGTCCCATGCTGAACGGATGGTTCAGGGGTGAGAGGACCGGATCAGGGACAATCGTTTGGAAAGCGCGTGAAATGTTGGCGGCGGGGGAAATTGACAACGACGGGTTCATGGATCTGGTCGCGTCGTCTGCGCCATCGGTCGGCTACTGCAACACCATGGGCACCGCCACCACGATGAATTCATTGGCCGAAGCGCTTGGCATGCAACTGCCCGGGTCGGCAGCGATCCCGGCACCCTACCGTGAACGGGGTCAAATCAGCTATGAGACCGGCAAGCGTATCGTAGAGATGGTGTGGGAAGATTTACGGCCCTCGGACATCATGACGCGTGAAGCCTTTGAAAATGCCATTGCGGTAAACTCCGCTATTGGTGGATCTACAAATGCGCCGATACACCTGAACGGGATCGCCCGCCATCTTGGCGTACCTCTAAACAATACCGACTGGCAAAAGATCGGCCACGATGTGCCGTTGCTTGTGAACCTCCAGCCCGCCGGAGAGTATCTGGGAGAGGACTACCAACACGCGGGCGGCGTACCAGCGGTGATCGGTGAGTTGATGGTCGCAGGGTTGTTGCCGCATCCGGGTGCGATCACCGCCAACGGGCAAACAATGGAAGCAAACTGTAGTCATCGCCGGTCCGAGGACCTAAAGGTGATAAAAACGGTTGCCGACCCGCTTAAACCTCAGGCCGGCTTCATCAACCTGTCAGGAAACCTGTTCGACAGCGCAATTATGAAAACCTCGGTCATTTCGCCGGCTTTCCGCAAATCCTACCTCTCAAATCCCGATGATCCGAATGCTTTCGAAGGCCGAGCAATCGTATTTGACGGCCCCGAAGACTTTCACAAGCGCATCGACGATCCAGCGGAAAATATTGATGCAGGTTGCATTCTGTTCATGCGTGGTACCGGCCCCAAAGGATATCCTGGTGGTGCCGAAGTGGTAAATATGCGGCCCCCGGCGTACCTGTTAAAGCAAGGCGTCGAAGCGTTGCCCTGTGTCGGGGATGGGCGCCAGTCGGGTACATCCGGCAGCCCCTCGATATTGAATGCATCGCCGGAAGCCGCTGATGGTGGCGGATTGGCCCTGCTTTGCACCGGCGATATGGTGCGTATCGATCTTAACAAATGCACCGCCGACATGCTGGTACCGCTGGATGAACTGGCCACCCGTGCCCGTGATCTGGTTGCCGCCGGCGGATATGGTGTGCCCGAAAGCCAATCACCTTGGCAGGCGTTGTTCCGCGAAAAAGTGGGGCGTTTTGACGAAGGAATGGTGCTGGAAGGTGCCCCGGACTTCAGAGACATAGCGCGTAAATTTATGCCGCGCGACAACCATTGAAAGAATAAAGGACTAAGCATGAAACTTGTACGTTACGGAAAAGTCGGCTCGGAAAAACCTGGGCTGATGGTGGGTGACACCTTGCGCGATCTATCTGCCCACCTGGATGATGTCACGGGCGCTGTGTTGGATGATGCCACGCTTGGACGGTTGCGCGATATTAACCCAGCGACCCTGCCCGCCGTTGCAGGTAACCCCCGTATCGGCGCCTGCGTCGGTAACATTGGCAAGTTTCTCTGCATCGGGCTTAATTATTCTGACCACGCCGCTGAAACGGGTGCCGCTATCCCCGAGCATCCGATTTTGTTCTTCAAGGCCAATTCCGCGATCGTTGGCCCCAATGACGATGTAATGATGCCGCGCGGATCGACCCATGTCGATTGGGAGGTAGAGCTAGGCGTGGTGATCGGCAAGAAAGCTAAATACGTCAGCCGCGAAAATGCTTTGGATCATGTTGCTGGCTATTGTGTCGTGAATGACGTCAGCGAACGGTATTTCCAAACCAAGCTGACGGGCCAATGGACCAAGGGAAAATCCTGCGACACTTTCGGCCCTACCGGTCCTTGGTTGGTCACTCGCGATGAAATCCCGGACCCGCAGAACCTCTCCATGTCTTTGGATGTGAACGGCAAGCGGATGCAAACGGGTAATACATCAACGATGATCTTTTCGGTTGCCGAAATTATCGAGCACCTTAGCGGTCTTATGACCCTGCACCCGGGCGACGTCATCACCACGGGTACGCCTCCGGGGGTTGGCATGGGGATGAAACCCGATCCCGTCTATCTCAAGAAGGGCGACGTCATGGAGCTTAGCATCGAAGGGTTGGGACAGCAGCGTCAAAAGGTTGGCGAAGATGTCTGATGTCTTGGTAATCGGTGGGGCCACCGAAGCAATGCTGACCCGCATGAGCGAAAAGTTCACTGTCCACAAATGGGCAGAGCACGACATGGGCTGGCTTAAAGAGAATGGCGAAAAAATCACTCATGTCGTCACAAACGGGCATGACGGTGTCAGGCCGGATATTATGGCCGCGTTGCCAAACCTTCAGATGATCTCGTGCTATGGTGTCGGATATGATGCCATCGACACATCCGAAGCTGTGCGTCGCGGTATCATGGTGACGCACACGCCGGGCGTGCTGAATGACGAAGTGGCGACAACGGCCGTAATGTTGATAATGGCCTGCTATAGGGAATTGTTGCGGGACGATGCCTATGTGCGATCCGGTGAATGGGAAAAGAAAGGCAGCGCGCCTTTGACGCGATCCCTAGAGAACCAGACAATCGGCATCCTGGGTCTGGGGCGTATCGGCCAGGCGATCGCAACCAAGCTTGCGCCGTGGAATCCCACCATCGTTTATCATTCGCGCACTAAGAAAGAGGTGCCTTATACGTACTATGACAATCTTGAAGCGATGGCTTCGGACAGCGATATTCTGATCTGCATCACTCCCGGTGGGGCAGAAACCCGCAAGCTCGTCGATGCCGACGTGCTGGCAGCATTGGGGCCAAAAGGCACATTGATCAATGTCGCACGTGGCTCAGTTGTGGACGAGACAGCGCTTATCGACGCGTTGCAATCTGGCAAACTGGGTTGGGCAGGACTCGATGTGTTCGAACAAGAGCCTAAAGTGCCGCAAGCCCTGCGCGACTTGCCGAATACCGTGCTGTTACCCCACGTCGGAAGCGCGACCGTCGAAACGCGGGCCGCGATGGCAAACCTAACCGTCGAAAATCTTTTGCAACATTTGGAAACGGGCACGGTCGCTACACCCGTTCCTGAATGTGCGAAAGACCGGTGAGGCATGGTTTTCTTACAGCCTCTAACCTTGCCGAACGCATGATGACCCGACTTTGCAGATGATAAGGCTTTCAAAAATAGGTCCTAGTGCTTGGTTCCGCTAGAATGAGTGACCAAACGATCGAACTGCCAAGGTTGTTTTAATGCTACAATTCGCGCTCGCGGTGTTCTTTCTAATTGTCACGCCGGGGCCTGGGGTCCTATCGACCGCAGGTGTCGGTGCTGCGTTTGGATTTCGTGCAGGGCTGGCCTATGTGGTGGGTCTTTTCGTCGGGAATAACACCGTTGCGATGTTGGTGCTTACAGGCATCGCGGCGATCGCATTTACGGTTCCTTGGCTGCGCGGTGTTCTTTTGATTACGTCAGTCCTATATTTGCTGTGGCTGGCTTGGCGGATCGCACGCGCGGGTACCGAAATAGGTTTTATCGCTGCGCAAAAACCGCTGGGATTTTGGAACGGCCTATCGTTGCAGATCATCAATCCGAAAGCGTATGTGGTCCATACCACGCTCTTTTCCGGCTTTGGCTTCATGACCAGCGATATGCCAATGGAAACGACCATCAAGCTGCTGATCATGAACCTGATCTGGATACCCCTCCATCTGGCATGGCTTTGGGCGGGTGTTAGCCTGCGACGAATGGATCTAAGCGCCCGGACCCAGAAAGGGGTCAACTTCGCGATGGCGTTATCAATGCTGGTCGTCGTTGGGCTTGCTTTACTCTCACAGTTCTAGAACCGGGCGACAGTATATTTCCACGAGCTAGTTTCTAAAGAACAACAAAATTTCAGGGTATTATTATTTGTGAAAAACTCTATGATTAGGTCAGTAAGTGTTCGCTACATTTGGTGTTGTGGTTTCAAGCTAGGTTTTCATAATAGACACCATACGTGACGAATAGGGGCTCTCCTTTTCACACAAGAAAAAAGTCAAAAGTTAAGTGATCGCCCACCCTGCTTTTCAGATACAATTGTCAAATGTTTTTCGCGGCACGTCGCCTGACTCAAGACATATCATATGAAAAAGCTTTGGCAGATTTTTTCGACTGGTACCGGCTTGTTTAAGCCGAAAAATGCAATGAAAGACCGAAGTAAATACATGGTGGCCCCGAAATTCGCCAAGCGAATTAAAATAAAGCTGAGCAGGCCGATCCTGACGATTACTGCCTTGTTCATGGCATTAAACCTGCTCGCCCCCCCGGTCTTGTCGGAAGTGAACACTGGAAGCCGCACCACCAAAGACATCACTATCGGCATTCTTGTATCAGAAGGTGTGACCCGGGCGCTCGATAGCTGGGTGCCCATGGCTGCGACCCTAAATGCAGCAGCGCAAGCTAAGAATTTGGGCTATAAGTTCGAAATCGCGCCATTCACGGATGGCGCGATGATGGACAAGATCCACCAGGGCGAACTTGACCTGTTCTTGGTTGATCCGGCTGCTTTTGTCGTAGCCGAGGTGGAAGACAACGCGCGCCCATTGTTATCTGTGGCACAAGTGTGGGACGGGCAAACCTATGACCAGACCGGGGTGGTGGTTTTCACCAAGAGCGACAGTGAGATCCGCTCAATCCCCGATGTGGCCGGGCGCAGTATCATGGGGGTAGCCGCGAATGAGATGACCGGCTGGAAGCTTGCGCTTCAGGAGTTCAGGAAATACCGACTGAACATTGCCGACATCTCAACACGAGCCCTGTTTTCGGGAGGCAACCAGCGCGAAGTAGTTTACGCGGTGCAATCGGGTTTGGTTGACGTGGGCGTGATCCGGGCAGGCGTTCTGGAAAATCTGGCGAGGTCGGGCGTTATCAACCTCGATGACTTTCGACCACTCTCTCCGATTTCGCATGAAGGATACCCTTTTTGGGTCAGCACGCACCTTTATCCAGATTGGATAATGGCGACGATGCCCGGAGTGCCGCAAGATGTTTTGGCCTTGGTCATAGATACTTTGCTGGGTCAGAATGGCAAAAATTCCACGTCCGTGGCATCAGGTGGTACTGTTTGGTTGCCACCGCAAAACTATCAGTCGGTGCACGAGCTTTTGATATCTCTGCGTGCCCGCCCTTACGAGAACTATTTGCAACGCTCTGCCATCCGTATAGCAGCCACCTATAAATGGTTGGTGTTAGGCGTTCTCTTACTTATTGTATTGTCACTGTTATTCTTGATATTTCAGCTCCGTCAAAGTGCCCGGCAGGCCAATGCCCGCAAGGACGTTCTGAAGTCAGAGGTGAAATCAAAAGAGTTTTACCGAACCGCTGTAGAGGCCCATACAGTATTTTGCATGTTGTCTCATGAGGGTGTAATTTCACATGCCAACACCCAGTTTCAGGATGCGATTGGACGCCCACGGACCAATTTGATCAACAAACCGTTGGTCACCCTGCTGGACGAGCGTAATCAGGTCACGTTTAACACTGAAATTTTCCCTGCAATGGAGACAGGCACCCCTTGGCGCGGAACGTTGTTGCTGCAGAAGGAAAATGGAAAATCGCTTTGGCTACAATGTAGCTTTGTACCAGTGATGGAAAATTCCAAGGAATTGAGTGAAATAGCCATCGTTGCATCAGATATGACAGCCACCCGCGAGGGAGTATCCGAAGCCAGGTTCAACAATACGCTAGAACTGCTTCAAGACCATGTGGTTGTTTTCAGTCCTGAGACCTACACCCTGATGTATGTAAACTCTTCCGTAACGCGACATTTGTTGGACGAACGGTTGGGCGCATCTTGGAAAAACAAGAGCCTATCAGAACTGATCAAACCGCACGATTTCGAAAGCCTCAAGGTAAGATGCGAAGCCTTGATCGAAGGGCCGGAACGCCGTGTAACCTGGGAGGTGGAAACCAAGGCTGGCACGACGTATGAAATTAGTTTGGAATATGCCTACCCGTCGCAGGACGAGCCACGCTTTATCGCGATCTACCGTGATGCGTCACAACGCAAGGTCGCCGAGAAGGCAAAAAGTGAGTTCGTTTCCACGGTCAGCCATGAACTTCGCACCCCGCTTACATCAATCAAGGGGGCATTAGGGTTGGTCTTATCGGGCGCTACTGGACAGATTCCCGACAAGATGAAGGGATTAGTCAGCATGGCTGCTGCAAGCTGTGATCGGCTGATCTTACTCATCAACAGCATTTTGGACCTCGAAAAAATTGAGGCTGGAACATTAGACTACCGCATGACCGCACATGACCTTTCCAACACCCTAGAGTCCGTGCTGTTGATGAGCAGACAACACGCGGGGGATTCCAGCATATCTATTCGCAGAGTCATGCCCGATGAACCGGGGCCTTTCTTAACATACGGTGATCCTAAACGATTGCAGCAGGCGCTAGAAAATCTAATGTCGAACGCTACAAAGTTTTCAGATGCCGGAGCTGAGGTGCTCGTATCATTGAAGCGCTTGGATAACCGGCTGAGAATTACGATACGCGATTTTGGGGCCGGCATACCCACAGCCGCACAAGGGTCAATATTCGATAAATTCACTCAAGCCGATAGCTCGGACAGTCGTAGTAAAGGAGGCACAGGCTTGGGCCTGACTATCGCAAGAGCTATTGTCGAACATCACAAGGGCCGCATTTCATTCTTTAGCCGAGAAGGCATAGGTACCGAGATTGTTGTGGATCTGCCTTCACTCACGAGCAAAGAGGCCCCAGCACTTCCTGAAGAACCCGTGTCCAAAGAGGAGGTAGGCGCGTTTTCTGCTGATCTGTCGTCACATGTCGGCGTGTCACCGGGAATGGTACCTAAATCTGCCGCGCAATGCCTACTAGAACAGGTAACTGCGTCCGGGTTCGATCCGTCCTATGACTTTGGCAAGATCAGTATCGCGCGAATAGCAAGTGGTGCAGACACTACCAAAATGCCGTTGATTGAAAAATGGGTAACGCCGGCAGAGAAAACTATATTGGCAGAGCTGCTGCAACACGAGCAGATTGTTGACGCAAAGTTGTGCTTGGTTGAGGTAACGTCGGATGCTGATCACAGTGTTTTTGAAAGCACAACCACGGCCACCAAACAATTGCGCAGCTGGCTTACACAGTGCGCGGAAAATCTTGGCGGCCCTCAACAACCGAAAATCTACGCCGTGACAGGGGATCCAGAAATTTCGGAATGGTTCATCGGGCAAAACATACTCGCCTTCAACTCGGTGGTTGAGCTGTCTGATTTCGCCACGACTGCGCCGGCGGATCTTGTGCTGACCGTCAGCGAAAAGGCCGGTGCCGCCTTGTTAGCTGCATCTGCAACGCGACGGGGGCAGATGCCGCAAGGTTGGCCAACGTGCATGCTTGCTGTCAATAATGTCGGCCAGCGCACGGTACCAGGCGTCGTTTCAAAATTTTCGAGCAGCGCACGATAACTAAGAAAGAGCACTTGCCCCTAGGGGCATGGGAGATCCAACGAGCGTTAAAAAAGAGCGCCTTTCTGAAAAGACATGGCGCGCGATACGTCATCCAACTCGGCGTATTCCGCACGCTGTGCTTCCAAATCAACGTTGGCTTGAGCTCGGGCTAATACGGTGCGGGTCGTCTTGGATTCGCGAAACGTATCAAATAGTTTTTCTTCCAACACCTCTATCTGCGCTGAAAGCTTATCGCTTTCGACAAGCAACCCCTGCCTTTGCCTATCGACCGACGATAAGTAAGCGTGAAGGTAAACGCGCATATCAGATGTGCTTTCTGCCGATTCACGTGCGGCACTATCCGACAGTGCTTGCCGTTGCCGCGCAAAGTCGTCCTGTTGTGCTCTTAACGCCGAAAGCTCCACTCCGATCATATCCAACTCGTGCTGTTTGATGTCGTTAATCAGAGCCAAAGCAGAAAGATTACCCCGCCCTGCCATGCCTTAAGCGGCCTCTGGCATCTGCTTGCGCGCATCTTCCATATCATAGAATGACGGTTGCAAACTTGAAGGTATATTGCCTCGGCCGATTTCAGTGCAAATGGCAGGCGAATGATTGTGCAAGATGGCAATAAAAATATCGCGAATTACAGCATAATATATACCGTCTTGGTCTTCGATCGCTTGCAGGCGGTTCGCGACGGGTGAAACAAATAAATAAGCTAGGAAAACCCCTAAGAACGTCCCTACCAATGCGCCACCGATCATCGCGCCGAGAACAGCCGGAGGTTTGTCGATAGAGGACATGGTCTTAATCACACCGAGAACGGCAGCAACGATCCCAATCGCAGGCAAAGCATCAGCAACAGTGGTAAGCCCATGTGGCGCAACAAGCGCCTCATGGTGGTGTTTCTTGAGTTTACGATTGATCACATCTTCTGCTTGATAGGGATCGTCGAATTGCATCGCGAGCATACGGAAGCTGTCAGTGATCAAATCGATGGCAAAGTGATCTTTTTGCAACTTGGGATATTGCCCAAATATCGAACTTTCCTGCGGATTCTCGATGTGTTCATCCAGAGACAACATCCCGTTTTGCTGGTATTTCTTGGCCAGAGTGTACATCAGATTAAGCAAATCGACATAATCGTTCGATTTCCACTTTGGCCCCTTGAAAGCTTTGACCAAGGCAAGGCCTGCGCCTTTGATATTGGCAAAAGAGTTTGCGGCAATAAACGAACCAAGCGCGGCACCGCCGATCATCATGCCCTCAAAAGGCAGGGCATGGGTAATAATGCCCATGTCGCCCCCGGATAGCATGTATCCGCCAAAGACCATGCCCATCACAACAACAAAGCCAAGAATGATTGTCATTTCAGTTCCACTTGCAAGTTTTGAAGTACTTTAATCTTTTTCCCCTAAAGCTCAAGAACAGTTGTCTTTGAACCAAGTTTAAAATTTACATTATGAAGTCTAATTGCTATCTTTGCTTGAGTTAATTAAGATTAGTTCTGTGCCAAGGCTGGAGTAAGCTGCAATGCCGGATGTTGAAAGCACCCTGATTATTCTCATTGATGCGGATGATGTGAAGTTCGCATTTTCGGGATGGCCCGATCATATCTGCCTCGCCGCCTGTCTTTCCAGTGATGGGACATGCAGCATGATTGTTTTTCGGCGCGATGAACGTGACCAGATCCCGGCGCGGCTGCTTAAAGTGTTAAAACTACAGCCAAGCCAGGTATGCTTTGTCCCCCAAATCTCGGGGTACCGCACGAAACAATTCCTATATTCCGACGAACGTCGGTTGATGGCGTTGGTTGCGTCTGATCCTGTCATTTTAGAAGAAGCCACTGACTATGCTGTGAATTATAATTACGCATTGGAAGAAGGGCTTGATCCTGCTGTAATGTTAGGCCTGCAATCGGAAAGTAACATTGCGCCGGTGGCGGCCCCCCAGTATGACCCCGTTGCACGTATTACAGAAATGGATGTTAATCCATTGCTGCCCGATTTTTTACGACGTTCTGTTGAACGCTCTCGCCGACCTATGTTCTCAAGCCGACGAAGAGCGAGCCACAGCATTTTGGCACAAGCTTAACAATTAGCGTAACGCATTCCGAAGATTCTGGAAAACTTGGCCATCCAAGGGGGCCTCGCGGGGCGTTGTGTAATCAGCTGCCAACTTGGCGCTCGAAACCTCCATTAAAGCTGCGGATTTTTGCATATTTGTGGCGGTAGAATGACTTTGAGAATCAATGGCAGAGGCTGCTTCCTTGTGGGGCGGCGTGTCATTGGTTTTCTGATACTGCACATAGATCGAAATGCGGCGGTTGGACGGGTCAACTGGGTTTTCAGGGATCAGAGGATCAGTATCGGCGAGACCCGATACACGAATAACCCTGTTGCGCGCCACGCCAGACGCTTCAAATACCCGCCGCGTCGCATTCGCGCGATCAGCTGAAAGGTCCCAATTGTCATACTTGCCACCTTCTGTAAAACGCACCGCGTCGGTATGCCCTGAAATGGTCAGCTTGTTAGGTAGGCTGGAAAGCGACTTTCCTAAGTTCTGTAACAAGAGTTCAGTGGCACCCTGCATTTCTGCACGCCCACTATGAAACATCGCGCGCCCCTTTTGGTCGATGATTTGGATCAGCAAGCCTTCAGGGCTTTGCTCGAAGATGATATTCTGTTTCAACGGGTCCAAATCTGGGTTTTGCTCCATCGCTTGCAAAATTTCCTGCTGTAACTGCTTGAATTTGCTGTCATCCAGCGCGTGCTCATTATGTTGCGCCTCCGAGCTTTTCTCCCCGCTTTTTAAAGTATTCGTGCTTTCAGATGGCTCGACATAGTCTTCGAGCGGTGCCGCGGCGGCGGGATTTTCAAATTTCCCAACTTGAGACCCTAAAACCTTTTCTTTCGGATCAGTCGAAGCTGTGGTGTCATTTACCTCCCAATTTGCTGGCGTAGGGTCATCAATCTTGCCCAGTTCACTGCCTCGGGCCACGACACTGCCATTCGAAGCCGTCAAAGTACCGGGCGGCCCAAGCGTCGCGCCATCAAGAACTCCGGTTCCTCCTGGTAGCGTTGCATTGGTAAAATACTCAGCAATACCACGTAATTTCTGCTCATCTGCGCTGGCCAGAATCCACATTAATAAAAAGAATGCCATCATTGCAGTCATGAAATCTGCATAGGCAACCTTCCAACCACCACCGTGATGACCACCGCCTTCGACAATCTCGATTTTTTTAAATATCCTGGGTTGCGTTGTCGCTGCCATCTTAGCCTGCCTCATCTCTCCCGACCCCTAGGATCGTTTCAACAAACGCACGACTGCACGTTTTGATTCACAGAGAGGTATCGAGGGTAATTAGGCGCTCAGAACGACAAAAGAGTGTCAAGACAGTGGCATGTCCACTTTCCGTTTTTTATTGGGCCGCCCCATGCTCCAATGATTCTTCACGGGTATAACGCCCCAATCCCGCTTTTTTCGCATATTCTGCCTTGCGGATCGAATAGTTGGGCGCGACTAACGGGTGATCAGCATCCAAATCAAATTTTTCGCGATAATCATTTTCGCTAAGGCCGTGCTCTGCGCGCAAATGGCGCTTTAACATGGTAAAAGAGCGACCACAGCAAAGACAAGTTACCGCATCTTGCGTAACAGATTCACTGACCGGGACTGCGGGCACCCCCATCGTGCGAAGTTCACCAGTGGCCAGAGACGAGGATTGAGCCTCCACTGCATGGTAGTCGATCCCAGCCAATGCCTTTGGCAAAGCGCGTGCCAAGGCAATAATGTCGCCAACCGAAGCAGCTTCTCGGCCAGCGAAAGATTCAAGCACCCGAATGGTAGCTTCTGAAATAGGACGGTCATTAAATTCAGTCACTGCGTTTGCCTTCTTTTGTCGGGGCCGTCGTAGGAGGCGCGATCGGAATTCTGTAACCTTGGCTTTAGGAAGGTTAGATAGCACTTGCTGGTCATTTATCAAGAATACTACTCTTAAGAGGCGATTCTTGCAAAGAATTCCAGCTCAGAAGTTTGATCACGTTATCTACTGAAAAGAATTGACCTCAGTTCAACTGAGTGTCGTCGGCTTTCTTCTTTTCAAACCCATAGTTTTGCAAGCGTTCTGCTTTATCTCTCTCGGATGTTCCCCTGTGCGCATTATTATTGCTCGACAGTATACCTGACCTCACCACCACATGGTTTGCGATACGTAAAGCTCTGTATAAGAAGGGGTCTTGTTGGCTTGATCGTAGCAGTTCTTCCAAACGTTCAGCGGCCGCAAGGGCGGGTTTGTGCGGATTGGTTGGGTCGAAGATGCCAGTCATTGCTCGCGCCTGTCATGAGAGATCGGACGAGGCGCGTTCTGCAGCCTCTGACAATACATTTAGCGGGCAAAGTTAAAGAATAGTGAAAACTTGTCTTTTTAATAGATCCAAGGTTAACATATCTAATCCTTCCTGAGTATTTAGGAAAAGGGTGAAGCAAATCTGTTAAAACCTTTACCTCCGCCTGCATTGAACCGCCCCGGGTTTACCGGAGAGTAAAACTCTCCAAGGGTGTCCCTTATGACACAACGCAAACATATCCCGTCTTATACGGCTGAGTTCCGCGCGCGCGGCGTTCGGCTTTTCAATGAACAACGCTCGGAATATCGCAGTGACAACGCTGCTTATCAGGCAATTGCACCCAAGCTGGGCTGTGCTCCTGATAGCCCGCGGGGATGGTGCCGTCAGTCTGGACGCGACGCTGGTGCCCGCAACGGTCCCACCAGCGAGGAGAGGGCCCGGATCAAAGAGCTTGAGCGTGAGGTTCGGGAACTGCGCCAAGCAAATGAGATACTGAAGAAGGCTTCCGCGTATTTTGCTCAGGCGGAACTCGACCGCCCGTTCAGGAAATGATTTCATTCATTGAATGATTGCCGCACGGACTTTGGTGTCGAGTCGATCTGCAAGATTTTGCGGGTTGCACCATCGTCCTACTATGCAAATTTGGCGATCAGACGAGATCCCCGGCTGGCCTCAAACAGGGCGCGCCAAGACGTAGCGGACAGCGTGGAAATCCGGCGCGTTCACGATGAAAGTCGTGGCCGCTATGGCACCAGAAAGGTCTGGCACCAACTGCGCCGTGAGAGCAAGGACATCGCCCGATACACTGCCAACGCTTGATGAAAGTTATGTGATTACAGGGCCCCTCTCGGCAGAATTGCGGTGCAATTCGCCTGCCGGGCAATGGTTGTTCGCGGCAAGCCAGTCATCACGACGAACCCCGATGCCTCTCAGCCGTGTCCCGACGATAAAGTGAACCGCGAATTCAAAGCACAATCCCCAAACCAGCTCTGGGTCCGTGACTTCACTTATGTTTCCACGTGGCAGGGCATGGTTTACGTCGCATTTGTTGTCGACGTCTTCTCTCGAAGGATCGTCGGTTGGCGGGTCTCAACATCGATGACAACAGCCTTTGTGCTCCCCTTTCGGCAGATTGCTTTGCAATCGCCTGCCGGGCAATGGATGCCTTGAACCAGGCGATCTGTCAGCGCAGCCCTGAAAAAGGCCGCGGGTTGATACATCATTCCGACCGCGGATCTCAAGGCGGATTCAACCGGTCGTCGCAACACTTTCGTTTATATCCTGT
>TARA_R110002012_G_scaffold252031_1_pt1 | contig 51737 bp, 51 predicted proteins | sample TARA_R110002012 | Tara Oceans TARA_R110002012 (sample SAMEA4396515) | marine metagenome | biome: Westerlies Biome; feature: [DCM] deep chlorophyll maximum layer (ENVO:01000326); material: water (ENVO:00002006), including particulate matter (ENVO:01000060) such as... | depth 40 m
AAAGTCATGCGCTCAGTCCAGCAATTTAAACCGGACAGCAGTGGGTCAAGGTAGGGCATGACGTCTGCGATCAGACTACCTGAAGATGGGCGATCTCGCTCCACATCTTCATCGCGGCCCCTCGCAGCTGTCGATAATGGTGAGATAGCATGTCGTGGCGAGGAATTTGGAAGAGGTTGGCGATCGGGTCGTGGATTGAGACGAAGCGCTGAAGTTGGCGCGGTGACTTGGGCCGCTTCATGATCCTCGCCCGTCGCCGGATAGGTTGATGAGAATTCTCCGCCCGATTGTTCAGGCCCTTGTGCGAACGATGCTCGACGCCGGGCATGATCTCCCGCTTCGCCGCACCATAGGATCGAAGCTTGTCGGTGATCATAACGCGCGGGGCAGAACCTTGGCCTTTCAGAAGCTTGCGCATTAACCGCTTGGCAGCTCTGGCATCGCGGTGGTTTTGGACCAGAACGTCGAGGACGAAGCCACGCTGATCGACGGCACGCCACAACCAGTGTTTCTTCCCGCCAATGGTGATGACGACCTCGTCGAGGTACCATTTGCCTCCGAGCCTGCCGGCTGATCGCCTCCGAATATCATTTGCGAACTGCCTGCCGAATTTCTCCGCCCACAGTCTCACAGTCTGGTGAGAGACGATGATACCTCGAGCTGCCAAAATATCCTCGACTATGCGCAGGCTGAGCGGAAACCGGAAATAGAGCCATACGGCATGGGCAATCACTTCCCCTAGAAAACGATGGCGACGATAGAGAGGATCACATGCAGATCTGGTCATGCCGCCAGTTCCCATATTTTCATCGTTTCTCGGGTAACGTTACAGTGCCGTCCGCGGCACAGCTCAATCACGAGTTCAGGCAAAGCAAGGCCGGGCGCGGAAACCTTCCCGGTCTTGCTCAGGCGCGCGATTTGGCGGTGGCGACGGCCCAGAGGCCGACAGCCAGCATCGGCAGCGACAGCACCATACCCATGGTCAGCCAGCCGCCTGCGAGATACCCGATCTGGATGTCAGGTTCCCTGAAGAACTCGACGAATATCCGCGACAGTGCATAGCCGGTCACAAAACTGCCGGCGACGAGGCCGCGATGTTTGAGAGCCTGGCGGCGGTAGATCAGCCATGCCAGCACCGAGAGCAGCAGCAGGCCTTCGAGTGCGGCTTCATACAGCTGGGTCGGGTGACGCGGGAAAGGGCCACCGGTGGGGAACACGAATGCCCAGGGTACATCCGTCAGCTTGCCCCAGAGTTCGGAGTTGATGAAATTGGCCAGTCGGCCGAACAACAGGCCCACAGGCACGACCGCGCAAACTACATCAAACAGGTTAAAGACCGGGATGCTTCGTTTGTGGGCAAACAGGAGCATGGCAACGAGCGTGCCGAGCAAGCCGCCGTGGAACGACATTCCGCCATTCCAGATCTCCAGAGCGCGGACAGGATTGGCCGACACGGCTGCAAAGTCATAAAACAGGATGTAGCCGATGCGCCCGCCTGCAACGATGCCGACAGTGGCCCAAAGCAGGAAGTCATCGATGTCGAGCGCTGTCATACGCGGACCGCTGGCTGGCCAGAGCTTTTCGTTCTCGACGAGCTTGCGGGCGTACCGCCAGCCCAGTAGGATGCCGATGACATAGGCAAGACCATACCAGCGCACCTGAACCGGGCCGATGGCGAAGATGACCGGATCAATGTCCGGGAAGGCCATGAGCGACAACAGCGTTGCGGTATACTCCAATGCGCATTCCTTCCTGTCGGTCTAGCTCTGCCACGGCTCCGACTATTACAGATATGGTTTCAACCGGCATCCACAGATGGGTCTATTCGTAACGGGAAACCGATGACACTTATGGCGGGGCGTCGCAACGTCGGTTGGTGTGTTTGGCCCCATGCCGCCAAATGCTGCAGCAACTATTAAGGCCAGGCTAACATCAGGACGCAAAGAAGGTCTATCCCGGTTCTGTAAACGCCGCCCGGCGGGACCTCGGCGCTTGATCCAAGTCAAGGCGAGCAGTGCGACGAAGCTCTAGACAAGATGGGTAGAGTCTGGGAAAAATTATGCGCACGCTCAGATTGAAGATTGCAAAACGCTCGATTAGGTTGCGTGTGGTGACTATCATCGCGGTAGTCGCGGCTTTGCTTTATTCTGCTCTGGCTGTTGCCCCTGAGTTTGATCATCACAATCCGTCGACGCAGTCCACCAACGAATTGGTCACCCATGTTGCGGGTGTCAGCGATGGTGCGGAGAAAGCTGTTCCCGGCGTAAATTGCCACCTCGGGCTTCACTGCCTAGCAGGAATTCTTCCGAAGAGCAGCCTGGTGCCGGTGGGCTGGGTAGGTTCATCAGAGCGCCAGTTTGATCCGCACTTCACGCTGCGTGAAGTGAGGTACCTGATCTTTCAACCACCACGACTCCTTTCACAGGTCTAACTGCCAGCATCGCATGTCGGTGCTGCACAAAGTCATGTGAAAGGAACAGGAATGTTTGCTGAACAAAACAACAGTGCAACAACGATCTCGCGCCGAGTCGTTGAGGCAAAACTCGTCGAATCCCGCAACCGGTTCCTCGGCTTTCTTCGCCGGCGATTGAGCAGGCCACAGGATGCCGAGGATGTCTTTCAAGATTTCTGCGTAAAGGTACTGCGCCACCATGCCCAGATTGAGGACGATGAGAGGCTGGATGCCTGGCTCGGCGTCACCCTGAAACACACCTTGACGGATCACTACCGGCGGCAAGCGGCGCGAAATCGCGGCGCAGAGGCCTATGCGATCGAGACCAAGGTGACCCAGCAGGAGGACATCGATGTTGCGGAGCCCGCGTGTACCTGCATCGCGGCGGCGATGAAGATGCTTCAGCCCTCTCAGGCAGAATTGTTGGCTCGGATTGATCTACGAGACGAGCCGCGCACGGCTGTCGCAACTGAACTGGGGCTGAACTCGAACTCTTTGGGAGTTCGGGTCCATCGCGCGAGAACAGCGTTGAGGAAAAAAATAGCCGAGGTCTGCAAAGTTTGTGGGGAAGGCGGCTTCATGATTTGTGACTGCGATCACTCTCGGGGCGATCGGCCATCGTCGACACCTCGCCAGTTCGATGCCCCACCGAGTGTAATGTCCAACCCCGTTGCGCGTCTTCTCATCTAGAGGGTGGGCATGCTTGGGAGGTCGAATGACAGGCCTAAGCCACAGATAACTGGAAACTCCACCTGGTAATCGGCGGAGCTCAATCAGGAGTGTCGACGTGTACAACTCTGAAAAGCGTATCAAGGAATGAGCATGTGAAACGTCAGCCTAGTTCTGATCCGACAAGTGACACTGAACTCGACGAGCTGATACGTGACTGCATCGACATGCTCCTGTCCACGCTTCCGCTTGAACAGGCCAATATTGTTCGGCGCATCGATGTCGATGGAGAGCGGAGGGAGGGCGTCGCGCACAGCTTGGGGCTCAGCGAGAGTACGATAGACGATCGACTTGGATGTGGAAGACAGGCTCTGAAGGAGAGGTTCGCAGAGATGACCCGGATCTGCCCAAAGCATGGCCTGTCAGGCTGCGATTGCACTCTGTCGAACTGGGCAGACCTCTGAGGGTGTCTGGGACTGCGTAACGCCGGCGCGGCGCAGGCGTCTATACTTGCAGGAGACAATTTTTCATGGAGAAAACCAAAATGCAAACAAAGATCATCCCGACCGGCGTAACGCCCGATCAATCACCGAAAGGCTGCTGCTGCAGGTCTACGTCCAAAACTCAAGAGGCCAATGTTGCTGTGCCAAGTATGGACCCGCCTGCAGTCGTAAAGGTTGACCATGGCACAGGCACCAAAACCGGCGGATGCTGCGGCGCGAGCTGATCCGCCACATCCCGGTGTATGTTGCAGAATTTCGTCTAATGAGGAGAAACAAATGACACTCATCCTGGTAGGGCTTGCATCCGGCATGCTGCTGATATTCGCGGCCTCAGTGATTCAGCAGCGCTCCGAATTCGTCGCGTTGGACGCCGATGAAAGCGCAGTCCATGATTTACGGAGAACATCGGAGGGAATTTCCTCTTGATAGTATTGAATGTCGCCATATTGGCGGCGTTGATGCTTTCGACTGCAATCACGACAGCTCAGCCTGTCGTGATTGCACCGGAAAATAGCACCTTTTCGGTGCTCATGGTCAATGCCGAAGGCGGCGAAGCAGGAAAGCGGATCATCGGACTTGAGGCGATTCAGGAACCGACCAAAACCGAGAGTGTGTCCGAGATAGAGCATGCTGCTCACAATTCACTGGCCGAGGATAAACCGATCGGACCCTCGGATGCGGGCATCAGCATTCTCAGCGTTCCGGATGCGACAACTGGCGGGATTGTGTGGCGGATTGAAGTCCCCGGAGCAGTGCATCAAACCGCCATTTCCTCCGATGAGCGCTGTGCTGTCGCGATCCATCGCTCGGGCAATGGAATATCCGTAATCAACCTGATGAGTTTCACGCCGACGGTGTATGCGGAGCTTTGCCGTTGCGGTCGAGTTGCACGCGATAGATCTATCGGGTGACCGAAAATGTTATCGCGGGTAGCGGTGACGGCAAGATCGCGGCGATCAACCTTGCCGATGTTGAGATCCAGGTCTCTGAACTGTCCTTGGAGCACTACCAGTTGACCAAAATTCGTGGCACCGGCACGCTCTTCGTTTCTACCGGTGCCGAGCCAAAGATACGGATCATTGATGAGGCGGTGATAATGGCCAAAGGAGAATTCGTGATAGAAGGTCAGGGGCACAAGACGGTGGCGCTGACTTGACCCGTTCCTCGGAGGCCGCAAGAGAACGTTTCTGCCCCCGTTTGGCACGCTGTCTTTGTGGTCCACTGCTGCTGATCCGTTGAGCATCGTTCAATCTATTGAGAAAGAGACAAAGTTTTGAAACACTCACATGGTGATGACACCCTGAACAAGGGCTCAATCAGTTTGGCCGGTGCCGTTGGGATGGGAACCGGCGTGATGATCGGCGCGGGTATTTTTGCGCTGACGGGGCAAATTGCGCAATTGGCCGGACCCTATTTTGCTCTGTCTTTCGTATTTGGTGCCATCGTGACGTCCTTCAGCGCGTACAGTTACATCAAGATGTCGAATGCCTGGCCGTCCTCTGGCGGGATAGCGATGATCTTGCAGAAAGCCTACGGGCCAGGCGCCATCGCCGCAGCGGCGGCATTGTTGATGGCGCTGTCCATGGTCATTTCGGAAAGCCTCGTGGCGCGGACATTTGCAACCTATGTATTGCGACCCTTTGATATCGCAGGGGGCCCGCTGGTGCCGGTATTGGCGGTCGGAGTCATCCTGTTTGCCTTTATCGTGAATGCTTCGGGCAACCGGTCTGTCGGTCTTTTGTCGATCATCATGGCGGTCATCAAGATCGGAGGAATTGCGCTCTTTGGCATCGTCGCGCTTTGGTCGGGCGGCTTCACGTTCGCAGCTGCAAGCAGTACCAATAGCGGCTTCAATTTGACCGGGTTCATTGCGTCTGTAGCCCTGTCGATCCTGGCCTTCAAAGGCTTCACAACTATCACCAACAGCGGTGCAGAAATCACCGACCCGCATCGCAATGTAGGCCGCACCATCATGATATCGATTGCCATTTGCACGGTAGTGTATCTGCTTGTCGCTTTTGCGGTCGGGTCCAATCTGTCGATTGATCAAATTGTTGCCGCCAAGGATTACTCACTTGCCGAAGCCGCATCGCCGGCATTGGGACAGTCTGGCTTTTACTTGACAGTCGTCTTGGCAGCTGTCGCCACCGCGTCAGGCGTGTTGGCGAGTGTATTTGCGGTGTCGCGCATGCTCGCAATGCTGACGGATATGAAAATGATACCTCACAGCCATTTTGGTATGTCGGGCCCGATCCGCAGCCACACTCTGGTCTACACGGTCGTTCTTGCTTCGGCGCTTGCGGTGTTTTTTGATCTGAGCCGGATCGCATCGCTAGGGGCATTCTTTTACTTGATAATGGACATGCTGGTGCATTGGGGCGTGTTTCGGCATTTGCGCCACGAGATTGGCGCGCATGGGGCCGTACTGCTTTGTGCGATTGCCTTCGACGGATTTGTTCTGGCAGCATTCACGACGATGAAATTGGGATCCGATCCTATGATCGTTCTATATGCAGGTGCCGCGATTTCAGCGGTGTTCATCTACGAACGGATATACCTGAAGCGCTGGACGGCGCTGGAGGCAGTAGCGAAACACTGACCGCGCGCGTGAACGGCGGAGACATGTGTGAGAAAAATTGACGATTTGCAGACATAGCGACTTTGAAGATGCGCAGCACCTGTCGTGTCGGACTGAACAAGAGAAATTGGGGGTTTGGGTGGTTCGAGTTCATCGGCGAATGACTACAGCCCCGCTGGGTTTTTCCGATATGCAGGCCGCTGATATACGCTCACGAGCGCTGGCAATATGAGTGAATTGCCATGGCGACCAATGCAGGAGATCGGGCAAACTATATCTGACGGTGGAGGCGCAGTTGCGAAGCGCAATCATATGTATCGCTTTGTCATTTTGATACTCAGGCCGTTGGAGAATTTGGACCAGCACCACTCAATGATGCGTCGCCATGGTTCTTTATTGATCAAAAATTAAATGGCCGCTCACCAGGAGCCAAAAGGACAATGAATTGATGAACTCGTGAAAATACTGACCACCGCAAAGATCATTTTCGCGATGTTTCTCTGGGCGAGTTGTTATCCGTTGATAACGATTGGCATCGCCTATGCCCCGCACCTGTCGTTTGCAACCTTGCGGGCAGTGATCGCAGGCGTTACCCTGCTGGCGATCGCGCTGGCTTTGCGCCGCCCGTTTCCGCGCAGTTGGAAGACGTGGATCACCCTTGCAGCAATCGGGTTTGGGGCCACCAGCCTGGGGTATTTTGGCATGTTTCATGCGGCCGAATTCGTGTCGCCTGGGATTGCGACAGTTATCACAAACACCCAGCCCTTAATGGCTGCCGCCCTCGCGGGTGTCGTCTTGGGAGAGCGGCTGACGGTCTGGGGTAAATCGGGTCTTGTTCTGGGGTTTCTGGGAATCGTCGTCATCGCTGCACCACGATTGTTCGGAGGTGGTCAGGAGAGCTACCTAATCGGCATCACGTATATCATTCTGGCGGCTCTTGGCATCACTATCAGCAATGTGATGCTGAAACGGATTGCGGATACGGTCGATCCACTGATGGCCATCAGTGTCCAATTGTTGATCGGCAGTATCCCGCTGGCGATGATTGCCGTCGTGACTGAAGACTTCACTGTGATCGAGTGGTCTCCCGGATTTCTGTTTGCGCTGGTTGGCTTAGCGGTCTTTGGCTCCGCGCTGGTATATGTCATCTGGATGTCGGTTCTTGCAGAAGTGCCGCTGAGCAAGGCCAATGCGTTCAGCTTTCTTGTGCCGATATTCGGGCTGACAATGGGTTTGCTCTACTATGGCGAGTCCCTGGGCTGGCCGGAATTGATCGGCACGTCTCTTTCCCTTGTCGGCGTCATGATGGTCATTCGAAAGGGCATTGCACCGCCGACACTTTTTGGCGTTTCAGCGTAATGCTTGGCGTAATACTCACCGAGGTGTTGACCGAAGGTCCTGATGTTCGGCGATGGGACTCTGGCAGAGTTCAGATTTCTGGACGTTGCTGTATGCACCACGATTGTTGTAACCGATAGGCGCACTGAAGGGCGGCGTATGATGGGCGCGAATACTCTGATGACCAGCCAACACAAGTCCTTCGCCCTTGTCCTTAGTGGTGGTGGCGCAAGAGGTCTTTCGCATGTGGGAGTTTTGAGAGCCCTGATCAGTTTGGGTTATTTCCCCAGTGCAATTGTCGGTGTGTCAATGGGCGCGGTGGTTGGCGCAACTTATTCGCTGAACCCAAACTGGTATCGAGATCTTGTTGAAATGGACACCAGCGGGTTCCCGTCAACGCCGAACTTTCGAGGCCGAAGCATTGCCGAAAGAGTGAGGGGCCTGGCGATTGCGCTGCTTGCGGCACGTGACATGTATTTTGGCTGGGGCGCCGGAGCGCGCACCGAGAGCTGGGGCCGGGGTGTCCTTGCCGCCTTGACCAAGGGCAAAAACTTGGAGGATGGTTCCATCCCTGTCTTTGTCTGCACGACGGATGTGCTGTCGGGGGAACGTGTTGTCCACAACCGAGGGTCAGCTGCTAACTACGTTTATGCCAGTGCTGCGCTCGCAGGTATCCTACCACCGCTGATTGACGGATCTCACGTCCTGATGGATGGTGCCTATGCGGACATCGCGCCTATAGATGTGGCGCGAAGCACCGGTGTCGATGTAGTGATCGCTGTTGATCCAAGCCAACCCGAAGCTGGGATAGCTCCCCGCAACGGAGTACAAGCGATGCTAAGATCAATCGAGATCTGTCAGAACGAGCATGCCCGGCTGCGTTTCGGTCAGGCCGATATGGTCATCAGGCCAAAGTTTAGAAATACCATAGGAACACTGGAGTTCCGCTACAAGCGGCAATGCATTGCGTCGGGCACCATGGCAGTGCGCCGGTCCGGTGATCAGATCAGGACGTTGCTCAATCGAGGCACATAGGAAAGCACGATCCGTCCCAAGGTCAGGGCTCTTACAGAAACCGTGTCTTGGATATGCTGCTTTCCTGGTCCGGACAGGATTCTCCTCCAAAATCTGGTCTTATGCCTTACGCCATGTCTCCTCTGTGGTCTGTCGGGCCCATTGTTGATGGGCTTATCGTTTGACCCGTTTCAATAGTTGCGCGTTGATCGCGACCGCGACCGTGCTTGCCGACATCAGAATAGCGCCCACAGCTTGTCGTTCCAGCTCATCAAAGGCGCATACAGCTGTCCGTTCGCCCTACCGACGATCGATATGGCCTTCATGATTTGCACGCCTCCGTGGCCGTCACAGCCAACCGCCGGTGAATCCCCCCCGCCGCAGCCCTGTGACCACGTAGGGGCATGCGCGCATAAGGCGCCAAAGCAGATCCGTTCGGAAATTCTCGCACATCAGCACCACGGGACCGAGGTTGATCCCGAAGTGATAGGGCGACGTCCAGCCGGCATCGGCGTCCGCCTCGTCCTGAAAGCTCAGATTGAAGCTGCACCGAAAGCAATATGCGCCTGTGACTTGCGGATATACGTCCTGAAAATGCGCAATCGTCGGCATCACGATTTCCGGTGCGAACGGCAACGATGCCACCACGGCCCACGGCGCGACCGTCCCGTCGTCAGGGCCGTACGGAACGCCGCGGGCGGCATAGTCGAAGAACGCGCACTCGATGCCGTTGACGCGCCGCGTCGTCCAGCCTGGCCCGTCGCTCGCGGGCGCGCCCGGCTGCGATTTGTTGGCTACGAGGCCATTGGCGAGATTGGTTTCGTTCAGGAAGTAATCGAAGGGATGCCGCTGTAACGCATCCAGCCTCGTTTCTCCGGGGTGGGGCCGTTTCACCTGCGATTGCCGCTGCATCATAAGGCCCGCCTGTTCTTCTTGGGATCGCTGGTCGGCGCATCGATCGTCGCGTTTCTCATACTTTCATCTCCGCAGAGCGATTTCTGGATCTTTCACGCTCCGGCCTCATTTGCCCTCTTCATTGTTGTTTTCGCTGGTCTCGCGGGGTGCCCGCGCAGCCCAGCACATGTCGCAGACCGGATCCCCGGCCGAGAGTGTTTGCCGCCGGATATAGTGTCCCCGATGTCCGTCGGCGGCGATCAGATCGGCGCCAGGCCAGTCATATTTGCACCAGCTGTTTGCGAAGCCGGCCAGTGCTTCAGGATCGCCCGTCTCGTCGGCAATGCGCCGGGCAAAGCTTTGCGGGGGACAGTGCGTGAAGTGCGTGTGGATGTCCTCGCCTTTTCGAAAGACTTCGGCGGCGTAGCCGGGGCACCCACGGGCCGGAAGGGGAAAACGAGCAGCCCGCGGATGCTCCAGCGCAATCGCTTTCCCGGGTCGCGGGTGACGAGGCGAGCGGGCAGGGACGAGAGGGCAAGCTGCCTGTGATAGACGGACCAACCGATGTCCGCCAAGGCGTCCCGCGCGCTTTGGGGATCAAGATCTCGGTCACGCAGCGTCCGGTCGGCCGCAACGGTATAGATCGCAAGCTCGACCATGAGGCGACTGCCGAAATTTGGCAATGCGTCAAGCTGCGCCACCGGGCGCAGGAGCGCCGTCCTCGTTGAGACCTGGCTCAGGAACAAATCGATGTCGTTCTGCAACCAGCGAATTTCACCGCCCGTCTTGTTCCTCAGGCTTCTGTCGATGAGAACGCGCTCAGCTGCGTTGCAGATAAAGCGCCACAGGATCCAGCGCATGATGCGCCAGTGAAAGCCGCTTTTCTCGATTGCATCGTCGTGCTCGCTCATGGCTTGCTCATTTCCCCGGTAGGGCGGTTTTCTCATGCTTATCTGGAAGTATTGGAATGCCCTCCATTTGCGGCCCATTGCCAGTTTCGGATTTCTGGCATGTCCTCGCCGTGCTGTCGGATGTAGGATCCGTGAGCGGAGAGTTTGGCGCCGATGAATTGAGCGAAGGCTGCCGCTTCCGGACCCAATCGCGGCACCCGCTCAACAACGGCTTTAGCCAGATGGAACCGATCAAGCTCGTTGAGCACGACCATGTCGAATGGTGTCGTCGTCGTTCCCTCTTCCTTGAACCCGTGAACGTGCAGATTGTGATGGTTGGCTCGACGATAGGTCAGCTTGTGAATCAGCAGGGGATACCCGTGATAGGCAAAGATGATGGGTTTGTCCCTGGTGAACAGCGCATCGAAGTCCTCGTCGCTTAGGCCGTGCGGATGCTGGTTCTGTGACTGCAAAGTCATCAGATCGACCACGTTGACGACCCGGATCTTCAGTGCCGGGAAATGCTGCCGAAGCAACTCCACCGCGGCCAGCGTTTCCATGGTCGGGACGTCGCCGGCGCAGGCCATCACCAAGTCAGGCTCGCTGCCGTCGTCATTGCTGGCCCATTCCCAGATACCCAGCCCGGCGGTGCAGTGCCTGATGGCTGCGTCCATATCGAGCCACTGCGGTGACGGTTGTTTGCCTGCGACAATGACGTTGACGTAGTTTCGGCTGCGCAGGCAATGATCGGTAACGGAGAGCAGGGTATTGGCGTCGGGTGGCAGGTAGACGCGGATGACCTCCGCCTTCTTGCTCATGACATGATCGATGAAGCCGGGATCCTGATGGCTGAAACCGTTGTGGTCCTGGCGCCACACGTGTGATGAAAGCAGGTAGTTCAGGGAAGCAACCGGCCGCCGCCATGGAATGTGGTTTGCAACGTCGAGCCACTTGGCATGTTGGTTGAACATCGAATCGATGATGTGGATGAAGGCTTCGTAGCAGGAGAAAAAGCCATGTCTGCCCGTGAGCAGATATCCTTCGAGCCATCCTTCGCACTGGTGCTCGCTCAAGACCTCCATCACCCGGCCGTCCGGCGCAACATGGTCGTCGCCGGGAACTATTTCCGCGGTCGAACAACGGTTGGTCACCTCGAATACCGCACCCCAGCGGTTCGACGCCGTTTCGTCCGGACTGAAAACGCGGAAGGTTTCGGGGTTCAGTTTGATCACGTCGCGGATCAGTTCGCCTTGGACGCGCGTAGCTTCCGCACTCACGCTACCGGGTTTCGGAATCTTCACCGCGTAGTCTCGGAAATCCGGAAGGTGCAAGTCGCGCAATAGCAGGCCGCCATTGGCATGCAGATTGGCGCCCATCCGCCGCGGGCCGCACGGGGCCAGTTCAGCGAGTTCGGGCCGTAGCCTGCCGGTCTCGTCGAACAGTTCTCGCGGGCGATAGCTCTCCAGCCACTCTTCCAGAACCTTTACGTACCCGGGATGGCTCATGTCGCCCATTGGAACCTGGTGCGAGCGATATGTTCCCTCCGTCTGTTTGCCGTCTACCTCCTTCGGCCCTGTCCAGCCCTTCGGCGAGCGCAGGATAATCATGGGCCAGAGCGGACGCTTCTTGAATCCGTTGGCGCGGGCATCTTGCTGGATGTGGCGGATGCTTTCGACCACGGTATCCAGCGTCTCAGCCATGAGCTGATGCATCTCCATCGGATCGTCGCCCTCGACGAAGTGAGGCGTGTAGCCGTAGCCGCGAAACAGCGATTCGAGCTCGTCACGGGGAATGCGGGCAAGCACGGTGGGGCCTGCTATCTTGTAGCCGTTCAGATGCAGGATCGGCAGGACCGCGCCGTCGTGCACCGGATTGAGAAATTTGTTGGAATGCCAGCTGGTGGCGAGTGGACCGGTTTCCGCCTCGCCGTCGCCCACGACGCAGGCGACCAGGAGGTCGGGATTGTCGAAGGCGGCACCGTAGGCGTGCGACAGGCAATAGCCGAGTTCACCGCCTTCATTGATGGAGCCCGGGGTCTCCGCCGCCACGTGACTGGGAATGCCGCCGGGAAATGAAAACTGCGTAAACAGCTTTTTCATACCCAGTTCGTCCTGCGAGATGTCCGGATAGAGCTCGCTATAGCTGCCTTCGAGATAGGTGTTGGCCACGAGACCCGGGCCGCCGTGCCCGGGGCCGGTGACATACATCATGTTCAGGTCATGCTCGTTGATAATGCGGTTCAAATGGACATAGATGAAGTTCAACCCCGGCGTGGTACCCCAGTGGCCGAGCAGTCGTGGCTTCACGTGCTCAAGACTCAAGGGAATTTTGAGCAACGGGTTATCATACAGATAGATCTGGCCAACCGAGAGATAGTTGGCTGCACGCCAATAGGCGTCCATCTTCTGGATGAGGTCGAGCGAAAGCGGGCTGTTCACAGGCCTATTCATCGAAGTGTCCTGCAGGGGGTGTAAACGCTGCTTCAAGCTTGGAACTCATGGTGCGATCCTGCCGCTTTGGATTTGCTCCTCTGCAAAGTCGAACACGATATCCGGATCCGGTTGGGCCAGGTGTGCATCCTTGTCCGGGCAGTCGACGCGGGCCATGAGGTGGCGGATGACATTGAGCCGGGCCTGCTTCTTGTCATCGGCCCGCACGACGTGCCAGGGCAGGTCTTCGCTATGGGTCCGAGTGAGCATTTCGTTGCGCGCGTCGCTGTAATCGTCCCAGCGCCGCAGCGCGCTCTTGTCAATGGGGCTGATCTTCCATTGCTTGAGCGGATCAATCCGCCGATCTGCCAGTCTTTTCTTCTGTTCGGATTTCGATATGTCGAGATAATACTTGAAAAGCTGCGTTCCGGAGCCAGTGAGCATGCGCTCGAATGGCAAAACGGAGCGCATGAACTCCTCGTGTTCTGCATCCGTGCAGAACCCCATCACCTTTTCGACGCCGGCCCGGTTGTACCAGCTGCGGTTCATGACGACCATTTCTTGGCTGGCAGGCAGGCTGGCGACATAGCGCTTGAAGTACCAGCTGTTGTGGTCGCGGTCGGAGGGTTTGCCGAGCGCAACGACCCGGGTGTCGCGCGGGCTGAGATGCGCGGTAAGGCGCTTGATCACGCCGTCCTTTCCTGAAGCATCACGACCTTCGAGCAGGATCAGGATGCGGAGATCGTTTTTGATCAGGTGTCGCTGCAGTTTCACCAGCTCAACCTGAAGGCTGTGGAGGGTTTGCTTGTAGCCTTCGGGCTGCGGTGCGGCCTTCCTTTTCGTTTTCTTGCTCATTGCAGGCACCCAAACCCTTTCAATTCATGAGGCGCAGGTCGCGCATCTAGACCCCGAAAGACACCGCGGAGGATCGGGCTGTTCCTGACAAGACAGACGATTGCGCCGCAGGAGGCGATGCGACTGGCCGCTGACACATTCAAAGTTTTACTCGCTTCAAGAGTTGCGCGTTGATCGCCACCACGACCGTGCTCGCCGACATGAGTATTGCGCCCACGGCGGGCGTGAGGAGGATACCCCAAGGCGCAAGCACTCCTGCGGCAAGCGGAATGGCAAAGATGTTGTAGCCTGCCGCCAGCCAGAGGTTCTGTTTCATCTTGCGATATGTGACCCGGCTCAGCGTGATGATGCGGGGGATGTCGCGGGGGTCCGATCGCACTAACACGATATGCCCTGCCTCGACGGCCACGTCGGCTCCGGCGCCAATCGCAATCCCGATGTCTGCGGTGGCAAGGGCGGGTGCGTCATTCACCCCATCTCCGATCATGGCCACCTTCTTGCCTTGGGCCTGCAACTCGCGGACCTTGGACGCTTTGTCATCGGGCAGCACTTCAGCGAAAACTGTATCGATGCCAAGCTCTTTCGCAACCGCATCGGCCACCGCCTGTGCGTCGCCCGTCAACATGGCAACCTCAATGCCCCGTTCATGCAGCGCCGCGATGGCTTCACGGCTTTCCTCGCGTATCGCATCCGCCACGGCATAGACAGCCAGCGCCTTGCCCGCCTGGACGAGATAGATCGCTGCTTGGCCATTGCCGGCTGCGGCTTCGGAGGCAGCCTGAAGCGCTGGTGGAACATCGACGTTTTCCGCCTTGAGCAGCGCCGGCCCTCCCATATGGTACTCGACCCCGTCAATTGTGGCTGCAACGCCCTTGCCGGTGATCGCGCGGAATCCGTCGGCTGATGGGACCGCGATGCCTTTGTCTTCCGCAGTTTTGACGATCCCCCGGGCGATAGGATGCTGGGATTCAGCTTCAATACCAGACGCGATGCGAAGGGCCTCGTCCTCCTGCAGGCCTTCCGCGACGGAACTTGCAACGATCCGGAACTCGCCCAGCGTCAATGTTCCGGTCTTGTCGAAAATTACGGTGTCAAGATTGCGGGCCTCCTCGAGCCCACGGCGGTCCCGGACAAGAAGGCCGTTACGAGCGCCCAGAGTCGTGGAGATGGCCACCACCAGCGGCACCGCCAGCCCGAGGGCATGAGGGCAGGCGATCACCAGAACCGTCACCATTCGCACCACGGCAAAATCCAGCTCAGCGCCAAGCAATTGCCACGCCACAAATGTTAGCACCGCCGCGCCAATCGCTGCGACGGTAAGCATCCGGGCTGCGCGATCCGCCAGGTGCTGAGATCTCGATTTGGAGGTCTGCGCATCGGCCACCAGCCGCATGATGCCGGACAGCTTGGTCTTGTCGCCCGTTCCGGTGACCTCAATGCGCAGGGATCCTTCTCCGTTGATCGTGGCGGCGATCACTTCATCGCCTTCGCCCTTTTTCACGGGTCGCGATTCACCGGTGATCATCGCCTCGTCAATGGCGCTCATGCCCTTGCGCACGACGCCGTCCGCAGGAACGCTTTCACCAGGGCGCACCAGCAACAGGTCGCCATTGCGCAAGGCGCTGATGTCGACCGTTTCCTCACCCGTATCGGTGATCCGCGTTGCCGTGTCTGGCAAAAGCTTCGCCAGTTCCTTCAAAGCACCCTGAGCCTGATTGATGGACCGCATTTCTATCCAGTGGCCGAGCAGCATGATCGCGACCAGCGTAGCCAGCTCCCACCACAGTGGCATCGAGTCGATCAACCCAAGCTGAACCACCCAGGAGAAGATGAATGCGACCGTGATGGCGAGTGAGATGAGGGTCATCATCCCCGGCAGCCGGTCTCTGAGCTCGCGCCACGCACCTTGTAGGAAAACCAGACCGCCGTAGAGGAAGACGACAGTAGAGAGCACAGGCGCCATCCAATCCGATCCGGGGAACGCCGGAGCCTGGTAGCCGAGCAAATCCTGGATGGGGGCCGACCAGATGACAACCGGAACGGTGACAGCGAGCGACAGCCAGAACCGGTCCCGGAACTTCTCGGGAGAATGGCCCTGATGTTTGTCATGGCTATTGTGGCCCGCATGGTCGGATGAGGGTTCCGGCGTGTCGGTCTGACTGCCAGATGAGGACTTCGACGCATCCGGCACCGTGCCGTCGTGTTTTTCATGTCCTGCATGCGCGTCATGCGTGGCGGCAGGTGTTTCCACCCCTGATTTCTGTGTGGCAGATAAGAGGGCGGCTGCCGGTTCGCTGTCGTCTAGGTGGTCTTCATGATCCTTGGTGGCTGCTACCTCAGGAGGTGCATCCTCAGCGGGTCTGTTGGATTGCAATCCAAGCTCGTGCACGGTTGATTTGATATCGGAAAGCGCAACCCGGGTTTCGTCATAGCGGACGGTGGCGTTCTTCGCGGCGAAATTCACCGTAACGCTTTCAACGCCGGGTACTTCGCCGATCCGACGCTCCACTTCATCAAGGCTCCATACCGACAACATGTCATCAACTTTGATCACGCTTGTTTTCATCATCTGTTCCTTTGGCGGTCTTCGACCTTGGGCGTTTGGCTATCTCGTCAATGGTGTTTCGGCCTCTACAGCCGACATCTAGAGCTTTGATTTTCAGTAATCGCGGACTGCAGGAGCCAAGGAATTCAACGCTGGCACCTGATGCTTGCCAATTCCCTTGGAGACGTGTTGCAGGGATCTAGACGCAGGTCCGCTTCGGATATTACAGATATTGGCTCGCAGTTCCGAATACTGACCTCCCGGTGTCGTCGGATTGCTCCCGAGTGCCGTCTGTCGGTCTGCTCCGAACGCAACATTGTATTCAAGCGCAGCTTTGTGATTAAGATGTCACTTCTGCAGTTAATAGAGTTTCCTTGTTGGGATGCCTAATGAAACACCATGCTGGCAACGTGGAATCCTGCGTCAACATGCATAACTTCGCCTGTCGTGCCCGTCGTGTAGTCGCTGGCCAGTAGCAGGGCTGCGCGGCCAACCTCATCCGGTGTCACTGTTCGCCGCAAGGGAGCTTTTTTGATGGTTTCGTCGATCAGTTCGTCGAAATGTTCGATTCCAGATGATGCCCGCGTCCGTATGGCGCCAGCAGAAATAGCGTTGACCCGGATCGCTTTTGGGCCAAGTTCGTGCGCAAGATAACGCACTGATGATTCAAGGGCTGCTTTGACCGGCCCCATGACGTTGTAGTGGTCCACAACCTTTTCGGCACCTAGAAAGCTGAGCGTTATCAGACTGCCGCCTTTGGTCATAAGCGGCTCGGCCAATTTGGCCATCCGGATGAATGAATGGCACGAGACCAGCATTGATTGGGCGAACCCTGCGCTTGAACTGTCCGTCAATCGACCGTGCAGATCCTCTGCCGGTGCCCAAGCGATCGAGTGCAGGAGGAAATCAAGACGGCCCCATGTTTTCTCTATGGTTGCGAAAACCGCTTCCAATGAACCCTCCTGCGTTACATCACAGGGCATGAAAATCGGCGCGGCGACACACTTTGCCAGAGGTTCGACATAGGCCAGGGCCTTGTTGTTGAAGTAGGTCAGGGCCAGGTCAGCGCCGGCAGCGTGGAAATTCTGTGCGGCGGCCCAGGCGAGGCTGTGTTCATTGGCGATGCCCACGACAAGACCCTTCTTTGCTGAAAGGTCGAGCGCTTCAGCCGGATTGATCGGTCTGACGGAAATGGTCATTGCGCGGCTACCTCGAATTGTGGCTGGGTGCCGACCGAAACTGGTTGCAGGTTTAACACGACGGGAAGGGGACAGCAGGCATCTTCCAGTTGCGGTGCGGTGGCAATGCTGCTTTCAGCGGGACCCGGTCGCGGTTCAACCTGCGGTCTGCTGTGGTACATCAGGGCAGCAATCGCCAGGGCCGCCAGTCTCGCCGGTGCCGGGTCAGCGCGCGAAGTCAGTACCACTGGCGCTGCCAACCCGATCGCAATCCCCGCCGCAACGCCCCCGGCAAAATATTCCAGCGTCTTGGCCAGAATATTGCCCGAGACAAGATCTGGCACCAGCAAGATATCGGCAGAGCCTGCGACGTCAGACAAAACACCTTTCTCGGTTGCAGTGCGCGCCGAGATGGCATTGTCGAGCGCCAGCGGCCCATCCATCTCGGCCCCAGTGATCTGGCCGCGTCGGGACATTAGAATGAGAGAGGCGGCATCCAGCGTCGAGGCGATATCGACCGTCACGGTCTCTACTGCCGACAGCACTGCAACCTTTGGCCTCACCACCCCCAACATACGGAACAGATCGACCGCATTCTGGCAAATCTGCGCCTTGGCGGTGAGTTCGGGCGCAATGTTGATTGCTGCGTCGGTGATACCGAGCAGTCGGTCATGACTGGGCAGCGCCACTACAAAGACATGGCTGACGCGTCGTCCCGGAAGTCGCAGTCCGAGGGTCTTGTCGAGAAGCGCGCGCATGAAGATATCGGTATGCAGGTTGCCCTTCATCACCACGTCTGCTCGGCCCTCATGCACCAGAGCGACCACACGGGCCGCCGCCTCAGCATCGTCGGCCACAGCGATAATCGCGTCCTCCGCAACCGTCCAGCCCAGATCTGCGGCGATTGTGCGGATGGCATTCGGGTCGCCGACCAAGAGCGGCGTAACCAGACCGGCACGTTCGGCATCGCGCAGCGTTTCCAGCACCACTGTCTGAGCGGCATCGGCAACCGCAACGCGGACCGGGCCTGCCTTGCACGCCGCCGTGGCCAGGGCTTCAAACGGTTCGAAGTTATCTTTCATTGCTCATGCCTCCCGCGCCATCGGTTGGCTGGCCATGAATTGGTGGGCATGGCCAGCGATTATTGCTTCCTCATCAATCTGACGAATCTCGACCGTAACACCCACTGACCCGGTCGAAATCACCAGATCGCCGCGAAGATTTGCGGATTTGTTCAGCTCAATGCCGAGATAGCCGAGGCGGTCGCAAATCCCGGCCCGAACCTGCGGCGCATTGGCACCTATGCCGCCGGTAAACACCAAACGGTCGACCCCACCCAAGGTCGCAGTCAGGTCCGCCATGGGCAATCCGGTGACCGACGGCAACCAGTTTGACTCCGCTTGCCTCATGTTCAACGGCGAGGAGCAGCCGTTTCAGAGCGGTATCATGGTCGGCGATGGTTCCGGTCTCTTCCCGAAAAACCGCGCCTCGGGCATCCGAAAGTCGAAACCGGGCGCCCGGCAGTCCGATGCGCTCAATCGCGCCCGACCAGAGCCGGCGAGGCCGTTCGACATTGCTAAAGATCGCGAACTTCAGACTGGATGAGCCGGCGTTGAGTGTCAGGACGGCGCTATCTGACATCCGGGCAAACTTTCTGATTGATCACGGGCGTCCCGAAAGCCAGAACGGTTGGGTATTTGCGCAGACGCGAGAACAGCGACATGGCCGGCAAGCGACTGCCGATGAAGACGCTCAACACAACCTCACTTCCCGACAGCATGGCGTTTTTCTTTGCCAGGTTTGGAGTTATTCGGGCTGGCCTTTGATTTGACTGCACCAGACACAGTCGGCGGCGTTTGGGCAGGTTTGGAGCCGCCACCATAGAGCAGCCGGAAGACTTGTTCGTAGGTTGCGTCACGGCGTTCGCGTGCGCCTTTAATCATCTGCCCCACATTGGACATCACCTTGCGTTCCGCGACGATCCCTGGATGATCGGCGGGCAATGGCTGGCGGGTGTCGCGCAGGGAATCCGCCATCATCCGCACACCGCGCATCCATGGATTATACGCCTCGGAAAACATGTACCGGCTTGTCCGCATTGGATGCAGTGATTTCAGCAAGTCGGCACTGGCCGGCGTGGTCATCGCCAGCACCCAGGGGCTGACGAAGGCGCTGTAGAAGCTGTCAAGCGTCGTCGAGACTTCGGCTACCTTTTCGAACGCTTCGTGCGGATAAGCCGCCTTCAGACCAGACACTTCGCGCGGCTCATAGGTCACGATCAGATCGGACTTGTGGCAGTCGGGATCGCCTGTGGGGTTTTCGATCTTCATTTCGTAAAGGCCCGGCGCCAGCGCCTCGATCTCGTCCAGACTTTCCAGGATGGCCCGATGCTCCAGCTTTGCCACGCTGGCCGAGACGAATATGCCCAGATGCCCGACATGGGGGTTGGTCAGATAGACGGCTCGCTGTCCCGCCGCGATCAGGTCGGCGGTATCGACATAAACTTCGGCAACCCATCCCAGCGCTTGCGCCGGTGGAGTAATATTGTCGCCGTAAGACGCAAAGACGATGATAGGGCTGGTGATCTGCCGCAAATCCACGGTGCAGCCGTCGCAGATTTCCATCGTACCCCGCTCCAGCTTGTTGCCGATGAACAGGTTTTTGACAATCGACATCATTTCCGGGCTACTCAGCGTGTAATAGCCACCCCACCAGCGTTCGAAATCCAGAAAGCGTTCGGCTTCGGTGTCGATATTGGTCAAAAGATTGGCTTGTTTTTCCCAGATCGCTTTTTCCGGCTTCAGGCTTTCGAAATTCTGCGCCAGCCAGGCGCCATCGAACCTTCCATCGCCCAGATCGCCCATCAGGTGCGTCAGCCAGACCCCGCCCAGCAGGCCACCGGATATGCGCATCGGGTTCACGCCATCTTCTCCTGCCCAATAGGACAGCGGCGAGCCGTTCAGAACCACCGGTCCCGCCAAGCCTTCGCAATCGGCGGCCAGCAGTGTTACCGCCCAGCCCGCCTGACAGTTGCCGTAGAGTACAGGCGGCTTTCCAGGGTGAAGCTTGGCGACTTCCTCAACGAAGCGGCGCGACGCGTGCAACACGTCCGCCAGCGTCTGGCCGGGCATCGGTTCGGGAAAGAACACCACGAAATAGACCGGATGGCCCTCGTGCATCGCCATGCCTACCTCGCTGTCGCGTTTGAACCCGCCTATGCCGGGGCCATGCCCAGCGCGCGGATCAATGATGATTACCGGCGGTTTTTCGGGGTCGAGACAATCGACAAGACAGTCGTCATCGATCTCGGTGATCTTCAGCAGGGCATAGTTCGCCGGAGTGTCAAACCGGCGCACATCCAGCACAGTCTCATACTTGAAATCCAGCAACGGTGGCATTCCGGCCCGTTCATGGTCGCGCATGTTGTTGGCGCGCTGTCGCAGCGTGTCAAAGAAAAGGACGGAACGTTCCCAGGGATCCTGTTGGTAGAAAACTGGCGAAGCCACCGGCGCTGTTGGAGAGACGGCAGGTAGTTTATTTATGTTCAACGCATTCGGTTTCGCAGCATGGATATGGTGAACGTCATTCATTTGGCGGCCCTTTCGGCGAAATAGTTGAACAGCGGTACAAAGAGGATTGCGATAAACCAGCCATAGGCGAAGGCCTCGACCAATCCGATGAAAAAGCTCGACAGGCTGATCCAATCAAAGCCGGGAAGAAGTGGGAGCCAGGCTTGATACATCGTCATCGTGGGAAAGATCAGGCCGAACCCGACGCACAAGACGAAGGATATTGCGAGGAATATCCCTGCGCTCATCCCAACGGCATAGATCGACAGGCGACCCGAGGTGGTCGCTATCGTACCGGTAAATTCATGATCTTGCGGCATGATTTGACCTCCAGTTTTCGTCTCGGCTTTTTGGGCGTTTTCTGCCTCTGTAGACGCGCAGTGCCGGTAAGCATTACAATTCGGGGGCGATAGGTCTCCCCGAAGATAGAATGCCTTCGACACCAACGGCTCACGAGCTCTTCGGTGGTTTGGACCGCTCTACATCTCACATGACGTGCAGGGATTCGTCTGTCGAATTTCATCCGGGTAGCTGAGGAACATGTACATGCTGGCACTCATGCGTGCAGCAGAGGCAGCTGATTGGCCAATCATGGCGGTAGTCTTTGAGCTCGGCAGACGTCTAATCCAAAGATAAAGATATCCGGTCCGCCCTCACCGTCGGGGCGCCGTTCACGGCTCGTTTTTCCCGGCTGGACAAGGAGGCCGATCTTTTGGTGCACTGATCAGGAGTTTTTGATAACGAGAATTGATAGGTCATGAATACGGAGGCGGCCCTGTAGCCAGAGCAAGCTGTGGGCAGCGCAAGCCGCATTTCGCAATTTGCAGCGGCTGTATTGCTGTGTTCTTTCCCAATCCATGGGAGCGCTAACGATTGCAGAACCAAGAACGAGAGGTTTTAGCTCGGTTCGCATGGCTCTCAAAATCACGAATAGGGATGAACGACTGAGGTGCGTTGGCTTCAAGTGATTTATAGCGCCTGCGGGTATCCCGTCGGATAAGGCAATAGAGATCTGGTCTTGGCACTGGCACGGGAGCTGGACCAACTTGCGCCGCCATCCATGCCTGTTGGATTTGTTTGCAATGAGCGAGTGGTGCCCATGTGGGTAGTATCCGCGAGCGGCTTCACACTATTGACCAAACTTGAGCCATCGAGCTTCAGTTAGCAAGCAGCCATGGATTCGATTCACGTCAAGACGCTCAATAACCAACGATCGAGGATGTCACGGTGGCAGACACCGATTTCGAAAGCGGACCGCGAGTGTCCGGGCTGTCGGTTCCGGTTTTCCTGTTCTGTTCGGCACCACTCAGGCCGCAAACATTCATGGAAGACGGGTGGCGGTCTGATTCTGGTTGTTGATCTATTGTGTGACCATGTCCGCGCCGAACCATTTGAAGGTTATGGTCGTCAACGTACCGTCCGTTTTGATGGTCTTGATTGCGTCACCAAATTTGGTGGCCAGAGCTGTGTCCTCCTTTTGCAAACCGATACCCACGCCTGTGCCGAACAGGCCGCCGGAAATCCGAGGTACACAAAGCTTCGCAGAGGCGGCGTCTTTCGACCCGAGAAATGCCTTCCAGACGGAGAAGTCTGCCACCCCTCATCAATCCGTTCCGCTACAAGGTTGAGATTGGGGCTGTTCTGCTTGTCATAGATGCGGATCTCTACCCCTTCGCCGAAGTATTCCTGGACAAAGGCTTCAGCGTTCGTCGACCCCTGGACGCCGATTGTTCTCCCTTTCAGGTTCCAATTTTTTCCGATCGACGGACGCATCAAAGTCGACCACAACCGCCGGAAGCAGTTCAACCGTAATAGCCCCCGCCAAACGACGCCGCAGAATGCATGAGGGCCGGTCGCGACCTGCCCTCATGCATTCTGCCCGAGTGGGGCACTTTCTCTCCGGTGTTGACATTTGCAGCTGATTTCGCACGAATTGACCTTCTTAATGAGGGGATTCCGGCTTCTGGCTCGAACATTTAGCATTATCTTTGAGCCACTCAAACAAGGATGCCCCTCGTCTACGTGACTCGACTCCCAAAGAATTGGATAATATTGCCGACGGAGTTCTCTCTCAATAGGTCGAATTGTCAACTGTTCGAAAATATATTCAGAATGGGTTGCTATCAGGTGACCTCATTCATCGTCTGCAGCCTATTCGACAGTCAGATATCCTGATGCAATACGTTTTTGCAGATGCAGGTCTACCGCAGCGCGGTCGGCGCAGAAGTAGAGTCGGCCTTCGCACCGGTCCCTGAGCGCCGCCAGATCAGCAAACATGGGAGATTTTGCCATTCCAGCAGCTTCAAGCAGCGATACGCCGAGATATCCGATATCCAAGCTGGCGAATTCAAATGGGCGCATATCCAAATCCATTCCCATGCCGTGAACGGTGAAATAGGTCTGGTATGCCGAAGATTCGAGCTTGTTGATTGCGAAGTCCGGATAGAGATGCTTGAAGACCTCGAGGGTGGCGAATGATTGGTGATCGCCAAATTCAAGCACAATTGATGGATACTCTTCGCTATCAGCCCTGGCCTGGCCGAGATACCATTCGAAATCCTTTTGGGATTTGGTTACCCGCCGCACATACTCGTCAAGTTCAAAGATGCCGCTTTCACTGAAGCTGTCCGGCTCGGATTCCGCCAACTGGTCGGTATAGGGCGAATGAGCGAACATGGTTTGCACTTGCAGGAACAGCGGTCTGCCATCGGTTTTCCTGTGCTCCTCGATAAATGCCCGGGCGGCTTCGAAGTAGAAGCGATCACGATGGGCGTATTCGCTAGCACCAATACGGTTATAGTCGAGAACTTCATCGAAGCCGATAGATTCGAGAAATGGCCCTTCGTTGACGAAACCATGATCCATCGGCATGAGAACCGCAGTTTTGTAGCCGCAGCGTGCCAATTCGGTCGCCAGCGACTGGTGAATTCTTCCTTCCATCGATGTAGTGAGATAGGGCGCGCGCCATCCGAAATCGAGACTGGATAGTCCTGTCATCAGCGAGAAATTGGAAATCCACGTGCCACCACCAAAGGTCTCCACGTGAAGGGTGCGACGTTTTCCATCCGCTGACTTGAAACGTTTGGAGAATTGCTGGTCGAGGCCGTATTGCCCAAATTGGCTGAGATCGGTCTGGCTTTCGCTCAAGACAACAAAAAGATCTGGCTTCGGCCCCGTCGTTTCACAAGGTCCGTCGGCGCTGAATGGAGCGACAGGCGGCATATTTGACAGGCGGTCTGCGATACCTTCTCCGATGGCTGCGTCCCTGACATCGAGGAGGGACACGAAAAATGCAGACGCATTGAAGCCGCCAAGGTAGTGAAAAAATCGCGGTTCATCTGCTCTTAGTGGGTAACTGATCGGAATCAGCGCAAAGGTGATCGCTACCAGTCCGCTTCGTCTCAGAACGTTCATCCGGCGTTTCCTGTCCCAAATGAACACAACAGAAAGTGCTATGAAGGCGCAGAGCATGAGGGCCGCAATCGGTACAATATAGGTCGCGAACCCGCTCATGAGAAAGGCGAAGGCTTTTGGATCCGTTCCGGTGAAAATGAAGTCGTAGATGTGCAGATCAAAACCCTTGGTCCGGTATTTTAACACAGAGGCAATTGATATAATCACCGTGGCCGTAAAGGCGGCGTAGATCGAAAAGTAGATACGGCGGGTCAACAGGAAAAGCACTGTGGCGATGCCCAGGACAGAGAGCATAACGAACGGCATGTGATCAATCGACCGTTCAAGCATGTAAAGAAACACGGCACAGCACAGTGTGCCTGCAATCGCTGTCAGTGGATTTAGAACCAGTGCAGAAATCGTGTTGGTCAGCGCTTGCCTGTGTGCCGGCGTCATGTGCAGTCTCCGATGTTCAATGCCGAAGATGCCCGCTCATTGCCCACTGTTCAAACTCAATGATGTTTTATCCTTAACTGGGATTGGCGCTGGATCACGGCATCAATCGGTGCTTTACGAGCGAGACAACTGTGGCTGAAGCAACAAACCTAAACAATGTGCTGCCGAACAGCCGATGATAACTGATGAAGGTCGGGAGAAGGCTTGCAAGAGCTGGGCTTATCAGGCTTCAAGATCATAAGCCAATCGCGACAGCGACTAGGCGTTGGTGTAATCATTCTCATGATTCAGAATGTCAGGAATGATAGCTTGAAATCCGGGTGTGAACGCGGCCGATGCAGCTTGTAGATCAAAAAATGTCGCGGCAAAAAGACCCCGCCGGGTGTTTATGACCTGGCCGAATTTGGTAATAACGGGTTCGAGTGTCACGTGTTTGCGTATTCCGGAGCATTCGCCCACCTGTGACGTGTTGCCGTGAGGCAGCGTTTTTCAGATATCAGGCTTGGGGCGTTTCGTCATCCATTTTGGCGACGGTTTTGCGCAATGACTGCCCTTCGAGTTCGAGGCGGTAAGCGTTATGGACGATGCGATCGAGGATAGCATCTGCGAAGGTCGGTTCGCCGATGACGTCATGCCACGCCTTGATGGGCAATTGGCTGGTAATCATGGTCGCGGCGCGGCCATACCGTTCTTCGACGACCTCCATCAGGTCGCGGCGCTGCGTGGCCGTCAATCGGTCAGGCCCCCAATCATCCAGGATCAGCAGCTGTGCTTTCGTGATGCTGCGGAACAAACGGGGGAAGCGCCCGTCGCCATGGGCCAGTTCCAGCTCTTCGAAGAGGCGCGGCATCCGCTTGTAAACCACGGTGACGCCATCACGGCAGGCCGCTTGCGCCAGGGCGCAGCCAAGCCAGGTCTTGCCGACCCCACAAGGGCCGGTGATGATCAGATTGCGCTTGTCGGTGATCCATTTGCCCGTGAGCAGGCTCTGGAACAGCGCTTTGTCGAGGCCGCGCCGCACGCGGTAATCGACATCCTCCGGGCAAGCACCCACGTGGCGCAGCCTGGCGGAGCGCATGCGGGCCTCAAACCGCTTGGTCTCTCGGCTGGCAACCTCACGGTCAACCAGCAGGCCAAGCCATTCAACGTGGCTGAGATCGGCAGCGGCATCCTGAGCCTGTAGTTCGGCAAGAGCTTCGGCCATACCGTCCAGCCGCAGGGCTTTCAGGCGATCAAGCGTTGGGTGGTCGAGCATAGAGTTTCCTTTCAATGGAAGTAATCGGCACCACGGATGTTGGGGTGGTTGATGGCAGGCTCCTCCGTGTTGCGGGTGCGGTGCTTGCTTTCCAGCCCATTCTTCAGAATGGATTGGAGCGATGAGTAGGACCGGGCGTTGATCTCAAGCGCGCGCCGGCAAGCTGCATCAAGTCGGGCTGCCCCAAACTTGTCGGCCAACCGGATCACGCCGAGACAGGTGCGATAGCCCTGTTCAGGGTGCCTGCGTTCAAGCATCACTACCTCGGCGAAGATCGCGACGTTCGGTCCGACACGAGCGGCTTGCGCCTGGATGCGTTGCGGTGTCCAGTCCTCGCGGAACCTGTGGTGTGCTGGCATGTGGTCGTGCTGTGTGGAGTGCTGCCCGTTGCCGGAAGTGCGCACATGGGAGGCGACACGCTGCCCAACATGAAAGACTTCGATCGTGCGGGAGGTGATGCGGGCCCACAGCTCTTTCTTCAGCAACTGAAAGGGCACCGAGTAATAATGCTTGTCGATTGCAATGTGGTAATCGAGCCCGGCGCGGCACTTCTTCCATTCAGCATAAACGTAGGGTGCCAACGGCAGCGGCTTCAGGGCCGGCTTGTCCAACTGCACAAACAGCTGCCGTCGGCTGGTGCCGAGATGTCGCGAGGCCTTGTCATTGAGCTGGCCGAACAGCGGGCGGATTGCGGCATTCACCTCTTCAAGGCTGAAGAATTGACGATTGCGCAACCGCGCCAGAATCCAACGCTCAACCAGCAAAACCGCGCCCTCGACTTTTGCTTTGTCCTTAGGTTTGCGCGGTCGCGCCGGCACCACGGCCGTGTCGTAATGCGTGGCCAGGTCCGCATAGGTCCGGTTGATCGCAGGGTCGTAGAAGCAGGCCTTCGTGACCCCGGCCTTCAGATTGTCGGACACGATCTGCGCCGTCACACCGCCAAAGAAGCCAAAGGCACGCACATGGCTCGCAATCCAATCTGGCAGTGATTGCGTCCAGGTCGCCTCCGCGAAGGTATAGCTTGAGGCCCCGAGAGCCGCGACGAACAGCTGTGCCGTGCGCACCTCGCCAGTCTTGGGGTCAATCACATCGATCGTGTGCCCCGCGTAATCGACAAACAGCCGCTCGCCCGCCGGATGCCGCTACCGCATTACTGGCGACAGCTTGCCTTCCCACCGCGTGTAAAGCTCGCAGAACCGAGAGTAGCCGTAGCCCTCTGGGTGGTCGGCGCGATATTCCTCCCACAGCAGCGAAAGTGTCACGCCCTTGCGACGCAGTTCGCGGTGGATACAGGCCCAGTCAGGCTGGGCCGCGATCCGTTGGGGGTTGTGATAGCCACGGTCAAACAGACGATGCTCAAGGTCCGTATCCGACATCTCGGGCGGCAGCGGCCAGCTCAGACCCAACTCAGTAGCGCGATCAATGTAGCCCCGAAGGGTTGTGCGTCCAATCGCCAGGCTCGCCGCGATCTGGCGGGTCGACAGACCCTCGGCTGACAGTCGCAAAACATCTCGTATCTTCCGCATCGGCAATCTCTTCATCGGGCTTCCTTCATGCCAAAAGGACGAAAGGTAGCCGGTTACAGATTGCCTCGCAGCAGCACGTCACAGGGGTGGGCGGATACCCCGGAATCGGTGGGCGGATGAAATCGGAATGGGTGGGCGCATCAAATCGGAAGCGGTGGGCGCATCACCCCGGAATACGCACGTGTTCTCGCGCGAACGGTTCCGCAGCGCGATGATCATCGATTAAAGGGGGCATAGTGCCAAAGGCGCTTATTTCCCGGAGCAAAGATGTTAGGATTTCTACGAGTCGAGCGGTGCCTGAGAAAATGGTCATCTCAATTGCCACCTATTTAGACTTGGTTATGATTGAGACACGAGATATCTGAGGAAAATAAAAGTCCCGCGAGATGAATACGCCAACTCATATGATCATAGGCAGTGCACTTTGGGCAAAACAAGATCGGCCAGGATCGCTGATCGCTGCTTTTGCAGGAGGCCTTGCCCCCGACCTGCCCATGATCGCCATGGTACTCTTTGCGACCAAAGTGACGGGAGTGCCGGAACAGGACGTGTACGGTATCCTTTATTTCTCTGATGGGTGGCAACGAGTATTTGCCATCGATCACAGCTTCTTGGTTTGGGGACTTGTCTTGGCTGCCGGGTATCTGCTTCGCGTGTTTACACTGACCGCCTTTGCCGGATCGGGACTTGCGCATGCGGCTGTGGATTTTCTGACCCACCACGACGATGCGCGACAGCAATTGTGGCCCTTCACCGACTGGAAATTTGCGAGCCCATTTTCATATTGGGATCCGGCATATTTTGGAAGTATTGTTGCGCCGCTCGAGGCGCTGCTCGTTTTCGTCTTGACAATAATGCTGGTATTTCGATTGCGACGCCTGTGGGAAAAGGCGTTGACCCTGGCAATTTCGGCTATATTCCTCGTACCGATCGTTGTGACTGGCGGATTTCATGGCCTGCACGGAATGTGATGAACTGTTCCATACAATAGCCCGCGCCGGACTTCTCCAAAGACCCAACAGATAATCGAGGACAAGATCAGTCACGATGCTTTGGCCTCAATGCCGGAAATGTCCATACGGGTTTCCGGTAATATTTCTTTAAGAGCGGCAATAGAGTCCGCCAGCGTCAGATAGTCTATAATTGTTGCTAGACCGACTCGCGATACGTTGCCACTCATGATTGTGTTGAGGGTAGCCAGAATCATTGTCGCCGTTGCGTCAGCCTGATCGCCAGTCGTCACGCGCGCATACGCAGTTGGCATTCCATCGTCACACAAACCTTCCACAATCATACGCGTGCGGATTTGCCCAATTCCTGGAAACCGTGACAATTGCCGGGATAGCCATTGAGCATTGCGGGCAATCCAAGGCCCAAGCCCGAGGCTAAGTGCCCAACTCAGCGAACGGGTAACAAGAGGTGGGTCAATAGCCACAAAATACCTCCTACCTGATAAGGCACCCGCTGGTTTTCCCGTCAATATCTCCCGTCCGGCGAAACCGAAACCAAGGGCAAGGCGCCCACTTTCAGAAGCATCAAAGACGAAGAGCCGTTGCAAGGCTCCCGCAGGCGTCTGCACCAGGCTTCCATTGTGGAAAAGCAAATAATTCGTGCCCGCGGTTGCTAGAAACCACTCTGTCGCCGCCGCTCCATAATGCCGGCCCAATCCCATCTCGATTCCGATATCAACGGCGTTAATATGTTCGTTCCGCGCAATAAACTCAGCCATCAAGTCGATCAGGCCCGGCGCCATGCCAACGCAGGTAATCAAAACGCCGCCGACATCGCGGCCTCGAATACCGTCGCGGAGGGCGTTTACATAAGCAGGAGAGGCCGAAGTCTCGAGAAATGTACAGCCATTTGCGACCATTTCGGCCACAAGTTCCGGCGGTGTTGCCTCCGTAAGGTTAACCACCAGCGCTTTGGGAGGGATCATCCTTGCCGCACCTTTGGTTCGGATATCGACAGTACGAAAGCAAAGGCGATCCGGATTCTGACCATCGGAATTTCTATCCGAGCGGGAGATGATAGTAATTGCAGCCTTCGTACGGTCCAAAAGGAGCGAGGTCAGACGGCTGCCAACATCACCCGCTCCCCCAATTAGCCAGATTTCAGGGCCAGCCCTTCTTTGCCCCTTTGGTGTAATTTGTGGCTCATTTGGAATGGGCATCACCTTCTGCTCCCATATGTTCCATTATCTCGGCGATCTGTTTGGGAACATCGTCCTTTGAGAACAGGCGCTGCTCCTCGGAATCGTGAACGAAAGCGATGATGTTGGCCAGTTCCTCGCCGGTAAACACGATCTGCTCACCGAGCTCATTCCGCTGCGCTTCAATCATCGCTGGGGCGCCGAGCCACATTCTGGCAACAAAATCAAAGGGGTTCATCGGCAATTCCATGAATTCGGCATCCAGTGCTGCGGCGTCTTCGCCGCCCACGCCGTTGACCGAGTGGCAGACAACGCAGCCTTTGGAAGCAAACAGTTTGCGCCCGGTGCGTCCATCCGGGGCAAGAGCAGTCCGCCGGACATCATCGACATGTCCCGTTCAGCTTGCTGTGCATTGGCCGTCGACATACCTGCCAATACAGTAGCCGTGATCATCAGTAGAGTTGCAAGTTTCATTGGGTTGCCTCCATTTTGGTTTAGTTTGAGTCTGAATAAACCGGATGCATCTAACGTCTCATGGCCTGCAGGAAAGCGGGCACTCGATGGGCGCGACAGTCCCCAGTATCTCCGAAGCGATTACGGGTATCGGCCATCTAATGTCCTCAGATACATTTCTTTTTGTGAATCGCTCCTTCAGATTTTTGCACTACGTAGTCTGAGCGCATTAAGCACTACCGAAATTGATGAAGCGCTCATTGCAAAGGCCGCAAACATCGGGCTGATCAAAATGCCGAAAAATGGAAACAACAGACCGGCTGCTACAGGGACCCCGGAAGCGTTGTAGACGAGCGCGAAGAAGAGATTCTGGCGGATATTTCCCATAGTGGCGCGTGCGAGGCGGCGGGCACGCACGATACCATCGAGATTACCCTTGACCAAGGTGATGCCGGCACTCTCTATAGCGACATCAGCGCCTGTGCCCATCGCTATCCCGACATCCGCCTGTGCGAGTGCCGGCGCATCGTTCACGCCGTCGCCAGCCATGGCGACTTTACGACCCTGAGCCTGCAACTCTTTTATGATTCGCGCCTTGTCCTCGGGAAGTACATCGGCGCGTATTTCGTCAATTCCGAGCTGCGCTCCGATTGCTTTCGCGGTCCGCTCGTTGTCGCCGGTCGCCATGATGATGCGAAATCCGAGCATACGCAACGCTTTGAGCGCCTCTCGGGTCGTCTCCTTGACTGGATCGGCGACGCTGACAAGTCCGGCGACTGCATCGTCCAGCACCACAAACATAACTGTTTCACCTGCGTCTCTACGGGCATTGGCCTTTACTGCAAGGTCACCGCCGTCCAACCCCATGTCGGAAATCAGGGCGAGGTTGCCCAGGGCAACAGACCTGCCGTCAACCTTTCCCTTTACACCCTTGCCCGTCACCGCCTCAAAGTCGGTCGCATCGGTCATGTTAACATTTCGTTCCACGGCACCGCGAACGATAGCCTCGGCAAGCGGATGTTCTGAACCCCGTTCGAGCGATGCCGCAAGTCTGAGCACTTCCGCTTCATCGTGGCCGACTTCCGGCAGGACTGCGACCAGCTTCGGCTTACCCTCTGTTAGCGTCCCCGTCTTGTCGACGATGAGCGTGTCCACCTTTTCAAACAGCTCCAGCGCCTCAGCATTCTTGATTAGGACACCCGCCTGAGCGCCGCGCCCCGTCGCAGTCATAATGGACATGGGCGTGGCGAGGCCTAGCGCACAGGGGCATGCAATGATCAGTACTGCCACAGCCGCGATCAGCGCGTAGGACAATGCCGGCGCGGGTCCCCAGATCGCCCAGGCGATAAATGACAGAACAGCGATGCCAATGACCACCGGGACGAAGAAGCCCGCTACTTGGTCTGCATATTTTTGTATTGGCGCGCGCGAACGTTGTGCATTTGAGACCATTTGGACGATCTGGCTGAGCATAGTATCTGAACCGACACGTTTGGCCTCCATGATCATGCTGCCAGTGCCATTAATCGTGGCTCCGGTCAGCATATCGCCGAGTGTTTTTTCCACCGGTACCGGTTCCCCGGAAATCATGCTTTCATCAACCGACGAGCGCCCATCCACAACGACACCGTCCACAGGTACTTTGTCGCCGGGCCTAACGCGCAAGCGGTCTCCAACTTGCACATCTTCAAGTGGTATCTCCTCTTCAGATCCGTCCTTGCGGATCACCCTCGCAGTCTTCGCTGCCATATCCAGAAGAGCACGGATTGCTTTGCCGGTGCCCTCACGCGCACGGAGCTCCATTATCTGACCTAGCAATACGAGTGTGACGATTACTGCCGCCGCCTCGAAATAGACTCCAACATGGCCTTCGCTGTCTCGGAACCCCTCGGGGAAAATGGAAGGGAACAGCACTGCCACGATGCTGAAAAGCCAGGCCGCGAGCACTCCCATGCTGATTAGCGAGAACATATTGAGGTTCATGTGGCGGAAGGAATTCCAACCGCGCACCAGGAAGGGCCAGCCGCACCACAGGACAACTGGCGTCCCGAGCACTAGCTCGATCCACAGTGTCATGCGCTCGCCAAAGATGTCGCGCACGCTGCCGAACCCCAGATAGGGTCCCATCGTAAAAACCAGCAACGGGATCGTCAAAACGGTACCAACCCAGAACCGACGAGTGAAATCCACCAGCTCAGGGTTAGGCCCGTCCTCGGCCATCGCCGCAGTTTCCAATTCCAGTCCCATACCGCAAATCGGGCACGAGCCGGGACGGGTTTGACGTACCTGTGCGTGCATGGGACATGTATAGACCGCGCCAGAATGGTTCGCAGGCACTGTGTCATACTTCCCGTTCATGGCGGCAGGGCGGTGCGTATGCGCGTGCTGGGAATGTTGATCAATGTGATTATGATGATGGCCGGAAGACCCCGCAACCTCCTCCTCTGGCACAAGGTGCATGCCGCATTTCGGGCAGTCGCCGGGGCCTGCCTGCCTGACTTCAGGATGCATCGGGCAGACGAACCACTTCGGAGAGCCTGCAGGTGAAGAATGGGCGGCGGCCGCAGCGGTGGGATGATGATCTGGCATGGAAGCACCTACATTTTGTGTTGACGGTAAGCGATACCGTTAGCGGACTGCAGTTCCCGGACATATGTTACGATTTTCGCGACATCATCCCGACTGACTTGCGCCTGGGCGGGCATATCGCCATAGGGCCAATGATGCTGACGCACCCCGTTTTGGACCGCAAAGAAAAAAGCGTCGTCGGAATGGTGGCCTGGATTATATATGTCATGAATAAAGGGTGGCCCTTTTTCGGTACCAAGGGCGTTTTGCCCATGACAGGCGGCGCAGGTTTTGTTGAACAGGGCCTCCCCTTCCTGCGCGGCCGCTGACAACGTTGGCTCGACAAATTGACTGGCAATCGATCCAGACATAGGGGCACTTGACGGCGCGAATGTCTTGTATAGCCCGACCACTGCGGCGATACCGAAGAACCCGAGAACCAGGTTTCTCGCCATATTGCTTGATTTCTTCAAGAGTTCTGCTCCGTTATAGATGTGCTAAGTATCGATTGCATCTCGTGCGCCACTAATGTTGCGACCGATACACCGTTTGACGGGTGCGGTATGGTGTCGGTAGTAACCACTTGGGCGGCACCCGCAGCAAGAATGTCTTCATATGCGCTGCCTGCAAATACCGCGTGAATGATGATGCAAACCGGTGGGCGGGTGCCTGTAGCAGCAAGCCGTTCGATGGCGCGCACAATGGTCCGGCCCGAAGAGGCAATATCGTCCAGGATAACCGGTGTACCCTGATTCAGCGTGATACTCCTCGGCACACTGACTTCAACACTCTTGTCGCCCGTTCGAGTCTTGCGCAAGACTTCGTAGGGCCGATCGGCCAGCCTCGCCACCTCAGCCACCCATTGCTGGCTTTCACTATCGGGGCCTAAAAGAACGGCGTCAGGCAGGTTCGCCCTGATCCAGTCTGCGAGCAGTGGAGCTGAGGCCACACGGACCGTTGGCATCGGAAACACTTCGTCGAGCCGAGCGATACGATGTAGATGCGGATCGACTGTCATCAGCCAATCGAAACTTTCGCCGAGAAACTTTGCGAAGAGTTGCGCACTGACTGCTTGACCAACTTGAAATCGGCGATCCTGACGCATGTAACCGAGATAGGGCGCGATTAGCCCGACACGACGTGCGCCCATTTCCCGCGCTGTTGTCGCGGCAAAGCGCAGCGGTAATGCCAACCGGTCAGGGTCGCGGAGGGTGGCGAGCAGCGCAATATCGCTTCCATCCAGATCACCTGGCAGGGTCAAGAGGCTCTCGCCATCGGGGAAACGGTGCCAGTCGAGATGACGTAACTCGCCGCCAAGTTCTGGTGCAAGCGCTTGCGCGAGCGACAACATCTCAGGGAAGGGGATCAGGATCATTTTGCCGCCTCCGAAAGCGTCAGGACATTGGAGTGGCTTTCCGCATAGCCGGCCGAATAAGCAAGTTCGCCGGGTGTCTCGGCATGGATTTCATAGAGCGGTTGCCCCTTGATGACCTGGTCGCCAGTTCGTGCAAGCAACCGAACACCAGCGCTCTTTTGGCGGGGTGCGCCGGCCAGTTTTGCGATCCGGGCAATCAGGCGGTTGTCGATAGCGATAAGTTGCCCCGATACCCCTGCGGTTATTTCGATGCGATGCGCTGCAGCGTCAGGTTCGCGGAATCCACCTTGCGCGGTACAGATAGCCAAGAACTTAGCTTCTGCGGCCCCGCTATCAAGAAGCGCTTCTGCCTCTCTGCGGCCCCGCCCGGCGCGGGCACCGGGTGCTAGATCGAGGAGTTTGCCTGCCAAATCTAGCGCGCGTCCGCGCAAATCCAGCGGCGCTTCCTGCGCGCGCCTGAGTACAGCCAACACGTCCCGTGCCTCGAGCGAAGGGCCGATGCCACGTCCAACCGGGGAGGAGCCGTCACTTTGATGTAGCGTAACATTGAGGCCGATTGCCGCTCCCACCAATTTCAGTCTTACGCCCAGCGCCGCGGCGGCCTCGGTTGAGCGGACCTTGGCTGTTGGACCCACCGGCATGTCGATAAGCACGTGCGTTGCGCCGACTGCCGCCTTTTTGGACAACACACTCGCAACCATTTGTCCGGTGCTATCGAAATCGAGTGGCCGTTCGATGCGAATGAAATGATCATCGGCAGGACTGAGGTTCAACCCGCCCCCCCATACGATGCATCCACCTTCGAGCTCTACTACCTTTCGCAAAGCGTCGGCGTCGAGCGCCACGGGCGCCATTACCTCCATCGTATCTGCGGTTCCGGCAGGTGACGTAATCGCACGGCTCGAGGTTTTTGGAATAAGCTGCCCTGCTGCGGCTATTATGGCAACGACAATGGGCGTCGTCCGATTTCCGGGCAGGCCGCCCACGCAATGCTTATCAAGAACCACTGCTCCGCCCCAGTCAAGCGTTTCGCCTGCAGTCTGCATGGCACGGGTCAAAGCTACTGTCTCGCTCTCACTCAGGCGGTCACCTGCACAAGAGGTGATGAAAGCGGCAAGGTGAAGATCCGAAAGCCGATTGTCGAGTGTGTCTTGGATGATGGCAGAAAAGCTGTTCTGATCAAGACGGCGGCCGTAAGCCTTGGCGCGTATGGACGAGGCAGAAAAAGGCACGTCGGCATGGGAAAAATGCCCGCGGGCACCCAGCTGCGCGCCCAGCGCCTCCCAGCCCGAAGTTGAGAGCCCAGCCTCGTCGACCGCCAACCACCCGCCTCGCGCCACCACATTCAACGTCGCGATTATCCAGCGGTTACTCAGATCAATACGAATACGTGCTTGGGCTGAGAAGCCCTCCGCACGGCAAATATGGCAATCCTCGTTCATGTAAACGACTGCCTGACGATACGTATCAATACCCGATGGGATGAGTGACAGGGTGTTGGTCATCGGGGTCGATCCAGATTGACGGTTTCTAGGTGTTCCGGGGCACGCACTTTCCAGCTCAGTTCGTCTTGAACGCGCGATCGCAAGGTATCCGACGCGGATGGTTCCCCGTGCGTCAGATAGGTCATTTGAGGCGGACGGTCAGCGTGGCGCATCCAGTCAAGTATTTCACCTACATCAGCGTGGCCTGAGAACGCAGTTAACTGAACCACTTCAGCTTCAATAGCGAATTCACGCCCAAACATTTTAAGCGTCTTGGCACCCTCGGCTAGCGCAGCGCCACGCGTACCGCCCGCTTGAAAGCCTGAGAGCAAGATTGCGTTGCGCCGGTCGCCGCCGAAGCTTGCGATATGATGCAAAATGCGCCCTCCAGTCAGCATTCCGCTGGCAGAAACGATGATCATTGGTCCCTGGCGGGTGTTCAGTTCCTTTGATTGCTCGACCGAGTTAACTCGCTCGGCGATATCGAACATCGCCTTGCAATCTTCCCATGTGACATGATGCTCTTCGTGGTGACGGTGGTAGATGGCAGTGGCGTTAACCGACATCGGACTATTCAGGAAGACCGGAACGTGGGGGATTTCACCGCGTTTCATCAGCCGGGCTACATGATAGAGAATTCCCTGAGCGCGTCCGACAGCGAAAGCGGGAATCAGCACCGTACCTCCGCGGGCAAAAGTGCGCTTTAGAAATGGGGCGAGTTCGGCTTCCGCGTCGATTTTCGCGTGAGCCCGGTTGCCATAAGTTGACTCGCAAACCAGTACATCTGCACCGTGAAAAGGCTCGGGGGGGGCCATCATCGGATCGGCTTGGCGACCAAGGTCGCCACTGAAGTGCACAATTCTGTCTCCAAGTTCCAACCGGATCTGTGCGGCACCAAGCAGATGGCCAGCAGGGATAAAAGTGGCAGTGATGCCGTCACCAAGATCGATCCGCCGTCCGAAAGGGTGCGGGGTCAGTCTTTTGAGTGCGGCTTTAGCATCGTTCAGCGTATAAAGAGGGGTCGGGTTTTTATGTTTGGCGTATCCTTTGCGTTTCGCGTAGCGCGCCTCTTCTTCCTGGATATGTCCGCTGTCAGGCAGGATCAGACCGCACAGGTCTTCGGTAGCCTGAGTACAATGAACCTTTCCGGAAAAGCCAGCACGAACAAGTGCTGGAAGATAGCCGGAATGATCCAGATGAGCATGAGTGAGAAGAACGGTGTCGATCGACGCGGGACGTACCGGAAACGGTTTGCGATTGCGATCTCGAAGAGACTTGAAGCCTTGAAACAATCCGCAATCGACAAGAATGCGGCGCTTCCCCGCTTCGACCAGATACCGCGAGCCAGTGACGGTCCCTGCAGCACCGAGGAAACGAAGCGATTTCTTATAGTTTGCTGACATCATCTTGGTCCTCTTCGATGCAACGCTACCCAATGATAACCGTGCCGGATGACGCCAATCGATAGGGCGGGACAACCAGGTTTTTTGGCGCTGGACCCTTTCGAATGCGTCCGGATGTATCATAATGAGACCCGTGACAGGGACAAAACCAACCACCCCACTGACCTTGCGGATCACCCTTCCGTTGCCCTAAAGGCACACACCCCAAATGCGTGCAAATACCAACAACGATTAACCATTCAGCGTCTTGGACCCTTTCGCTGTCCGTTTGCGGGTCGCGCAATTCAGCTGAATCATCTGCAACGGCGGAAGCAATCTGGGAAGGTGTACGTCGGTCGATAAAAATTGGTTGGCCGCGCCATTTGACAGTCACGCGCTGTCCCACCTCGATAGACCCTAGCGATACTTCAATACTAGCTTGCCCTAAGACGTCGGCCGATGGGTTTAGGCTATCGATAAATGGCCACATCGCCGCAACTACACCAACTACACCCGCAGTTCCGGTCGCCACATAGAGAAAATCACGTCTGCTCGATTTTGCTTTGTCGTCCCAAATTGTGGACATGCCCGTTTTCCTCTTTCTTTAACTATACTCACTGTTAAAAATGCGAAGAATCAAACAATTTCGCAAATTCTGTTAGAGTTATTATGTAGTCTTTGACTATAATTATCTCAATATTAAATTGTTGAAATATTTATATAATATTGCATGCCGTATTTGTAAGATGTAATATTCATGATTCATCGCGAAGAATCGTCGAAAAAAGGGCAATAATATTTTAATTACTGCAAAATCTAATCGACAAGGCCCTAATGATTGTCTGTCCATTTTGGATAGGTGCTGGCCAAAGGTCGAGTTTAGCCGCTTATAATTTGGTTCCCGTCATCACCCATTGTTTCGTTTGAATCATCGCTCCTCAAACCTAATTGGCCTTCTGCTGACGATCCGTTGATGTCTGCTACTGCGCACCTTGGCTGTGATCGGCCTGTGCTGTTGCAAGGTCCGTCCAATTTTTCCTTGGAACCGTGTTCGGTTTAGTTCGCAGGTTTCAGATCCATGATGACCTCCTTTGCTGTGGGTTTCACGCTTTAGACGTTGCTGGTGGCAAACCATTACAGATTGACCGCAATCGTTCGTTGGCCCGCTCTCAGAGCGGTAACAAGGGGAATGCTGCCGACCTCTGAAAGCGGCTAGGCCTGCGACAGGCGGTTTGCGCGGGGACGGAGCAAACCAGACGTTCGGATGACGCAAACCAGTCAGGGGCTATTTCAAACGGTTCATTCAATGATGCAAACCCAAAGAACCGTTTCCCATACCGGCAAAAGCGCAGTATGGCGGCCAGGAATTGACTGGCAATGATTGACCCAGTCTTGGTCGGAACTGACCGCCGCAATACCGGCCTCACCAGTCTGCACAATCCCAAGAGCTTGTGGTACGGGACGCCATCTTTCAAACGAAAGTCGAATTCCGCCGAAAGCACAAACATCAGCACTGCGGTGCCAGAGCGAACATGCCCGTGACAAAAAGGCAATATTGTTCAGACAAGCTTTCGACAGGAGACGCCTTTTCTGTCTCTTCATGCAAACAATTCAGGCAGGATCGTTCTTGTGATCCAGGTCAATTGGGCACTCCTTAGAAAAACACCGCCGACGTCTTCAGGACCGGGTTGTAGCTCCCACCCGTCTTCGATTGTAGTTGGCGCCGGCACACGGCCCGTTCTCAGATCCCATAATAAGCCCAGGTGGGTGCAAGCCCCAACTGCAGGTGCACATTTTGCACTCCCTGCACATTCTCGATGGCAACACGGATCGCGTTTTCTTCTGCCCGACTGTCTACCAAGCCACTCACGGATACTTTTCCGTTTTCAACCGAATAGTTAATGAGATTGGACCACGCGACTGGCACTTCCTTCAGCGCAGCGTCAATTCTGATACGCAATTCACGATCATCGTCTGACGGCTCAGGAAGTCCGCGTTGGTCAGCCCTGGACAGGGCGTGGAGCAGATTTGCGCGGCTCACTATTCCGACCAGCAGGCCTCCACGCAACACCGGGACGCGCTTGATTCGATGTGTCTCAAGGAGTTTCGCAATCTCACTGACTGACGTTTCTTCATCTACCGATAAGACTTTTCGCGTCATGACGTCCGCGACGTGTTGACTACGCAGTTTGACGAATTCCTCGACGTTTTCAGACGCTCGAGCGAAAATCTCGAGCCACCACGATCGGCGTACGTCGCCCGTATTGCGGACCCTTCGCATCAGATCCCCCTCGCTAATGAGGCCGATCACCTCTCCCTCAGCATCCAGCACAGGTAAGGCGCTGACGTGATGAGCGAGCATCAGATGCACTGCCTCCTCAACAGTTTCATTGGATGAGAGCGAGATCACCGTCGTTGTCATGATGTCTTTTGCGAGCATGTGGAATTTCCTTTTCAAGTTCGCGGCGGTGGTTTTCCCCACCGTTATCAGCGCGGGCGGGGACAGGGCACACTGCATCCGAGCCGGACTTCGTTACTTTTTGGGGCGCTCCGCGACGATTGCGGTCCAAAATGTCTCTTGTAGCTTTAAGGACAAGCCGTCATGCGCCCGAAGCATCCTTGAAGGCGCCTTCTAGCGGGAGAGTTTCGAGCGCACATCAGACAGGCTCCTCCTGCCGGTTCAGAAGGTCCGGTTTTCGACCAGTCAGTAGTGTCAACGCGAAATCGACCGCAACGTCTTGGCGCAATCCAGCCAGCAAATAGGCACCGTCCCCCACATCGATCCCAAGCGATCCGGCAGCGGCGTCCAAGGTCTGGCCGCGTTCCTCAACGCTTTGAAACATTGCCCGTGCCAGGGGTGCATCGTCATAATTCGTGCATTTCGCACATCGGCACGCCATCTGGCTTACAAGCGCAGATAGTTCCGCATCGGTCGCACGCAAACTGCCTCGTTGCCGAATCCGAGCCTCTGTCTTCTGTCCCATCGAATACTCCTGCGTTGTCACCCAAAGGGCAGGTTCACATAGGGAGACGTCGCAGAGCGACTATTCTTACACGGTTGGGCGGATATGGTCGGACGGCTTGATTTCTGTAACGCAACTCGAGCCGTGTTCTTCGTTCTCGCAGCCTTCTGGCGCGCAATAACAGTCGTTGCGGGAAGTTTCGCAACACGTGCCGCAATGTACGATGAGTGCTTCGCGTAGCGCCATACGGGCCCGGTGCAAGCGCACGCCCAGCGCGTTACGGCTAATCTTCAAATCTGCAGCGACAGCAATGCGATCATCCTCACCAAAGTCGACCCGCTGGATCAATTGGGCATCGGTGGGGCGGAGATCCGAGATCAATCCACCCGGGCAAGTGCAAAGTTTGCCCAATTGTTCGGGGGCCTCTTGTATCCACGCCGCGGGCTCGCGGGCGACAGCGTCGGTCAAGCGGTTCAGCCGTTTCGACCTCCGGTAGTGATCGTTCAGGGTCGAGCGCAAAATGGCATAGAGCCAAGCATCCATACGGTCTGCTTCGCGCAGTTGATCTTTGCGAGTGAGCACCCGAATGGAAAACTCTTGCAACACGTCCTCCGCATCGGCCCGATTGCCGAGACGTTTCATCAAAAAACCGAAGAATGCACTCCGCCCTTCCAGCAAAGAATGCTCAGGTCCTGCATCCAGGTTCAATGTCTTGGCTTTTTCCTTTTTGACCATTACAATACCGTCTTTCGTATTTTGAGGCTTGTTACGAGTCCGATTTACACCGCGAAATATGATTGCACATGACGGTTACACACAATGACCCAAGTCAAACGCAACAGGCACCTTGCTGAACTTCGATGCTTTGATGGAGTTCTCCTTCTCCCGTTCACGGGATCATAAATGGAAATTTCTAGCCACAATTAGTCGGATTCGGCAGGGCTACGTCATCTATTGATAGACAGGTTGAACGGTAGGATAGGCGGACTGGCACAGCCCACTATTATAGACCCGTGTTCGACCGACGCTGTTTCTACGTCAGGAAGGCGGAGGGGCGACAACTTCATAACCCGCATCGCGGATCGCCACCGAGATCGCACGGTCGGTTAGAAAGCTTTCTACCGAAACAGTGTGCGAAGCCACCTCGCACAAAACGCTTGCTGTTGGGTCAATTGCCTTTATCGCATTTTCGATTGCTGCAGTGCAGTGTCCACAACTCATGCTTGGGATATAATAGCTCGTCATGTCTTTCTCCTTCATTCAACCCTTCACATGAGGGCTTCCAGTACGGGAAGGTCAAGGGCCAAACAAAAACAATCTGACAGGCTTGACCTTCCAGCGAGTGGAAGCTCTAGCTATGTTGCGAGCTATAAGGAGATCTTCATGCCCGCTACACAAAATCTGCGGCTTTCTGTCCAGAACATGTCATGCGCATCCTGCGTCGGGCGAGTCGAGCGCACGCTATTGGCTATCCCCGGTGTTGAAGAGGTTGATGTGAACCTGGCGACCGAGACTGCACTGATCCGGCTTGGTTCTTCCGCGGTCATCCCAGATGTTGTCGAGGCGCTGGAACGAGCTGGTTATCCCGCCCGGACCCGGAGCATCCGCCTGAATGTGTCGTCCATGTCCTGCGCGTCGTGCGTGGGACGTGTGGACCAAGCACTTGCGGCAGTGTCTGGTGTGCTCAACGTAAACGTCAATCTCGCGACGGAGACCGCGAAAGTGACCGTTGCAGAGGGTGTGGTCGAATTGTCAGACTTGCTGAAGGCGGCCGCAGATGCAGGCTACCCTGCCCAGAGCGCAGACGACTCGGTGATCGAGGACCGCAGCACCCGCAAGGAAAGCGAGGCGCGGGAGTTTGCCAAAAGGACAGCGTTCGCTGCGGCAATCGCGCTTCCCGTCTTCTTGCTGGAAATGGGTGCGCATATTGTGCCGGGCATGCACGAACTTATCGGGCGAACGATCGGGCATCAAACCAGCTGGATGATCCAATTCGTTCTGACTACTATCGTACTTGCATGGCCTGGCCGCCATTTCTACACAGCAGGTTTTCCAGCCCTCCTGAAGGGCGCACCAGACATGAACAGCCTCGTCGCAATGGGAACTGGGGCAGCCTATCTCTATTCCATCGTCGCACTCTTTGCCCCCTCTTTGCTGCCCGATGGCACGCGGGCCGTCTATTTTGAGGCGGCAGCGGTGATAGTGGTGCTGATCCTACTGGGACGATGGATGGAGGCGCGCGCCAAGGGCCGAACCGGTGCTGCCATCCAGAAGCTAATGGGGTTGCAGGCACGGACAGCGCGGGCTCTTGTGGACGGCGAACCGCAGGACGTGCCCATCGAGAGGATTCGAACCGGTGACATTCTTGTGGTGCGCCCCGGTGAACGCATCGCAGTGGACGGCGAGGTGACCCAAGGCAGTGCCCATGTGGATGAAAGCATGATCACCGGGGAGCCGGTTCCTGCAAGCAAAGTACCGGGCGATCCCGTCACTGGTGGAACAGTCAACGGTGCCGGCAGCTTTCAGTTCCGCGCCACACGCGTTGGTGCCGACACGACGCTGGCGCAGATCATTCGAATGGTCGAGGAGGCCCAGGGGGCCAAACTGCCGATTCAGGGCATGGTGGATCGGATCACACTTTGGTTCGTACCTGCGGTGATGGCGCTCGCAGCGTTCACGGTGCTGGTCTGGATGGTCGTCGGGCCCTCGCCCGCACTTTCCTACGCACTGGTGGCAGGCGTGTCTGTGCTGATCATCGCCTGTCCCTGCGCGATGGGCCTGGCCACGCCAACCTCGATCATGGTTGGAACCGGCCGCGCGGCGGAAATGGGAGTGCTGTTCCGCAAGGGCGATGCATTGCAACAATTGACCGGCGTGGACGTGGTCGCGCTCGACAAGACCGGCACGGTGACCGAGGGCCGCCCGGAATTGACCGACCTCGTGTTGGCCGATGGCTTCGAACACGGAGAGGTGTTGGCGTTGGTCGCGGCGGTCGAGGCACGCTCGGAACATCCTATCGCTGAAGCGATCGTACGCGCTGGGCGTGCCGAAGGGTCTGTTTCGCAGGACGTCCAAGGCTTCGAGTCCATCACGGGCTATGGTGTGCGGGCACGTGTTGCCGGTCGGGAGATTCTGGTCGGTGCGGATCGGCTGATGACCCGGGAGGGGCTTTCCGTTGGCGCACTCGCGGATGCCGAAACGCGCCTTGCCGTTAGTGGGCGAACGGCACTGTACGTCGCGGTGGACGGGCTGGTCGCCGCCGTGATCGGAGTTGCGGACCCTGTTAAACCGGCCAGCCGTGCAGCAGTCGCCGCCCTCCACAATCTGGGCCTGAAAGTCGCCATGATAACCGGTGACAAGCGCGAGACAGCAGAAGTCATTGCCCGCGAGACTGGCATCGATCACGTAATCGCCGGGGTGTTGCCCGACGGCAAGGTGGAAGCGTTAGACGAGCTACGCGGCGCCAAGATGCGGATTGCCTTTGTCGGGGACGGTATCAACGATGCGCCGGCATTGGCCCATGCGGACGTGGGCATCGCCATCGGTACAGGTACAGACGTTGCGATCGAGTCAGCCGACGTCGTCCTGATGTCAGGTGACCTGCGTGGCGTGGTCAATGCCTTTGAGATTTCCGACCGCACCATGCGCAACATCCGTCAGAATCTGTTTTGGGCTTTTGGATACAATGTTGCCCTCATTCCCTTAGCAGCAGGAGCGCTATTTCCCGTCTTTGGCTTGATGCTGTCGCCGGTGCTGGCTGCCGGGGCGATGGCTCTCAGCTCGATCTTCGTGCTGACGAACGCTCTGCGCTTGCGTTGGGTCAGGCCGGCAATGGATGAATCCAATTTAGTAGATTCAGGTGTTGAGAGGGCTGTCCCCGCTACCCTCGTTGTCGCTGAATACGGAGGAAAGGTGCAATGAATATCGGAGATGTCGCTATCCTGTCGGGGCTGCCTGCCAAGACGATCCGCTATTACGAGGATATAGGTCTCGTGAAGCCCTTGCGCAGTTCGAACGGCTATCGCACCTTCTGCGAAAGAGATGCACACAGGTTGGCCTTCCTGGGCCGCGCGCGTGCGCTTGGATTCAGTATAGAAGATTGCCGTAGTTTGCTCGCACTTTATGGAGATGAGAAACGCGCCAGTGCCGAGGTCAAGGAGATCGCCGAGCAGCATCTCCAACGGATCGACAAAAAGATCGCAGAACTGACGGAAATGCGGGTGACGCTTTCGTTTCTTGTTGACGCCTGCACGGGTGATCATCGTCCGGATTGTCCAATACTAGCCGACCTGGCTATGAAACAAAGCGACGAGGAACAACCAAACCAATAAGCTTAAAAGGGGTCAGCAAAGTTGGCTTGGGTTGTCGTTTTCGCAGTACTGCTATTCGGATTGAGCGGGCTCGTCCATGTTCGCGCTATGAGCCTCGTGATGGCGGTCACCAAACAAATCTCTCTTTCGCGGTCTGGCAATCTTCTATTTGCCCTATATTCTCTGGCGACTGCCCACATCCTTGAAGCAGGACTCTACGCTGTTGGGTTCAACTTGGGCGAGATCATAGGCATCGGTGGTTTTGCTCAAGGGAATGTCGGTTCTTTTATGGATGTCTTCTATTTCTCCGTTGTCAATTACTCGTCATTGGGGCTTGGAGATATTTATCCCACGGGTCATTTGCGTTTTCTTGCAGGCATTGAAGCACTGAACGGCTTCCTGCTGATTAGTTGCTCGGCTTCCACCATCTTTCACGTCGTCACGAGAGATGCAGATTAAGAAGGCAACGTTTGTTGGCTTTTTTTGGAACCTTCCAGCGCTGGAAGGTCGTTTATTCACTACCTTTTTGACAACCTAGTTGAAGGAGTGAGCTATGTCATATTGGAGATTCGCCGCGATGATCGCGACCTCGACGGTCGTGATGTTCGGATTAATGTACCTCAACACCTACCTTGTCTCCCACATTTTCTGGTCAGAGACCCGCGCCTACATGGCGCTTTTGATGGGCGCGGCAATGGCGATCATCATGCTGGGTTTCATGCTGTCGATGTACTCCAGAAAAGTGATCAATGCCGCAATCTTCGGTGCTGCGGTCATCGCGTTCTCCGCCTCTCTATGGCTGGTTCGTAGCCAGGTGACGGTTGGCGATACCAGCTATATGCGCGCAATGATCCCTCACCACTCGATCGCGATCATGACTTCGAGCCGCGCAAACATCTCTGATTCACGTGTTCGCAAGCTCGCTGACGAAATTATTTATGCGCAGGACAAAGAAATCGCGGAGATGCGCTATCTGATCAACAGTATTGAGACATCTGGCGATGTTCCTGAACAGGAGCAGCAGTCACGCGCTCAACTTGTCAGCCTTGAACGGGCGCTTTCAACAGCAGATGTCGCGGTGATCGATCCCGGTTTCCTGTTCGATACCGAGATTGCGGCATTGTTCCCGAACGGACCAGCTTGCACATTCAATTACACTACCGGAAGCCCGCCTGCGTTTGCCATAGGGGAAGTAGATGGACAAACCGTCGGCCTGGTTAAGCTCAGCGGTGATCTGGTCAGCATAGACGCAGCTTCACCCACTGAGTTCAGTATGGAAGGTATGGCGATTCGCATCGACGCCGCTGGAGACAACCCGGCCCCACTCGGCTCTATTGGAGCGGAGCCTGCCGAAGCTGACATGTCTCTGGAACTCGAAACCGGTCTGACCGCAGGCTACCGTGGCTTCTACAGTTGCGATAAATAATCGACATCGAAGGAGGCGTGAGATATGGCCTACACTACAGCGGAGACGGCAGTTCTTTACCGCATGGTAATGCCCGGGCATATCTGCCCCTACGGTCTCAAATCGAAGGACCTGTTGGAGCGAAAAGGATATAGAGTAGCGGACCATCATCTGACCACCCGCGACGAAACCGATGCCTTCTTGAATAAGGAAGGCGTCGGGACGACCCCCCAGACATGGATCGAGAATCAGCGGATTGGCGGATACGACGACCTGCGTGAATACTTCGGGAAGGGGCGGACAGACCAAGACGAGACCAGTTACCGACCTATTATCGCAATCTTTTCGGTGGCCTTCCTGATGGCGCTTGGTCTGAGTTGGGCCATGTTCGGTTCGATACTGACATTGCGTGCACTGGAATGGTTCCTCGCGATCTCGATGTGCCTCCTAGCAATCCAGAAACTGCAGGATGTCGAAAGCTTCTCAACGATGTTCCTCAACTACGACCTGCTCGCTCGTCGCTGGGTCCGGTACGGGTACATCTATCCATTCGTAGAAGCAGTTGCCGGAATTCTGATGCTAGCCGGTACCCTAATCTGGCTGTCAGCTCCTGCGGCGTTGTTTATCGGAACAGTTGGCGCAGTATCTGTCATCAAAGCGGTCTATTTCGACCGGCGTGAACTCAAATGTGCCTGTGTAGGAGGGAGCAGCAATGTGCCGCTAGGCTTCGTATCGCTGACCGAAAATCTTATGATGATGTTGATGGGAGTCTGGATGCCGTTCAAGACATTTTTGCTTGGCTGGCAGTAACTTTGTAGTCAACCTGCACAAACTGGCTGTGAAAGTCGCCATGATAACCGGGGACAAGCGTGAGACCGCGTAATCGCCGGGGGTGTTGCCCGACGGCAAGGTGGAAACGTTAGACGAGCTAGGCGGCGCCAAGATGCGGGTTACCTTTGTCGGGGACGGTATCAACGATGCACCGGTATTGTCCCATGCGGACGTGGGCTTCGTCATCGGTACAGGTACAGACGTTGCGATCGAACCAGCCGACGTCGTCCTGATGTCAGGTGACCTGCGTGGCGTGGTAAATGCCTTTGAGATTTCCGACCGCAGCATGCGCAACATCCGTCAAAATCTTTTTTGGACTTCAGCAGTATCAATGTGAAAGAAGCCGATGGGGTAGCGCTTAAACTTCTGGCGCTTCGGCTTGTCCCCCTCGATTTCAGGCAGGCGAGAGATGCCATGCCGCTGCAGGCAGCCCCTCTCGGTGGCGCTACACTTGCCTGCCGGGCCATGGATGCAGCGCCGATCGCGTCAGATGCGGGATCGACGACTACAGGGCGTAATAACAATCGTCCATCGGTAACAGCGTTTGGCGACGGAACGCCACGATTGCCGCTTCTTCGGCGTCGGTCAGGACCGTTGAGCGAGGTTCTTTCGGGCCAGTCTTCATATCCTCAATCGTCGTCCGCTTCCGCCATTTCGCAACGGTCTTGGGGTTAATCCCCAGCTCCCGGCTCAGCTGAGCGCGCGAAGTTGGCGATCGCTGTATTGCAGCTCTGACGGCGTGCGTGGTCGTGGCGCTCCCGTGACGAACTTGTCACATAACGCTTCCTTCCATTCCTTCGAAAGGATCGCACCATCAAACCATGGGATCAAACGCCTAGTGATTTTACGACGCGCTCGACAACAGCGCGTAGGCTCAAGCCTTGAATGACGACGGTAAAGAGAACGAGTGCATATGTGGCGGCGAGAATGACGGATTTTTCGGCGACCTCCGGAATTGAAAGCGCGAGTGCAATGGAAATGCCACCCCGCAACCCTCCCCACGTCAGAACAGGAATTGTACCCCGTATGAAAGTATAGTTCGCACTCAATGCAATCACCGGAATGGCTACGGCTAGCAGGCGAGCACACAGGACGAGTGGTACCGCCAACGCGACCAACCAACTGAAAGACGGGTCGAGGCGGAGAACGAGCACTTCAAGGCCGATAAGAAGAAAAAGCACCGAATTGAGTATCTCATCGATGAGCGTCCAGAACCCAAAGAGATACTGCTCTGTCTGGTCGCTCATCGCATCTTGTGGGCCGCGATTGCCAATAAGGACACCGGCCACGACGACTGCAATGGGACCGCTCATTTGAAGTTTGGCCGCAAGTGTATAAGTGCCGGCTACCAGCGCAAGCGAGATCAGGACTTCGATCGGATAATCGTCGATCGCACGCATTGCCCTGTAGGCAATGTAGCCGGTGGCAAGCCCGAGCACAGCGCCTCCCAATGCCTCGATGAAGAAAAGTTCGCTGATCTCAATGACATCGACACCGCCGCCGGCGGCTCCGATTGCGGTCGCCATGAGGACGGTAAATATTACGACTCCGACTCCATCGTTGAACAGCGATTCGCCGATCATTTCTGCCTTGAGTATCTCGGGAACACGAACTGTCTTAAGAGTTGACAGGACCGCCACCGGATCGGTTGGACTGATAAGTGCGCCAAACACCAAGGCCCACGAAAGGGCAACGGGAACGCCAAGCGCCCCTGCTGCAAACCAGAAGCCGACACCGATAATCCCTGTGGAGACCAAGACCCCCACCGTTGCCATCGAGCCAACAACCCAGGCACGGTCACGCAGCTGAGCGAGATCGACATGCAAAGCGCCCGCAAACAACAGAAATGCTAGCATGCCGTCCAGCACCGTTTTCTGAAAGTCGATTTGCCGGATGATCCCAGCGAGATTTTCGTATGGAAGCACTCCCGGAAAAATGAGTTCGACACAAATTAGACCGAGCGACGCCACCAGTCCCATGACGAGCAGGCCGATCGTGTGCGGCAGACGAATGAGGCGGTGATTGATCCAAGCGAACGTTGCCGTCAGCACTAGGAACACTGCAATCAAATCGTAAATCGTCATCATGATGAAAAATATCCAAGAAGGTGAGTTCTGCGGTGAAGCAATACAATTTCCTTTTGAGGTAGTCGTGTTTGGGTTTGTGTACGACGCACAAAACCGATGGTGTAGGCCAATTCTGGGCTGGTGATGGCAATTTGTTCACTCAGTTATGCACATCGCATCCTGCTCGACGCTTGGATACGGCGCCCTTTCCGAGCGTCGAAAATAAACGAACGTATAGGCAATGACGTCGTTGAAGAACTAATCGGTGTCGCGCCTTTTAATCGGGCCCCTGTCATAGATTTCAGTATGACACTGTCCGTGTTTGCGATAACTGGCTTTGTGTGGGCAGGTGACATTGTCAGCATCCTCACGCTCCGATCCGCAATGTCTTTCGCCATCCAGCCTTCTGGCTCGTTGCTAGTTCGGGGCGTCACTTGGTCAGGAATTCACCGCCCGTACTGAAGAACGGGCGGCTCTCCCAATTCGAATGTTATCCTGAGTACGGCCTTGTGAGGGATTAAGGCAGCACAACCATCTGGTGGCCCTCGCCGGAAACTGCGATTTCGCCGATAACCGCGAGATCGATCTGGTTGATGATCCAAATCTTGGGTTCGTCGCGGCTCGATACGTAAATCTTGCCAGTGCCGTCGATCGTTGTCAGATGATACGGAGCGGGCGACAATGAAGCGGTTCGCATCGCACCGGATTGCAGATCGATGGCGACAAGCTTGTCTTCGCTCTTTCCGCTGACGAAGAGCATGCTTCCGTCGTCCGACAAGTCGAGCCCGTGCAACTCCCCTCCAATCTCGAATGAGCGGAGAATGGCACCATCGGACACAGCAATCTCATGGATTTTGCCGATATCTGCGTCGGCCACATATAGAGTTGCCCCGTCGTCGGAGATGACCACATGCTCGGGAGCTGTACCAACAAGCAAATTGCGCCTGACAAATCCCTTCTCGACATCAACTTCACTGATTGTGCCGTTGCCTGAATTCGTTACGAAAACCGAAGCGCTGTCTTCGGAAAATACGGCATAATTCGGTACCGATCCAGTTGGAACAAAGGCCTTGAAAACCAAGGTTTCGAGATCGATTATGGTGATCCCGTCAGTTGATGGATGCGTAGCTGCAGCGTAACGGCCATCGGGTGAAACGGCAGTATGATGGACCGCGCCCGGCACTTCGATCCGACGCAGTATCTCACCAGACTTCGCGTCGAGGATGGTCAGAATGCTGATCGCGGCATCCTCGGGCATCGCCCCCGCTGCGGGTTTGGCGTGATGGGCCGCATGTTCGTCCTCCGACACACCTTCCGGCTTAGCGAGTGCCGTGGCCTCGGTGCCTTCGACCTCAGAATAGCTGCCGGCGACGAGATGCCGAACACCAGGTGCACCAGAAAGGCCGTGAATGGCATCCAAGCCGGTGATCTTGCGTTCGACCGCTCCAGTGTCTGTATCGACGACGATGATTTGATCCGCGCTGCCATCAGCAATGTAGACCGTCGCGGCCGTCGCTGATGCCGAAGTCAGGAGAACGGCGAGGATTGCCGAAAGAGAGAGCTTCAAAGGTGACGTCATAGTTGAGTTCCTTTTGTTGTGCGTTGCATCAACGTGCCCAACGGGCAGAGAAGTAATTGAATAGCGGCGCGAATATCAGCGCGACGAACCAGCCATAGGCAAAGGCCTCCACCCCGCCGAGCAGAAAGCTTGACCAGGTCAACCAAGAGAAACCGGGAAGCAGTTTCAGCCACGTCTGGTACATGGCCTGTCCGGGGAAGATGAGATCGAAGCCAACACACAGCGCAAACGTCACCACGAGAAAAATGCCCAAGCTCATGCCGAGTACTGCGACTGGGATATGAGGTGGACGGTTTACGGACAGACGCACGCCTGCCCGGTGAGATTGATCAGATCTGGTCAGATTAGCCATCAGCTTGCTCCCTCATGTCTAGGCTGGCTGGAACAGCTGCGGCAAGGTAGGAATCTGGCGCGGCCTCGAAGCGCTCGCGGCATTCCCGAGAGCAGAAGTAGTAGACGTGGCCGTCATGGACGGCCGATTTTGCGGTTCGGGTCTGAACGGTAATTCCGCACACAGGGTCAATGTCAGTCTCCGGGGCAGTCCAGCGAGCATCGCTCGCCGAGCGGCTGGGCTCGCCGCGGCTTGCTCCTGACTTGCCGTGACCCATGACGTGAGAGCCACAGCCAAACCTCATCATGATGAATATGAGGCCGGCCCAAAAGAGAAAATAGATCATGGATTCCATTGCATGCTCCATGCGCAATATTGAATGCGCCTTCGCCGTTTTCGGTTATGTCCGAACCGGGCCTGGTCCAAAGCAGGTGACTGGGGATGGCGAACAGGGGTTGGTGAGCGTTTAGACTCAACCCCAAATATCTAATGCCATTCCGTTCGCCGCCATGCTCGCGTGGGAAAAGTTGAACTGCCAAAAGCGGCAGACACCTCAACTCACGCTGCTGGAACAAGCTCAGCCGGAAGAACGAATTCGTCGCGTCAGGAAATTTTGGGAGGGGGGGCAGGAAACGGGGAAAACTGTTGCTTTGTGAATGCCTGGGTGGAAAAGATTTGGCCGGCCGCGCCACCTTTATGGCTCCCCACTTCGCACGGCAAGATCGCCGCGGAATGGCAATGCATTTGATCAGTGCACTGTGATGCTTGCGACGACATATCACGTGTGGTGTTTCCAGAGTCAGGCACGTGCGTCGTAACTACAACCGTCTGCATGGCGGAGAACTCACTGGCATGAGTTTGGTGCAGGGAAATGGCGGAGAAATACAGAGCCACGATGACCGCAAGCGTCAGGGCTTGCCAGCTGAGCTGGCTTCCTTGCAGACTGCGATTTCGATGTATTTGCACGTTATCAAATCCCTACTGAGCGTCATTATTATCACATCGAATCCCATGCCTTCATTGATATGGGTCAAGTTGGTATCAAGGCTATGATGTTTACCGGCCTGCAATTTGCGACACGTTGTGGTGTATGCCCGCAAGCCAGCCGCGGCCGAGCCCTGCAGAACGTTCAAGCCGCATTCCTGGTTTTCGCTGGTAAGAAAGACAAACATAAAGCGCATGTGAGCCAGGTCACACGGCAACCAGAGTTCGGTGTTGTAAAATTTTGTTCTCATTGCATTTCGTTTGGGAGCACCCCAGAGTTTTCCACCTGTACAGGCATCATGGAATTGCCCCA
>TARA_R110002012_G_scaffold49804_2_pt1 | contig 51671 bp, 69 predicted proteins | sample TARA_R110002012 | Tara Oceans TARA_R110002012 (sample SAMEA4396515) | marine metagenome | biome: Westerlies Biome; feature: [DCM] deep chlorophyll maximum layer (ENVO:01000326); material: water (ENVO:00002006), including particulate matter (ENVO:01000060) such as... | depth 40 m
AGCGTCAAAGGTTATCCTGTAGTCGAAGAGGATTTGTGCTCAAAGTGCTTATCATCAGTGAGTTCTTACTCTTTAGACCACGACTACCTAGTAAACGTATTAGATGAATCTGATGAAGAGGATCTCAACTTCAACGAGTTGGGTTTAGATATTCCAGATATAGATTACAGTGAAAATTATTAAGAAGTAAGGAACATATTATGGCTAAAGGTAATAAACCTCAAATAAGCATAGTACCTAATAAGATCAAGATTGAGAATGGTCGTCCTACTATGGGTGAAGAGTCTGTAAACATTCATATAGATGCTTTTACTCGTGCTCAAAAAGCTATGGGAAAAGACACCAAGAAGGCAGTAGATATATTAGCTTGGCAGTTGGAAGAAATACATAAATCATTGAATCCTTCTAATATTGGTAAGATTAGGGTTATGTTAGTAGAAAACCCTGACTTTGATAAAACTAAAGAGATCAGTGATGAAAACCCTTTCTTGGTAGAAGAATATCAGCATTTATTTGACCCAACAAGGTACAAAGAGAACACAGTTCAGAGTGTATCGCAAGCCTTCTTAAAAAATAATGAGCAGCGTATCCGAGAACTCCAAGAACAAGAAAAAGAAATCAAGAAGATGCAGAAAGAAGCTAACGCTGCCCTAGAGGAACTAGCCGAAGCAGAAAGCAACGCATCTAATAATAAACAACCTCTGTTCTCGTTTGAGTTCGAAGGTGAAGATAAGAACACTAGTGTTAACTAAAACTTCAATGTAACCGTTAAGAGTTACTTTTACAAATGTAACCAGTACAAGTTACCAAAATTCTCCCTCCTAGAATAAAAAGATCTTATTAAAATAAGACATCTCTCCTCAAGAGGAACATTGTTCTCCTCTGAACATCTCCTCTCCAAGCCCGAAAGCTCTTAGTAGCCGTAGGGCTTTTTCTTTGCCTAAAATTTGACATTACCCAAAGTAGGTTTATAATACTACCCAAACATCCCCTATGACAAAAGGTTTTATTATGAGTAAAGAGTACACCACTACCACAGAGATGTTCTTCCAACTACCAGTTTATAACGGCAAAGAATACACCTTGTCATGCAAGAAAGGTCGTAAATTATTAGCTAGACTATCACCAGACGGGAAACTATTCATATCAACAGGGTACAACTGGAATACAGGACTTCTACTGCATGACATAGAGGTTCATGGGTATAGTGAGATGTACATGGCATCGTTGGTGCTAGATGTTCTCAGACAGCTCTACAGGGTGAATCATGGGTACTTTGCATATAACAAATCAACTATCCACCAAGTATACAATTATAATATGAAACAATCAAAGGTTGCTGAAAGCAAAAGATGGTGCTACTATGTTATATGCAAGTTAAGAGGTTATTGGAAGAGTTCAATGGCAAAGTGGAGAGTTTAAGGAGGCAGAATGGGCAAACTAATACATATGTGGGTAGATGATAATATCAACCGAGGGTTGTTAGATAACAATTACACTGAGATAGTAGAATACCGCAGAGGTGATGGAAATCTTGTGAAGATAGATTGTTTATACCAAGGTTATAATGCATCAGTGTACTTCTACACCTCGGAACAGCTTTATAAAGGATGTAGTGCTTTGCTGGGAGGTATAGAGTGTCAGAAAGTAACAATAAATGCTCATGTTACCGAGGAGTCCTTGTTGTTCTTGTGGACAAGAATGCGTAGTCAAACTCTACCACGAGAAGGTGTCTATCCTACAGAAGAGAAGTTTGTGATGGAAATAGGTGATGGGTGGAAGATATTAGATGCACACAAAGGAGGGAATCATAGGGAGTTTAAGAGCTTCAAGGGTGTTACCTGTGCAGGAGAGTTCCTAGGTTTGGTGGAGGGTCTGGGTTGTCCGCTGGACAAAAGAGTGGATATGTGATAATATGTAATATTATGAGGGCTTCTTATAGTGCAACTGATCATTGCTCTGTGGTGTAAGCAGTAGAATCTATGCAATTCCTCAGATAGGTTTTACTTCCCTCATGATTCTTTTATTTGAGGATGGAGATTATAATTTATGAGGAATGATTATATATGAAAGATAAAGGCAATAACACACCTATTGAAGATATTTACGAAGAACAATGTGTGTTTGAAGAAAATAGGTTAGGGGTAAAACCTAATGATATTATAAATGGAATGGTTATGCTATTCCCTGTTAAGTCAAAAACAAAATGGGCAGTGAAGTGTTTCTGTGGGAATATTTTCACCACCAACTACAGCCAAGTACCTAGAGAGATTACCAAATCCTGTGGATGTTTATCTCACATGAGACGAAACTTTAATAAGACTTTAAAATGTTTACATGGCGCAAATAAAACCAACCATACATTGTTGAAAATACCAACAACATTAAGAACTAGAGACCTTGGTATATCTTGTAATGTATGCAGTGTTAGTACAGATAAAGGGCAGTACTGGGAACACTTAAAACAGGGAAGGAAATTCTGTAAATGCTCTTCTGTATACAAAGCAGATTATGAAGAAATACAAGAAGAGTGTGTAAATTATTGCAAAAGCAGTAAATGGGATATAGAATCTTTCCCAGAGGATTATATAAACAAAAGTCTTTTAAGAGTAAAGGTAAAGTGCTCTTCTTGTAATCATAAAGTAGATATGTTGTACGGTAATTTGATTAGAGGTAAGGGGTGTCAGAAGTGTAGTGATATCAGACTAAAAGAACGTCAAAGTAAAGATTTAGCTTATTTTATGGAGAAAGCTATAGACTGTCATGGGTTCAGATATGACTATTCAGAGGTACTGCCAAAACTCACGTTATTATAAAGTGCAGGGAACAAGGACATAAACCTTTTCTACAATCACCAGACAATCACTATAATAAAGGTAAAGGTTGTCCTGAATGTAAGAAACGTAAATTAAAGAATGTACACTTCCATATAAAAAGGGTAGAAGATAATAAAGAACTATATAAGAGTCTCTCCTCTGGTATTTACATTATGGAGGTAGGTGATATGCTAAAGATAGGTATTACGGTTAGACCTAAAGTAAGGGTTAAAGACGTTGCTAGATCGAGCGGATTTGCTTGTAATATAATATACTATAAAGAGTTAGATTTGTATAATGCACTACACCTAGAGAAATCATTACACGAACAATATAATGAATATCAACAAAAAGATTACAATTTTGAAGGTTATACGGAGTGCTTCTACTTGAATAGAGAAGTTATACCTGTAATAGAAGATTCAATAAATTCTTGGGAAATAAAGACATGAGAGAGGAAATAAAATGAGTAAAAATAAAGCTCTGTTCAGCCCTGCCAGTAAGAAGCAAGCATTAATGATGCAGAGAGCCAGTGATACACAGATAACCATAATAGGTGGTGCGGCTATTTACCTATAACTGGTCGCACTTAAATAAACCCCTTTAATTGTCTGGAAACCCTATTATTAAGTTAAGGGCAATCAGCAGCGAAGCCTACCGAGTAGGAACGTTCAGAGACTAATCGTGATGAGTTTAGCGATGTAGGGTGGCAAGTTAATGGTCACTCCAAACAGGGGGCTACTTACTTAAGTAGAAGATATAGTCCGAACCTACTAGTAATAGTAGAAGTGATGTTACGGTCACAGATTTTAAATAGGGTTCAGGTAAATCCTATATATTGCAAATGTTACCTTTGATGTTCATAGACGACCCCAAAACAGAGATGGTAATGTTCAGGAGAAGCAATCCACAGATCAAAGGGGCGGGAGGGATCTTCAGTACAGGTTGTGGTATTTATAACCAACTACCAGAAGGTCAAAGACCTAAAATAAAAACAGGGGATCTAGAAGTAATATGGCCTAATGGAGCTAAGTTAAAATACCAGCAAGCAGAGAACGTAGCGCAAAGTAAGTTAAACGCTCAAGGTCTACAGTGGACGTTTGTTGGTATAGACGAAGGCACTCAATTCGAATGGGAACAAATAGAATATTTTATGTCCCGATTACGTTCTGAATCTAAACATTTCTCCCGAATGGTAATATCTTGTAATCCGGACCCCTCGCACGAGATAAAGGATATGATCTCATTTTATCTTGACGAAGATGGCTACCCAGACCCAAATAAGGATGGTATTGTAAGATATTTTATACAACGGGATGGGGAGTATCACTGGGGTGAAACCAGACAGGAGTTGGCTGAGAGGTTTGGTATACCTGAAAAAGACTGGGAGCACAAAATCCTATCCTTTTCATTCGTCAGTGCCACTATCTATGACAACCCCCCCATGATAGAGAACAACGGATCATACCTCGCATTCTTAGAGGGACTCAACGAAGTAGATAAAGCTCAACTACTACACGGATGCTGGGCAGAATTTGCCTTCGGTAACAAATACTTTAATCGTGACTGGTTAGATAAGGTAGATAGGGTACCTTATGGAGATGTAAGTGTTAGAGGTTATGACTTCGGTGCATCAGAGCGTAGCATGACCAATAAATCTCCAGATCCTACAACATGTATAAAAATGTATAAAAGTTCAGACGGGTACTATACTATAACTGGTGAGTATCACGAAGATTTTTATGATGATGTTGATGATATACAAGGAGCTATATACCAATTATCGGGAACTAGAGACCATATTATGCTAAAACAAGCACATTATGATGGAAAAGAGACTATTATATGCGCTCCTCAAGACCCAGCTGCCGCAGGTAAGACATTATTTGCACAACAAGCGGCATTCTTCGCAGGAGAAGGTTTTATATTCAAGAAAGACCCTTGCCCTATAAATAAGAACAAGCTTACAAAATTCTTACCTTTCGCTACCGCATGTGAGAATAAGCTTGTCAGAATAGTGGAATCTACGTTTAGCCCTAAAACTTTAAATTATATCTATAAACAATTAGAAATCTTTGATGGGGGGAAGTCAAGTAATAAGAAGCGAGACGATTTCGCCGATTGCATGGCAAGTTGTTTTAACCTACTTAATACTGTGAATGTGACAAAAGCTGTAGTGTTACCTATGACAACTAATGCAACAAAACTCTCCCAATACAGGAAATCCCTACGTTAAAGATTACATCTTTACAAAAGGAACATCTTCCGCTATAATATAACATTATAGAATACAAACATTCAGGCTGTGCATCTCATAGCCTATATTATAAAGGAGAATTATTTTGGATGATGAATCTAATGTAGAAGAAAACTCTACAAATGATACTAAGAAATCTCCATCTGATACACGAGAAAAACGCACAGCCAAAACACAGAAGTCTACTCCTGCTATAGATGTTATCAAGCACATAACAAACATTATTAAGCCGTATGAACTCAAGCAGCAGAATAGGTTAAAAACTTTCCAAGCAATGCTAGACGATGATGCAGTTTACACGGCTTACAATGCTACCTGTGTTAAGATTGAAAACGCCTATGGTAAATATGAAATTACTCATAAGATAGGAAGTGACCGTTCTAAGCAAGCGGCTGAGTTCTTAAAGTGGAATCTAGCTAATCTTAACGGTCAGACTATGAAGCGTATAGCTCGTGCTGCAGCAGATATGAATCGTGATGGTGTGAGTCCTTTTGAGGAAGTGTACGAGAATGGTTATGATGAATGGACTACTACTCCAGACGGTTTACCTATTTGGAAGTTGAAGAAATTATCTTACATTCACCCGTTAACTCTTGACCAGATGAGGCCTTACGATACCAAGAATGGTGGTCGTGAAATTAAAGAGTTGCGGCAATCGGCATCTTCTTTACGTGATACTTATAGTTATAAATCTTATATGAAAGAGAACAAAGATGGTATCATACACATCCCTTTCAACAAGGTTGCTATTGCATCGTTAGCTGCTACAGATAGTACACCTTTTGGTAGAAGTCCTTTTGATTCATGTTATACAGCTTGGCGTGAGAAGGTTTTCCTGCAAGATGCAATGTTAACAGGTGTGAGTAAAGATTTCTCTGGTACGCCAGTTTTATACATCCCTTCTAACATACTAGCAGAAGCCTCAGCAGACCCTACTAGTGATAGTGGTGTTATGGTAGCACAACTTCAAGATGCAATGGCTGCAATGCATACAGGTGATCAGACCAATATGATTATGCCATCGGATACTATCAATGAATCCAGTGGTACAGGTAATCGTAAGTTTGAGATAAGATTTTTGGGTTGACATACAAGCCCCTCTAAGTAGAAATACTTAGTAGCAAATACATTTAATTGCTGGAACCTCTCGTTAGGCCTAGTTTACAATACTACATAGTGATATAGTAGCGACCTGTAAAAATAACTAGGATAGAGACAATCAGCAGCGAAGACTCTAGAAGCTATAGTGGCTTGGTCACAGATAGAGTACCGTTCAACGACTATTCCTTATGGAAGTAGAACCAAGTGGTTCGAAACAGTGTAAACCTTTAACAGAGGTTATGATATAGTCTAGGCTTCTATGGAGACATAGAGATGCAGGTAATGCTGCTGGCAAGAATTAACGACTCTTGTTGAATACAACCGATCGATGGATCAGGCAAGCAATGGGACTGTGATGCAATGATAGAACAACGTAAACGTGCTATCTTTAATGTATTCGGTGCAGCTCATCTCCTTGCAGGTGAAAACACTTCTGGTGGTTATAATCAACTGGAAGGCCAAACAAACATCCACTCTGAATTTGTAGAACGTGATTGTGATATTATAGATGACATGTTCAACCAACAAATCATACCTAAGTTGTTCCGTTTGAATGAGTGGAATCTAACTAGTGATGAATTGCCTAAACTTAAGCATGGTGCCTTATCTGAGATATCATGGGATGAGTATGGTAAGATGGTGCAGCGTGTGGGTAGCGCTGGTTACCTTCCTCGTAACAGAGAGGTTGTTAACAGTGTGCTTAAGAAGATGGATATTCCTTATGAAGTACCAGAGTCTATGAGTCAAGAAGATCTGTTTGAATTGTTAGGACAAGTATTGACAAATGCGTCAAAATCTGACGGCACGAGCGGGACATCTAATAGTCAGGCAGGTGGAATATCGTCATCCTTGAATAGCGAGAACAAGGCTTGAGTGGGGGTAAGATAAAAGGGGTGGTAGGAGATACCTTCCCTACCCCGAAGGGTGGATACATTACCTTGGAACAAAGGATTAAAGGTTTTTGGTTAGTATCCTGTTCTATTTGTAGCAAAGATACAGAAATGTTCCCTGACTTATTCAAGGTAAGTTCCTGCAGTTTAAGTAAAGGGGTACCTTCTTGCGGTTGTAATAATCACACTAGACTCAACAAAAGACAACAAACACTGAGAGCAGCCAGACTAGCTTCCAAAAGAGGTTATATTCTAGAAGGTTTTGTTACAGATAACTGGACAACAAAAGGTAAACTTAAACTCTATAACCCATCGAACGGTAATAGGTGGGAGACAGCATGTATAGGTAGTTTGCTGTCAGGAGAAGGTTGTCCTATAGAAGGCAGGTCTACCACTGGAAATAAGAACACCAGACCATTAGTAGATGTAGAACAACAAGTAAGAGCTGCGGGTACATTACAGGATCACCACAGATTAAAAGAAGTTAATAATAAAAGTTGCCTCCTGATTTGTGAAAAGTGCGCTGTTGATGAGTATTCCAAAGGTGGTGTTTGTAACGGAGTTTTCCTTACCAAAAAGTCTTACCTGAAAGAAGGTTGGTTACCATGCAGATGTTCTTCTTCACCTAAATACACTATGGAACAGAAAGAGTTTAAAGCTAAATCCCTTATAGAATCTGAAGAAGGTGAGTTTATATCTTTAGGTGCGGACAGAGTCACCCTTAGTTATATTTGTAAAGAAGGTCATCATTGTAAACCGCACTACAATAGTTATGTGAACGATAATGATAGATGCAGAACATGTTACTCCAAACACGACAGGTCTCTGGGTTTCTATAAACAACGAGCTTTAGATATAGACCACCTTTACGTAATAAATATGACACATAAGGAAGATTCCTTTCTAAAAATAGGTAGAACTTTTGAAATAGAGAGGAGATACCAACAGTATCGAAGGGTAGGTTACACCGTAGAAGAGCTTATTAGATTTGAAGGTCTGCACAAGAATGTTTACCCTATAGAGCAAACTACTCATCAATTAGTAGACGACCACCACATCAATCCAGAGCTATACTTTAAAGGTTGTAAGAACGAATGTTTTTCTCTTGAAGCCTTACCTTATGCACTGGAATACCTAAATTCTTGCAAGGATTTGACAAGTTTATAATAACGCTATATAATAACACCTACAAGAACAAGAAACAACTATTTTAATTATAAAGGGAGATGCTTATGGCTCACGAACTGAGTCGTTTAATCTCTTCTCTCAAAGATGAACCTCAACTATTACTTCCTCAAACATATGAAAACTATTTGGACATATTGAATGACCGATCAGTAGATGTTTTAAAAGCCAACCAAGAAGCTAAGAAATTGGCGTTGGATAGTGGTATTAGTTTAGATTCAAGAGAAGAACAGATTAGTGGGAATATCGGTATACTTAATATCGAAGGACCTTTAACTTATAAAAACTCAGGAATAGAGGCCCTCTGCGGAGGTTGTAACTATACTGACCTAGAAGCAGATGCAAAAAGTTTATTTGCAAACCCTCAAGTAGATACTGTAGTACAGATGATCAACTCTGGGGGCGGATCGGCCTTTGGCGCTTTTGTATTAGGCTCTCAGCTACGTCAATTAGCAGACCAATCTGGTAAACGCTTAATCACCTACGTAGATGGTATGTCAGCTTCTGCAGCCTATGCCCTAGGTTGTGCTTCCCACGAGATTGTTATGCATCCCGATGCTGAAGTTGGAAGTATAGGCGTTGTAGTACGTCTTGTCAACTCTAATGAAGCAGATAAGAAAGCAGGTATTGAAACTACTTATATTACCGCTGGTGATAGCAAAGTACCTTTCGATGCTAACGGAGAGTTCCGATCAGAATTTAAAGAAGACCTACAATCTAAAGTAGATTCTTTATACTTAGACTTTATAAATCACGTAGCTACTATGCGTAACATATCACCTGATACTGTTATGGATACGGAAGCTAAGATGTTTATGAAGGATAAAGCTATTGAGCTAGGTTTAGCTGATAAAGTTATGACTCCTACTCAATTCCAAGAATACTTGCAGGAGAGTATCTCAGTAAGTGCAACCACCCAAACAAAAGCTCCAATTGCTTTTACTAACGATAAACAGGAAATTCAAATGTCAGATGCAAATCTAGATGTACAAGCATTGGCTGAACTTCAAGCTAAATTAGAAGCTGCTAATAACTTAGTTGCTCAATTTGAAGCTAAAGAAGTTGAAGCTAAGAAAGCAGGTTTAGTGGCTTCACTAAGCACAGAGAATACTTTCCTAGAATCAGATACTGTTGAAGCACTAGCTTCTGTACTTTTATCTGGTGATGAGAAAGCTCAATCATTATTAACTTCTGTATTAGCACAAGCTAATGCGGGTATCACCTCTGTTGAAGCTAAAGCTGTAGAAGATATTGCTGCTGCACAACTAGCTACAGAAGAAGCATTGGCTGCTAAAGAAGCAATAAAAGCTGAATTCGGTGAAAAACAAGCTTCATCTCCAGATGCTCCAGTAGAAGCTGTAGTTGAAGATAAGAACGATATTATTGCTCAGAAAGTTGCTGCTAAAAAAGCTGCACTAGCTGCTGCAAAAGCTCAATAAAAATTATAATTTAATTAAAGGAAAATATAGAAATGGCTAATTTCGAACGTGAACAAGTTGTTTTAAACCGCTTAGAAAGCAAAGGTACAACTAATGACCTAACTGGTGGTACAGTTATCGTAACTTGGACAGCAACTATGGCACATGGTTCATTGTTAGATGCTTCTGATGCAGAAGTAGACCTAGCAGGTATCGCTGGTGCAGTTAAAGTTATCGATTGCGCTCCAATCGGTGTATATGACTACGCTGTAGGTGATTCGGTAGCAGTTAATGTTGCTGAAAAAGGTTGTGTATTCAATCTGGATTCATTAAAAACTTCTGATCGTGGTGCAGTTACTGAGGCAGCCTTAACTGGTTTAGCTGGTAACCTTAACTCTTTCCGTACACTATAATAACAATAACAATTTAAAGGATAAAAGATAATGGCTGTTACACATAATGGTGATCAAGGTATTTTAGAGTTTCATGACGTTACTGAACTAGTACCACGCACAGACAATGCCCTAGAAAAACTAGGTTTATTTGAATCGTTCTTCGGCGTATCTACTGATGTTGCTATTGAACGTATCGAAGATGGTTACGATGCAATGAAAGCTTCTGAACGAGGCGGTGAGCGTAACTATGCTGGTCAAGAGAAAGCACAACGCGAATACTTCCGTATTCCTTTCTTCACTCTTGATAAGATGACTCAACCACATGAACTTCAAGACTTCCGTGAGTATGCTACTGCTGATGCTCCTGCTACTGTTGAGAAACGTGTAGAACGTAATGTAGCTCGTATCATGAAATCTCATGACTTCCTTAAGCGTACAGCAATGTACACAGCGTTAAAAGGTTCTACTTTTGCTCGTGGCCTAGAAGGTACACAGTACATCAAGAGCTTCGCTGACGTATGGGGTGTTACTGCTGACGTTAAGACAGTTGCTTTAGACTTCACTGCTAACACTAATCCAGCTCTATGGGTTGAGACTAATGTTCGTCAACACATCACTGCTCAAGCTAAAGATAACGCTTCTAGCTACAAAGTAGTTGCTCTATGTGGTAGTGGTTTCTTCAACTCACTAACTAACCACCCAACTGTTCAAGGTGCATTCGATGCTTACCCATCAGCACAAGAACCTTTACGTAATCGTTTAGGCGGTGATACTGTTGGTCAAATCTTCGAGTACAAAGGTGTTACTTATATCGAAGATATCTCTGGTGAAATTGTTCGTGGTGATGCATACTTCTTACCTTTAGGTATTCAAGATATGTTCCAACTACATTACGCTCCTGCTGATACTATGGCTGACGTAAACAGTGTAGCTCGTGAAGCATACATCTGGTTAGAAGAAACTCGTCGTACTGCTAAAGTAGAGTCAGAAACTTCTTTCGTAGCTGTAAACACTCGTCCAGAGTTAGTAGTTACTGCTACAGGTAATACTTTACTAGCTGATGCTTAATAAGTATTATTTGAATACAAAGGGATGTTAACGCATCCCTTTATTCTTTCTAATAGTGTATTCTGGAAAGTATATTATTACAAAGGATAATTAAAATCAAGAGGAATATTAAATATGTTAGTAAATTGTTTATCTAAGCTAGATATGCTTAAAAAACTAGATTCGAAGGTTGAAGGTTTAGATGTCAGTGTTTCAGCTTTTAAACCATTGTTTATCTTCTCAGATACTCAAGGTAAAGAGTACAACTGTCAAACAGCACAAAGTTTTGTAACAGCATTCAACAAACGCTTCGGTGAAGTACTTGGTGGTTCAACTAGAACTATTGGTAAACGTAAGTTTGTCATTGAGTTGTTAGATAAAGAAACCATTATGGAAGTAGAAGAATACAAGGAAGATGTAAAAGTTGAACTAGAAGATACCACTGTAGAAGGTGAAACACCTATTGATATAGAATATGCTAAAAGTTTGGAAGAAGGTGCTACTAAAAAAGAAGCCAAGGACGCATTAGCCGATTATGCACAAAAGTTTGATATTGTATTACAGAAGAACAAATCTTTTGATAATATGATTGCAGATTTAGAAGAAGAAACTGCTGCGTAATCTTAATACCCTCAACTGTTTTATTAATGGTTGGGGGTTTTTTATTGCCCAAAATAACTCTAATAACTCTCACAACAAAAGAAGGTACACAAAATGAGTTCACCCTTATCATCAATAAAATCAGTTATTATACCCACAACTGACGCCTCTGCAACTATAGAAGTGCCATTAGGTTTTAGACAGATATCTATAACCACACAACCACTAAATTTAACAGGAGATACCTCTGGAGATGCTTACTTAGTACGTATAGGTTTTAAACGTTTCACGTCATCTAACACAGGGTATGGAGAAATTACATTAGATATAGGTCAAGACGAACCTATATTAGATGCACCCGTCAACTTTCCAAGAGGTTCTGGTGTAAATAATGCAAGAGCCTTTGTAGTAACTGAGCTAGTCTTTTCTGGTAATGATTTCGTAGGTAACGGGGGAAGTTTGTACTATGAAAGTGTCCGAGGTAATACTTCTATCTATGATATACGTTATTTGATAGCTAGAGCCCACAAAGCAAGATAGTCCTCTCGTTTGACAACAACCCTTAAATACTTTATAATTAACGTTATAAATTAAATAATAATAAACAGGAGTATATTACACATATGGCTTATGATCAAGCAAAGCTAATCAGTGATGTACGAAGACGACTGGGTTATATTGATACCACTCAATTACCTGATAATGTCATAACTGATTGGGGAGACCATTATGATGAAATATACTCCCCTAAGTATGAAGAACCCTACCCGTATATATATTATTACTCCACTTTATCGTGTGTAGAATATCTACGTATACAAGTTATTACTTCTGGAGAAGCTACAAGGTCGAAATTCACTGAGAAAGTAGGTAATGTATCGATAACAGAGGAATCATCTTCTTCTGAAAGTATCCTTAATGTATGGGATGACTTATATAAACTATTAGCTGACGATCCATCATCATTTGGTATTAATAATACAGAAGGTGGTTTTGTTCACATAGGTGGTACTGATACTTATAAAGTTGAGTCCATCCGTAAGAACTCAAAATTAGCTTCTCCTTTTGATACAGGTAAGGTTACTTCTAGATACAACACTAAAAAGAACCCAGCGTTCGATAAATTCAACCCTTGGAGGTGATGAGTGGCGGATTTAGTTATAACTAAACATACACAAGAAGGTGACTTAATAGTTTTTGATTCTAAGTTGGAGAGTAAACCTGTTGAGAAAAAGAAACCTAGGAGTCGTAGGAAGAAGAAGGATACAACAGATGAAATTCAAAGTAAGGCGGAACAAGAAGAGTAATGGTCTTAATAAATTAAGAGATAAACTACTAGCTCTTAATAAACAATCGGTATCCATAGGTTACTTTAAAGAGCAAGGTTTACATCCTACAGCAGATATGCCTTATGCAAGTTTAGCGTACATTCATGCTCATGGTCACGAATTTGGTTATCCAACAAGAGCTATATTTCCTCATATGAAACCTGTGGTAGGTAGTTACCCAGAACAAAGCAGGTTTTTTCGTAATCTCCTAAAAAACTATGTTAAGGTTAAATCCTCATATACATTAGAAAATCTTCTAGATGATGTAGGCAGGAAATATCAACAGGATGGTAAAAATATATTCGGTAACACTGCATTACTTCCTGTAACAAATAACCCTACACCTTTAATAGACGAGGGGTATTTAAAAGACGCTTTTGCTTACAAAACAACATTCAATTATAAGGTGGTAACTAATGGCTAGAATAAGCTTATTTAACCAAGAAATCACCTTGTATCGAGCAGGTGGTGTAGGATACTGGGAAGGTAATGAATACTACGAATCCCCAGAGCAAACTGTCACTGTAGAAGGTAATATACAACCTTACCGTGAAGGTGTCAACAACTTTGTGACTCCTGCTGGATTCAGAGCTACATCTGCTGTGGAAGTCTACGTCACTGGTAATACTGGTGATGAGATACGAGCAGATAATGACAGAATATCTACGATAGCAGATGAGATAGTTTACCAAGGAAGTAGGTATAAGTGTATTGATTTGCAGAATTGGACAGGGCAATCATCGGGTGGTAGAAGTTTAATACCTAATCACATGCTGGGTTTATTCTACCTTAAAGATAAGGTTTCGGAGGTGTCTCCGTGAGTATAGATGTTAAAGCGATAGAAAATGCTGTGATAGATACACTGAAGTCTTTTATCGGTAGTGATGTAGCTACTGTGCCAACGCAAAGTGGTGAATCCCCGGCTATCCTACCTGCAAGGGTGTTCTCTTCTACAGGGAGTAATAAGAACCCACCAATACCTGACTACCCATACTGCCTTGTAGATTACATAAGAACAGTACCTAATGGCTCTGATCTCACAGATAGATTCTTTGATGACGAAGGTAACTATGTGTACCTATCCCATAAGAAGGTTATTATCCAGATAAAATTCTACGGTAATAGTCAGAACAGTTCAGATAATGTAGCTAATAAAACACATATGTTACTTACTGTAGATGAAGTTAGAGATATGATTGATACGTTGTATCAAAACAATTCCAACACTGGCACAACAGTTACTCCATCAGCAAGGGTGTTATCCAAATCAGATATCATACCTTCTAACTTTTCTATGAAAGATAAATATTTAGAAACAAACGAATTCAATCTAATACTTGCTACAACAGACACTATAGATATTAAGTCTGAACAAGCAGGTTACTTCGATAAAATCGAAATGGATACAAATAATCCTGTCTCAGGTGTCCAAGGTGGTATCTACTACGATATCAAAGGCACACCAGAACAAGATCTCCACGTTAACGTAAAAGCACCCTAATATTAGGAGACAATAATGTCAGTAAATTTAGCAATAGCTAACATTGCCTTGGATACAGCAATTGTATCTCGTCAAGGCTTTGGTACTATTCTGTTTGTAGGTCAACACAACTACTTTGCAGAACGAGTACGAGCATATACAAGCACCAAGGCAATGAGTGAAGATGGTATCGATGCAAACCATCCAATCTTTAAAGCTGCGGAAGGTGCATTCTCACAAACACCAGCACCATCTAGCATCCTAATAGGTCGTCAAGTTGTTGACAGTGTTTTATCTATCGATACAGCACCTGTTACTGGTAAAGAATACTCGGTTACTTTAAGTGTACAAGGTAGTTCAGTCACATTCGCAGCAACTGCAGGTGGTTCTGATACAGCAGAAACAATCTTTGATACCCTGAAAGCAGGTATTGACGGTGATACTGATATCGCTGCGGTAGTTTCAGCTACAGTAGTTGGTACAGGTTCTGATGCAACATTGGTAATATCTTCACTTAATGATGGTTGGTTCACTTTAGCAAACCTAGTTAGTGTAGACGAGTCATTCGGTACATCAACAGAGACAGCAGCAGAAGTAGTAGCAGCTATTGAAGCAGAAGACGATTCTTGGTACTACATCACTGCACAAGAAAAGAGTAACACTTTTGTTACAGATATGGCTGATTTGATTGAATCTAAGCTTAAAGTGTACAGTGTTTCATTAGATGAGTTATCAGTGTTTGACCCTGTACAATCGGGTACAGCAGTAGACTTGTTAGACGGCAATTACTTCCGAACATACCAAATGTACCACCAAGAAGCTAAGACTACTTTCCCAGAGGTTTCAAGGGTTGCAGAGGCAGCTTTTGCAGTAACAGGTAGTATCTCTTATGGTAATCGTAGAGTTGCAGCAGTTCCAGTTAGCTTAAATGCAGCAGGTAAGCCGTTAACTACTACACAACAGAACAAGCTTAAAGCTATCAATAGTGACTTCTTTGCACGAGTAGGTAGTGATGCTTCATCAGATCCTATCATCGGTGTTGTAGGTAAGGTTGCTTCTGGTGAGTGGTTAGATAACATTGTTGGTCGTGATAACATGCAAGTTGATATCGAAGCTGATTTCAACACATTCTTGATTAACCAGAAGAATGGTAAAGTTGCTTTCAACGATAAAGGTATTAACCAAATCAAGAATGTATTGTCTACTACTCTAACACAGTACACACCTGATGGTACTCACAATTTCATTGAAGATGATTTTGATATAACAGTAGCTGATGCAGCAGATATTTCTACAGCAGATAAAGCTTCACGTACATTCAAACAAATCACTTTCAAAGCTACATTGACGAACGCCATTCACATGGTTGAAATCACTGGTACGCTAAGCTACTAATTATAAGGATTAGATAAATGTATGAAGTATATAGTCCTGCCGATGTAAATATATCAGTGGGTAATGTGAATATCGATGGTTGGGATAGTATCTCTATTTCTAAATCAGTAGATAACACTACACGTAACATTGGTTCAGATGGTCAAGTGGGTATCACTTACACAGCGGATCAGACTGGTATGTTCGAGCTAGAAGTTCAGCAACAGAATAGCCCTGTTAACCGTATGTGTGCAGCGTGGCAACAAGCTCAAGATTTAAACAAACGTTTAGTCTACGCTGATATCGTTGTTACTGATAAAAGTGGTGGTGTATTAACTTACATGAAGAACTGTTATCTTGACACACCAGCGGATCAATCACTAGCAGCAGAAGCAGGTAGTCGTACATGGGGCTTCTTTGTAACTAAGTTACAATATGTTCCTGACACCGAAGGTAGTGGTACAACTAAGGCAGCAGAAGCCCTAGCAGCTATTAACTCTATTCTGAGTAACAGCGCTAACAAATAATAAAAATAACAAGGGGGCTTCGTGCCTCCTTTTTTGTTTATAATATATGAGAGGAACAAGATATGCAAGATTTTAAACCAGATAACTTCTTTACACAAGAAACTATTGGCGGCAAACGATACACTATTCAGAAATTGAATGGTTGGGATGCGTGGGATGGTTGGACGCTAATCCTTAGCACAATAGCTCCTATCTTCGGAGAGGTTTTAGATTCACGTAATGTTGATGAAGAAATGATGTTTGAGAAGCAACACACATTCAAAGAAGTGTTAACTATTCTAACTCATAACATACGTAAACCTGAGATGCGTGTACTAATAAACCAGATGTTACAAGGAGCTACTGTAGACGGGATGCCTTTAGATGTAGACAAGGAATTCGGTAACGGTAATGTACATAATATGCAACAAGTTATTATCTACGCTATGAAGGAGAATTTCGAAGGTTTTTTTACAGAAAGCGATATCTTCCAGTCAGTGATGGGTGGATTAAGCAAGGTAATGACAGGTATCGGCGCAGAGTAGATGAAGCTGTAACCAAGAATTCTTCATTGTCAGATAAGATGGTGAGGTTTGCTGCAGTTGCTAAGTATACACATAAGAGGTTAGGTATAGATTTTAATACGTTAAGATTTAAGACTACCTTGGATGATTTCATTTCATTCGAAGAGATGATGTATATAGATAATGATTATGAGGTAGCTGGTTACAAAGATAACGAACCCAAGTAATAGTGCTTGGGTTTATATAACAAGGTGATATTAAATGGCAGATAATTTAATAGAGCAGTTTTTTATCGATATAGAGTTGAATACCAAAGGAGTAGGTAAGCAAGCTAAGCAGATTGATAAGATTCTGGAAACGTTGGGCAATAAGCAGTTTAAGTCCGAGATACAAAGGGAGAAAAGGAAACAATATGCTTACAAGAAAACTTATGAGAAGCGTAAGAAATACCTAGAAGATTTGAAGAAGTTAGAGGAGTTTGGTTTACCCTCGGGAAACGGCAACCCCAAGAGACCTTCATGTCATAAGAGTCCTAAAAGTCCCTTAAAAGTGCATCCAGAGAAGATTAAAAACGATAAGATAAAGGCAGAGAAAGCTTTCAGGGAAAAGGAATCTATATTAGCTCAGAAAGCTTTAGCTGATAGGTTAAAATCTTTCAAGAAAGAAAAAGCTGCTCTCTCTGGTATGAAAGAAAAGGAAATATCAGAATATCGAACTGTACAAAAAGCAATGGATTCTATTAATAAGAAACGTACAGATGCTGCTACTAAAAGGGAAATAGATTTAGCTAAGATCTCTCACAATAAGAACACCAAGGCTGCAAAAGAACAGCAACGGTTGTCCTCTTTACAAACAAAGCAACACGTTCAACGTATGACTCAGCAGGATCAAGAAATCCAGAAGATGAAGGAGTTCTACAAGGAGCAGAGTAAAGCCGCAGAGAGAGCAGCTAAGCGTCAAAAGGTTATTGATAACCAACTAGCACGTATACAAGGAACAGCTTGGTATAACAAGTTTAAGGGTGCAGGTGGTGATACTCACGGTTTCGAGAAGGACTTACGTTCGGCAATGAAAGACGGTGATGCAGCCAGAGTTACCAACCTTACTAATCAGATGAAACGTCTCACGGCAGAACAGGAACGTTACAACAGGAAGTTGCAGAAGACTAATATAATCCAGAAGGGTGTAACAGATTCTACCCGTCATATGATTCGTTCATATGCAAGTTTGTATGCTTTATTCGAAGGTACCGTTGCCATCAAGCGTGTGGGTCAAGAGTACCAAGGTTTAGATGCAAGTATGTTAGCAGCAGCAGGTAGCTCTGAGGCAGCAGCAAAGGACTTCGAGTTCGTCAATGGTCTTGTGGATCAGATGGGTCTTAGTTTAAAAGATACTTCGGATGCTTGGGTGAAGTTTAAGTTTGCCGCTAAAGGCAAGATAAGTCAAGAACAACAGGAAGACGTATTCACAGGATTGAGTATGTTTGGTACATCATTGAAAGTCGATATTGAGTCGATGAAGAGAAGTCAGAAGGCTCTCATCCAGATCAGAAATTGTCTGGCTGCTTAGTAATAAGCATGAACAAATTGTGTGAATTCGGTGGAACTCTCAAGTAGACAATACCGAGCCAAGGTTGCAAAGTAATTTGCTTCAAGGTGTAACGACTAGGGTATACGATCCCAACGGGATTATGAAACCTATACGCTCAAGCGAGTGGAAGCGCACAACCCCTAGAGTTTAGGGTGAAGATATAGTCTCAACGTCTATGGTGACATAGAGCTGCAACATGGAACTTGCGGAGTAAGGAGTAGCGAACTTACTTGAAGGTAGTGGATGTCCAAAGGGAAGGTAATGGCTAAAAGTTCTTTGGCCCTTTAATAAGAAATTATTATCGAATAACCCGTTTAATTGCTGGAAACTCAAGTTAGACTTTAAGTAGGATACTGCATAGCGATATAGTAGCGAACCCTAAAAATCTTAAAGGTATTGACAATCAGCATCGAAGAGTCTAAAATAACACTTTTAGTTCATTAAGGAGTGTTATATGTTTAAACAGATAAAAGATTACCCGAAATATGAAATCAATTGCGAAGGTGTTATAAGAAATATTAATACTAAAACAGAGAAGTATACTTACGTAGGTAAGGTTGGTTATAAGACAGTTATGTTCAAAAAGAGTGGAAAAACTCACTCTGTAAAAGTACATAGGCTTGTCGCTGAATACTTCTTAAAAGAACCCTCTGAGGAGTTGAAATCGGAGTGTGAAAGCAATTACCCTTATGTGGTTTGTGTTAACCATATTGACCATGACAAACTCAATAATCATGTTGATAATTTAGAGTGGTGTACTCATGCACATAACACCAAAGAGTCTTGGCGAGTAGGTAACACTCCTGCATTAAAAGGTGAACTTAATGGTAGAAGTGTTCTTACAGAAGACTTCGTACACGAGTTGTGTGTTGAGTTTGAAAAAGGTATGAAGCCAAAGGAAGCTGTAGAATTGTTTGGCATAAGCCCACAACAAGCTACTAAAATAAGAGCAGGTTACGCTTGGAAACATATTTGGGAACAATACGATATCAAAGTTAACAGAAGAAATTAGACTAACGATCATCGATCATCGAAAGCAGATTACGCAACAAAGAGTGTGTATGGTAAGTGAGTAGAGTAGAACCTCTTATAAGAGGAAGAAAAGGCGGGAACCCTAACGTAGAATGGCGAGGGTTATGATATGATCAGGCTACCCTGAGAAGGTGTAGGTTTAGTGGAAGAGCTTATTTTTAGGTTCTTTTTAGTGGAAACACTAATGGTAAAATTCCTCTAACTGCGGGGATATGTTGTTAGGTATTGACTACCGCCAGTATTAGTGATAATATAGGGCACATACGGATAACGCTGTATGGTATGGTAATAACGTCAATAATAGACACAATCCGCATCGAAGCTTCTCAAAGAGAAGAACGATCAACGACTAGTAAGTCCTGTAATAAGGCATACCACATAAGTGTTTGATGTGGGAAATGGGGAACCTCTAACGAGTAATGTCGAGGGTGAAGATATAGTCTACTCTGCAAGGAGACTTGTAGATGCACATAATGGTGCTGGCAACCTAGTAACGTGGGTTGTCGAATATAAGGAAAAAATCAGTTAATCGCATAGCTGATGTAAAACCATATTAATTCGACGGGAAAATCCTAAAGCTCGTAAACACTAAACTAGTACAGTGATGTCCTAGTGGCTCAGAGTAATTAACTGAGGTATAGTAACAGATTTATGAGATAATACAATGGGTGATCCGCAGCAAGGAACTCTTTATTCAGAGTTCTATGTTAAACGACTATTGAAAGGGTAGCTGGATAAGACATTCAGTGAGAACCGAGTAAAGTAGAGCCAAGTGGTAAATGTGTTGGGTAATAACCATGTAATTCATTTTTAAATCGAAACATATGGCAAGCACTTTGTGCTTGAAGATATAGTCTCAACGTCTACGGAAATCGTAGAGAAGTTCATAAGAGAACTGCAATAGCTTAACGACCTATTGTGAAGATATTTGTAGGTGATAGTTTGCCTAAATAACACTGGGCACTTACTGAGAAATCAGTAATGAAGAAACCTCTTTAACTGCTGGAAACCCAAGTTAAGTCTTAGGTAGGATACTACTCGGTAACGAAGTAGCGACCCCTTAAAATCTTAAGAATATTGGCAATCAGCATCGAAGCTTCTTTACGAGAAGAACGATCAACGGTCATCGAAACCACACCTTATGGTGGAAGGGAGTAGAGTAGGTTAGCAAGTTTATGGCTAATCGAAACGGGAGGGTGCTAAACAGGTAAAGCTGTAGTACAAGATATGATCTGTCCGCACTGAGAGGTGTGTAAGGTATTACTTACTGAGGTGATACTTTGGTGATTTAGTTACGTAAGTCATTGATTTGCATAGGGTGCTGTGCAGGTATTTTCGAGAGCATTAAACGTCTCGGAAGCAGAATTGTTCAAAATGATGGAGAACGGACAACTAGTTTCGTCAGAAGTTTTACCTAAGGTAGCAGCCGAACTTAAGAAGGCAGCACTAGAAGGTGGAGCATTTGAACAAGCACTAAAAGGTCTTCGTGTTACAGAAGGACAATTGATAACCGAATCTCAACGTGCAGGTAATAAAATATTTAAGTCAGGGTTCTCTGAAGGATTGTCGGAACTCTATAAAACCATCTCTGAGATGCTCAAGGATGCAGGACCACAACTAGAGAAGTTAGGTAATCTGTTCGGTAAAGTGTTTAAAGGTATAGCACACATTCTTAGGGTAGTAGAACCTTACCTTAAATTGGCTATCGATAATTTCGAAGTGCTATTCGGTGCAGGGATGTTACTTAAGATTAAAGCAATGGGTTTAGCACTAGCAAGAACTTTCTTACCTCTTACAGCAGCAGTCGCAGCAGCAGAAGAATTAGCCTCTTTGATGTCAGACAAGCTAGTAGGTGGTATAGAGAAGCAAGCAGGTATGCAAATCAACCTGATGAATAGAACTACTTCTGGTCTCAAGGAAAAGGATGGTAAGTATTATAAGTCAGGTACACCTCAAGAGTTTTTCGGGTTAGGCGCTTTTGGTGAATATGCACTTAAAGGTGTTGATATGATGAATCCGTTCAAGACGGGTGCCAATGCTCTCAATAATCTTTTCGGTAGCAGCACACCTAGCACAATTAACAACTCTGGTGGTAATACTTTTGTGTTTAATAATGCCACTGCAGATGAGATGAAACGTATGATAGGGTACACTGGAGCTACCTCGGGTGTCTCCACTAGTAAATAAGGAACAACATGAGTGTATTTTATTTCACGGATTCCAATGGCAACTATTATGAGTTGTCGGCTACTACGAGGGTTTCTGTTACAGAACCCTCTAGAGCTACTACAAATCCTGTTGAGTCAGGCAAAGCTATCACGGATAATTATGTTATCGAACCCAGAGTTGTAACCTTCTCAGGGGTAATTACAAACCTAACTGTTATAGGGCAGGACACATCAAGAGTTAAATCTGTTGATCAATGGTTCAATGATATAAGACAAATCAGGTTAAACAAAGAGTTCGTTAATGTTTATGTAGAAGACTTAAATGTTATTCAGAATTGCCTTATCACCTCTTTTGATATTGATAAAACAAAGGAACATGGTTTATCAGGTTGGGGTTGTAACTTCACGATGCAAGAAGTTCTTGTGTCAGACAGAGCAAGGCAAGTTGATTTCCCTACCCCTAAAGATAATGTCAAGGATGATGTATCAGGTAAAAGGGATTCTGGTAACCAAGCTACAGAAGGTGTCGATGAAGAATTAGCTGAAACATTGAGTTCAGGTCTGATAGATGAAGCAGTGGACTTATTTAGGGAGGATGGGTGATGCCAACTAAAATAAAAATAGAAAGTACTCCTTATCAAGAGAAACTTATAACCTTGAATGGACAAAGTTTAAGTATAACTGTTATGTATAATTCCTCTGATGATGTTAATGGTGATGGAGAAGGGAGTTGGTACTTTGATCTTACGGATAGGAATAAGGTTAGTATTATTAGTGGGGTGAAAGTACAACCTACGAGGAACCTTACTAACCTAACAGGTAAATACCTTCACCTTAATAATTTACTAGGGGGTTCTATTTGGTGCGCTAACACCAAGAATGATGGAATACAAATTATTAACAGGGATAACTTCTACACTAACGGGAAATTCCAATTGTGGTATTATTCCGACCAAGAAATCCTAGATAACGGCTTAGAAGGACTTTAATATGAGCCTACTATATGATAGGAAGTACAGACTTGTTATAGGACAACCTTCCAATTCCATACAGTACACAGGCGAGGTTAGTTCTGTAAACTTGGAGACCTTAGGTGTGTTCAGCCCCACCAATTATGTCAATGATTATAGGTTTGAGTATGGAGGTGGTATTGAACTAACAGACTTGCAAATAATAGCTGATGTTGCAGGAAACTCTAATACAGGTAAGCAAGCAGGTTGTGTTATAAAGATCTATAACCTTAGTGATGAAACCCGAGCACAAATAGAAGATGTTAATAACTACCTTATACTAGAGGCAGGTTATGCACAGGATGACGAACTAAAGCTTATATTCTCTGGTCAGATTTTCAAATTTAACACAGAGAAACAGGGTCAAGACTTAGTAACCACCCTGCAATGTAAAGACGGCTTTACCCCAAACAATGGGGTCAGGGTAGCCAAAACCTATGCCAAAGGACTCACTTATGCAGATGTACTCTATGATTTAACAAGGATTTTTGCTGACAACGGTATACCTACTGGTCAACTAGAGATGGAACCTTTGTTGGCAGATAGACAAACTTATGTGCAGCTCCGCACACCACAGGAGACTATCCTAAGAAGAGGCTACTCGGCAGTAGGCTTCCTGAGGCAGATTATGGACAACGTGTGTAACTCTCTTGGTTATGTATGGTACATAACAAACGGTAGACTCTTCTGTCACCCGAAAGGTTATACTAAGATGGTAGAGTTGTATGAGTTTAATACAGACCAACTGTTATCGATAAGACGCACAGGTGACCAAACAGTTTCTACTTCTACAGGGAAAGGTGATGTTGGCGTTAAGATTGTCACCTTCTTAGATGGTAGACTTGATGTTGATAAGATGATCAGGGTCACCAATGGACAATACCAAGGTGATTACAAAGTGTTATCTAAAAGCCATAGCCTAGATTACAGGAATGGCGGTTGGACTACAACTATTGAATGTAAGAAAACAACTACATAAGCAGAAAGCTCAACTTTAACAGGTTGGGCTTTTCTTTTATCTGAAATAGCTCATCTTGATTATTATTTGATTCTACTATATAATATAACCTACAACAATTAGAATTACAAGGGAGAGTTTAAATGGATTTGGATAGAATAATCCAGTCACATATAGATAACTTCGAAACTCAGCTCTGTACTCACATCCCTGCCAAAGTTATCTCTTTTGATAGTCAAGAACAAACTATGACCGTGGAACCCTTTGTGTACGAAGCTTACTCTGATGGAGTGAGTTCTAAACCAGCACAAATAACCGATGTTCCTGTTATATTCTATGGTGCAGGCGGGGGTGTTCTCACTTTCCCAGTTAGAGCTGGTGATGAAGTATTACTCGCCTTTTCACAAAGAGATATCGACTTATGGTGGGATACAGGTCAAGAAGGTGTCCCATTAACACAACACTACCACGATTACAATGATGGTATAGCCTTGCTGGGTTTAACTAGTAAAGCTAACAGTGTTAATGCATCAACAACAGATGTGCAATTAAGGTTCGAAGATTCTACAGGAGAGTTAAACAGTATAACTCTTGCAGCAGACAAAAGTATAACTCTATCAAGTGCTAGCGGGAGTCAGGTTAAACAACTCTCGGATGGCAACATAGAGATAACTTCTGCGGCAACCGTTAAGATTCAGAATAACGGGGAAGAGTTGATTTCACTGGTTAGTGATTTGATGGAACTACTCGCTACAACAACAACTAACACAATGATTGGGCCTCAACCACTCAACTTTGCGAGTCAGATAGCTTCTCTGAAAAGTAGACTCGATACATTAAAAGGATAACACCCTATGGCATTGAATGCAACAGAGTTGTCTTCTCTTATTAAGATTAATATGGCTGCTATAGAGGATAGTTATAAGCAAGGTGAGAAACCTGCCGATGACGCTTATCTAGCCTTTGCACAAGCCATTGTAGCACATATCCAAATGAATGCAGAAGTGATTGTTACAGGTGGAAGTAGTGCTGGTACATACAAGGTATTATAATGGCAACAGATATAAGGCTCAACAGTTTACACGACTTAGATATAACCAGCGGTGATTTAGAATTATTCACCAGAGTGGAAGACCTAGCTGTGCAAATGGTAAAAACAAATTTACTACTTTATAAAGGTGAATGGTTCAGGGATATCGATTTAGGTATCCCCTATGTACAAGAGATCTTTGGTAATAAGAATACTCAGAATGCAGCAGATGCTAATATTAAAAACACTATTCTTAATACAGATAATATACGAAGCATCACGTCGTACACTGGCAGCATAGATCCTACCACTAGAAAATATAAAGTTGTTTTCTCTGCTATAACAGATAGCGGTGATATAATCAATAACATTGAAGTGGAGATTTAACTATGGCGGATTATGGAGTTACTAGCACAGGCTTTAAAGCTAAACGCTATGAAGAAATCTTCGCTGATATAAAAACACGATTTAAAACTGATCTAGGTATTGACTTAGATAGAAACCCTGATATGGTATCTAAAATAATTACCAATATCATTACGCTTCCTATAGCTCAATCTTGGAGCAACACACAGACCCTGCAATCTATGTTTGACGTTGATAAAGCAGAAGGTGTGTGGTTGGATAACTTGGCTTCGTTTTACGGTATTACAAGGTCTGTAGGAAGCTATCCTAGGGGTCGAGAGAGTATTACTGTAACATCACCAGTCACTATTGTTGCAGAAGAGCAATTCACTGATACATCAGGTAGTGTATTTATTAATGAAGAAGCTATTGTTATAGCACAGTCATCAGCAACCAATATAGTTTTCTCTACTACAACAAACAACCCAGCCCTACAAACCTCAACTATCTTGGTAGACGGTAACTCTTATTCTGTTACAGGAACAAACCCAGCTACTACAGGTTTAAATGGCATTGCATCGTTAATCAATGCAGATGGTGACTCAGGTGTAACGGCTAGTGTTTATGATGAACAAGGGTTATCTTATATAGTTCTGGATACTATCTCAACATTTGAGAACCACTCTTTCCAAGCAAGTGCCAATATGCAAGTTGCTTCTATTACTGGTTATGGTGAGGTACGTAGTGAGATTTTAGGTAATAATAGTTATGTAGAAGGTAGTGTAGTAAATGCACCTGCTTATACTGCTATTGAGTCAGCAACCAACCTAGAACCGATAGATGGTGGGTCTGGTGAAGAAACTGATGATGAACTACGTATCAGAATAAAATCAACTCGTAACACAGGCAAAGCCACAGTTTCAGCAATACGTTCTGCTTTGTTAGCATTGGATAACGTATCTACAGCGGTAGTGTTAGAGAACGATACAGAGTACCAAGATATTGTTAATAATATACCACCTAAAGCATTCAAATGTATAGTGAAGGGTGGTAGCCGCTCTGATATAGCAAACACTATCTGGGATACAAAACCCGCTGGTATAGCAACCACTGGCGATGAGGTAGAGTTTGTAGATGATGTAGACGCAGGACCACAAGCAGTTTACTTCTCACGTATAGCAGATAAATATATCCATGTCAATGTTAGGTACTCTTTGTACGATGAAGAAGATGCTCCTGCTGACGTAGCTGCTGCAATTAAAGCACAAGTGTTGTCTTACGGAGAAGCGTTAGATGTAGGTGTAGATGTTATACAAGGTAGGATAGCTGCTTCTATTTATCAGAATGTATCTGGTTTAGAGAGAGTTATTGTTAGAATAGGAAGCACAACGTCACCGTCTGACCCAACACCAACATTAAATGATTATATACCTATTGACATCTTAGCAGCAGAAGAAGCTAATTTTGCAGAGGATCGTATCTCTGTTACAACTATTTGAGGAGGATAAAATGTCTAATATACAAGTAAGAGATTTCTCTTCTTATACAGATTTCCTCCCTTTACAATTCAGTGATTCTGATAACCTAATAAAACTATTAGCGATTTACTTAGATCAGGTAGAAGAGTTAAACAAGGCTCAACAAGAATTATCTTTGTTATCAACAAACATCTCAACAGCTACAGGTTATCAATTAGATATCATAGGTAACCTACTTGGTGCTAGAAGAGAGGGTAGATTAGATAGTGAATACAGGAATTATATAAGGTTCCGTATATCTATTAATACAGGTAGTGGCACCCCTAGTGATGTTATCAATTTTGTAAAGTCCATCACATCAGCTAGTAAAGTAAGATATTGGGAACATTATCCAGCGAGTGTTGTGGTTGAGACTAACGGGAATGGGATACCTACCAATCTAGTAGACACAGTTGATAACGTAACTCCTGCTGGTGTAAAGGCTGGTGCTGTGTTATGGGTAGAAGATGACTACGCTGTTAGACCTTGTAGGTTATCAGAAGCTTACCTCAATTACGTGGAGAAACCTCTTTACCCAGTTAATGACTCGGAGTGTGGAGAGGTTTCAGCAGAATCAGGGGGTGATTTTGTAGAATGTGCAACAGCTATACCGATCCTAGGTGGTCTTGGTATGGGTGAGGAAGAAGCTTACATGGGTAACCCTTTGTTTGAAATGACTGGGCTTGCTGGCAGTGGTGAGTTTGAGTTCTCAGAGGTTTCACCTACAACAGTATTTGGGCAAAGTGTACTACCTAATATATCAGAAGTTTACAGCGAAAACTACATAGGCTCTGGCGGGACGGAGGCTTTCTCTAACGATCCAGATGCAATAGCTTCAGGATTAATAGTTACACAAAATGGTGTGGTTAGAGGTACTCTGGCTACAGTATTAACAGACAACAATAATAATTAAAGGAAGACGTAATAATGGCGATTTCACCAAAGAACCTCTACCCATCAAGAGTAATAGATGGCGATGGTGCTTACCCTTACGGGAAGGCTCTAAATGTGCAGAATGGTGTTGAGGGGACAGGAACTCCTCTTGAAGCAGAGTGGTTAAATGACATATGGGGTAGTCAGCAAGCGTTGTTAGCTGAGGCAGGTATATCTCCTAATGGGCAGCCAGATAGTGTAGGTAACAGTCAGTATTTAGACGCATTGAAGAAACTTATCCGAGAGCCACTTGAATTGAAGATTTTCCAAAGTCCTTCTTCGGGAGGCCTCACTGAAATACAAACTCGTACAGTTAACGGTGGTGAAGTTTATGAAGTGCGCAAAACTTCTGATGATTCATTAGCTACTATTTACAGTGATGCAGCTGGTACGACTGAGATTGTGCAGAATGGCACGAGTAATGTATCTGATAGCGCTGGAGTTGTTGAGTTTTTCGTAGCTGATGGTTATTATTATGTTGAGGTTAATGAGGTTAGCTCTGGGATATCTATCGGATCTAAACCATCTGTAGAGCAAGGTGAGAATAATGGGGGTGTGTACTTAATTTTAGATGACGCTAACGCTACAACATTAAATGATATATTGCCTGTTGTTGGAGGTAGGGGGTTCAAGTTCGGTATCGCACCTTACCTATTCGGGATCTCCTCATCTTACAACCTTGTAAGGCTTAGTCAGCTTATAAACAACAAGCAAGGTAACAACGGTGAGATATTGAGTCACAGCTCATACCATGTTTCGCATAACGCCTCATTGCCACTAAGCACTGGTAACGCCTATATAAGCGCAGCAGCTAGGCAATTTAATCAGTATGGTTTCAATGTTAACGGCTTTGTTGCACCTAACAGTGTCTTAGACAGTAAGTTCTTGCCAGTATTGCAACAGGAACACGATTACGCATTTGTACGCAGCGTGGGGAATACAACTAACGAAGCTGCCACAAATGACTCTAAGGATGATGTTTATAACATGGTTCGTGTCAGTCTTGAGGCTATAACAGAAGTACAAGCGCAGGCATATGTAGATTACGCAGTTGCTAATTCAAAGTACCTTGTTTTTTATACCCATGCAAATGTGGCGTATTTATCCAATCTAATAACGTATATTCAAAACAGTGGTGCAGCGAACCTAAACCCTGCAGAATGGGTCGGAAGAAGTAAAGGGCTAACTAAAGGCTACAATCCAACGGCATCAAAAAACCTCCTGCAAAACACCGAGCTTAAAAAGGTGATAGCGGCTGATACTAATCCGTACAATTGGACTACAGACTTTACCGACATTCCAAGCGCAACACTTAGTGTGATAGAGGGAACCCCTGCTAGATTTGATCTAAATGCAACAGCAACAGCAGCAAACGAAACCTTGTTTATACGTCAAAACATAAATACTGGTGCTATAAACAGATATAAGCCATTCTGTTTTAGTGGTAGATTTACATCATCTAATGACAACGCGCAGTTGAAGGTTGCTATCTACTTAAAAGACGCAACCAACACAACTATTATATCGGCACAGAAAACCATTGATTTAGATCTTGGCGAGCAATTCGTGGAAGTTGCAGAGGGCTTTATACCTAATGCGTCAGCGAGCTACATACAAGTAGAGCTTTCGTTAACTTCAAAAGCCGCTGGGCAAATACGTTGTTTAGGAGTAGGCCTAAAAGCGGAGTATTCAGGCAAGGCCACACAGTTTAATGATGTTGAAGCTAGTACAAAAGGTTATTACAATGTACTTAGGCGCACTATTGGACTGACGGTGCCACAAAATACTGATACGGTAGTGGTTTTTAATGCCTCACTAGATGGTACAAATAGGATTGCAGACCTAGCAACGGGTGCTATAACTCCAGAGTTCGGTATTTATGACTTATCTGCAAACTTTGGCTTTAAGTCTATGGTGGCAGGCGATTCTGTTACTATGTTCCTGTATATCGATGGTACTGTGCAAAGAAAGGCCATGTTTACATGTGTTGCTGGTGATAATATATTTAACCCTTGCTGGACTATCCGAGGTGATGGCAGGGAGTATAAAATAGGGGTTAACCACAACTCATCGGCAGGTAGAGCCATAACCACTTACAGTGACGCGACACTAACAATAACAGGCAAATAAAATAAAACCCTCAGTTAAGAGGGTTTCTTTTGAGCGCTCTATTGTTGAACTAACGTATAGCGCTCTAATTGCTAACGCCAAATAAATTGTTAAATAAATCATCTTCTATTCCTCTCAATTTGTTGTTGAACTAACAATATGCGATATTCGCTTTTATTGCTAATAACTAATTGATATATGTTATAACTACTTAATCATTAACCTTGTTTTATCTGCACTACTTCGAGTTGTACCAAACCAATATTGCATTGCGCTGCCCCATTCTTTAACCACCACACCTAGCAGCATAAATAAAACCTCACGACTGCCTGTAGGTACATCGACCCAAAACAACATAAACACTATCAACATTATGATTAAAGTTAACCCTACACTTAAATAGGCTGGCATTTTACTTTTCTCTCTATAATTAAACACACCGTCACTATAAACACTATCTCTCAACATGTCAACCCCAAGAGGAGAAAACTCTATGGCACTAAATTATAACTCCCGCTATCCGTTACAAACGGATGTGGATGCACAGTTTTACCCCTACGGTAAAGCTAAAAACGTTTCGGCTGACGATGCAGCAGATGGATTTCCTTTTGAACGTGATTATATCAATGATCAATTTGGATTCTTCCAGAAGCTGCTAGTTGAGTCAGGAACAACCCCTAATGGTAACGTAGACACTGCCTTATCAAGCCAATACTTCAACGCATTGCAGAACGTCATCTCTAACGTGACATACTCAGATGCAGAAGGTATTGTGGCTGGTATTACTACCAGAGTGGATAACCTTGATGGTGAAATCTCTGATGCACAAATAGAACTATCCTCTACCATAGATGAGCTTGGTGTAGTTAGTTCTCGTGCATACTTAGGAGTGACCGATACTGTTGACGGTAAAGCTGATATCACAGGTGTGGTATTTGATTCCCAAACCAACGGTATCCGATTCAGAGGTGATATATTTGAACTAACAACCTCTGATGATCAAACAGCTTTGTATTTCAACAATGACACTAATGAATGGGTGTTTAACGGTAAACTAGTTATCGGTGGTTCTTATGAAGTCAATTCAGAAGATGATATACGAGCACTTGATGGTAAGGACGGTCAAACGGTAGGTTCTACTATTGATTGGCAATTCCTCAACACAGATGATAACTGGCAGCAGTATGGCATTACATTCACCCCGACATCTAGCTACTTGAATGTAGTTACTACGGAAACAAATAGCTACCTTTACATAGACGGTCTTAGCATACAAGGTGCTGCTGATAATGTTATTAGTTTACGTATAAGAAACAACAACGCTACTGCTAATTTCAAAATGGATGCTTTCTATACCACAAGTGGTCATATCTGGGATGAGGGTTACAAGAAGAACCTTCCTGCTGTCAATCTTAGACAAGAAGTTTGGGAAACAGTTATATTTGATATGAGAGCACTTACTTCTGGTGAGAGTGATTGGATTGACAACACTGTTACAGGTATACGTTTGGATATCACTGAGTTAGCAGGACAAGACTTCGATATAGATAATATTGCTATAGGTCACTATGGTACAGCAGAGAAAGCTATCACTTACACGTGGATTAAGTATGCCGATGACGCTTCTGGTAACGGCCTCAGTAACGATCCTACAGGAAAAGAGTACATAGGCTTAGCTTATAACAAAGACACTCCCGTAGAGTCTGATACGGCTTCTGATTACACATTCGCCTTGATAAAGGGAACTGATGGTGTTGATGGTGAGACAGGTTACACTTGGATAGCTTATAGTGACTTTCCTGACGGAACCAATTTATACCAACTACCTAATGAAGGTACTTTGTACATAGGTATTGCAGTAAACAAACCAACACCTACAGAATCCAATGATAAAACTTTGTACACATGGAGTAAGTTTAAGGGTGATGAAGGTGTTGCTGGACAGGATGGTGCTTCTGGTGAAGCAGGGGCAGGTTTTTATGGAAGTTTATATGCTGTCATAGATTGGACAACCTCCGTTGCCAACACTCGTTTTGAAACCTTAGTAGGAAGACCTCCTGTACCGTATGATGTATTTACGCAAACTAGGACAGATGGTACAGATTCTCAATCACGTAGTTATAAAGGAGGTGTTTGGGTAGCTCCAGAACTCTTGGTTAACGGAGACATTATTGCTACGGGTAGTATTGCTGGAGATAAGTTTATTGCTGGTACAGAGATAAATGCCCCTGTCGTTAACGGTGGTGTCCTTAGAGGTGCTAATGTGGAAATGATAGGTACTAACTTTATGAAGGTGCAGTCGGCGAATCCATTCGGTCCTAACCAACTGATAGAGTGGTATGGTAGTAAAGTAGGTAATATCTCTGGAAACGAACCTATATACAACAACCTCACTAAGACTAATGCTATAACTTATTTAGGTGATGACGGTAGTGCTTACTTTGGGGGTTCGATCATAGCAGGTGCATTATCTACGTCTAAGAGTACCGCTACTCTCGGCTCTACTATGGAAGTAGATACAGGGTTCTTTGGAAGTAACGGTGGACAAATAGCTATAGTGTGTAGTGTATTTAGTTCTTCTACAAGACAAGACCAAGGTGTTTGTGAAAACCTAGTAGATCCTTCTGTAGAAATAAGGTTATATCAATACATCAATAGCATTAAAACTTTAGTTAAAACTCAAAACTTTACAGGAGAATTTTCGTGCGCCCAAGAAGGTTCTGATAGAAACACATCTTGGTTTGTAAGCGGTTCATTCACTTATTACGATAATGATCTTAGTACAGATAATAGAAGTTACAGAGTAGAGTGTACTTTAGAGGACATGGGTGTTTCTAATAGAGACCAGCGTTTATCAATAGTAACACAAGAAGCTTAAGCAAATAAAAAAGCCCGAACAGCAATTAAGTTGTTCGGGCTTTTGTGTGTCTATAACTCAGAGAAGAATGTTAGTAGTTCAACCTCAGTCACCTCAAAATCGTACCATTTTGATTTACTACAACTCACGGATATCGATTGTTTGTTCTTAAAGAACTCCTTGGGTATTAGTAAAATCTTTTCTACCTCACCATATTGATCCGCCTCATAACCTTTATAGCAATAGCAAACTATGAAATCTGCTAAGTTATTCTGTACTTTACAACTAAAAGCCCAGCGATACGACGCATTCTTTTTAGGGTTATTCTTATACCCATCCTTCTTAGTCGATGCTTTAACATCCACATTAAAACCTTTGACCTTAAAGTCCATTTTAGCTTGAAACTCTCCCTCATTACAATCTACTGCAAAAGGTACTGTTTTCTTGAAAGTATCTTCGGTCTCTTTGGCTAATTTATCTGTGAGACTTCCATAACGCTCTTTATCACCTGTAACAGGATGATTGATCTGTACAAGATTCCAGTATAGTGTTTGCCAAACCATACCTAATTCTTTCGCGGCTAATTTTAAATTCTTATGTTTCTCGTAAACTTGTACCATACGAATGTGACTAGGTTTATCTTTCTTCTTCATAAATAAAAAGGCCTCTTAATGTAAATAATATAAACTATTATAACATCAAAAGGCCTTATCGTCAAATCTTAATCTTCATGTCTTTTATTTAAAACGGAATCAAAGTTCAATTAGTACGCTACTACTAACCCGCAACACTACTTGCAGCCATAAACTTTCGCCTATGGGTCGGACTATATCTTACCCTCTGTTTAATTTAGAGGTAACGGCATTTCAGGTGGTCAATAGCTTACCTACCTTACAGGCTTCATATTCTCAACGAGAACGTATACCTTAGTCTCTGAGCACAATACCAAATCACTCTGGTATCTTCGCTGCTGATTGCCATCTACTACTTTAATACATATCGTCTCACGACAGGGTGTATTCCAGCTAGTTAAGGTTTCCAGCATTAGCCATTGTTCAAACTACCCTCACGAGTAGCTAGGACATCCTTTACAGGTTATCATCGTCAAAATCAATAGTAGGTTCATCAAAACTCTCTGTAACAGTAGGTTCTACTGGCTTACTAGGCTTCTCCTGAGGAGCGGGAGCACTGTTACTGTTATTAACAGTACCTTGGACACCACCTAGCTTACCGAGAGCTTCTAACTGCTCCTCAAGCTTGCTACCTTTGAACTCAGAACTAATCTTCACTGTATTCAGCAGTGTTGTATTTAGCTTCTTCAAAGTCTCACCGTTATTGTTACCATTCATCAACACCGCACCCAAAGTTTCTGGTTTGATTAAATCAGCTAAATCGGTATCAAAGAACTTCTTATCACGGTCAGACATCTTACTTGCAGGTTTAGCGTCTACTTTTAACATAGAGCGTGGTTCACCGTCAGCAGTTGTCCACTGGTCAAGTTTAACATTCACATCAAAGTTGATAGCTTTACCGATAAGTTTACCAACATCTTGAGCGTGGAAGTTATCGTTATCATCTAATACACCACAGAACTTAGCAAGCTCATATAAACCACTATTCTTAGCGATAGCATAATGAGGTTGTGCATCCTTGGTGTTACGGTTGACATTAGTATGCTTTAAGTTGTACGGCTTAGCAACAATATTCATTGTACCAGCAATATTACTACGAGCCTTAGTAATGAAACCTTCTTTACCAATGATTGTACGGTAAGGTGTTGTACCACTACCTTCGAAGAAGTCACCATAAGGGAACATAATCTCTGGTAGGTCTACTACTGCTGCTAGTTGTTTAACCGCTGGGGGTGTGTACACTAAGCACTCTTGCATCTTACCACGATACTTACGTTGTTCAATCACAGCGGTAGCATCTTTAGGGTTACCAGAGTCTTCATGCTTCTCTAATCGCCATCCGTGATCAGTCTTACCTTTAGCATCCCATAAGATAACCTGCTCATCTTGGTCTTGGATACCTAAATCCACCAGTTGAGTAATGACACCAATCTTAGAATGATCCCCTACTCCACCTAGTAACTCTAGCTGTTTATCACGTAAACCATCATAATCAATATTGCTACCACCACCATTACCGCCACCAGTTGATTCTTGACGAGGTAATTCTACTGCACCAAAAGCATTTGCGAAATCAGTCATATATTTTATCTTCCTATATTATCCCTGCCTCAGAACTATTCTGATTATATCGGGATTTGTTTATTGTAACGAGATATTTTCTCTTTGGATGTTCTCCTTCCTCAGATATGTTCTCTCCTCATTGTGAGACATCCTTGCCTCTGGTAGACCCTCATCTACCGTGAGTCCTAAATGTGCATAAAATTACTTTGTATTGTTAAAGATTAAGTATTCCGTAGATATACTCCATTGTAACAGATTAAGAGTTTTTGTCAACACCCTTTAACTCATCTATCTGCTTCTGTAGTGACTCAATCTTATCTAAGTCCCCTGTCTTATTATTAAACTTCAATCCTCGGCAGATATCAATAATGAATCGTGGTGCGAAGATTATCAGTAGTGTTAATACAACTATCAACAGTACAGGGTAAAAAGCACCATTTACAGCTAGAACGTCTACTACACGTACTACTACAACACCAAGAAGCACTTCGCAGACGAAGAATAACATCAACCAATCAATCCCGTCCCCAGAGTACCCCCAGCTAGGTAATTTTCCCCACTTGAACCGCTGAAATGTATTACCCGCATCAAACCTTTTATCACGTATCCAAAAATTGAGTAGGACACTTCCTACAGTAAATACCCCCACAGTGAGGATATTAATAAACCATACTACCGCTGCAACAGTTCCAGCTAAAGTTAACTCATTCTCCATAACCATCTCCTAATTAAAAATATTACCTATATTAAACTTAATCCAATCAACCCCAGCACGAATCTTATCTCTTGTAGCAAAGAATAACATTACTAACAATATAAGTATCCCTATTACAATAATAAGTTTCATTGTTGTAAGGATAACAAACAACCCTACTAGAATCAACCCCCATTTAAAAATAAAACTTAACTTCACAAATCTAACTCCTCTGCGGAATAAACCCACCCATTCTTAGCGGCGTGTTCTAGGTTAACAGAGAGTTCCTTTGTGATACGTAAGAGTTCCTCGGTATCAGCACCCTGCATATCAACTATGAGTGTTTGTATTTCTAGTAGTAGTTCTTCTTTTGCCATAACTAATTGCCATTGTTTCACTCAAAACCTCCTGATTTTTCCATAGTATCTTTATCATAAATAAGAACATTACTCCATTCATCAGCACTCATTAGGCTGCAATTATACTCCTGAAGTAACTGGTTGATTTTATCACGACACTCCTCTACATCAGAACGTTCATTTCTATAGGAATTTCTCATAAACCTAACACCTCCTTCATCAACTTTTGAGTATTAGCGGTACCTTCATGAAAAGCTTGCTCATACACAGTAGAGATAACCTTGTTCATAACATCAGCCATCTCTAGATTTGTAGCTGAGAAATCAAAAAGTATTCTTCTATAGTTAGGGTGTATTACCTGTGAATCTTCATTACAACATACAAATCCTAAGCTTTCAAGGAATTCTACTCTACTTTTAACATCACGTTTAATTGCTTTCATAAATAATCTCCTCTGTTTCGATAAAGCTATATTATCAAGTTAGGTGTTTGCTGTCAACAAACTATTCTGTTTAATTTCAAGGTTCATTGTACGAGGTGAAATCCATTCATGATAATAGTCCTCTGAATCAACATCACTAACCGTTAAAGCTTTTATCATACCGTTAGGTAATACTGCTGCACAAGCTACGTACCTTTTATCAAAGTGTTTCCATCTCAGATAGGTTTGTACTTTAGCACCAAGGGGTGTTTTGTATTTAATAATCATACCGATTCCTCCATAAGATTACCAGTGAAGTATTTAGTGGTATTCACACAAGCCTTGGTATATTCAGATTTGCTCAGGTCAAGAGGTACGATTACTTGTGTTACCATTTGTTTTAAATAGTCAACTACAGCCCGAACATCCTCACAAGAATATGCTACAGGAGATACCAACAGAGCTACCCTATCCCATAGGAATCCTGTATCTACACTCTCTTTATTGAAATCATACATAAGATCGTAAAGGTCTCCTATAACAGTTATAGTCTCATCTGTTAGATTAAACATAGCATTTCTCCTTAACTATTTAATTCTTGTATAAGTTTATCACTTTCACACCGCAATACAAGCTTTTCAATAACATTTTTATCTTCTGTGGTGAGGAGATTATCCTGTCCAAGTAAAGATATTACTTTAACCTTAGCAACATTACAAGTTTTAACCACTTCCGTGAGTTCTTTTATCTCATTAGCAGAAAGTAAATCTACTTCACCTGAGGGGACTTTCTCCACAGTAACCTTACTTTCTGAAAATAATTTCTCGTTGTATAGTTTGAAATACAAATCCTGAATAGTAGTGGTCACTGTATTGCATTTCAAAGAATCGTCAAAACTCTTAATAAGATATTCTACATCCTTAAATGAATCCTTTATCATAGGAGAAGATGTACGCTTGTTTATAGTTCTTATTACATCAGAAGGGTAGGCTGAACAAGAATTATAAATAGCCTTGTTTATAACTGACAGTACACCTAACTCTTTTTGGTTGACAAGATTTTCATCCAGACTTGAAGACCCACAGGCTGTCAGTGTTGACAACAATAAACCCACTGTTAAAATTTTATATATTTTCATAATATTTCTCCTTTAAAGTTTAGATAGTATCTTAACAAGGGTTTTCTTATCTGTCAACAAAGAAGATGTTTTATCTTCAAACAGAGTATTCTTTAGTTCATTAACCCACTGGGCACAAGGTACAGTATTGTCCTTGGTATAACCTTTACCACTATCCAATCTATCTAAAGTGAACGTGTTAGGTTTACCATTAACCTTCACTAAAGGTTCTCCTGTATAAAAGCAGCGTTTACGAGAGACGATACGTTTGAAATCCGATAAACTTAAATCAAAATCTAAACCCCTTTTATTAGAAGATTCTACCTTATAAACGTAGTACTTACAGAGTGCTACATCTGAGTTAAGGCAGTCTTCATCAGAACGATCATTTTCTGTATTATTCCACCCTAAAGACTTTACCTCTTCCTGTAATGCTTGGTACTCTTCTTTAGATAGTTTAATCTTCTTCCAAGGCATACCCTTAGAAAAATGACCATTAGCTGTTGACCAAGAAACCTTGTTCTTTATTCCTAAACTTTTTAATGTATGCATATTACACCTCCTCGATAAAATCCACTGGCATACAAACACCACTTGAAGCATGAGCTATAGCATATAAACGAGCAACCCCGTCACGAATGATAGCATTATCTACATCGATAACAACTGGCTTCTTAGGCCAAGACTTCTTAGCGCCATGTTTGTTATATTCATAAGTGAGGGTTGCTATCTTACGGATATCCTTTACCTCAGGGGTTTCATGTTGACAGTTGTGTAATAACCACCGAGCGATCCCTCTTGATATAGCAAAGACTTCCTTGTTATTAGAAGGGTCAATACTATGAAAATGATTATCTGCTATATCAAGGAGTGCCTCTTTGGTAGCCGAGGGTGTATTGTTGAACGTTAAGAGTTTAAATTTCATTGTAGTATTCTCCTGCTTTGATAAAGTTTATTTTATAAGATGTAATCTTATTTTAGAGTACACACTCTAACACAAGTTTTACCTTTATTACAACCTTTTTGACTTAATAATATAAAATCTTATTTATTCAACCAACAACACATACCAGTATAACGATGTAATTCATTACAACTCCCCTCCTTCAATCAATACTTTGAATGTTAAATCATCAGGTAGGTAATCGAAGTCTGCCCAAACAGCCCCTGCGTATTCCCACTCAGACACATAATTCTCTCGTCTGCCATTAGACTTTTCTGCTCTTGAAACCTCTTTCCAGAAGTTGTCCAAAACCAACTTTTCTATAGCTTCTTTAGTGTACTCTGATTTTTTCATAACAAGTTTCCTTTAAGTAAAGTTTCATTTGGTATATGGGTATACTATACACACCAAGTTAAATTGTCAACAGTGTTTCTCTGTTTAATAGCAACTTTATGCATACGAAGTTTTCCTTTACCAGAGCCTTTCTTGATGCGAGAGGTTAGTAGTTTATAAGGGATGCTTCCATACATTATCGAGTATGTGTTTGGGTACATAGAACGAGTCATATTATTCTCCTGCTCTACGATTAACACCAAGGAACCACATGTACTCTCCTAGGTACTTTATGTCATTTTCATCATAAGTGTGTTCATAAGAGATCATATCTACTTTCACCTTTTTACTCTTACTACAAAAACCTATCATACCTACATCATCATTCTTATACAATAAGGTGTTACCTTTTTGTGACCAAGGGTTTTCATTTTTATTCATAATTTTATTCTCCAAAAGGTTTTATTGGGAAGCATTACCGCTTCGACAGGAGTTATAATATGACAGGTAGATTCTAGAGTCAAGCAAAAGTCTCTATTTTAGAGATTTAATTTTCAATTAAACCCGTTAACGGGCTACGAGGGAAATTTACAATAAATGTAATTTATTTAGGGGAGTTATTGGTTCACAATATATTGTGAAAAGAAGCGGTTTCAAGGGTAAAAGGGAGAGTTTTCATAGTACAGTGTGAATTTGAGCAGGGGGAGTTTTGGACATAATAGTAGCTGTTTTCGGTGACAGGGAGTGTTTTTGTATACAGGGGGTGTCTATTGGTGCGGGGAGGTGGAGGTTGCCCCCGAAGGGGCTAGGTTAGTTTTAATGGCAAGAATAGTAGGAGGTACCCTTAGCGTAGCCACCAGAGAAATCTACATCTATAGTAGGTGTTGTCCCTGCTGGATAAGCCCATTGGTTTGTTTTGTACCACTCCAACATATCTTTACCAGCTTGCGTATAACAATCACACATATCTTTCCCTACTTCATCTGATAACTCAGGTAAGGTTTCTATAAGAACTTCGTCATGGACTTGTAAAATAATACCTGTATGTTCTTTATAACCCTTCTCCTCTAATATTTTATCAAAAGCGATAACTGCCTTTTTCTGAATGATAGCTTCCAGTCCTTGGCAGAAGTAATTAACCCCAACATTTGCACCTCTACACCACAACCAGTAACCGTATACAGGTATAAAGAAGCCCCCTCCATATTTGAACTGATTCTCACAACGCTTAACGTACTCTATAACCTTATCCAAACCCATCCGTGTAAGGAAGTTATTCTTTTTCTCATTACCTTCTCTTGCATCTATATCTAACATTAAACCTAGTTTCTTCCCACTACAGCCAAAAATTACACCAAAGCTGGGTCCCTTAGATTTCTTACGTTTTAATGATATCTTATGTACAAGATCCGCGTCCTGAGATTCAATAGCTTTTCTCCACTCTTCTTGCTCAACCAGACCAAAGTTACGTGCATTTACACAGTGAGCAGAGGTACCCACGTATGTTTGTGAACCATCTTCTTCGTTCATAAACTCCACACCTGTGGCTACAGCGTTGTAGTAATCTTGGTTGTCTGCAATAAATGCCGCTATAGATAATTGACTACTCTTCTGGTCACAGCCTACAAGAATCTTACCCTCCTCTGCAATTATAGATTCCCTCATCTCTTTCCCGTAAAGGCTTGATTCAGAAGGTAAATTTACAATTACACGTTGGTTGCTTCTTCCCGTACTAGTCATGAAGTTACCTAAACCACAAGGAACTCGACCATCATCACGAACATATGCTAAGATGCCCTTGGAGTCTGGATCCTTTTGGTTAGAAAATAACCTTCTTCTGTGCATATAAGTGTTGTATTTAGCAATATCCTTACCCATCTCTGCATCATCGCCTAACTGTTCGTACTCCTTTTTACCAAATTTAGGAGAAGTTTTAAGGTTATCGCCTTTCTTTATCTCATATACTATTTGGTGGTCAGGGTGTGCGGTAGGTGGGTACCTAACTTCCGTGTCGAATTCAGCCCTTACCGTCTGACCATCTACCTTCTTATCATTCCAGACCTCAGCCCAAGTTATACCACATCGTATCAGGTATCCTTTAACGATCTCATGTTGTGTTAATGTACTCTGTTCCCAACTAATTCTAGTATGAGCACCAACAATAACATCTATATCTTCTGGATTTACGCCAAAGTGTTTACATGTATGTATATCAAGTTTGTAGCCCTCTTCTATATTCTTCTCATAATCCCAATCCTTAACTTTAGTCTCAGGGTGATTAACTTTTAACCATTCTCTGAAATCTTTTAATTTAGCGAACTTAGGGCTATCACCATAAGACATATTAAAACCTTGGTAATAGGTTACATCATCTTTATTGGTAAAATTGACAGCAGGTTTATAGTAACGTTTCACAACTTCACCATTCTCATCCAGCTCATCAGGTACATTATCTTTCCCTAAAAGTAGAGCAGACATTTCTTTCCTACCAAGTTTACCACCTTTCTTCTTAAGACTCATAGGTAAATTAGGTTCTATATAAGATGCTAGCCTCTCTGTTTCTTCATCCAACCAAGCTACACAACGTTTAATATGTTCTACATCAACCTTTGCACCCCTGAGTTCTTGTTCAAAGGCAATCTTGGCATAAGGTCTTTCTATATTATCTACAACTTCTTTGAAATCTATACCAAACTTACTTTTTAAAGTTTCTGCTTCCTTGTCCAAGAATAGTGTAGTTTTCTTTTGTATACGACAATCTTCCACCACGCGATGCAATTTGTAGGCATCCATAGTAGAGAAGTCTTCTATAGGAGGTTTCTTTATGCCAAATTTCAAAGAATATGCCTGTAAACCGTGTGCGGATTTAGCACCCTTGGGACAAGGCCTGTCAAACCATTGTACCTTCGACCTTATATAGGTATCATCTAGACTACTAGAAGGTATTTCACATTTAGGCCATATCTTCTCTATAACAGGTCTGTCGTAAGTTTCTAGGTTGTGAATTGACAAGACACCACCTTTTCTTCCAATCTTGTACCAGTACCGAGCCCCCTCTAGTAAAGTCCCTACTCTAGCAGGTATCACATACTCTTTTTCGTCAACGTCGTCCCACACTTTGACATTATCAAATTCAGGGTAATCGTGGAATAATAATACTTCATCATCCTCGGTTATAGAACAAAGACACCATATATCCTCTTGACTATTAACTACATCATAAAAACCTTTAGCCTCTATATCCGCAAAATGCCTTTGGTCTAAATACTTATCTAAATCTGCACTCAAAACATACTCTCCTCTACATTAATAGGTTTACTGGCCTCCTTTCTTTTACTAAAGGTATTTTTCACACCAGATGTTTCTCCACCTTTCCAACCACGACCACCTTCTTCCCAGTATGCCTTATCAAAACTGCTGACAGTTAAATCATAACCAAAAGGTAACTTCTCAGGGTTCTCTATAAAGAATTTTTCTCTATCATACACCTGTCTTGTCTCAGGGTCATATAACCACACACCTGCAGTACCAGTCTGCCCTTGTCGCATTTTAGGAATATCTACATAAGTGGAATTCCTTTCAATCCAATCCTCATGTGGACACTCCTTGGAACGGTTTATAACTATATTACCTGCAGCTTTTTGTACAAAAATTGAGCTACCGTAACTGTCATATTCTGTACACTTCTTGGGGGTACCATCTTTATTATTCTCTACTTTTCTTGTATGAAGAACGTTAAATATAGTTACACCACTTTTAACGAAGTTGCTTTGCCAGTTCATATGCCGCGCTTGTTCTTCTATACTCGTAACACGTAATAGATCTGTGAGTACATCTATAACAATAATCGTCACACCATATTTATTCCTGAGAGTTTCGCACAGTTTCTCTAAAGATGCAACAGTACCCTTCCTATCATCAACAACATAGAAACGACTTTCTCCATCTTCATTTACGAAAAGCTCATTAGCTTTCTCTATAACATTAGGTGTATCTAAATATTCATGTACCGCATCTGCCTCTTTCCAGTACAAATTTGTCTCTAAGTGTAATGATAAGATATCTACCCCGTATTCCCCTTTTGTAGCTTCTAAGGATACAACTGCAGCTTTTTCATTAGGCAAGAAAGCAAAATGATGTACCATATTATTTACGTGTGTCGATTTACCACAACTCGTGATCCCAATAATGTTATAGATACGATTTTTTATTGCACCTGAACCTTTAGTCATCCCCTGTAATACTTCCATGTAAGGGGGTAATGTAATCCTAGGTAAACGAAGCGCATCTTTAATATAAGGCATTAGTCCATGCGATGCAAAGATACCATTATCTGTGAACTCTTTAGCGTTATAAAAGTCACTTAAAAATTGTTTCTCCTTCCCATTAACTAAGGCTTTATTAGGATCACCATAAGTCCATTTAATTATCTTAACTTTCTCTTTGGGTAAGATATCTGCTATTTCCAGCATAGCCTTATTACCTACATCATCATTATCAAAACCTAATATAATATTCTCGAAAGAACAAAGGAATTCATAATGCTGGCGTATCTGTTTTATAGCACTACCTTCTCCTGTGGTAGGTGACACTACTGCAACAGGTGCATAATCCTCTTGCCCCTTCTTTATCTGTTGTTCTCTTAGCATTTGATAAGCGGATACCATATCGACCTCACCGGGACATATAAGAATATCTCGATGGTTTTCGTAGTCTTTAAATTTAACGTAACCTGCCATATCAGATTTAATACCTGTCTGCCCTACCTTGCTGAAATATTTAGGAAGATGTCTTATCTTATAACCCGTAGGCCATATAACACCACCTCTAGTCTCTGGGTAGTACATACTAACTAGATTACCTTTACGGTCATGTTTACCTAGATGCCCAAAAAACTTGAGATACTCAGGTTTTATGCTTCTATAAGGTTTGTCTGTATAGCCTATATCCTTTATAAGGCCCCTCACCTCATCTTTAGTTAAAGCAGGGGTTTTTTCTTGTCTTGTAAAAGTTTTTCTCTCAGAGACTTCTCCTGTTGGTGTGAGATTATACTCCTCTGCCAGACTGCTAGCAGCTATCTGTTCAGGTTTAAATGCTTGTTTACAGCTCCAACAGAAACCTGAGTAAGTAACACCCCCTGAATCTAGATCATGTTCATATACAGCATTACCATCACTACTAGGGCAGTCTTCGTAGGCAATGTCGCCATACTTATTAACACCCGCAACTTTTAACTCAGATGCAATACAATAATCATGTTTAATAAAAAACCCATCATTTAATACTTCTTCGCTCATACATACTCCTACATGTAACAATTATTATCCCAATCCCAGTCAGGGCATTTATAGTTCCTCAGTATATCTATTATTTCTGGGGCTACCAAACCTGCCCATTCCTCTGCCAGTTTTATACCTGATTTAACCTTCTCTGCCTTATAAATCTCATAACCTTCTTTGGGGCAAGATACTAGACATAAATATTTATTACTCTTATAACCACTTTTTATGGCAACCTGATATTTGTTATTCTTTGCCTTCCAACTTACTCCTGAAGGTAAATTTGTTTTCCTAGAATCAGAATTATTATTTGTAAAAGAGTTAATAGCTTCTGGTACAAGTCTACAATTTTCAGGGGAGTATTCCTTTGCTTTAGGGTTGAGGATATCCTTATCTAACTGAAAACCTTTTTGGTAGTAACCAGAGTTTTCCTGACCTTTGTACCAATCATGGAAGTTTTTAAGGTTGTGCCACTCTTCACAAACTACACAATCACTATAAGACCTATCCTTGGCAGAGGTTTTATAACACCGTTGTAGCATCTTATTCCAAACATGTACTATATGAATATCCGCTTTAAAAGTACCCCTAAGATAGCCGCAGTAACCTACCCCTGCAGTACTTCTTTCGAAAGGGTAATCTATAACCCCGCTTTTTATAGAATGTTTGGTTGTGTATCTCTCGTAACCTTGTGGACATAAAGCATCTGGTTCGAATTTTATAAGAACTTTGGTATAGTTTATATAAGATTTTATCTTATATTTGAAACCTCTATTTGTTATATAGCTACTACCTACTTTTAGGTCTGAACAATTATTACATACAGCTTTTACTGGATCTATTCTTTTATCCGTTAACTGACTTTTATATACTCTTCTTTCTGTATTACATTTAATACATCTGCAGAAGAAACTTCTTGCATCTAACTTTTCTAGTATCAACCAGTTATTCACTGTACTCCCACTATCTAAAACCACATCATCACTCAAACCTCTCTCCTCACCTTAAACTCTAGCCCAATAAGAACACACCTAGGCACATAATAGCTATTCCTGCTACCACATACACCATCTGCTGCCAAAAATACTTTGCTGCCTTATCACTCATCACTCACCTCCACAAATCCCTCACCACGACAAGACCATTCCTCTAACCAAATATGCCCTGCTGGTGTGAATATACTTCTCCATACAAAACCACACTCTCCGCATGTCCGTTTGTCTGTTGCTTGGCAGTAGAGTTCAGTTGTAATAAGATTACCATCATGTCCCCATACTTCACAATCTGGACATGCATGTGTTGCTCCGTATTTATGCATGAAATCTGCTATATGCTTCTCTCTTTTAGATTGTCCATCCTGCTTAAATATTTTCAGTAGACAAAGCTTTAGTTTGTTCACAACATATCTCCTTCCTTATACCACTCCTGCTGGAAAGGATCTTCTAATCCCAGATACACCGATACAGAGTGGTAATCTTCGCAACATAACATGTTGGTTAAGGTTTCCTTTCGGAGTAGTTCATCTCGATAATCAGGTACTATTACTACAGTGAACTTCTTGTTGGAATACAGAAGCTTATTCTTATACCAATTATCAAAGACTAACGCACCTTCTGCATCTACTAACGAAATGATTTCTTTTTTCGTAAGATTACTTATCTCCATCAAAACACCCTCGTATCCAAAGTATAATCCATATGATGACATAACAATTTTGCTGCTTGGCGCTCTATCATAAGCTCATCAGCAAACTGTTGGTGCAAATCTACTCCTTCTGCAATCTTAATCTGTGCGTGATCTTGTTTGTACACTTTGATAAACGCTAACTTCTGTTCGTCTGTAAATTTCATATCCACAATCACCCCTCCACTCGCAAATCACCCACCGCTACCAGACAATCCCTAACGTCACCCAGAGCCTGTTCTTCTTCAAGAAGTTCCATTGTAAGCTTTCTAATACTATCTGTCAAGTGTGCCTTCCGTGCATTCAGCGTTTGGGTGATAATAGATTTCTCTTTGTCCGTTAAATATCCTTGTTGGATAACACGTTGTATCATTTCGTTCATAGTTGTAATCCTTCTAAAATTTGTTTAGCTATAGGGATTAGAGTATCTTTATCCTGCGGTAAGAAACCTTTTAACGTAGCATCACCTGCGTATAAGAGCCACGTTGACCACAGTTCATCTCCGTTCTCCTGAGATTTTTCATAAAAACTAACTCCGTCTTTACGGTACATCATGACTAAAGGGTTATCGTGGTCATTATCTTCATCGTTATCCAGCATAACACAGTATATTAAAGTATCTTTTTCACGGAAACCATTTTTATACATCTGGCTATTCTTATCAACATTTCCTGTTTCAGCGAAGAACTTATGTCCATTAGGAAGGTGTCTCATGTTGGCATCAAACATTATCAAGCTCATCTGCTAAAAGTTTCTTAGTTGCTTCCAGTTGTTCCTCTTGCATAAGGATTAACTTTTCAAGCTTGATTACCTTTTCTGATTTAGGTGGTGTGCGTTTCCAGATAGACTCTAGTCCGAAACCTTCATGATTACTACCTAAATCACATGTACTATCACTAACTAAAACTTCCACTATATCAGAGGAGTCTCCTTCTCCGTGACCAAACCTCATAGCCTCAGTAAACTCATCTAGAGGACAAAAACCGTCCTTGCCATGTAAGTTCCCCGATAAAACTAATCGATATTGATCCTCATCCCTGAATTTAACAAACATCCCGTCAACTAAATCCTTCTTGGTAAAGGTTTTCTTTTCTGTAGCAGGTTTATCCATCGGCATACCAATCTTCCCCTTGAATTGTTGTTTTGTTAGTCCTTTATAGTAGCTACGGTATTGTGTACAAGAACTATCACCTCGTCCTGTATCATTAGTCAAAAAGTAATTATTACTCTCCCCGTAAACCAGTTCCGCACTATCAAGAACCCACTGTATATCAGAGACTTTATATTTACTCTCAATAAAATCCATCATATCCTGATCAAAATCTGTTGTGTAAAAGCTCTCATTGAACGTATTCATAATCTTCTCCTATAAACTATTTATTTAATTAATTCCACTCTTAAAATAACCACCTCTGCTAAAGGGTTATCTTCTTTGCAACTAATATACACATTCTGTTTAACTCTGTCAACCCCTTTATCAACAATTTCCTTTTCAAATGGTTCACCATCAACAGTGTATGTAACTTTGAATAACGGGTAGTTGTTTTCAACAAGGTTATCTTCCATCACACATCCTCCTTTAGCGCCTTGTAAGCATCCATACGCTCCCTGTGTTCCTCTAGGCTACGGTGACCTTGGGAGTCATATTCGTCCTCTACACGGCGCTGTCTGTTACCCATGTACGTCATGAAACCACTAACGCTGCCCTCAACACATTCCTGTCGCAAATAAGCTTCTAACTCTTCCAGTAGACCCTTCTGTTTAAGGAAGTTCTTCACGTTGTATAAATCTTGTTCCGATGAAGTACGAAGACTCTCTGCATGGTATAAAGTCTTAAGTAGACCAGTGTTGTCCTTTTCAAGACGAGCTATCTTTTCATGTAAGTGTTCATTTTGTGCAGTCATTCTATATTCTCCTCAAATGTAAAATCTCCTTGTACAATAAACCACCCTGTTCCACATGTCAACCCTAGTCCTTATATAAATTTATTGTTGACAGAGGTTTTCTATGTGATAAAGTGTACCTCACAAAGTGACCAATACGTCACCTTAAGCAGGAAATCCTTGTTTAATAGTAACTATTGGTCACATTAGATTAATTTTGATAAGGGGGTGTTATTGTGGATGATAAAACCAAATATGTATGGAAAATGTTGGGTAAGTGGTATGGATATCCTGATTGCTGTATAGATGCTTTGTGCAAAGGTGAGCAGAAAAGAGGAGGATGCTTTACTGGTACAGGATTTGTTCCTTGTACAGAGTGTTATGATAAACCTGTAGAAGATGTAGTTGCTCATATAAAGGTTAACCGTTGGTCATCTGAGGAACTCTTAGATTGGTCAGCGAGATCTTATAATAATAAAGAGGAGTTAGTATTCATTAAAAACTTTTGGCGGTGTATGGGAGAGAGTTATGATAGAAATAAATCTGATTAAAGCTTGACAAGGTAATCAATAAGGTTACAATGACTGCGTAAACAAACATTAACTTTTGGAGAATAAACAATGAAAATGATTGACATACCCCAAGGGTACCTCTACGGTTTCCCACGCCAATATGACAAACCTGATGACGTAGAATTCATTGATTGGTTGGTATCTCTTGGCGTACCAGAAACTCACGCTGAACAGTGTATTTATATACGAACATGGGACAAACCTAATGAAGCATGAGATACTCCAATGCTACCTAAAAACCTACGGACTATCAGAAGAGGATTACACTTTAGAGGATGACATCCCTGTATTCAACAGTGACTTCCGTAAAGAATGTTATTCTCAGTTTGGTATGGGTTGGGTATGTGGACGAGAAGCCCTTATGCGCTACGAGGAGAAGCTTAAGTGTCAAGACTAGTGTTTGTATTGATGATAATGTTTAGTGGCTTCACCATAGCTGATACGGAATACAAGGTGGACTACTACCACTCATGTGAATACCCTGATAGGCAAACAGAGCTTACAGCACTAGCATGTAACTTATACTTTGAGGGTAGAGGTGAGTCATTAGTAGGAAGACAAGCTATTGTTTTTGTCACAATCAATCGTGCTGAAAGTGATAGATTCCCTAATTCAATAGTGGATGTTGTGTATCAACACAGGCAATTCAGTTGGCACACAGACGGTTTATCTGATAAAGTGAGAGACTTAATTGCATGGAAAGATGCTATTCATATATCTAGCTATGTACTTGGTGTGAGTGATAGTGACTACTACTATGCAGATGTTACTGAGGGCAGTTTGTTCTACCATTCAACTAAAGTGAATCCTTTGTGGGCTGATGAGGATAATGTTGTTGTGCAAATAGATAATCATTTGTTTTATCGAGAGGATAAAAAGAAATGAAATAGTTGTTGACAATGTAACAGAGTGTAGTTATTATGAATATACATTAACTGATTGGAGGATTAATTATGAGCAACTACCAACTAGCACTAGCAAAATACTATCAACATAACAAAATTGTTATGCCAGATTTAACTAAATTTAAAGGAGAATAACCAATGATACCAATTTACCGTTTAGACTACACCGAGGATTTTATCGAAGTGTTTGATACCACAAATAAGCAAACTGTTTATGTTGCACCAAATGACACCTTGGGTAAAAAGAAAGCTATTGCAACTATAACTAAGTTGCGTAAAGGTATTTCATCAGTAGAAGGATTAACACAGTATGACTAAATTAAAACAACAACTTGTGCAAATGTACACTACTAAGCAGGAAGAACTTACTGTTGTCATGGAAGAGTTCCTTGGTCGAGTTGTGGAGCTTGCGGCAGAGAGTGGTATTGATATGCGGACTATTAATATTAACACAGAGGAGCTTTTGGACGAGGGTATTGGCTACGATGCCTTTGTGAAACTACTTGAAGATAACAATATCACTTTTACAACTAGTGGTGATTATATCTTGATAGATTTATCGTGAAATAGTTGTTGACATGATGGTAGGTAGTGTTATTATCTACATAGTCAACAAAGTGTATTATTTAGGAGTAATTATGGGAGTTAGTAATATAAAGGAAGGTATGATCTTCCCTACCAAATTATGCGGGGATGTGAGGGTAGTAGATTATCAAAACAAATACTCCATAGAGGTAGAATTCATAAAAACAGGGTATCGTTACTTTGTACCTGCGAGTGCCATAAGGAACGGATACGCCAGAGATCTTATGCAACCTTCATTGTATGGTGTAGGTTTTATTGGTAAAGGAAAGTATAACTCAAGGGAAGCTGATGGTAAGTCTAAGAACAGGGCTTACTGTTATTGGCAGAGGATGATTAAAAGGTGTTATTACCAAGATAGCGCAGATTACCCTATGTACGGGGAAAAGGGCGTGATTGTGTGTGAAGAATGGCATAACTTTCAGAACTTTGCAAAATGGTTTTATGAACAAAAGAATCATAGTGAGAAGGGTTACCATCTAGATAAAGATATGCTAATTACAGGTAATAAAATTTACCGACCTGAAGCTTGCAGTATTATACCTGAAAGAGTTAACCTTTTGTATGTAAAAAGAGAATCTGCAGGGTTAAGCTGGCATAAGGAGGCTAAGAAATGGGTAACCAACATTGAAGGTAAGGCAATAAGATCTTTGGATGCAACGTACTTACTAACTTTATACGAAAACTTTAAAAGGCAGCATATTTATATGGTGCTAGTTGAAGAATACAGTAAAGGTAATATACCTTTAAAGATGGTAGTAAATATCTTTAACTATGTTCGTGAAGAGTATAAGACTGCATCTCATCCTGATGTAGAAGAGGTAACTAACGAAACCCTGAAGATGCTTCTCGCACTTAGAGGTGGATTACTTAGAGGAAAACATGAATAAAGTATATAAAACTAATATTACAAAGGGTTTTTGTTTCCAGTGGCAAAAATCAAAAGCCTGTATGGAATTTGTATCCAACGCATTAGACCAAGGTAATTACGATATAGACACACAAACTTCCTCTGGAAAGTTAGTTGTTACCAATTACGATGTTAAGCTAGACCATAAATCACTAATGTTAGGTTTATCCAGTAAAAGAGGTGACGATAGCAAGCGCGGGGTATTTGGGTGCGGTTTATCTCAGGCAATAGCTGCTTTAATAGACCAAGATTGTAAGGTTACTCTGTACAATGCAGACGTTGTATGGGAATGTTCTTTTGAGTTATGTAATGGATGGGGTTATGAAGTTTTAACTTTTAAAGAATACCCTAACCAAGAACTATCTCCAAACTTAAAAGTAGTGGTGACAGGTCTTCATGAAGATGATGTACTTGAAATAGAAAAGCGTTGCCTAGTCCTACAAGATCGAGAAGTGTTATTCTCTACCGAGTATGGTGATGTTATCGCTCATGGTGAGGATAATGGTGAGATATTCTGCGGTGATATGTACGTATGTGAAAACCGTGCGTTTAACTACAGCTATAACTTTGCACCGAAAGTATTACCTTTGAACCAAGATCGTAACTCTGCTTCACAATGGGAGATTAGCCGTCTTACCGCTAAAATTTGGAAACAATGTCCTGATAAGGAACTATTAGTAGAAGCTATTAAATCTAAGAAGGCTGATTGTGAATACGTTATGGATTCTTGGTACACTAGTGATTCCTCCGACCTCTCTGTCTCTGAAGATTTTGGTGAAGATTACGTAGAGCAATATAAAAATCACATCGTCACCAGTAACTTTGATGAGTACGAGCAGTTAACTAAATGTGGTAACAAGGTTAAATACTTAGATAACAGTAATCAGGTTAAAGCTATCAAAGAGAGTCGTGTTTACACGGAAATGGTAGCTTCACTGGAAATTATTGAAGTTGAATCTACTAGAACTAAGCTTGAGAGAATCTCTCTTGCATTCCAGCAACTTATCGCTGACCACGATCACGAAGATGATCAATATGAAGGGTTTACAATGCAAGAACATATTGATACACTAGATGAAATTATTTACGAACTATAAGGAGAAATGAATGGCAAAATTGAGCCAACGGGTAGATACCTTTATTACCCCAAGAGATTTACAACAATTTAAAACTTACATACAACAGGAGAATACTATGAATATGAATACTTTACGAGAGCTTACACTAACGCTGATCGACAACAACCCTAACCTTGAGGACGCACAACGTGTTGTATTCCAGAAGAAAGGTGTACGCACATCATTCACGGATCAACAAGCTAAAGA